>Ga0137394_10004780_pt1 | contig 10305 bp, 18 predicted proteins | sample czobulk116metaG_FD_108278 | JGI IMG/M metagenome (GOLD analysis project Ga0137394, IMG submission 108278) | Vadose zone soil microbial communities from Angelo Coast Range Reserve, California, USA - czobulk1.16 metaG | ecosystem: Environmental > Terrestrial > Soil > Vadose zone | place: USA... | reverse complement strand
TCGCCGCGGAGCACGACGACGATTTCTGACTCAGTGTCCGACGGCACGAAGGTAGTCCTCCAAGAGAATGCGTTCCGCAATCTGCGCCCTGCAGCGATCATACAACCGACCAGTGGAGTGGTGGCGCAGCTCTGACACGCAGCACGCTGCTTCATACCGCCGGCGTTGCGCCGGGTTCAGTCGCACCAGGATTCGGCGCACCCAGTCCCGCTCCTGTGCCCGGTACCTCACTTTAGCTTCAGTTTTGGTGCCTGCATTGTGATTTCCGCTCCCGTCCACTGGCCAGCGGGGAACAACTTGACGCGTCCGTCGCTCAGTGTGAGCGAGAGCATCCCGTTTCCGAACTCCGCGGTCCACGCAGAGCAGTTCTCGAAGAGCATCACGCGGTCGATCTCGGCGGCGCCCGCTCGCTCGACCCGCACCCGGAACTTGGGGGCCTGTTGCACCTTAGCCATTGAGCCCTTCCTTCGCGTGTTCACCGTAGCTGTCTCCGCACCGCGGGCAGCACCAGTAGCGTCCCCGCTTCACGAGAGGAGCCTTGTCGCAGCCCCACCTGAGGCACACGTCGGTCGGCGCCAACACTTGGTCCTCACAGCTCATCCCTGCAATCCTCCGCGGCGCCGCTCCCGCCCCGTTTTGACCTTCTTGATCCGCTCCAGCTCGCCGGCCGGGGTCTCACAGCGCCACATTTGCCGCAGCGAATAGTACACCACGCTGAAGCGGTACGACTCTGGCGGTACCAGCATCGGCGTGACTCCGTGTAACAGTCCCTGTCCGTCGAACATGAACAGGCTGTGGTCGGGGAGCGCGAACGCGAGCCCGTATTGAGGACAGTTGAGGTACCCACCCTCCAGCCCCGGCCCCTTGAACACCAACATGGCCGACCATACAGACGCGAAGTTCCCGCGGTCGAAGTGGTAGGGCAATGGGTTGTTCTTGTTGGCGATTCCACTGGTGAAGACCGTGTTCCGTAGGTGGTACTCGGCCAGCACCTTGTTGGCCACCACTTCACGGTGTCGCTCGTAGAGGCTCGGATTGTAGTGACGGTACAGACCCTCACACACCCGGGCCGCGTCGCACAGCGCACTGTGGCTGAGTGGGTCCTCCACGGCCAGCGACGTCGCCCCGCAGAAGTCCTTGCGCAGGGTCTTCCGCGGCTCGTAGCCGAATACACGGCTAGTGGTGTCCAGCCCGGAAGTGCGCGTGGAGGTATCGAAGCGCATCTGCTTCAATCGCTCGACCAGCGGTGCCAGGTCCACGCCGAAGTCCTTCAGGTGCAGGTAGACGATCTGGATCTTCCCGTTCTCCTTGACCACACAGGGTTGGGAGACCAGACTCTCGATCTCGGAATCAGCAGCCCGGCGGAATGTGTACTCCCGCAGGTCCAGGTGGCGACGCTTGACATCCAGCTCAGGCAGCACGGCCGCCATTGCCACCATAGGGATGGGACTCGTAATGTTCAAGGAGCTTCTCCACAGTGTCGGTGTGGGTGGACGTTCCGAGCTTCAGGCCGGCGGCACCCAGGCGACGTACGATGTCCACATAGTGATCCGCCTGCCAGTACGTCACGATCTGCCGGATGCTGGCCTGGTCGTACACCAGCTTTCGGCTCTGTGGGGTCAGGCCGGCGGCATCCATAGCCTCCCGTTGCTCCTGGCCCGGCACCATGACGGTCAGCGCAGCTAGATCGAACAGCGGGACTTGATCCGGGTCCATCCGCGGAGCGACCGCGGTCGTATCTCCCGGTATGTACTCGTCCCCAATGACGGTCACGGGAGGTTCGCAAGTTTCCTGAGCTCCTTCACCAGGGCGTCCACCGGGGACGCCATATCGAACGCCCGTGCTTTCAGCGTCTCGGCCAGTCGCGCCGTCTTCGTGTCCCGACCCTTCACCCAGCTGGCATCCTGCGTCCGCTTCTTCCGGCGCGCTTCCAGGTCGTGACGGTTCAGGGTGCACCAGTACACCTCCGCTTTGAGCTCCTCAAGCCAGGGACCGACCGAGAAGCGGTCGCCCTCCCCCACAACCAGCTCCGCGGGGTCTTTCCGCAACCATTCTAACGCCTTTGGTCCATCCGCGTAACCCCATGTGTCCGTCCCGCCAAAGCCGGTACTCCTTGGATGCCCCAGCTGCACCTGGAAAGCAGGATCACGCCACCACTGATACTTTACCGGGTAGTCTTCCCACCGCGGTGGGCCCCAGGTGCCCCAGCCCTTGACCAGCTCCTCAAGCAGAGTGGTCTTGCCGACGGCCGGACCGCCGATCAGGTAGATGAACCGCGTACAACCTCCTGGATCCGAGGGATGAGTTCAGGAAAGCCTGCGAGGCCCCGGGCGCCGCCCGGCCGCAGCTGCCATCGGCCACCAGGGAGCTCGGCACTCAACGTCGGGCCTACCGCCACCTGTCTAACCTTCCCTTCCAGCGTGAGGTCCTCGGCTTTCGGCTGCGGGCGCCAGCCCTGCTTCGCCGGGCCGAGTGGCCGAAAGTCCACCCCGAGGAGCGGGGGGACGCGGTCGAGCCAACGCAGCAGGTGAGCCTCAGCGTCCAGCTGCCGCGCCTTGCCGAGCCTCTGCACCGCATGCGCAGTGCCGGCCAGATAGGTGTTCGTCCCGGCTAGCGGATACGCGTACCATTCGGTGCGCCCCTTTCGTACCGTGTACGCTTTCCGGGCGTCGCCACCCGGGCCCTGGACCTGCGCGCTCCAACCCCACACGTACCACTTGCAGGCATCGAAGCCGTGGGTGATGAGCACTGGCTGACCCTTCTCCGGAAAGGCGTGGTAGCGGCTGATGTTCCGTTCACGCACGGTCTGAACTAGGTTCGGAACATTGCAGTGGAGTGAGACTTCGTGGTCCGCCGCTCCCGGCTTCCCATTGGTCCACTTCCACCACTGCGCTCGCTCCCAGATGCCCGGCCACCACGTCCCCCGCATCCACAAGCGGTAGCCCGGGTCGTTCGGCAGCACCGTGCCGGTGCTGGCTGGCCAGGCGCAGAAATGGTCGCCGATGTCGCACCAGCTGAAGTCCACACCCCATTGCTCCAGCAGCGACGCGACGAGCACGCCGCGGAGCCCCATGCCCTCCAGGTGCCACTTCACCACGGTTCCCGCCTGATGTAGATGTTCATGAGCTTCCCCTTCTTGCTGCGTTTCTCATCGAACAGGTCGAATCCTTCGCGCCGGTAGAACTCGTTGCTCTCCGCGTTATCGGCGTCGGTCGTCAGACGAATCGGCGCCTCGACGGCGCGGAGCAAGGCCCGTCCCACTCCGGTGCGCCGGAACTCCCTCCGCACGGCGATTTCGTGGATTGTCTTCCAGCCATCCCGCCGCAGGTAGTAGTGCACGAAGCCCACCGGCCGCACCACCAGCCACCGCTGCCGATCCGCCGCGGCCCCGAAGTGGAGCTCGCGTTGCTTCCAATACCACGACCACGCGAGCCCGAAGCCGCCGAGCCGCCGGTCCCACACCTGCTTGATCCACTCCTTGTCGTGCGGTTGGGCGTCGCTGATCTCCAGGTTCACCGGCTTCCCATCCGCGGTGAGAAGAAATGCCCCTTCAGCGATGACGGTCATCAGTCTGGTTTTTTCTTGATGGGCCAACCGCGGAACTCATCTGCTACCATGCGGGCGCCGGCGACTTTGCCGGAACGGCCGTCCTGCTTCTCTAGCTCCTCCGCCCAGAACTCGATTGCTTTCACCGCGAGCTCATCTTGAGCCCGGAGCACGAACACCGGCTCTTCTGGTGGGATCATACGCAAGTACTCTATCGCTTGACGGGCTTTCATGGCCTCACCGGAGAGTTTAGGGAGAAGTTAGTCCGCGCAAACACGGCCGCCAGCTCGGGGATCGGCGCAGTTTGATGCTCCAGCTCCTTGAGATCTTGGTAGATCTTGTAGTGCCCGGTCTCCACCCCGTGCCATTTACACAGGCAGGTCTCGATCTGATCCCACGGCATCGTCACGCCTTCCGTCGCCAGCGCAGCGCCCAGTTCTTCGAGATTCGTTTCCAGGAGCTTGAGCCCGAGCTCCGGCCCGGCACCGCTGGCCACGGAGGGCGGCGTCGGCGTCAAGTCCCAGCCGAGCACGTAGCGCGCCAGGTCGGTCCATTTGAATGCGGCCCACGGACCGTTATGCTTGAGCGCGAGCGCCGCATCGTAGACCGCCTGCCACTCCACCGGCTGCCACAGCTTCGCCCCCCGGTCGATCCACCACACCAAGTTCGCCTTTGTCAGCTCGCCTAGGTGCTCATTGAGCCGCGAGCTCTGGCGCAAGTTCCGCCGTTCCGTGGCAATCGGCCAATTTCCCACGCCGGGACCAACTCCCACGAATACCGCTCCGGCAACCAAGTCTTCCCGCTTTGGCACCGCAGCCCAGAACCTCCACGCTGTATCTACGCGATAGAAGGCGTGGTACAGCTGCACGAACCACAGGCGGTCGTCCATGTCGGTCGTCCCACGTCCACTCAGCAGGTTCCGGAGGTAGGGATACAGCGGGTCCAGGTCCCCGGAGCCGAAGAGCCGGCCGGAGACGAACATGAAGCTGTTGAAGGCATCTCGGTTCACGGTGTTCCTTTCCCTCCGAAGCTCCTGTAGTCTGTGAGGACCTGTAAGGCTGGCGTCGATTCCCTGATGGTTCCCGTCAACCGAGCCCGGAGCACTGCCGTGGCGAGCGCCAGAATCGCGGCAATGAGGCTACCCGCCGTTTCATCGGTCATCGTTGCTGTCCGCAGTGCCGACACCGTTTGAGGAGCACCGCGTTTACCCACTCACAGCGCTTGCACACCCACGTTTCTCCGATCCACAGCGGCATTACCGTTCCCTCGCGTAATAGCGCCACGGGCTGAGGTCACCTTTCGGCGCTGAGCCTTTGCGCTCCGCAATCAGCAGCCCGTCAGCGCGGTGGCCAGCGGTACTGCGCCCTGAGAGTTCCCACAGTCGGAAGTCGAGCGTCTTCCCTGGGATATCTAGACCATCCGCGATCTCTCGTCGGCCAGCCCCCGGGTGCTCTTGAACGAAGTCAACGATGGTCTGATCCGTCACTGAAGCCGTGGAATAGACCTTCTTCCAGTCCGTGAGGGCCGCCAAGTCGATGAGCTCCCCCTGTTTAGAGAGCACGGAACTCCTCCACCACCAAGTCGATGTAGCCGTCCGGCCACTCGGGAAGGTGCTCGGCGGGGTCGCCGCGCTCCGCGACAATGCGTGCTACTTGCCGGTCGTTCGTGTACGCCACACCCTGGAGGGCGTCTAAGAGAATCTTGAGGCGATTGTCCAGGTCCCCGGCAGCCAGATTCTTGCGGGACCAGTACATGCGCAGTGCGACGTCGCAGTCCGGAAACCACGGCTGCGCAATACTCCGGAAGCGGAGCGTGGACAGCATGGCGACCGCGGCCCGGTATGCTTTCGCTTCCGGGGTCGGATAGCGGCCGCCCTTGGCTGTCACGTGGAAATACTCGTTCGCGCTCGGCGGCACCGAGAGCTTTAGGGTGATAATCCGCGTGGCTCCTAGTACGGCCATAGGCTCCCCTGTTCGTCCGACCACTGCACCGTTTGCAGCCACTCCGGTGGTACTAGGTCGCGCATTGACCACTCGAAGCCAGGATAGAAATCCGGTCGCGGCGGCACGATCACATCGGCGTAGGTGCGCGCCTGCGCTTCGAACGGATTCCGCTCGTAGCCCACCTTCCAGGTCCAGTAGAACCACCGGGCCAGGTAGCCGAAGAACCCGTACACCCCGTACTGCGCCACGTGGCAGTATTCGTGGGCCAGCGTGTGTTCACTCAGGGTGGACGCGTCGGTGAACACGTGCCGGCCGAAGCAAATAGCCACGGCTCCGGTCACCCGTTTCACCCACCGCTGATTGTAGTGAACCACCATCCCCTCGAACTTCTTCACGGGCTTGGAGCCCTCCAATTGGGAGCGCGGTCCGTTAACCCACCCCGCTCGTCTACGTTCAGGAACGCGGTATGCTCCGCCGCGGTCCCGCCCCGCCGCCGGTGCTTCCCGACCCGGACGGCCATCACGTTGGCTGCGAGCACGTCCGATACCGGCCGCTCGCCGTGCATCACCGCGTGCAACTCCTCCGGCGTGCAATCTGTGCGCTTCGTCTTGTGGAGGAGGCACACCACGTCGGCCTCTTCCTCCAGTGTCCCGCTCTGCTTCAGCGCTGAGAGGGGTGGCGGCGCCAGATCTGCCAGCGGTACCCGCTCCGGACGGTTCAGCTGCGCTGCGACAATCACCACGGCGCCGGCGCGGACCGCCCACTGCTTCATGAAACGAGTCGCCACTCCCAGCCGGAACGTCTGATCCCGCGACTCGCCCCCGAGCCTCACGCGGTGTATGTGGTCCAGGATGATGACCTGTATGTGGTGCTTCTGAGCCGCCTTGAGGTACTTCGTGAGCGTTGCTGGATCCAGGTCCGGTGCGTCCCCGAAGTAGGCCACTTCGTGGTAGACTTCCGCCTGCCGCTGGAGCTCCAGAAACAGCTTGTCTTTCGCGTCCGGAGGCAGCCGAGTCCAATCGTTCTCCAACACTGCGGCGGCCGGATACCCCAGGTTCCAGGCGGCCCAGCGGCGACGCAGGGTCTCGGCCGCGGATTCCGTTCCCATATACAGGACGGGCTGCCCGCGGTGGACCATGTGCTGGAACCAGTTGAGCAGGAACGTAGTTTTGCCACACCCCGTCCGGGCGCCGATTACCCACATTTCCCCCAAGAGCGCTGGCCCCACCAACTCCACGAGTCCCACCCACGGGACTCTCGGGGCCTCCGTATGATCCGCACACAAGGCATCTTGTGCGGCGTTCACCTGCTGACTGGCGATGTTGTAGCTGGTCGGTAGCGGGATTTCCTCCCCAGGCTCCCGCGGTGCTGGTACCAGCTCAGCCATTGCCCACCCGCGCCAGGTACTGATCGGAGGTTTCTCCCGGCCGCGGTGCCTTCGGGTCCTTCTCCGACTTGACCTTCACCGGGTCCCACTCACCCCACGTCGCCGCGAACTTCAGTGGGCTCGCGTACCGCCCGGGTGTTTCGCTGAGGTACACTTCCCAGCGCATAAGCACTTCGGTGTTGCCGTGCTGCTTGACCAGTGGAGCGAGCGCCTTCGCTAGGAGACCGTAGTTGGGGGTCCCTCGGTAGTACTCGGTCCAGAGGTTTCCGTACGGCGTTAGCCACGTAAAGTGGTGCGGTGTGATTGCCTTTGACTTTGTAGTTTCTTTCCCATCCTCAGCTTCATTTGAAGGAAAGAGAGAACCGTCAACTGCAACCGCATTTACACCCCCCGCATTTACACCCCCCCCTCCCCCCCGCACCTCATCCGGTGCGGGAGCCGTAAATGCGAGCTTTCCGACACCCTCAGCCGCCTTGGACCACTGGTTCACCGCGCTGCGGAGCTCGGAACGTCCGCACCCGCCGCGGATGAATGAGAATGCTGTGTAGCACACCACTTGCTCGGCGGCGCGCAGATCGGCGTAAACCTTGGTGGTGTTCTTTGGCACGGCTACCCCCAATACGAATCGCCCCGGCAGTCTTGGGCTCGAATCTTAGCTCGGTCGTGGTCCCGAACCGAGATAAGGGGTCCCAATCCTGACGGGGCGATAAATCGCTCCGTGGGACCACTGTTCGCTTCGGACACGACTTTGTCCGCGTCGGCTGACCGGATCGAGATCGGTCGGCGCGATTCCGGAATGTGTCACGTCACCCGATTTTGGGCAACTCTTGTCTGAGTAGGGGTGGGCGCCGGGCTGGTGAAGGGCGTCCTCGCTCGCCGGCGTTTCACGCCCGGGCCGGAATCATCCCGTTGTTACTCGCCTGTCCCTACGGCGACGCGCTACTCGCTCCCACTTCCCCCTCAGCTATGACTAGGCCGGGCGGCTGACTTTCAGCGGCTGTCAGCGCGTTGCCCCTGCGGACTACGCCCGTTCCCCCTCACGTGCCCCGTGTGGTACAACGGGTTTTCCGCACCCGGCCACAATGCTGGTCCCCCAGAATGATAGCCCGTGGGCCTCATCACCCGGTTCATTCCGGGGCAGGCATGGGTGCGCACCCACGGCCTGTGAGGGACTCACTACGTGAAGGGGCTGGCCGCCCATGAAGCGGCTCGCAGGTTGAAACTAGTATGGCCTGCCCCGTTGCTCCGGGCACCCCAAGTCGCCGTCGGGCTTCGACACCCGGTGCCGGCATTCAGGACATGGCGCGACAACAGAGCCATGTATCCGGTCTTAACCATGTTCAGGCGCGGCTTCGCGCCACGGCGACGTCTACACGGCAGCCGGTCTGGGTGAGATACCCGACGCCGGGCGCCGCAGATTCAGGCCCATGCAGCAGCATGGTCCGCCACTGCATGGGATCGATACCCCGTCGTCTCCCCTGCCGGGGTGACTAGGGCCGCTCAGTTATCCTAGAATCTCATGGTCCGGCAGCGCCACCCGCAGGTACTTCGCAAGCGTCCCCACCGCCTCGACCTGCCACAGCTGGCTTCCGGTCTCGTACAGCGCGGCATTCGGCAGCCCCTCTCCGTAGCTCTTGAAGCGGAGCACGTAGGGCGAGCTCGGTTGCGCAACCTCCGGGAACGTCCGATACGGCGCCAAGAACCAGGGGTTCTTCACGGCCGTGGTCAGCACCGCGGCCACCCCGCGCCGCGCTTCAACTGCCTGACTGATTCCGTCGTCCGCCACGCCCACGCTTGCCGTGGAACGCACCGAGGAGCAGAACTTCTGGAGCTCCCGGCAGTCCCCCGCATCGGGGTCGAAGCTAGTCTGCAGAGCGATCGACAGGTCCTCCAACGGTCCATAGTTGTTGAACTCGAAGCCGCCGCCCTGCTGCCCGGAAAACACGGCGCGAGCGTACTCTCGCCGCAAGTTGCTGTCCTGACCTTCGAGCTTGCTGATGGCGGTGACTAGCGTCGGCTGCACCACGTGAATCATGGCATCCGCGGTCTCCGCCTCCGCCAGCACAAAGCGGACGAATCCCTCCAGCGTGTAGAACTCCAGGGCGGTCGGGTGCCGCGGGTTGATGTCCACTCGTTCCAGCTTCCGGTCGGCGAAGTTGTACTCACCGATCTTTAGCTGCTGTACCGTCGCTGCCTGCTTGGCAAGCAAGGCAACGGCATTCACCGCCCCTTCATCTAGCTGCGTCATGATTCACCCCCGGCCCGCATGGGGAGCACACCCTGATTCGGATTCTCCTCCGGCTCGGCAGCGTGCACCACTGTGCCCACCACCTGACCGTCCTTCCGTCCCACCCACAACACTTCGCTGACGGGCTTCGTCGCGGCCAGCGTAGACTTCGCGCTGATTAGCGTCGCCACCATCTCACGGCTTTCGTTCGGTTTGAACACGAACTCCAGCGTGATCTTGCGCTTCCCTTCCGCCTCGGTTGCAGGGTCCCGAATGTTCTCCAGGACCCGCCGGAGCTCGGCGCCGAACAACTCCAGCGCAGCGCCGGCGCCAATCGAGTGGAGGTCAGCTAGTTGTTCCTCCCGGTTATCGAGCAAACTCTCTCTCCCGTTCAGGTGGACGTGCCGGGGCCAGCTCATCCCGGCGCTCGTTGAATTCCGCCTCATATGACCACTCAGGCAACTCGGCCAAGAATGCACAGAACACCCGGTTGGAAGTGTCCCGCTGCCGGCGCGCCGTCCCGACTAAGCCAACCAGATCCGTATCATTGAGCACCCGCTGGAGCTGCCGCTCAGCCAATGCCAGCTGCCGCGCTGCTCCCCGCACGCGCTTCTGGATAGCCACCTGCTTGTCTAGGATCTCCACTGTGGCTTCCAGGCCAATCACCGCTCCCTGAAGCTCTCGAATGAGCCCTTCCAGCTGGGCAAAACGGTCAACTTTAAGTTTACCTGGGGTTTTCGACTTCGACGCCACTGACTCCTCCTTCGATTGCGGCCACAGCGGCCGTGACTTGGTCTCCGAACACTCGCTCCAACTCTCCCAGCAGCGCCGGGCCGTAGAGCCAGAAGGCATCATACGCCTTCAGGAAAGCCGCCCGCATCTCCCCCGTGCTCTTCCCACTGCCCGGTTCGCCGGACAGAAGATGCTCATGGTAGCGCCACCGACACTCCACCATCGCCGCGGCGACTTCCGGCGTCACCGCCGGCCAGGCGGTGGCGAAGGTGCACCGGGGACACAGCGGCTGCTCTTCTGACCTTAGGCAAGCGTGGTACCCACCGACGAACACTTCGTAGTGGGCGAATACCTCACCACACTTCGGGCACTGACAGCTGCTGACCACCAACGGGCCGACACACACATTCCGCTCAAGTTCACGGGGGTGCGAATCCGGCGTGGGGAGCGGCTCGAACTTCTGTGTGCCG
>Ga0137394_10004778_pt1 | contig 10306 bp, 6 predicted proteins | sample czobulk116metaG_FD_108278 | JGI IMG/M metagenome (GOLD analysis project Ga0137394, IMG submission 108278) | Vadose zone soil microbial communities from Angelo Coast Range Reserve, California, USA - czobulk1.16 metaG | ecosystem: Environmental > Terrestrial > Soil > Vadose zone | place: USA... | reverse complement strand
GCCAACATTGTTGAGCCGAGTAAAGATAACCTTTAAGTGCCTTGCTGTCAAGATTTGGTCCTGCAACGTATTGGTGAGTTTTATTTGGCTAGCGCTGACGTAGCCCGACAGAACCGAGCGCGGTAGCGCCGGATCCTAGAGCCAACTTCGGATTATGATTCTTGCGGATTCATTCGGTTATTTTAGGTTGACTCCAGGATCCGGCGCTACCGCGCTCGGTTCTGTAATGGCCGCCGACCCTTCGTTTATCAAACAACTACCTGCCACCCTTCGACTTCGAGTAAAGAGTGAGGAATGATCGCGGCGAAAAAATTAACGGCCGGGGGCGTTCCCAGAGGTTAGCTTCCGGTAGCAGCTCGACTTAGTAACTGTGATCCCAGCTTCGTGGGTGTGGTTACCGGTTCCTTACACGCGAATTGTTCACACACATAGGCAGTCGCCCTGCCTTCGATCTGTGGGCGATCCCGGAGGAGGGAGATCGCATCGGTTGCCGCGGTATTGCCAGCGGCTGCCAGGGCCACCACTTTGTTTGGTAAGTATGACGCCCAGGTAGTTTTCAGTAGGGATTCCGTGTCCTTGGAACCGGGAGTCCCAACAATCGCAATCTCCTTGGGCTTACCCAGGTAGAAATCCAGCGCGCAGAGCATTCGTCCGAACCCTGCACCATACCGGCGAAGCGCAGCGGCTGTTAGCCTCAAAATAGTAGCCGCACGCCTTTGATAGTCGCTGCTATCGGTCAGCATGCCGAGCCGCAAAAGGACATCGGCTGCAACTGAATTGCCGGATGGGGTAGCGTTGTCAAAAAAGTCTTTCGAACGAACGATTAAGTTTTCATGACTGCGACCGGTGTAGAAAAACGCACCTTCCTGCTCGTCCCAAAACTCATCGATCATCGTGGCAGTTAACGAAAGTGCTTCCTTAAACCACTCCAGTTCGCCTGTCGTCTCAAACAGTGTCAACAAGCCATCGATGTAAAATGCGTAGTCCTCTAAATAGGCGTTTAGCTTTGCCTGACCGTCTTTATAGGTTCGCAAGAGCAATCCATCTTTTCGCAAATTATCAAGCACGAACCGGGCGTTTCGCCTGGCGACTTCTGTGTAATCGGGCCGGTTAAGAATGATACCGGCTTCGGCGAAGCTGGCGAGCATCAAACCATTCCACGCGGTCAGCACCTTCTCGTCGCGCGCCGGCTTCACTCTTTTCTCGCGAGCCTCAAACAACTTCTCGCGGCCCTTTGCAAGCGTATCGCTTAATTGCTCGGTGGTTACATTTTCAGCGCGAGCAACCTCGTTGAGATCGCGAGTGACGTTAAGAATATTCTCACCTTCAAAGTTACCGACGTTGGTGATGTTGTAGTACGCCGCGAAGAGGGCGGCGCCGGTATCTCCAAGAAGTTGCTTAACCTCATCCATGGACCAAACAAAGAATTTCCCTTCGACGCCTTCTGAATCTGCATCCTGGGTGGAGTAAAAGCCACCCAAAGGATCAGTCATTTCGCGAACAACATAATCCAGAATTCCCTCGACAACAGCTCGAGTCGCCTCGTCATCGCTCGCCTGGTAGTAGTGAAGATAAAAACGCGAAAGCAGCGCATTGTCGTACAACATCTTTTCGAAATGCGGGACCAGCCAGCGCGCATCTGTCGAGTAACGATGAAAGCCACCACCGAGATGATCGTAGATGCCGCCCTCGGCCATCTTGCGGGCGGTATGCTGCACGATATCCAGCGCTGGTTGATTGCCGGTGCGGTAAAAAGTGTGAAGCAAAAACTCGAGGGTCATTGCCGGTGGAAACTTAGGTGCTCCTCCAAAGCCGCCGTTGGTTGCGTCGTAACCCTTAATAATTCCCCGGTAAGCAGTGTCTAAAAGTTCCTGCGATAACACTTCGCTCGACTCGCTGGTTGCCGTCGAGCGCTTCAATTCGCTAAGGACCGAATCGGCAGTTTGCTGAATATCCTCAGGCCGTTCCTTGAAAGCTTCCGCCAGGCTTATCAGCACGGGTTGAAAGCCGGGCATGTTGTAGCGATCTTCGGGAGGAAAGCAAGTTCCAGCATAGAAAGGAATTGCGTCTGGTGTGAGAAACACGGTCATGGGCCAGCCGCCATGATGGGTCATCATCTGCACGGCACTCATATAGATCTGGTCCAGGTCGGGCCGTTCTTCGCGATCGACTTTGATGTTTACGAAATTGTCGTTCATCACTTTGGCAATCGCTTCGTTTTCAAACGACTCATGCTCCATCACATGACACCAATGGCACGCTGAATAGCCAATGCTTAGCAGCAGTGGCTTCTGGTCGCGACGCGCAATCTCAAACGCTTCTTCACCCCACGGAAACCAATCCACCGGATTGTGTGCGTGCTGCAAGAGATACGGGCTCGTCTCGTCAATAAGGCGGTTTGTAAATGGATGTTCAGACACTTGATACGCTCGACTTCGTTAGGATTTGTTCGATTCTATAGTTTGTCGCGGAAAGGTTGAAGTTACAAACAGGCAAGTGCTGATGCAGTTGAAACTTTGCGGCCTAACAACGAGTGGTCCCATGAAAGTCAGTACCACCACGCGGTAGCTGGTGGGTCTCCGGATTTTCGATTTGCGATTGCCGATTGCCAATTGGCTCGATCGCCAGACGCCAATCGAAAATCGGCAATTGACAATCGGCAATCACTAGGCCCACCCGCTACCGCGTGGTGGTACTCACCTCATGGGGCCGTAACAGAGGGAGGCTCCAGTTAGGCAAACGAGTATTAGCCGGAAGCGATTGCTCGAAAGTTTCTGCATGAATAGGCGACGCAGTTTACCTCACGAAAGTGTGCAATCAAAATTCACCTCGACATCAGATTCATGGGCAGCGTCCTCATTCCAGCAGAAGTAAACGATCCACGAAATAACACTAAATGACACGAACTCTTTTCGTGAACCTTAGTGTAAGTTCGTGGATCGTTCTACCAACTGCACCAGAGAAGTATCTTTAATCAACACGTCAGGTTTTTCGAAAGTAGCTTTCAATTGCTATACTCGCTTCAAAACTGAATGGCCATTCATTTTTGAGATGGTGAGGGTGGATCGATGGAACGTGAAACTTTAGAGATGGACGTGGTCTTCGTGGGCGCCGGCCCGGCAAACTTGAGTGGCGCTTTGCACCTCGCTCGTCTGATCAGGGCCCACAATGAAGCGGTGACCACAGGCCAGCGCAAAGGCGAGCCGCTTGGCGAGATTGAAATCGGCGTAATTGAGAAAGGCGCTTCCGTTGGCGCACACATCCTTTCCGGAGCCGTGATGGATCCCCGCGCCTTGCGAGAGTTGATGCCGGATTTTATCGAACGGGGTGCACCGCTCGAGTCGCCTGTCAATGAAGACTATTTCCTTTACCTGACAAAGAACCGCGCGATCCGTTCGCCGATAACTCCGCCACCGCTCAAGAACCACGGTTATTACATTGTGTCGTTGAACCGCCTGACGGCATGGCTGGGAGAGAAATGCGAAGAGGCGGGCGTTAACATCTTTCCCGAATTTCCCGGCGCCGATCTACTTTACGATGAAACTGATACAGTCGTCGGCGTACGCACCGGAGACAAAGGTATCGATAAGGAAGGGAAGCGAAAGCCCAACTTCGAACCGGGAGTGGATCTTCGCGCGAAGGTTACCGTGCTGGGTGAAGGGCCAAGGGGTTCACTTACTAAGCAATTGGTTCAGCGTCTTGGTCTCGATGAAGGGAAGGAACCGCAAGTTTATAGCATCGGCGTCAAGGAGCTTTGGGAGCTGCCAGACGACCGTTATCCAACCGGAAGAGTAACCCACACGCTTGGGTTTCCTTCTGACTCAGCTACCTATGGCGGCGGTTGGATCTATGGTCTACAGAATCGCATTTTGAACATCGGCTACGTCACGGGTCTCGATTACAAGGATCCTTTGCTTGATCCTCACGCTGAGTTTCAAAGATTCAAGCAGCATCCGTTTGTGAGCCGGCTGTTGGAAGGTGGGAAAATGATTCGCTATGGAGCCAAGACGATTGCCGCCGGTGGCTACTTCGCAATGCCACGAATCTACGCCGACGGTGTTCTGTTAGTTGGCGACTGTGCCGGATTTCTAAATTCTCAACGCCTAAAGGGCATTCATTCTGCCATCAAGAGCGGGATGCTTGCCGCTGAGACGATTTTTGAAGCGCTCCTCGCGAGCGACTATTCATCAAAGCGGTTACAGCGTTATGAACAACTCGTTAACGAGAGTTGGATCATTCCCGAATTGCGGAAGGTCAGAAACTTCCACGCCGGCTTCAAGCATGGCCGCTGGCTGGGACTGGCGAATACCGGGTTTCAATTCATTACCGGTGGCAGGTGGTGGGGTCTATTCGATCGAGCCAAAGCGACGCCGGGGCATGAGGAGATGAAGAAGCTCTCAGCTTATGGATACCGCGGCGACAATATCGAACAGCGTTACAACGGTCTGCGATTCGACGGCAAGATTGCTTTCAACAAACTCACCGACGTCTACCATGCTGCTGTGGGCCACAGTGAAGACCAGCCGGCACATCTTCACGTTGTCGACACAAACATTTGCTCAACTCGCTGTGCTGAGGAATATGGAAATCCCTGCCAACGGTTCTGCCCGGCGGCAGTCTATGAAATGGTTGATGATGGAACCACCGGCAGACGCAAGTTGCAGATCAACTTTTCAAACTGCGTTCACTGCAAAACCTGCGACATCATGGATCCCTATCAGATTATTAACTGGGTAACTCCGGAAGGTGGTGGCGGACCCGACTACAAGGGTCTGTGAGGGAGTTCCCAGACTTTCCGACACCGGCAAATGTATAGTTTGTTATTCGGGTTCTTCGCCGTCGCCGTCGTTGGTCTTGGAGAAGTTGACGCGGCCACGCATTACTTCTTCGAGAGCGATGCGAGTGTTTTTGTGTTTTAGTGTGTCGATATCGATGCGGGGTCGCGCGCCGCGTTGTAATTGTTTACTTCTTTTTGCCGCCAGGATAATCAGACGATATTTCGAATCGATCTCAGGCGCCTCGGTCGCGTCTACGATCTCTTCAGTCTCTTCGGTTGCCATTGATTGTGCTCCTCTAAATAAACTTTTAATTAGAACCTTCTAGTTCCCATACGGTGAACGCCTGCACAACATACTTCACCCTGGGTACCTGCCGGTGCAGTCGGGCCCTTTCGGCCTGAACTATCGCTGACAATTGATCCGCGGCGCGGTCAGCATCGTCATTGATGATTAGATACTGAAAGGATGGATAGTGTTTCAACTCCGTCGGAGCATTGCGCAACCGCAGATCGAGTTCCTCCGGTGAGTCTGTGCCGCGATCCAGCAAACGCTGTCTCAAAACTTTGAAGGACGGCGGTAAAATAAACACGCTAACCGAATCGGGCATCAAGTCGCGAATACTTGCCGCACCCTGAACGTCCACTTCCAACACGATGTCGCGACCTTCGGAAATCTCACGCGCAACCTGACTGCGACTTGTTCCATAGAGTTTGCCGTGAACATGCGCCCATTCCAGAAACTCGTTGGCAGTCACCATCTGCTTAAATTTCTCCGGCGTGACGAAGAAATACTCGCGACCGTCAACCTCTCCGTTTCGTGGTGTGCGGGTTGTAAAGGAAACAGAATAACTAAGATTCAGCCCCTTCTTCAACACGCGCTGAATCAGCGTGCCCTTGCCTCCGCCTGAAGGAGAACTAACGACAAATAAAATGCCGCGCCCCTGCTCTTCAGCCGGCGAGGTCGGTCCTGCAATTTGGGGCTCAGTTTCTTTTGTATCACTCAACATTCTGGACCTGTTCGCGAAGCTTCTCGACTTCAGCCTTAATCGCTAATGCCGCTTCTTTAATAGCCATATCCGTGGATTTCGACAAGGTTGTATTGGCTTCGCGGTTAAGCTCTTGAAGCAAGAAATCGAGCATCTTGCCAGTCTCGGCGGTCGAGTTTAGGGCATCGCGAAATTGCGTCAGATGACTCCTGAGCCGGACCATCTCTTCGCTGACGTCGCTGCGATCTGATAGATAAGCAACTTCCTGGGCCAGCCTCCCTGGGTCGATATCTACAAGCTGCCCATTGCGACTTAACAACTCCGCTATTCGCTTTTGCAGCCTGGCGCGGTAAGCATCGACCAACCCGGCGGCGGCGCTCTCTATGGTTGGGACCAGGCTATCAATGCGGTCGATGCGTTCAGTCATCTCGAGACGGAGTGTCTCTCCTTCCTGCGCCCGCATGCGTTCGAGTTCATCGAGTCCCTGGGCCAACGCCTTCTCAATTCCGGCGACGACGTCGTCGCTCAGCGCATCTCGCGCGGGTTGCAGGGCGCCCGGCAGCCTGGCGAGTACATTGATATCGAGCTCACCCGTGATATCAAATTCCTTTTGCATCTCGCGCAAGGCATTGACGTAGCCGGCAATCAACGGCCGGTTCAACTCATACGCCGTTTGCGACGTCTTCTCGAAATTGACCGTAACATCAACCCGCCCACGCGACAGTCTTGAACTGATCTGGCGCTTGATGACCGGCTCTAGAGACGATAACTCGCCGCTAAGGCGAAGGTGAACGTCGAGGAAACGATTATTCACCGTCCTCAAATCGACGGACACCGAGAAGTGCTCGCCGTCTGCCGCCCCGCGGCCATATCCCGTCATTGATTTCATGATTTTGTCAGTTGTTCGTGGTCAGTTGTCAGTTTGTTCGTGGTCAGTAAGTCAGTAGTCAGTTGTCAGTGCCTAGTCGCCCTTAACCTAACACTTGCAGTCTTTCTTCTTCCATAATCATTTCGAGTTAAGCATCTCCGATTTCAGAGGAATTCGCAGAAAGCTAAATGAAAAATGAGAAATGGAAAATGACATATGGAAAGTCTTTTTCCTTGCGTGCAGATCTCAGGAAGCGACGACTGACAACGGACCACTGACCACTGACAACTAACTAACAGTCAGCTCTTCTTCTTCATCCGCAAACTGCAGTTCATACAGCCGTCTGTATTGTCCGCCCTTTGCCAGTAACTCCGAGTGTCTGCCGATCTCGATAATCCTGCCACCCTCCATTACGACAATGGTGTCTGCGCGGCGAATAGTTGCCAGCCGGTGGGCAATCACGATCGTGGTCCGGTTGCGTACCAGATTTGCGATCGCTTTTTGCACGAAACGTTCTGATTCGGCATCAAGCGCGGAAGTGGCTTCATCGAGAATCAGAACCGGAGCATCAACCAACAACGACCGGGCAATTGCCAGGCGCTGCCGTTGTCCGCCTGAAAGAAAGATGCCGCGCTCACCAACAATAGTTTCATACTTGTGCGGCAGCTCCATAATGAAATCGTGCGCAAAGGCTACTCGAGCTGCTTCTTCGATTTCCGCCTGGGTAGCGTCCAGCTTTCCGTAGCCGATATTGTGGCGCACCGTGTCGTTGAATAGCACCGTCTCCTGCGTAACCAAAGCTATCTGCCCTCGCAGACTTGATATTCTTGCATCCCGAAGATCTATCCCGTCCCAAAATACGCCACCGGAAACAGGATCATGAAAGCGCGGCAAAAGCTTTGTCAGGGTAGATTTTCCACCACCCGATTCCCCCACCAACGCCACCATCGAACCAGCTGGTATCTTTAAACTAACACCGCGCAAAACGGAACGTTCCTCGTTTGCATAACCAAAGGAAACATCCTTGAATTCTATCGCTTCAGCTAGTGGGCGGAGTTGGGTCGGATTCTTCTTTTCCGGCAATTCCGCGTGTTCATCCATTATTTCCCAAACGTGATGAGCTGCCGCCAGCGCCTGCTCCATACTGTTTTGCAGGCGCGACAGTTTCCGCATGGGGTCGTAACTGCGAAACAGGAAAAATAGAAACGTGAGAAACTGCGCGGCGTTCATCCGGCCTGAGACAATCTCTCGCTGAACGAAGAACAGAAGAAACACCACGAAGACGACGCCGATCATTTCGATTACCGGCGGCGCAAATCCGGAAATTTTCGCAGTCCTCATATTGGCGCGAACGATGCGTTTGGCCACCTCTGCGAAACGAGAAGATTCATGCGCCTCGGCCCGATATGCCTTGACGATCGTTTGATTCGACAGAGCTTCCTGGGCGGTGTCGGTGAGTTCTTTGTTGCCCTCAAAACTCTCGCGTGAAAGATTACGAAGCGCTGTCCCGAATCTTGCCGTAAGCACCGCGACAATAGGCGCAATAGCAAGCGAGGCAAGCGTGAGTCGCCAACTGTAATAGAAAGATGCCGCCAGAAAGGCGATTAATGTGAAACCTTCACGCAGCATATCGCGCAGAGTGTTTGCGACTGAGATTTCAATTGCCGCTGCGCTGGAAACGAGACGCGAGACCAGGTAATTGGTGCGGTGCCGCTCAAAAAAACTCGCCGACTGGTTGAGTAAGTGACTGTAGAGATCCTGGCGGAGCTTGTAGACAGTTGACTGGCCAATACGTGCCATCCAGACGGTCGACAGATATGCGGCAACTCCCTTTGCCAGTGTGAACAGGAGCAGCAGGATCGAGATCGTTGTCCACGCATTCACGCCGGAGTCAGGAATGACTCGCTGCAGACCGAAGAGGGTCTCGGTACGACTGCCAACACCCTGGGCCTGATCGAAAATGGGTACGATGAGCGCGCCCGTCGCAATTTCGAAGACGCCCACCAAAAACATCGCAAACGTTGCCAACGCGAAGATTTGCCAGTGAGGTTTGATATACCTGAGCAGTCTTCTAAGATCGCGCATCGGTTCTTGCGAAACTTCGGGTCAGTCGGTGAAAGGAAGGCTTAAAGACGGCTGTAATAATAAAGAGCAACTATACTTATCGAGTTGCAATTGCGTCAAGGCTGAGGATTTTGCGAGACTGCTCCGTTAGTATGTCGATCAAAAAGATCCGGCAAAGCGAAAGCTGCAACGTCTCTTAGCCCGTTACGGCTTTGAAGGATAAACGTGATCGGCGTTCCTGGCTGCAGGAATTCTACTGGTCAGGAGCGTTTAATGTCTCGCGTCTTTGCGTCGGTTACTTTTGGCGTCTAAGGCTTTCCGTTCGTTGGCTTCTTTATTGGCTCTTCTGTGCCGGTTGTATCCTTGCATGTCTCACGCTGAATCCATTTCGCGACTCCGTCCTTACTCATTCTCAACACCTCAATTGGGGGACCCACAACCTTAGGCGAGTTCAAGACGCCATAGGCGACCATGAAATGAGCAAGGTCAACAGGTTTCAGTTGGATGCTTGTAACGGCACTTGTTTCTATTGCCTTACCCAGCGGTTTTAGCAACGACTTCCCGACGAGTACGGACTCGCCCGGGTAGGATTAGGCTTCGCAGACCGAAGCCGCACCGTTTGTGTTACATGACTGAGTCTCTCTACTCATGACGGCTCACGCTCCGCTTCACGGACTGGGGCGCAAACGACCCTAACGTGCCGATTCGACAAACTGGGCTTTGTCGCGGATTATTAAGGTTTGGGCTAATCATGACAAACTCAACCGCGTCCGACTTAAGCGTTATGACTCCGGAAACTGCTAACGAGAACGAACCATTACCAGCGGTGACCCGGACGGCATTGCCTCTGGTGGCTGTCGTCGGCCAACCAAACGTCGGGAAGTCCACCCTTTTCAACCGGCTGATTGGCCAGCGGCGCTCGATTGTTGGCGACGAGCCGGGAATTACCCGCGATCGTATTTACGGCGAGGTCGAGTGGGCCGGCGAGCGCTTCTCAATTGTCGATACAGGCGGAATCGTTCCCGACGATGATGCGATCATACCTGCGAACATCTTCAAGCAGGCGGGTTTTGCGATCGACGATGCGCAGGCATTGATCTGGGTGGTCGATGCACGCCAGGGTCTGACGCCGCTTGATGAAGAGCTGGCCAAGCTACTGCGGGCAACGGGCAAGCGAGTTTTGGTGGCAGCGAACAAATCAGAACGAACGCGAGTGGAAGCAGAGTCCGCGGAATTCTATCGGTTTGGCTTTGAAGAAGTGTTTCCGGTATCCGCTGAACAGGGAATCGGATTAGGCGAGATGCTGGATGCCCTGGTCCAGGGATTTGACGCGACCCGCACGCAAACGGCGGCAGGTGAGACGAGTGAGGTTCCAACTCCGAAGCGCGAGCTTCGCCTGGCGATCGTCGGACGTCCGAATGTGGGGAAGTCTTCTTTGTTAAATACTCTGATTGGTGAAGAGCGCGTGATTGTCTCACCAGTTGCGGGAACTACCCGCGATGCTATCGACTCAGTGCTCGAAACTCCGGAGCAGATATTCCGAATCGTTGATACGGCTGGAATTCGACGCAAAGGCAAGACCGGCGAAATGGCCGAGAAGCTTTCCGTTGT
>Ga0137394_10004777_pt1 | contig 10306 bp, 6 predicted proteins | sample czobulk116metaG_FD_108278 | JGI IMG/M metagenome (GOLD analysis project Ga0137394, IMG submission 108278) | Vadose zone soil microbial communities from Angelo Coast Range Reserve, California, USA - czobulk1.16 metaG | ecosystem: Environmental > Terrestrial > Soil > Vadose zone | place: USA... | reverse complement strand
TACTTTGCGGTCAGTGATGTCAACGCCGAGGACATCCGCCAGCTCTGCGATCTGCTGAAGCAGTCGAGCCGGAGTTGAAGTAAGCGATCACCTTCAGGTGATCAATCCGTCTCCGTACCTTAACTTTCAACTTTTTTTTGATTGGCTACGGTAGTGGGCGCGCCTGAAGCTCTAATTACTGCGCCTTAGTTTGAACCTGATCGACTGCTGAGGATAAGAGGTAGGTCTCCGCTTCAAACTCCCGAAAACTAGCTGTTCGGCTTTGCAACCCATCGCCTGTACGCAAATCTTTACAATACTTTACCTTTTTTTCTGGCACGCAGCGGCATCAACCGTGTTTGTACCATTAATGGGATGCAACGCGGTCTCGCTCTCATGCACCTTTCGCGCCGGACCCGGGGGCGAGTACCAGTTTCCCACCCCACACGGTGAGAATTGAGGTTTGCCGGTCACAACTTATCGCCTGCCTGGTTTTGAGCAGTCGCAAACGGTAGCTTCCAACAACAGTTGAACACCCGGGCGACTTCTCTGCCTGCTTTTTCGTTCCCCGAGAAAAACCGTTGCCTTCAATGGGCCGTGCTACCACTTGGGCTGCTGGTTTCTGTTTGTACCTAGGTTTTAGCGGTTTGGAAGCGAATACGTTACCGTGGCGTTACCGAAAAAGTTGCAGTTGCCGCGGTATCATAAGTGGCAACGCGCTGTAATTTTGCAAGGCTCCATGCCAATGTTTTTCTCAAACGGCTGGATTGCGCATGATCCGATCGAGGTAGAGCTCGAACAGCGCTTCGTTGTCTGCTGCAATGCACACATCCATTTGCTTTTCATATGGCGAAAACTCGCGGCGATCAGCAACTGTTTGGCCGAGTAAGCTTTCCATTTGTTTCGACGGCGACGTATAGTTTTTCAGTCTTGAAGATGGACGGCTTCAAAAGATAAGCCGCGTCTAACGAAACGACCTGGAGCGGCTCATCTGCAAGGCATTTTTGATCGCTGCTTCGATTCGTTCGCCGCGCCGGCTGAACCCAACGTCGACACCATCTCGCGAACAATCTCATCGTCGGTCCGCAACTTGCCGTCTGAGGAGATCCAGTCGATCAATTGCACGGCGCAACAGCTCCCGTTTCTCCTCCGGCAGCAGGATCAACGTAACCAAGGCGCAGATGACGCCCTTGGTTCGGGAACCAGCGACCATGCTGATCGACCGTACCTCGTGCCGCAATGTTGAGCTGCGCTTGATGTCACCGTCGGGCGCGGGTCAAGGGCAACGCTACGAACTGAACCCATCAACATTACGCCTCGTGAGTGTCCGATTCCGAACACTCGAATCCCACTAGCGAACAAATCGGCTGCTGGCTAACAGTGCGCACACAGTGAATCCCTCTAAATTGAGGCAGATCCGATGCAGCAGGGTGGCACGGCACGTGCCCATACATGGCATAGATGGACATAGCTCGAAAAGATGTGGCCCGCGGGCGCCGACGTCGCAGACTGATTTACGCGCTTGCCGGGCTTGCCGGCGTGGTGGCGATCACTACAGGCGTTTCGCGCCTGAGGCCAGCGACGCCGCGAGTGGAACGCTCGACGGCGTGGGTCGATACCGTGAAGCGCGGAGAGATGCTCCGTCAGGTGCGCGGCCTGGGAACATTGCAGCCGGAGGAGATCCGCCTGATTCCTGCGATGACCGAAGGGCGGGTGGAGAAGATCCTCGTCCGCCCCGGTACCCTGGTCGATCCTGACACTATCCTGGTTGTGCTGAGCAACCCGCAGGTTCAGCAGGAAGCGCTGGACGCCGAATTTCAGCTCAAGGCGGCGGAAGCGGAGTTGGTTGCAGTGCGCGTGCGCCGTCAGAGCGAATACCTCAACCAGAAGGCAGAAGTGGCTCGCGCACGGGAAGAATCCAGTCTGGCGCAAGTGCGCGCCCAGACTGATGAAGAGTTGCACAAATTTGGCGTGATCTCCGAGCTCAACCTGAAGGCCTCGAAAGGCGCCGCCCAGCAGCTTGGCACTCGCGCCGAGATCGAGGAACAGCGGCTTTCAAACAGCGCCCGCGAACTCGAAGCCCAGGTGTCGGTCCAGCAGGCGCGGGTGGCGCAGTTGCGCGCGCTCCATAATCTCGCGCGCACCCAGCTGAATGCACTCAAGATCCGCGCTGGGATCAGGGGTGTACTGCAATCGCTCGCGCTCAACGGCCAGTCGCTGCAGGTCGGCCAACAGGTCGGGGCCGGGGCAACCATTGCGACCGTGGCCCAGCCCGAGCGGCTGAAAGCCGAGTTGCGAATCGCCGAGACCCAGGCGAAAGAGATTTCGCTCGGCCAGCCCGCTTCAATTGATACCCGCAACGGAGTCGCTCCCGGAAAGGTGGTGCGCATCGACCCGGCGGTGCAGAACGGCACCGTAACCGTGGACGTTGCGTTGGATGGACCACTACCGCCGGGCGCTCGTCCTGACCTGAGCGTGGACGGCACTATCGGTCTGGAACGCCTGCAGCACGTGCTCTACGTCGGCCGTCCTGCCTTCGGAAAGGAAAACGGCACCGCCGGCATATTCAAGCTGGAACAGGACGGCAGCCATGCCAGGCGCGTACAAGTGCAACTTGGCCGTAGCTCGGTGAACATGATTGAAATTGTGAATGGATTGAAGGAAGGCGACCGAGTGATTCTGTCTGATATGTCACAGTGGGATAACTACGATCGCATCCGCTTGGAGTAACAAATGCAAACTACACTGCCTACGTCAGCACTGCCCGCCAAAGGAGAGAGCATGAACGCATCGGAGCAGCCACTGATCCAGATGACCAACATTCATAAAGTTTTCTTCACGGATGAGGTGGAGACGCACGCGCTCTCGGGTGTGCATCTCGAGATCCGCAAGGGAGAGTATGTCTCGATTGCCGGGCCGTCGGGCTCCGGAAAATCGACGCTGCTGGCCATCATCGGGCTGCTGGACACGCCAACCGAAGGCGAATACACCCTGAACGATCACGCGGTGGCGAAGTTGGACGTGGCGGACCGTTCACGTATACGCAATCGCGAGATCGGATTCATCTTCCAGAACTTCAACCTGATCGGCGAGCTTACGGTGTACGAGAACGTGGAGCTGCCGCTGACTTATCGCGGAATGTCATCGGCCGAGCGTAAGCAGAGGGTGCAGCGTGCCCTGGAGCGTGTGGGCATGAGCCACCGGATGGGCCACTATCCATCCCAGCTCTCGGGCGGCCAGCAGCAGCGCGTGGCGGTCGCGCGTGCGCTGGCGGGCAACCCTTCGATCCTGCTGGCGGATGAGCCCACCGGCAATTTGGACTCGCGCAACGCCGAAGCCGTCATGGAGCTGCTTCGCGAGCTGCACCGCGAGGGCGCCACCATCTGCATGGTCACGCACGATCCACGCTTTGCACGCCACGCTGAGCGCAGCGTTCACTTGTTCGACGGCCGGGTCGTCGATGAAACCGTCGAGGCCGTCTGATGCTGTGCTGTGCCGCAAACCTTCCTGACAACCGGCTCACACCGGAGATGGCAGGAGATGTGTCGCCGCCGCGGCCTCGCGTGTTGGTGGCGGAAGATCAGGCTTCTGTGGCGGACGCGATCACCATATTGCTCAAGCAGAACGGATTAGACGTGCAGACCGTCGATTCACCCGACGCCGCAATCCGCGCGCTGCAGGCACATGAGTTCGACCTCGTCCTCATGGATATGAACTACCACCGCGACACAACCACTGGCGCTGAAGGCTTGGAACTCCTCGCGCGAATCCAGATCCTGGATCGAGGCCTGCCCGTGATCGTGATGACGGCGTGGGGCAGCATCGAAGTGGCGGTGCAGGCCATGCAGCGCGGCGCGAGCGACTTCATCCAAAAACCCTGGGACAACCGGTGGCTCATTGAGGTGATCGAGAGGCAGATCCGGCGGGCGGAGCAGGCACGCAGGGCGGCGCGGCAGGAACAGTTTGAGATGGACGAGGCGGTCGAGATTCAGCGCAAGCTGGTGCCGCAGACGATGCCATCGATTCCCGGAACGGAGATTTCCGCCGTCCTGCATACGGCACGCCCGATCGGCGGGGACTACTTCGACGTTTTGAAGCTCAGCGACACGTCGCTGGCGGTCTGCGTTGCCGATGCGGTAGGCAAGGGAGTGCCTGCGGCCTTGCTGATGGCGAACTTGCAGGCCGTGGTGCGTGCCGTAGCCGGCCCGTCGCCGGCAGAATTGTGCGCGCGAGTGAATCGTATCCTGAGAGCCACCGATATTTCCGGAAAGTACACGTCGCTTTTCTACGGCGTGCTCGACGCGAACAGCATGGAGTTCAGCTACTGCAACGCCGGTCATCCTTCGCCGCTGCTGCTGACTAACCAGGGCAATCTCGTGGCGCTGGAGCGTGGCGGCGCTGTGCTCGGCCACTTCCCTGATTGGAAATACGAGCAGGACACGGTTCGTCTCGGTCGCGGCGATCGCATGGTTATCTACACCGATGGAATCGCCGAGGCTACAAACGTCGCTGGCGAACAGTTCGGGCTGAAAGGCATCGCAGCGACGCTGCGCGCACACGCGTCGGGCGAGGCCGAGGAGATTCGCGATCAGATCATGAATGCCGTGCAGCACCACTGCGGAGGGCCACCCGAAGACGACGCAACGCTGCTGGTGATCGCCCTTTTAGGCAACCGCGTGAGTGGAGCCGGCGTAGGGCGGCGATAGAAGTGAGGACCCAATGATGGACTCGTTTATTCAAGATCTGAAGTTTGGCACACGCATTCTGCTGAAGCAGCGCGCCTTTGCCGCCACCGTGGCGATAACGCTGGCGCTCGGCATCGGCGCCAACACCGCGATCTTCAGCGTGGTGCGCGGCGTGCTGCTTCGTCCGCTCGTCAATCGCGGCGAAGATCGCCTTATCTACATCCGCCAGAGCGCGCCCGGCATCGGCAGAGAAAACACGACGTTCTCGGTCCCAGAAATCAACGACTTCAAGTCACGCGCCACCACCATCAGCGCCTTCGGCGACTTCTCCACCATCGAGTTCACGATGACCGGTCTCGGTGGCGAGCCCCGAACCGTGAGAGCGGGCGTGGTCGGCGGCTCGTACTTCGAAGTGATGGGCCTCCGTCCCGTGCTCGGGCGCCTGCTCAACCCAGCCGACGATGGCCCTGGTGCGGCGGGCGTGGCGGTGCTGACCCATCGCTTCTGGAAGTCGCTCAACAGCGATCCGGCAGTCATCGGCAAGACGATTCGGCTGGGTCTGCGCAGCGCCACGGTGGTGGGCGTCCTTGAGCCGTCGGTGCCCTATCCTGCCGACACCGAGATTATTGCGAACGTGGTGACCAGCCCGCATCATCTCGGCGCGACGATGGTAACCGAGCGGACGCATCGCATGACGGAGCTCTTCGGTCGCCTGGCGCCGGGGGCCTCGCTCGAAGCGGCGCGCGCCGAGCTGACGGGCATCCATTCCGCGATTGTGCGAGACCACCCTGGGGCGTACTCAGCCAGGGCCAACGTTCAACTGCGTGTGACAACGCTGCGCGATCAGATCACGGCGCCCGCGCGCACTGTTTTGCTCATTCTGCTCGCCGCCGCAGCGGTGGTGTTCGTGATTGCCTGCTCGAACGTCGCCAACCTGATCCTGGCCCGCTCGGTGCGCCGGGAGGGCGAACTGGCCGTGCGCGCCGCCCTGGGCGCAAGCCACGGCGCGCTTCGGCGAACGCTGTTGGCGGAAAGCTTGGTGCTCTGCGGCTTGGGCGCCGTGTTGGGTATCGCGCTGGCGGGGCCGTTTGTGGACGTGGTATCGCGCTTTGCGGCGCGCTTCTCGGTGCGCGCGCTGGAGGTCACTGTGGATGCCAGCGTGCTTTGGGTCGGCGCCGCGCTGGCGATGGGCGCGGCAGTGCTGCTCGCCTACGTCCCACGCCTCCCCTCGGCAGAGAGGCCGAGCGGCTTGGCTCTGGCGAGCGGCCTCCGCATCACTCCAGGCACCAACCGACGCCTACGCCTGTTCGCGACTACCCAGATTGCTTTCTCGTTCGTCCTGCTCGCCGCAGCCGCCACGCTGGTGGGCGCACTGCTCGCCTTGCAAGCGGCGAAAACCAGCTACAACATGCGGCAGGTGCTGGCGATCAACCTTCCCACCTCGACCTGGAGGTTAACAGACGCGCAGGAGATGAAGCTCTATCTGGAAATGACGAGAAGCATCGGCAGGCTTCCCGGGGTGGAAGGGGTTTCGCTCGGCAGTTTCGTTCCCTGGCGCGATGCGGGTAGCTTCCCACCCTTCCAATTCACTGCGCAGGGCTACACACCCACCGACGGCGAAGAGGATCCGCACGCGCGGATACGCATGGTCACGCCTAGCTTCTTCGCAGTGCTCGGCATCCCTGTGCTGGCTGGGAGAGACTTCACCGACGAGGATCGCCGTAGCAGCGAGCCTGTCGTGATCGTGAGCGAGAGCATCGCCCAACGGCTGTTCCCGAACGGCGACGCGGTGAACCGGCGCCTCTGGTGGACCAAGGGGCCAGACTTCTGCCAGCCACAGCGGTGCCGCATCGTCGGCGTGGTTGCGGATGTGGACGATGAGAACGTGGTCCCCGGACCGGCGTTGACGATCTATCACCCCATTCAGCAGGTCGGCGTGGCCGGGCGCCTGTTCGTGCACGCGGCTGGCGATCCCTACGCACTTGTGCCGGCCGTGAAGCGGGTCATCCGCGAGATGTATGCCAACCAGCCCGTAGAACGCGCGGCGACGCTCGAGGACGTGCGCGCCGAAGTGCTAGCGCCGGAACGGCTGAACGCGTTCGTGGTGTCCGGGTTTGCCGGTGTTGCACTGCTCATCGCTGTTGTCGGCGTCGCCGGCGTTCTGGCGTTCGGAGTGAGCGCCCGCACACGCGAGTTCGGAGTGCGGCTTGCACTCGGCGCGACGCCGCGTCACCTGCTGATGCGCGTTTTGCTGGAAGGCGCGCTCATCGTGGCGGTCGGCATCGCCGCCGGCGCGGTGGGCGGCTACGTGTTTGCTCGCGTGGCCACCAGCTATATCGAAGACGTGCGCCTGCCGGACATGTGGCCCCTCCTCGGTGCGGCGACCGTCCTCCTCGCCGCCGCCGTGGTGGCCTCGTTGATACCGGCCGTGCGGGCGTCGCGCGTGGATGTGTTGCAGGCGCTCAGATGGGAATAGCCAGGGCAGCGAACATAACGACCACAGACCAACGTCGACTGCCGGGCTTCCTGCCCCACTGAACGACGCCTTCGCCTACTGTGGCAAGGCCTACGGTTATGATGAAGACGGTGCCACGGTGAAGGCGCAAGACAGTTCGCGCGTCAAAGTGCTGGTCGCCGACGACCAGCCCGATGTACGCGAAGCCCTGCGTCTGTTGTTCAAAGGTGAAGGTCTTCATTCCGAGGCCGTCTCCTCGCCCGCAGCGGCCCTCGATGCCTTGCGCGCACAAGAGTTCGCCGCCGCCCTCGTCGACCTGAACTACGCGCGCGACACTACATCGGGAGTTGAAGGCTTAGACCTGCTCGCGCAGATCCAGAGCCTCGATTCCAATATGCCGGTCATCGTAATGACGGCGTGGGGCAACATAGAACTGGCTGTAGAAGCCATGCGGCGCGGCGCGCGCGACTTCATCCAGAAACCCTGGGATAATGCGCGCCTGCTCAGCATTTTGCGCACTCAGATCGAACTCGGTGAGGCCTTACGCAAGGCGCAGTGGCTCGAAGCCGAAAACCGTTTGCTGCGTGCGGACGGACTCCGCCCCCAGCTCATCGCCGAATCCGCTGCCATGCGCCCGGTGCTGCAACTCATCAGCCGTGTTGGCCCTTCTGAAGCGAATGTACTCATCACTGGAGAACATGGCACTGGCAAGGAAGTGGTGGCCCAGACGCTGCATGCGGTTTCCACCCGCGCGCATAAGCCAATGATCGCCGTCAACACCGGGGCTGTTCCGGAGGCGCTATTCGAGAGCGAACTCTTCGGACATGTTAAAGGCGCCTTCACCGATGCCCGCGCCGACCGCGTCGGACGCTTCGAGCTGGCCGAGGGCGGCACACTCTTCCTCGACGAAATCGCCAATATTCCACTCAGTCAGCAGACCAAACTGCTCCGCGTCCTGGAAACCGGTGAGATGGAGCGTGTGGGATCGTCGAAGACGCGTCGAGTGGATGTGCGCGTGATCTCCGCAACCAATGCCGACCTGCGACAGGAGGTCACAGAACGCCGGTTTCGCGAAGATCTGTTATTCCGGCTCAATACTATTGAGATTGAGCTGCCACCGCTGCGCGACCGGCGAGAGGATATCCCGCTACTGAGCGCGCACTTCCTTCGCCAATACGCACAGCGGTATCGAAAGAACATGAATGGCTTCGACGTGGCTGCAATGCAACTGCTACTCGAACATCTGTGGCCAGGAAATGTGCGCGAGCTGGATCATGCCATCGAACGCGCCGTGCTGATGACGCCGGGCGTGCAGGTACGCGTCGCCGACCTGGCGCTGCGTCCACCGGAGCGCGAATCTTCACGCTGCCTCGAAGATATGAGTCTGGAAGAAGTAGAGATGTTCCTGATTCGCAAGGTCCTCTCCCGGTTCCAGGGAAACGTGAGCCTGGCGGCGGAAGCTCTGGGCCTGAGTCGGAGCGCCTTGTATCGCCGGCTCGAAAAGTATGGCCTCTCCTGATCCGGTTGGCGAACTAGCGCGGAGCACGCGCCGCATCAGTGTCCGTGGCAGTGTTTTCAGGCATGAGCGCTACATCCTGCTGCTGGCGTTGGGCTCTGGCGCTGGCGGCGTGCTGCTATCCATTGCACTTTTGTGGAGCGGCACGTATAGCGTTAAGACGCGCTGGATCCTCGCGGCTCTTCTTGTAATTGCCTGGTTCGCGTTTTCGCTCGCCACGCGCGCCGCCGTCATGCGGCCGTTGCAAACGCTCTCCAACATGCTCGGCGCCATCCGCGAGGGCGATTTCACCATGCGCGCCCGCGGCGCCTCTTATGACGACAGCTTGGGCGAGCTCATGATGGAAATCAATGCCCTGTCCGACGCGCTCCAGCACGAGCGCCTGGGAGCTCTGGAAGCCTCGGCAATGCTGCGCAAGGTGATTGAAGTCACAGACGTGGCGATGCTTACGTTTGACGCTCAACAGCGCCTGCGGCTGCTCAACCGCGCTGGCGAGCGACTGCTGGAGCAGCCCGCAGAGCGGCTGCTGGGCCGCACCGCCGCCGAACTCGGAGTCGAGGACTGGCTGAAGATTGCCGCGCCTCAGACCCGAGAGCACAGTTTCCCAGGAGGAAGCAGCCAGTGGGGCGTGCGTCACACGATGTTCCGGCAGGGCGGCGTGCCCCACCACTTGCTGATCATCTCCGACCTAAGCAGCGCCCTTCGGCAGGAAGAGCGCCAAGCGTGGCAACGCTTGGTCCGAGTGTTGGGACACGAGTTGAACAATTCGTTGGCGCCGATCAAGTCTATTGCCGAGAGCCTGCGCGACCTGCTCCGCCGCGAGCCGCGTCCGGCAGGCTGGGAAGACGACGTCCGCCATGGACTGAACATCATCAGTGAACGCTCCGAAGCGCTCACTCGCTTCATGCGGGACTATTCACGGTTGACGCGTCTGCCCAAGCCGCAACTGCAATGGGTGGAAATCGGCGCCCTGATGCGCCGGGTGGCGGCGCTCGAGAGCAGGCTAGTGGTCGAAGTGGTAGGAGGTCCCGAGGTCCGCATTCAAGCCGATCCTGACCAGTTGGAGCAGCTCCTAATCAATGTACTCAGAAATGCCGTTGACGCAACTCTCGAGAACGGAAGGCGATCTGTCACGACCGGCTGGCAGAAAGACCGGCAGGACGTGTGTGTTTCCGTGAGGGATGAGGGACGTGGTATCGCCAATCCCGCGAACCTTTTCGTGCCCTTTTTTACTACGAAGCCGCATGGTTCAGGCATCGGACTCGCACTGAGCCGTCAGATTGCCGAAGCCCACCAGGGCACTCTCACCCTGCAGAACCGCCAGGACGGCATCGGGTGTATTGCCGAGCTCCGCCTGCCGGTCGGCTTACACGAGTCAGCAGCGCAATAACCTCGGATTCGCTCAGCAGAATATTGTGGCGATCCGGCAAAGCGTTCATGTCTGTTTTTAGTCTCACAAGAGCCAATCCACCGTTCTCCCCTAAGAACCCGCACAGTTTCCGCACATTTCAGGCGGTGTCGAGGAGATTGGATGACCTAAGCCTTTTAGAATTGGCTCCTCAGGTAGGACTCGAACCTACAACCCTCCGGTTAACAGCCGGATGCTCTGCCATTGAGCTACTGAGGAGTAGAGTGGCTACACTTGCGCCCTGAGAGAGCGCGCACTTTCTT
>Ga0137394_10004776_pt1 | contig 10307 bp, 7 predicted proteins | sample czobulk116metaG_FD_108278 | JGI IMG/M metagenome (GOLD analysis project Ga0137394, IMG submission 108278) | Vadose zone soil microbial communities from Angelo Coast Range Reserve, California, USA - czobulk1.16 metaG | ecosystem: Environmental > Terrestrial > Soil > Vadose zone | place: USA... | reverse complement strand
TGGACGTCATTGTTGCCCCATCCGCCTTTGTGCATGCGGCATTCGCGACTCACCTCGACGGCGCGCTGACGATTCCCGCCGTTCTTTCCATCCGGCTGCCGGACGTTGTCCCGTCCCGTGAGCGCTTCGGACTCCCCTCTGGTGTCGTCATTTTTGTCACGAGCTTCGAGCCCACGAGCGATCCGGAGCGAAAGAATCCGATGGCTGCCATCGAGGCCTTTCAACGCGCCTTCCATGCCGACTCGCGCGCGATGCTCTTGATCAAAGTCCACAACCCGATGGTCGGCCGCGACCTTCATCCTATCGTGCGGCGCCTGCGGGACGAATGCGCTCGCGACCCTCGCATCAGAGTCATGGAAGACCCTCTCACCTATCAGGAGGTCCTCTCGCTCTACGGCGCCTGCGACGTCTTCGTCTCGCTTCACCGGTCTGAAGGCTTCGGTCTCGCCTTGATCGAGGCGATGGCGCTCGGGAAACCCGTCATCGCGACGGCGTGGTCGGGCAACATGACGTTTATGAATGCCCGCAACTCCTGCCTCGTGAGTTATCGGCTCGTTCCGGTGAAAGCGACACACGTCCTCTATTCGAGGCGACTACTCGGAGCCGACGTCCGGTGGGCGGACCCCAACCTCGAGGACGCGGCGGCGTGGATGGCTCGGCTCGTCAATGAGCCCTCGCTTCGTTCCACCATTGGCGCGCGTGCCGCACGGTCGATAGTCGATTATCAAAAGGAAGCCGAGCAGGGCGCCTTCCTGGACGAGCTCGTCGCGATCAGCGAGCAGCTACCGGGCATGCCCTCCTTCCAGTCAAAGAAAGCGCGGCTTTCGGCCTGGGAGCGCCGCCTTCTGCGGGGGGACAGACGCCGAGTCGTCCGCTACTACATTGACCGGCTTTACAAGCGGCTCCGTCCTCGCAGGGTGTAGCGATTGCGTCGCCTCCGCCGCGGATAAGCCTTCCCTCACACGAACTAAGATCGGTGGTAGGAGGAGGATCATGGGTCTCCTGGCTCCACTCAAACGCGTAGTATTCCGCCCGCTAAAGCAAGGATTTCACTCGGCTCAAAGAGGGATCCACATAGCGTTGAGTCCGATCCGCAAGCGGCTCGCTTTTGGCGGTCTGGCGCCCCTTGTACCTCCAGAGGCACTGATGCATGATGGCCCGCCGACATACTTCGACTTCAAGCGAAATGCGGAAGAGTTCCTCAATCTGTACGTAGAACTGTGCGGTCTGAAGACGCACGAACGGATTCTCGACGTCGGGTGCGGGATCGGCAGGAAAACAATCCTGCTCACCAAGTACCTCGACGCAAGGGGTTCGTACGACGGTATTGACATAGTTAAGACCGGCACCGACTGGTGCTCGCGCAAGATCTCCCCGAGGCACCCAAACTTCCACTTCCAGCAGATCGACGTTTTCAACCGGCACTACAATCCGTCCGGCCGAGAGCCAGCCTCCGCCTACCGATTTCCTTTTCCGGACGGTGCGTTCGACTTTGTGGCGCTAGGTTCGGTCTTTACGCACATGCTTCCGAAGGACACCGAGAATTATCTTACCCAAGCGACGCGAGTGCTCGGAAAAGACGGGCGGTGCTTGATCAGTTGGTTTCTCTTGAACCCGGAATCTCGTGGGCTGATCAACGCCGGCAAGAGCACGTTGCCTTTCGTCCACCACATCGACGACGTCGTCTGGACGATCAGTCGGGACGATCCTGAGGACGCGGTTGCATATGATGAAGCCTACGTTCGGCGGCTCTATGAGACATGCGGGCTCGACATCAAGGAACGAATTCACTACGGATCGTGGTGTGGCCGCGATCGATTTCTGAGCTATCAAGATCTCATTCTGGCATCACCTGCTGCCGACCGCTCGAGGTAGCTACGGATGCGGACGCCGGCTGTCCGTCGCGTTGGCTAGATTTGGCGAATGTGGGGACCGACACTCAAGAAACGGAATTACCCCTGGTTACTGACCTCCTAATGGACTCGAGCTTTCACGGGTTGTGGTATACGTAACAAATACCAATATGCGATTCCTGATCACGGGCATCACAGAATCTCTGGGCAACCAGATGGCAGAGTACGCCCTCCCACAGGTAGCAGACGTGTGCGGATCGAGTCGCTTGCGGTGGCGGTACCGCGCGGAGATTATCGAGCACCTCCCCGGGGGAGCTTATCGAGCGCGATCTGCGAGGCGTGGCGTCGGTACGGACGATGCTCAAGAGCGATAAACCGAGCCGCGTGAGCAGTGGAAATCCACCTGCCTCCGGATGAATGCAAGAGACGGTGAGCATGTTTTCCACTTCAGAAGCTGAATGACGCGCGGCGGGCGTCCGCTTGTCGTTATTGTATCCCATTTCTGTCCGTTCCCGGTCATCCACGGAAACGGCAGCCGACTGGTAGCGCTGCTGAGATGGCTAAGAGCCAGTGGGTTCCGCGTAAGCTACATTCTTCAACCGCTTAATGCAGACGATGATGGCGGAGTTCGAGAGCTGCGGGACGCGGTGGACCGTCTAGAGGTGATTCCGTCGCCGCACCAGAGCGCGGGTATGACTCCGACTGTCAAGCGAATCTGTGGCCGAGTAGCCAAAGCTCTTCTCCCCGCGGCGATCGTGGACGTTTTTCGAAGGGTGGCGGCGCCGGCTCGGCGATCAACGTCGGCGGGAACGGAAACATCGGGCCCCGGAGACGTGGGAGCCGATGGGCACATCGACCGCTGGTGTTGGCCAAGCACGCGCGCGTCCGTGCAGCACGCCGTACGTCGAGATCATCCGATCGCCGTGATTAGCGAGTACGCCCTGCTCAGCAAGTGTCTGGAAGACGTGGGCGCTTCGACCATGAAGGTGATCGACACGGTGGAGGTCTTTTTCCGCAACCGTGAGCGATTTCACGTGGAAGGTCTCGCTGCGCCGTTCGTGTGTACACTGGAATCGGAAATGACCGCCATGGATCGGGCCGACGTCCTCATCGCCATTCACAAGAACGATGCGGAGGCGCTGAAGGAGCTGCTCCCTCAAAAACGCATCATCACCGTTGGGCATACGTACGCACGGGCCGACTGGCGGTCGCGCCGTCCTGAGAATGGGGTGATTCTGTACGTGGGCTCTTCGAATCCTTTCAATGTACACGGGCTCCGGCAGTTCGTGATTCAGGCATGGCCCCGCATCTCGAGGGAGGTGCCTCACGCGAGGCTGCGGATCGTGGGCTCGTGTCCTCGAGTCGAAGGCGTAGAAGATGAACGGCTGGTCTACGTTGGCCGCGTGAGCGACGAAGAGCTGACAAGCGAATATCGAAGGGCACATGCCGTGATCAATCCGCAGGTGGCGGGCACCGGCTTGAAGATCAAGTGCGTCGAGGCCCTGAGCGCGGGGTGCCCGATCGTTATGAACCGGGCGGGGGCGGACGGGCTTGAGGAGGGGGCGGGGCGCGCATTTCTGCTCGCGATGAACTGGGGAGAATTTGCGCATCACGTGGTGAGGATCCTCACCAACGACACTCTGGCCCGTGAACTCGAGGTGGAGGCGGTCCGACTTGCCAGCGGGATGTTCTCAGAGGAGGTCACATTTTCTGAGCTGGCCATTGTCCTGAAGGAAGGCGCAAAAAGGGTCGCATCGAGATTCGACAAGCGGCCGGCGATGTGGTGACAGCGCACATGGATCGAGATATTTCAGATCTGCTAGGGGACATTGAAGCCCTTCCGGCGGATTGGCACGGGGTCGGTTCCGCTGGCCCGAACGCCCTGCGGGCGATTGCTCGCCATGCCCGGCGAATGGGCAGGGTCGCCAACTCTCTTGAAACCGGATCAGGGAAAACCACGCTTCTGTTCTCACACCTCTCGGAGAACCATCTGACCTTCGCCATTGATGAAGGCAATAGCATAAGCCAGGTGAAGAAAAGCCCCCTCTTCAATCCTCACAACGTGACCTTCGTTGAGGGACTCACGCAGGTCACCTTGCCCAAGTACAAGTTCGAACACAAGGCTCAAATCGCTCTGATTGACGGGCCCCATGGCTATCCCTTCCCGGATATCGAGTACTTCTATCTTTACCCACTGATCGAGAGTGGTGGTCTCCTTCTAGTGGATGACATAAAGATCCCGACGATCCGCAGGATGTTCGAGATCATCAAGGTGGATGATATGTTCGAGCTTCTCGAGATCGTGGACGATAACATGGCATTTTTTCAGCGTACCGATGCCCCGTGTGTGAGCCTCACCAGTGATAGCTGGTGGCGTCAGGGATACAATAGGGAGTACTGGGAGCAATACCTCAACCCGCCTCTCCCCTCTCCGTCGTATCTTCGGCTCCTCAAGGCGCACCAGATCCTGAGTCGGCTGACCCCGGTCAGCATCAAGAAGCTTCTCCCGAGGAGCTTCAAGAAGCGAATCTGGCGGACCCTAGGAATCTCTTCTGATTGAAACCGATGGCTGATAGCGCCCGCTAGGAACCACCCATATGACAATGGTCACCGTTGTTATTACGACGAACAATCGGCCAGAGTATCTTCGAGAAGCGCTTGTGTCGGTCCAAGGGCAAACAGCCCGGCAGCGAATTGGGCAGGTCATTGTCTCGGAGAATTCCTTGAGCGATGCCTCAGCGGAGGTGTGCCGACAGTTCAACGACCTGCCTATGAGCTACCTCAGCCAGCGGCCACCGGTACCTCCCCAGTTACATCTCAAGGGCGTGTGGAAACATGTGCAGCATCCGCTTGTTGCGTTCCTGCACGATGATGACTGGTGGACACCTGAGCATCTCGGGGCGGCGGTTGGAGTATTGGATTCCCAGCCCAACTGCGCGGCCGTGTTCTCCAATTTCTATGAGACCAATGGGCCGAGCTTTCCGGCGCAAGTGTCCTCGGAGAAAGCGTGGCGGATCTGGGTCGGTGCCGGGTGTAATTTCTCGGAGCCAGTGCTAACTATTCACCCAGTGAGCGCCGCGCTGATTTGCCTGCTCGACTCCAATTTCCACTACTCAACCGCGGTGGGCCGAGCCGAAGCTATATGGGACGCATATCTGAAGATCGTGGCGACAGGTAATAGCTACGACACCGATCGTCTGTTCGGGGTGTTCCTGAGTACGCACGGCACACTCAGCTATGTGACCAGGCCGGATGTCTTTGTGCGAATACACCCCGGCCAGGACAGCATGCACCAGAGAAATTTCGACAGCGGCTGGGCCAAGAAGGCCGAGACGACTCGCTGGCTGCTTAGATCGGAGCCGGAGATGATTGCCAGGGCCATTGAGCAGTTCAACACAAGTGCCAGGAGCCTACCCCCAGTTCTGCTGCGCCAGTTGGTACGAGATATCGGGGAGCCGCAATTGCGGACGCTGATTCAAGACTGTGGGTTGCAGCTCGAGATGGCGCCAACCCTCCCGCCACCGCCGAGAAACGCGAAATGGCTTCTTAAGCAGATTTGTCCGCCTGTCATCCTGGCGCTCAGGAGGCGATTGGAGGAACACCTGAAGCACACGTAAGACCCTCGTGCCTGCTGAACGGACCACGTGACGCCAGCCATGGGAGAAACGAGAAGATGCGGCTACGCGACATCATTCCGATATGGCGCCTTGAGCTTCTCCAACAGGCGTGGCGGAACCACGGGATTCGGAGTATCGCCACCGATCAACCCACCAGGTATGATGACATCCTTCGCGACATCAGCGCTCTTCCAGCAGATTGGCATGGAGCTGGCGTCTGCGAGTCGGCGCCGCTGCGCGCCATCGCTCTGCAGGGACAGGCTCGCCGGATCATGCATTCCGCAGAGACGGGGGTCGGTAAGAGTACGTTGCTTCTTTCTCACCTCAGTCAGCATCATCTGGCGTTTACAAAGGATGACACCGGAAGCCACAATAGCCTGCCGAAAGTACGCAAATCGCCAATATTGAAACGAAATGTCGTCCAGTTCGTCACGGGACCAACACAGCAGACACTCCCTCGCCACGCATTTGCGGATCGTCTGCAACTTGTCTTGATAGATGGGCCCCATGGCTATCCTTTTCCCGAGCTCGAATACTATTTCTTCTATCCACATTTGGATGAGGATGCGCTGCTGATCCTTGACGACATCCATATTCCGACGATCTTCCGTCTCTTCACTTTCCTCAGGGAGGAGGAGATGTTCGACTTCCTTGGAGTTGTTTCCGCGACAGCATTCTTTCGCAGGAACTCGGCGCCCGTATTTGATCCGCTGGACGATCGTTGGTGGTCGCAGAACTACAACAAGAGGCGGTTTCCCATCCATGCTTTCGGTCGCGATTTCGTGCCGCCCGGCTCTCGCCTCTCTCCAGAATTCAGGCACTTGATGGGCAACCCCTAGCTTAGCTATAAGCTCAGACTCGGCACCTCTGCTCGAACGAGGGCGGGCACTGTGAGGCCCATGCTAGGGAGCCTTGATCACGCGCAGGAAGGGGGCCCTGGGCAATCAAGGAACCCGTCCCCATGGCTCGTGGTGTCGGCGTGATCGTTTTCTGAGTTACCAAGACCTCATTCTGGCGACCATGCGCTGCCAGCGAGCTCTCGGTGTGCTCTGGGACCAGATCACCGAAGGACGATAGGTCTGACCGGCGGTTGACGGACCGCGTCGCAACAGGCCTTCCTCTAGCGGCAGCCGCTACTAACCACGGCAGGAGATGGCCTTCACAGATTTCACAGAGACCGACACAAGAAAAGGGGAATCCTGGAATCCAGGATCCCCCTTTTTCAAGGGACTATGCGAGCGAGTGGTACTCTATCTAGCTTCTCTACCGTTACGCCACGCGCCCCAACTGGCCAACCCCAGCAAACCAGCCCCGAGGAGCAGCAGAGACGCAGGCTCGGGGACTTTTCCAGCAAAGGCGACAATCAGGATCGCGCCTGCATCGAAGCAGGTGGTGGTTGTAGCATTCGGGTCGCAATGAGGCGGGCCTGTCGGCGTAACGCCGAGACCTGCGCCGCTTGCACCGCCTCCGATGAAATGATTGTTCGCGTTGTTGGTCCCGAACGCCAATGCAAAGTCACCGACATCGGGAACACAATTGACGTTCGAGTCAGTGCAAGTATTACTATGAAGATTGTCGGCGTAGCCGAAGTAGATGTTGGCGACGCCCGGGATAGTGCCGGCGAGCGTCCAATCACGGGCCTCATTGTGGGCAAGTGCGGGTGACCCATTTACATCTTGATTGTTGTTGGCAAGGTTGCCGGCCGTCGCCTGGCCAGGGACAAGAGCTACCACGCCGCCATTGATGGTGAGGGAGGTAGCGCACGGGCTCGCCGCGGTGCAGTGACTACCTCCGGCCCCAAAATCACTTGTGTCAAAATTGAAGCCACCCGCTCCCCCCGTCTGTGTCAGGACGAGCGTGTCCCCGGGATTGAGGTTAATCCCACCGCCTATACCAGGCGTCCAGATCGGATTGGCGCAAGCCACGCCGCCGCAGAACGTCCCAGTACCTACGGTCACGGAGACGTTGCTGATGACTACCGCGTCGCTGGTTGCCGGAACGGCAAGCAACCCCACCCCTATGACCAATGCCGCGATTGCTACCAGGGCCGAAATCTTCCCTCTCATCACTCTTTCTCCCTTCTGTTCGTGGATTCTATCCCGTCAAACGCTACGATCTTGTTGACTTTACGCTCCAGATCCAGCCACCCCTGACGGGCCATAGTTCCCACGGCCCAAAGTGCTTCGTCCTTGCCAACGCCTCGGGACGGGCAGCTCTAGAGCACATCGGGTGCCAAGGTCTCAATTGCCCTAAAAATCAATAGCTTGCAGACCCTTGACAAGATTGGGAATTCATACATGTAAACCTTTTCAACCCCCTGGATCTCGGCGTCCGATCGCGCGAAGCCGGATGATCCCTGCCTCGCTCTGTAACTTGCTGATTCGGTGCGCCCTCATTGCGGTCACGGCGCAGGTGCTGATCCGGCCAGCCCGTACCGTCGCAATCCCTCCGAACGCCGGCTGCAGCGGGCAGATGACGGAGAAGCTTACAAGTCGAACAGAGTCCGAGTCTGGCCATGGGAGGCTAAGGGAGACAGTTGGCTCGCCAGAAACGCTTGAATTAGAACGGGCCGCTGGCCGGGTGCGCCCTTTCACTAGCGTGAGTGCTCAGCCCTGAGCTTCCGAACCGAGCTGCTCGCAGGGCGTCCGGCGGCTTTGCGTCTCCCCGACCGCTCTTTGTTACGCTCTAGCGGTCGGGCACTGAACGATCTGCGCTCGAGTGCTTGGTCCGGATCGAATTGACGCGACCTTCAATCTCGATTGCTTCCGGATTCCAACCCATCTTCCGTAGTAGGCTGGCATAGCTTTCAAGGTCGGTGGTCAGTTCGGGATCCATTGGTCCTCGGATCTTCTCCCGAATTGCCAGGGAGCGCCTCTGAAGCGCCTCAGCCTTGGCGTACTGTCCCTCCGCCGAATAAATCCTGGCAAGGTTGCTGAGAGTACCGGCAACCCGCATATCGTCTGGCCCTAACGTCTTCTCCCAGATCGCGAGCGAGCGCTCGATCAGCAGAGCCGCCTCGACGGACCTGCCCTGCGCCTCGTACGAGGCGGCGAGATGTCCCAGGGTGATTGCGACGTCGGCATGCATCGACCCTCGGACCGCTTCCTGGATCGCCAGGGCACGCATGAGGAGGAACTCCGCCTCCGCCGGCTTGCCCTGGGAGTTGTAGAATGCCCCGAGATTGTCGAGGCTGGTGGCGACGTCGGTATGCTTCGATCCCAGTGCCGCCTCGCGAATCATCAGGGCTCTCTTCAAGAGACGCTCGGCCTCGACCGAGTTGCCCTGAGAGCCGGAAAGAACTCCGAGATTGTTGAGCGTGCTGGCAACAACGAGATGGTCGGGCCCGTAGACCCTCTCCAGGATGGCCAGTGCTCGACGGTAAACGACCTCAGCCTGGGTGGACTTGCCCTGAGAACTGTACAGGTTCCCAAGGTTGCTCAGGCTGGTGGCAACGTCGGGATGGTCCGGTCCAAGAACCTTTTCTCGAATCGCCAGTGACCGGGCAAGGAGCGGTTCGATTTCCTTGTACTTGCCCTGCATCTGATAGATCACGGAAAGACCAGTGAGGCTTTCGGTCATTCGGAGATGTTCACGCCCCAGGGTCCTTTCCAGGATTGCCATTGCCTGAAGATACGAGCGTTCGGCCTCGTCGTATTTGCCTTGGTAGAAGAGAACAGCCGCGAGACTGCTGAGGCTCACGTCGAGGCGGCGATCCCCTGGGGCAAGTTTCTCCGCTTCCTTGACCGCAATGCGTAGAGATTGCTCGGCATCGGAGTAGCGCGATTCGTCCATCGCCTTCTGCGCGGCCTTCATGGCATCATTCCACTCGGGACCGTCGGCAGATGCCGTGCCCAGCCCGGAGGAGAGGACGATTGCTCCGAGGAGTAATGACCAAGTAACCCTAGAGTGAGTTGTACGCAATGCGATCGTTCTACTTCTGCCCCTCCTTTCCGACCTTCGATTAGTCCCGTGTTGTGTTTGTCCTGGTGTTGCCAGCCGGGATTTCCGGGACCATTACTCGAAAGGCGGCAAGACTCGCGCCATGAGGGGTTATGCAATGAAGTTAGCAAGATACACCTGATATCGAGTCTTCCGGACTACGAAAACTGTCCATCTGTTTGACGATTGCTGTCTGTCCGATTTCGGATGGGGCGCTAACCGCGAATGGTCGGCTGGCGAACCGGGTCGGCTTTCGGAATCAAGCGTAGAAGGCGCGGCAAGTCATGGCACTGTGGTCGAGGCCGCCGCGGTCGAGCCATCCGAAAACGTGGCCGTCACCGTCAGCGTGTTACCACCAATCAGATAGGTATTCGGCGCCGATTGGACATCCGAGAAGAACAGCACGAACGTCCCGCCATCGGCCACCATGAAGTTGACGGCCATTGTGGTCGGATGGTTGAGGAGCGCCCCGTCCAGCGTCTGGGCCACGCCCAGCACATATTTCCCGTTCTGGAGCGTGTTCCACTCCCCGCCGGGATCCGTTGGCACCGGGTCCGTCAATCGGAGCGCGATGATCGTGCGCCCCCCTGAGCCGGTTAGCCTGACCGTCGCCGTGCCATCAAGCCGCGTATCAGACCCGAGCGCCGCCTGCCCCTCGCCCACCTTGTCGCGCTGCTTGCCGTTGTAGGCCGCCGTCAGGGTCGCTGTCCCGGGCACTGTGGTCGAGGCCACCGCGGTCGAGCCATCCGAAAACGTGGCCGTCACCGTCAGCGTGTTGCCACCAATCAGATAGGTATTCGGCGCCGATTGGACATCCGAGAAGAACAGCACGAACGTCCCGCCATCGGCCACCATGAAGTTGACGGCCATTGTGGTCGGATGGTTGAGGAGCGCCCCG
>Ga0137394_10004774_pt1 | contig 10308 bp, 4 predicted proteins | sample czobulk116metaG_FD_108278 | JGI IMG/M metagenome (GOLD analysis project Ga0137394, IMG submission 108278) | Vadose zone soil microbial communities from Angelo Coast Range Reserve, California, USA - czobulk1.16 metaG | ecosystem: Environmental > Terrestrial > Soil > Vadose zone | place: USA... | reverse complement strand
CTATAACCTCCGCTTCAGAGTAGTTGATGCAATTTCCAACCAGCCGAAGCTGAATCTTGAGGACCTTGGGGTGTTGGTATTCCTCGCGCCGGGAATCTGGCAGCAACGAGAGCCAGCCGAGCCGGCCCGGAATGGCGTCTATGAAATGAGCTTTGTGCCGCCGCAAGCTGGCGTATACTATGTCTTCTTCCAGAGTCCTTCGCTTGGAATCCGATTCAACCAATTACCACCGCTGACTCTCCAGGCGATGGAAAAATGACGATCAAATATTACCAGGCGCTCGGATTGAGTCGCCTCCCGTCGTAAGCGACAACACTGAATGAAACCAGCAAGCGATGATGGAAAGCACGCTGAGGGTGGCCGGGTTTGAAATGAGTCTTAGGTGGCGCCTTGGTGACTCAAGGCCGCAACGTTCACATCCTGGCTCCGGAGGAGTCAAATGTTTATAGATCTAAATATGCATATCAAGAACTGCGCTCCAGCGGAGCGCGACGTTTCCGGCAATGGCACGTGACACCGCCTCACGTTTCGCTCCTCTGGAGCGAGGAGGAGTCTTTTGGAAGTCGCGAGTTCTATAAACATTACGTCCCTACGGGACCAAGAAAACGGTTAGAAAACTTTGCCAAGAAGAAACAAAGAACTTATGAGTTTGTATTACGGAGAATTGCGTCATGAAAGAGACTAATGAAACCGTCGCCGCGGAAGCCAGCCGAGGCAAGTCGAACAAATGGTTAGCAGCCTGGGCTATTGCAATTTCTGTCTTCGCCCTTTCGAATGGCCCAACCCTCTCGCAGGTTAGGCATCCAGCTCAGGCTTCCGTGGTCCAGCAGGAGCAATCTGCTCAGCAGCCTGCAAAGCCTGCCTCGCAGTCGCCTGCTCACAACTACTTCACCGATGTCGTGCTAGTTAATCAGGATGGTGAAAAGATGCGCTTATACAGCGATCTGTTACACGACAAGGTGGTGGTCATCAACTCCTTCTTCGCGACCTGCCCAGGCAGTTGCCTGCCAATGGAACGTAATCTGGAAAAGGTACAACAGGCGCTGGGTGATCGCATGGGTAGGGAAGTTCATATCATTTCAATAAGCGTTGACCCGACAGTTGATACGCCGGCAAATCTGAAAGCGTATGCGAAGAAGCTGAACGCCAGACCAGGTTGGTACTTCATGACTGGCGAAAAACAGAATGTGGATTTTGCTTTGGGTAAGCTGGGCCAACTAGTCACCAACAAGGAAGACCATCTCAATATCTTCATCATCGGCAACGAGCGCACTGGCTTATGGAAAAAGGCGTTTGGCCTGGCTCAGAGCGCCGAGTTAGTTAAGGTGGTCGAGAGCGTACTCAACGACAAGCCAGCCGGCGACAAGTAAACACTGCACCTCAATAGAGACATGAAAAGAACCGCAGATTCGAAGTGGTCAGGCTACCACCTGACGTGGGCGGTCCGTCTGGCGATTTTTGGCGCTTTGCTGGCTGGGCTCACTTTCTCTGTGGCGATGGGCCGGAAAACCAACAGCCAGGCAGCGGCGCAAGAAGAGATCAAACTGCGTGAGATTCGCGGCAAGCAGATCTACATACAAGGCACCAGCGCCTCAGGCAAAGAGATACTGGCCTACCTCGGCGAATCATCTCTGGAGGTATCGGGGAGTGCGATGCCGTGCGCAAATTGTCATGGCTTCAGAGGCGAGGGTAAGCCCGAAGGCGGTATCGATCCTTCAAACATCACCTGGGAGTCGCTGACCAAACCTTATGGTTTGACCCACGCCAGCGGAAGACGGCATCCAGCATATACCGAGCGCGGTCTTGAATTGGCGATCACGCGCGGCACCGATCCGGCCGGCAACAAACTACAGAACGTGATGCCTCGCTATCAGATGGCCAGCCGGGACATGACTGATCTCATCGCCTATCTGAAACGCCTCGGCAAAGATCGAGACCCCGGTGTCTACGAAAACAAGATTGTGATCGGCACTGCAGTTCCGGCAAAAGGCGCGCTGGCCGAGATGGGCCAGGCGGTTAAAGCAGTAATCACAGCGTACTTCGATGAACTTAACAGCCAGGGTGGAATTTATAACCGTCACCTTGAATTAAAGTTTACTGAAACTGGAGAAACGCCGGCCGCCACTAGGGCCAACTTCGAGCGACTGTTCACGGACGAGCAGGTCTTCGCCATGACTGGCGCCTTTATCGCCGGTGCTGAGAAAGAGGTTGTCCCGCTGCTGGCCCAAAAGGAGGTGCCACTGATTGGCCCACTCACGCTCTATCCGCAAACCAGCTTTCCGTTGAACCGCCAGGTGTTTTATCTGCTGTCCGGAACAGATGGCCAGGCCCGTGCTCTGCTCGGTTTCGCCGCCACAAAACTGGCGCTGAAAAATCCCGGAGTTGGTGTTATCTATCCTCGCAGTGAAATCAACGCAAACGTTCTCGAAGCCATCAGAGACCAAAGTAAGAAGCAGGGCTGGGACGCGCCTCAGAGTTATGACTTCGGGCCCGGAGGGTTTGATGCGGCTGCGGCAGTCTCGAAACTGAAGTCGGCTAACCGGAAAGCGGTCTTCTTTCTCGGTAGTTCTGAGGAGGCAATGTCATTCATGAAGGAAGCTGAAAGGCTCAGTTGGTTTCCTTTCATCTTTCTCCCAAGTGCCAATGCAGGCGCTGGAATCTTCGACGCTCCGGCCGCCTTCGACGGCAAAGTGTTTCTGTCGTTTCCGACATCACCTGCCGATCAAACCTCGGAAGGAATTGCTCAGTTTCGCGCGCTGGCAGAAAAATATAAGCTGTCTACGAAGCATCTGGCCGCTCAGTTATCCGGCTACAGCGCCGCAAAAATACTGGCAGAAGCTTTGAAGGGAGCGGGTAAAGATCTGAGTCGTGAAAAGTTTATTCAGGTCCTTGAGGGACTTTATGAGTATAAGACCGGTCTGACACCACCAATCAGTTATGGGCCTAACCGGCGTGTCGGGGCGATGGGGGCATATGTGATAACAGTGGATTTCAAAACGCGACAGCTAGTCCCGGCGAGCGAATGGATCAGTATCAACTAAGTCAGGATTTACAGAGTAGTGATGCAGCTTGAAGCCGGCAGTTCAGAGTTCAGCCTTTAGGCTGCGGTTTCGACAGGCAAACTAAAGTTTGAACTCTAAACTGCACCAGGATTTACGGAGGTCTTACTCGTGCTGAAAGATATTAACTTGCTGCTGACCAGAGTATTGATCTTGGCTTCGGTTATTGCGGTGACCTGCTTTGCGCCCACGATCGACACCAGAGTCGCCGGCGCACAAACGCGATCGAAGTCGCAAAATGCTAAACATTACGCTTGTCCAATGCATCCTGAGGTGAGATCGACTAAGCCCGGCAAGTGTCCGAAGTGTGGAATGGCGCTGAGGTTGGTTGAAACCACACCTGATGCTGGGCCGACATCTGGCACGAACCCCGCTACATCTCCGGAGACTGAGTCATCTTTCTCGTCCTCACGGATTCCGGATATTGCGGTCTACGATCAAAATGGTAAACGGCTCAACTTCTACCGCGATCTCATCAAGGGCAAGACGGTAGCAATCAACTTCATATTTACTACCTGCACTACTATCTGCCCGCCCTTGACCGCGACCTTTCGAAAGGTCCAACAGGACCTCGCAACCAGTGCGCCCGAGGCAAAGTTAATTTCCATCAGCGTCGATCCTTCAACTGACACTCCTCAGAGGCTGAATGACTTCGCGGGCAAGTTTAAAGCCGGGCCGGGATGGGTATTCGTGACTGGCGACAGCACAGACATTGCTTCCCTGTTACGCGCTCTCGGGGCCGCGGTCGCAGACAAGAATGACCATACTCCGATGATTCTGATCGGTAATGACCCGGCTGGGTACTGGACCAGGGCATATGGACTTTCATCACCTAAGACTCTTGTGAAAACGATTGCGGAAGCGGCGAGGCGGAAATAGTCCGAAACCACCTGCGTGAGCGGGTGGGCCTTGATGATTGCCGATTGCCGATTGCCGATTGCGGATTGGTTAAGACGACTCGCCGGCAACTAGGTTAGCTAAGCTAGGCCGACTGGCGGATGGATTAAATCGCCAATCGAAAATCCGCAATCCGCAATCCGCAATCGTCAAGGCCCACTCGCTCACGCAGGTGGTTCTGACAGCAAGGCCTGATGGACTCGATTAACTATCGGGCCGACGCTATCTGCGTCTACTGTCGAAATGAGATTAAGGTCCGACGAACTGTGCCAGGTCAGCGTTGGTTCGATCTCCCATAACTTCCTTCGCAACGTTCTCGAATGGTCCTCACTCTGTAAACCTTCTCCAACACAACTGACAATGGCTCGTTGTCCCATAGTCTCAACAGACCCAACCCGCTGAAGATCCTGGATCAGGGAAGGCACCGCTCCATCCTCCGCACAAGCTAATGAAACACCAACCACCGATCTGCTTACGATGCCCATCTCGGTGTGATGACGGTCGAAGATACTTCTTATTGCGCGGAGAAACCCGTTCGCCACGAATGACGGTGTGGAAGTTATCTCGATCCTGGTCAGGTTAGTTTTGTGCGCAATTGCTTTAACTGCGCTGCTCGTAGTTTGGGCTCCCTCGCAGATAACGGTCCCGCTATGTCGAGGTGCATGAGAATTCAAAATCCGTATGGGTATCTTCTGTTGGATAACCGGCTCGATCATCTTCGAATGCAGAACGCGAGCTCCCAGGCGTGCAAGTTCTGCCGCTTCTTGATATGACAGTTGAGAAACTGTGCGCGCCGACTTTACCAAACATGGATCTGCGCTCATCACGCCGTCGACATCCGTCCAGATTTGTATCTCGCGTGCGCCCAGTGCCGCGCTAATCAACGTGGCCGAGTAATCAGAACTGCCGCGTCCCAGCGTGGTCGTCACACAATCCTTCGTTGCGGCAATGAACCCTCCCAACACAGGAAGTCTTTTTGTTTGCAGGAGAGGCCGTAGTTCTGCGCGTGTTTGTCGCCCGGTCTCATCAATCAACGGCTTGGCGTTTCCATGATCTGAATTCGTGAGGATGCAACGCCGCGCATCCGCATAAGCGGCCTGGACTCCGTTTCCGTTAAGCACGATGGTCAGAAGGTTTGCGGAAAGGCGCTCGCCTTGAGAAACCATTGCGTCCTGTCCTTCCGGAGTTGTCCTTCGGTTTGCACACACGTCATGGAGTAGCTCGATGATTTCTCGGCGGCTCTGTTCAATGACCGCCCGCATCCTTTCAATCGCGCTCGTGCCTGAAATGCCGGCAGCTTTCAAGTGGCGCTCAAAGTGGTAATCAAGAGTCTGTAGCGCTTCAGAGGTCTCACCTTTTGCAGCTCTTTGGAAACTGCTGATGAGGGCATCAGTCACGCCGCTCATTGCTGAAACGACCACTACCAAATTCTTGTCCGGATTTGAAGCGACGATATGCGCGACGCGCTCGAAGGCCTCTCCGTCTTCAAGAGAAGTACCGCCAAACTTCATCACCGTTGGTTGAGCTGACAAGCTTGTCTACCTTTCGGAAAGTGAAAGAGATAATTCGATCGAGAAGATCCGAAACGACGCAAGACGATCTTAAGAACCACCACCGGGGAACTTGCTCGAGGAGTTTCCCAGGTTAGCAAGGAATTTTGCTTGACACGGGAGGGTAAGAGAACTACGCTTCGCCTGTCAACAAATACAGGGCGCTCGTCGAAACTTCACAGACAGCTTTTTCACACTTCCCGCTAATGACAGCTTTAGCTCGTTAGCCCTTGAGTACGGCATTACTATCCGTACTAGAAATTATCCGTCAATCCTGATGCTCACCTTTCGGCAAAACTAAAGGAGAACTCAAATGCGCGGCCATACGAGTATTGTCTCAAGTCTCATTCGTGATTTGGTGCTGGTGGTTTTGTTTCTTTTTGGTGCTGGACTATCGCGGGCGCAGACTCCTGTTACGGTTGTCGACAAAACAAAAGTGGAGCCGAGCCTGACTGCGCCGGCGGTGGAGCCGCTAGCTACCAGCGCCCGAGCTGTGACTATTCGTCCCGCGACGAACCTTACAGCACCCGAACCCGACCCGGTTCGGTCAGAGGCAGTCCTGATGAACGCCGCTGTTGATGAAGCACCGAAGGGTCCGCCGGCGGTTTCTCCACAGGAGCCGATTCCAGCACCAGTGCCACCGGTGTCGGGCGCCCAATGCAAGCGAACGATTAAAGCCGATGTGTTGGCGATGGCCCAACCGATTATGCTGAATCGCCTGGGCGCTGCAATACCCGATGGAAAGATTTTTGTGCTCAGAGGGGACACGAAGCAGTTGGCAAACGGTCAATTTCAACTCCGGCCGGATAAAAGAGCACGCCCGCTGGTTCTGCGGGCGAATGTCGGAGACTGCCTGGCGATCACGTTGACGAACGTCATCCCGGCCCCCAAGTTTAACGCACCTCAGACAAAGGCTGCGGGGGCGCCTAATTTTCCGTATACGCTTCCTGCGGGCAATACCCCTGAGGTGTCTCTACACGCACAGGGTATGGAATGGGTCGTGGGCAGTCAGGACGACGGCTCGTTCGTGGGTAAGAATAATTCCAGCCTTGTCGATCCCGGTCTTGGTAACTCAAAAACATACAAGCTTTTCGCACGGCAAGAGGGCACCTTTCTGCTCTACACCATGGGAGATACCACTTCTACCGGCAATCAACTGACGGAAGGACTCTTTGGAGCAGTCAACATTCAGCCCGCTAATGCAGAATGGTATCGCAGTCAGGTGACTCAACGAGATTTGAAGCTGGCTACCACAGGGAGCACTCCCGACGGGCATCCCATTGTTGACTACAACGCCGTCTATCCGGCTGGATCCACCTACCCTGATGGGACTCCAATTCCCGCGAATACTCCGATCCTGAACCTGCTCGATAAGAATCAAAATATTGTCCACACCGATCTGACCGCCATAATTACGGGTCCTAAACATGGAAGATTCACTCAACCGGAAGTAAATTGCGAGGCCGAGGCGGCCATCACTCCAGCAGGTGTTGATCCACTCTTCTGCAAGAATCCAGCTTCGCCTGATCGCAGACAACCGTATCGCGAGTTTACGATTATTTATCATGGTGGACTCACCCCGGTCGCCACTCAGGCCTTTCCAGTCTTCACTGATCCCGCCATGCAAAACATGCTGGTGGCGGGCCAGGATGCTTTTGCCATCAACTACGGCACCGGCGGCATCGGGGCGGAAGTTTATGCTAATCGCATCGGAGTGGGTCCAATGGGCGATTGCGTCGATTGCAAATTTGAAGAGTTCTTTCTGAGCGCATGGTCGGTAGGGGATCCAGCGATGTTGGTGGATCGACCGGCTAACACGAATATTAAGCCACCTCTTCCGCCAAGCCCGGCGGCGCCACAACTTCCGCCCCCTCCGCCTCTATGTACGTCGGCACAGCTTGGAGATACTAATCCGCCTACTGCACCCGATAAGAATTGCGTGAACTCCAGACAACCTGATGGGAGTCCTCGTACCGGTACGGTGACGTTCTCCAATGGCAGCGCGACAGTTACCGGCGCCGGAACCAGCTTCAAAACCGAACTGGTAGTTGGAGACCAACTGGTTTTGGTATCTAGTCCCAGCACTATCCGTGGAACCGTTAAGACGATTACGAACAATACGCAGTTGGTTCTTCAGGCGAAAGCAGCGGCGGGCGCCAACGGCGCCTACTCACTAGCTAACCCTTACCAACTGGCTCCACTTACTAAAGCGACCATAGCGTATTATCCGGACGATCCATCCAACGTCTATCACAGCTACATTAATGACCACCTCAAGTTCAGGATTCTTCACGGTGGCAGAGATGTAACACACGTTCATCACCAGCATGCGCATCAGTGGCTGCAGTCGCCCAACAGCGATCAAGGCAGCTACCTGGATAGCCAGATGATCAGCCCCGGCGCCAGCTACACCTTGGAGATGGTCTACAACGGTAGCGGCAACCGCAACAAGGTGGTGGGCGATTCGATCTTCCACTGCCATTTCTATCCACATTTCGCCGCGGGCATGTGGGCCATGTGGCGAACGCATGACGTATTTGAGAGCGGCACTGAAATAGACAAAACCGGAATGCCGATTAAGGGAGCCCGTGCGCTGCCTGATGGTGAAATCAAGGCGGGAACGCCGATCCCTGCGATCGTGCCGATGCCGACTATCGCTATGGCTCCGCTGCCCTCGGCCGTCTTCATAGATCAGGGGCAGGTTGTTTATGGCGCTCCGACCGGCAACCCGCCAACAGCTGACGAAAAGAGCGGCGTGAACGTGAAGGAAAATCCCGGCTTCCCGTTCTTCATTCCCGGAGTGGCAGGCGCTCGCGCCCCGCATCCGCCGCTGGATTTCGCGCCCAAACCAGGTGGTGGCTTCTGGGATGGCGGCTTGCCGCGCCACGTAGTAACTGGCGGCACAGTCTCTTATGAAAGTCACGACACTTTAGACTGGAGCAAGGATCTGGAGAAGGTAACGGCAATTAAGCTGCCGGAAGAAGGCACTCATGTCGAGCAGGTTGCGATGAAGTATTTTGGCCAACGCTGTTACCCCTCGTTCTTCCCGGACGGCACACCAGGTAACTGTCCGTCTTCCAATAGCACGCTTCCGCAAAGCACGCTGAACACACCGCCCACAGGTTTCGTCCTCAATGGCTTGCCGAGAAAGCTCCTCGGCTCGAGCAATCCCGCATTTCAGTTGGGAGCAACGCCGGGCGCACCTTTCGCCGATCCGGCAATCGACGATAACGGCAAACCTGTTGGAAATTTGCGAACCTACAAGGCTGCCGCCATTCAACTGGGTGTCACCTTTAACAAAAAAGGCTGGCACTATCCGCAGCAACGCATCCTGACGTTATGGGAGGATGCTACCAACACGCTTAATTATGTTTCCCCATACTCCTGGGGTTTTGATCCCAACGCCCCTGCAAAGCCTAACGCTCGACAGCCGGAGCCGCTGTTCTTCCGTGGTAACAGCGGGGACATAATCGAATACTGGCATACCAATCTGGTACCCAACTACTATCTGGTTGACGATTTCCAGGTGCGCACGCCTACTGACATTCTGGGCCAACATATCCACCTGGTGAAGTTTGACGTGACCTCCTCGGACGGCGCAGGCAACGGCTTCAATTATGAAGACGGGACTTTCGCTCCGGAAGAAGTGCAGGAGCTGATCACGGCAATCAACAAGGCCGGCGGCATATTTGAAAACGGCGCGCAAACCCCGCTCCTCGATCCCAGCGATCCGAATTACAAAGTGGTTAATGCCCCGCCCAAGGAAATCGTGGACTGCGCAGCCAACCCGGGTAATCCGCGCTGCCAGCCTTGCCCGCACGACTGGACGCCAACCAGCCGCCCGCAGTGCGCAAGCTGGTTAGGTGCGCAGACGACTATTCAACGCTGGTACATTGATCCATTGGTGGACGATCAGGACGAGGACAGAACCCTGCGAACAGTCTTTACTCACGATCATTTTGGTCCCTCAACGCACCAACAGGCCGGGCTCTACGCCGGATTGCTGGTTGAGCCCAAAGGATCAACATGGACCTCAAATGATGGTCAACCGATGGCCACACGCTCGGATGGCGGCCCCACAAGTTGGCAAGCCCGAATCATTACTACTGACCCGAAGGATAGTTCTGACCACAAGGATAGTTATCGGGAGTTCATGGTGGAGTTTCAGGATCTACAGCTCGCCTACTGGACGAATTATCCTCCAATCGTAACTGCACCGAATCCTAACCCAAAGATAGGATGGATAAGCACTAAGAACGCAATTAACCCGCCCGGGAGCAGCACTGAGGCTCGACCGTCACTCATCACGACTGGAATTAACATTACTCCGACCGGAACTCAGTCGGTCAACTATTCAAATGAGCCAATCGCAACGCGGATGGGAAGTTCAGTTCAATTTCCACCGCCAAGCAAATTCAGCGATCTCTCGTATGTCTTCGACAACACGATACAGTCAACCGTTAATCCTTCAGTTGGTCCCTGGGATAAACCAGATCCGCTGACGCCATTGATGCGCGCCTACCAGAACGATAACGTTCAACTCAGAGTGCTCGTGGGAGCTCACGTCTTTTCCCATCAGTTCAACTTATTCGGTCCCCGGTGGTTTGCCGAGCCGTCGTGGGAAAATTCCGGCTATCGCAGCGCTCAGGCGATGGGCCTCTCCGAGCACTTCGAATTTCGCTTTAAGGTTCCGTCGTCTTCGGCGCCGAACACACCTCGTAAGTGTCCGGATGGCATGTCAAACGTGAACTGCGTCGACTACCTCTATAGTCCGAGTTTTGATGAGGGCGGTCTCGCCAATG
>Ga0137394_10004773_pt1 | contig 10309 bp, 10 predicted proteins | sample czobulk116metaG_FD_108278 | JGI IMG/M metagenome (GOLD analysis project Ga0137394, IMG submission 108278) | Vadose zone soil microbial communities from Angelo Coast Range Reserve, California, USA - czobulk1.16 metaG | ecosystem: Environmental > Terrestrial > Soil > Vadose zone | place: USA... | reverse complement strand
GTACACAAGCCTAGAGCGCTTCAGAAGCGCTCCCATCAACCATTTGATGTCTCTGTACAGTACATGAGTCTAGAACCTCTGAGAAGCGAACAGAGAACAAGGTAAAATGAAAAGTAAACATAAGGGGTTATCCCAGGATAAGCCCAGGCCGTTTTCGTACACTGTCAGTATCGTAATCAGTCTGTAAGTACTCCTTGTACACGTGAGAAGCAGTCTGTAGGTATAACACACTGGCCTACTTGGAAGTACAGATGATCCTTTTATACATGAGTATGCACCTATGTATAGGTGAAACCAGAGAGAGCAGGCAATGACAAATATGAGGTACCAAGACCAGCAGCTGAGGTAGCAGAGAGTATGAGTGATTGTACAAACACAAGCTGTTATACAGGTAGACCTAGCCTCACCTAGGCAAGACAAGGTAAGTGAAAAATGGATATAAGAGATTACTATACAGCGGACCTTAAAGCCAGTAAGAATATTGTGAGATTGTCAATTGATTATTGGCCTTGGTAGCATGAGGAGGCAATGCAGGATGTCAGTGAAGTGGCACATTGGCCATGTGGTCCATGCGGAGGCTCCAAGTCAGGTCCTCCCATATGGTCATCTGTTTGTTCCATTTCGAGGCCTTGGTAACACAAGGATGCAAGGCAGGATGTTAGCGACTCGGAGGTGGTGCATTGGGCGGTGGTGCAGAGGCTCGGGTGCACCCATATCTCGAGGTGTTGTCCATTTGTCCCATTTCGAGGCCTTGGTAGCATGAGGAGGCAACACGGGATGTCGGCAAGGTGGTGGATTGGGCATTGGTGCGGAGGCTCGGGCGAGGGGTCATCTGTTTGTTCCATTTTGAGCCCATACCTTGTGAGCCTGTCCTGAAAATTTCCATTCCACTTAATTGCCAATATCATGTTGCCCCTACGTGTTCAAGATAAACAAAATGACAATGGAGAAACTGTATCGGGTTACCTTGTAAAATGCCATTCTCTGTCGCGTGTTGATGTTGAATCGTTGATTCAAGTTTTTTTCGGAGATTACCGTCCAATGCCGTCCAATGCCGTCAACGGCCGTACTGTGACGGTATTGGACAGTTGCTATCTGCCCCGTCCACCGTCCGTCTGGGTGGTTGACCCGGCCTACAACAGCACGGGTACGGTAACCGTAGTACGGCCCCGTCCATCCCGTATAGTACGGTCACGGCGCGCAGCCCTAGGTAGTAGTGCGTGCCAGTGGCAGTTACGTAATTTGCCAGTTCACAACTCATCCACCAATCAACGCCGTACTATGACTCAATCAAATCGAGCCATGAAACCCTCGTCAGTGTTTGGTTTATTCGTGTTACCTAACCGATGGCATCGAACTCAAACTACACGTTAGCGTGTGTACTAAGTTGCGATCATCAGCGATCTGGTCTGCCAAACCTGGGCCATAGTTCAATTATTCAGTCCTTTGCCCTCGATTTTTAAGCCTTTCCAATCGTGCATTCGCTGTCGATCCTGTCCACCCTCGCCAGCTCCCGGGCATGGCTCGCGCACCGCCGGATTCCCTCCTCTCCAGTCTCCATCACGGCCTCCGTCGCTAATACTCTAAAGCGGCTCTAACCCAGGCAAATCCCCTTCTTGGCGCATCCTACCAGCTCTGTTGCCGCAATCACTGAAGTGAACGATAATTCGAGATCATTCAAGTTCTTCGCACGATCGGCTACCCTCTCCCCACCCCACTACACGATCTCACAGAGAGTCAGAGACTATTGCACCGACCACGTGCTTCAGCCTTCAGCTCTCGGAGTCCGCACGCTCTCCGGCAAACTCCTTGGCTCGTGCTAAATGGTCCGACGATTCTTCGGACATATTGCGCTGACGGACTTATGCCGGCTTTGTAACACGGCGACCTACGAGGCGGCCGCGAGCATTGTAGGTAATGCTTTCGTCCGATGCTGACCCTGAGCAAGCTACGTTCTCGGTCGTGACTGTCAATGGAAGTATCAATGGGCAGATCCATCTCCTTGCGGAGATACAGCCCACTTGCCACAGCCCAACGAAATTCCACGACGGTGTACTACGTGACTGTAACGTACCATCATATACACAGGGTAATATCGACCTCCGCCGGTACGCCGAGTCGATCTCTTATCGCTATACGTCTACAACACGGGCGGCTCCCCGTCATTCGACCCTGAATCCCTGATAGTTGGACACACCACTTTGAACGAGCCATACCTGGGTTGGCTCGATTTCAAGCACACAGTCGATGATCCTACAGAGAGTAGCGAGCACTGGCACAAAGCCTCACATGATTTCGTGACGTCCGTACGCAACCTTTTTTTTCTGCTCGGAGCGAAGGGCGTCAGAGTCCTTTTTGTGAGTGGAGACTTTGTCTTTTACGGGTGTCTTGCCTCACAATAACCGTGCTGGCAGGCTCGCAGCACCACGCAATTTATCTCGATTTCCTCTGCACAATTTGAGCTGCCTTGTTCCATAATAGATACATCAAATTTACCTGATGCCACTGTGGCGCTGATGGTGGTTTATCAGGCACATTTACCACGGCCGTCGGTGACGCCGTTTCAAGTGAACCCTGTAGGACCAGCTTCTCGGGCGGGTTTTCAAACTGCTTTTCCTCGCCCGGCCTACCAGCATGTATCTGTCTCTGCTTAGCTCCGAAGCACCAATAGGTGAGCGTGTATTCCGACCTGTATAACTGTGTCAGTGGCTTCGACGATCAGGGGACTCACATGCACTTGCCGTCCGGGTACTAGCATCTTTATTTCTGGTCGAGCGGTGAACCTACGTCGTGGTTGGCGGGATAGATACTATCGATTAGTAGTACAAGCTGCTCAGCTCCGGTAGATTTTCCACCACGGTTATTCCACGACCTAGCTCACCAAGTGATCGACCGCAGCAGGGGTCATCTCCCTTCTGAACAACTTTCTGATCGCAAACCGCCACCCGGCTTCCTCGATCCGTGAATTATTCCGCGGTCGCGAAGGGGCTTAACGACGTCCCCCTAGGCCCGAACCCTGGTTGCGGGACGTTATGATTCTCTGCCGAGGGGGGTCAGGGTCCAGAAAGTATAACTGCGTTTTTACACGCCGTTACCATCAGCGCAAGTCACGGTGCCCGAGCGCAGGTCACCAGTTTTGCGACACACAACTTTCTTGAAGTTGCCAGACCTTATTGGATTGGGCTAAATTACAGTACAAGGCAAGCATCAGTAGTTGGTTTCCAGGGATCCCAATGAACCACTTGAGAGAGAGTTCGACGTGGATATGTCATAATGTTTATATGGGGTATTTGATCTACATGAAACATCAGGAAAAACCTCCCGTGCTAGCGAGAGGTAAGTGGCACTAGCGAGCACTAGCGAGCACTAGCGAGAGATAATTTGGACCATTGCCGAGAGAATTACATCATTATCCCGGAATTATCTCTCGCTAGCACAGATTACCTCTCGCTAGCGCGGGAGGTTTTTCCCGATGAACAAGGGCGCGTGAACGAGAAGAAAGCTTGGTTGTTGAGGGCGTTTCGAATTTTACCTACGTATTGCGATTCCAAGCCTGAGTACCGGCAACGTGGTCAAATTGCAACGGAATTTTGCCTATCTTTTACCGATTTTGGAGGGAAGGATCATAGAACGACGCAGATGTGGAAGAATTTCATATACCCCAGAATCTGCAACAGCCTGAGCTCCTTTCGAATACGAGAGACGTCGTCCCCCTGACGCCGGCCGTCTTCAACGGAGACATTTTACATACGGTCGTTGCGATGATTCTCACAGATACGAAGAAACCGATGTCTAATGGGGGTAACAAGTTCTAAGGGGTGTGTCACGTGCAAACTTTGCCCCATATTTTTTTAATGTATCTTTCACACGCGCGTGTATGCAAGCCGCAAACGCAAAGCCTGACAAGCAAGATGGCAGAGGAGACCAAGTTTGAGACATTCGTGTCCTTTTCGTATATCCTTTCCCCTCTTATCCTCCGCGCCCTGGCAGACCTCGGCTTCTCTCGTCCAACTCTCGTCCAGCAAAAGGCGATACCCCTCGCGCTCGAAAACCGGGATGTCCTCGCTCACGCTCGCACGGGGAGCGGCAAGACTGCCGCTTACTGCATACCCCTCGTGCAAAAGATTCTCAACGCCAAAGCTGTAGGTACGCTCCGCGGGAATCATTCCGTCCCCAGTTTTCCTCACAAATCCTCAACTCTTTGAAGGATCCTGCTCTCGAGGATGATTCACGACCGAGCACGAGAGCGCTGATTTTGGTGCCGACTCGCGAGCTTGCGGAACAAGTTCTCGGTCATTTGAGAGGTCTGGTGAAGTACTGTGAGGACGACGTCTCCATCGTCAACGTCGCGGGCGGAGTCACGGCGCAGCTGCAGAGGTGTGTCTCGACATTGGTCTGATACTCACCCGGGGATACTGACACCGAGAGGCCATGTAGGGTTATACTCTCCGATAGGCCAGATATCGTCATTGGTACACCTTCGAAGGTTCTCACGTTGCTCCAGGCAAAGGTTGCTCATATTTTTCCGCTCCCTCATCCCTGTCTGATGACCTTAAGACCTTATCCCTTTCCAATCTTGATTCGCTGGTCATTGACGAAGCAGACCTCATCCTCTCCTATGGGCACGACGATGATATCCGCTCAATATTTGCCGCAAATTTCCTTCCAAAAGTATATCAAAGCTTCTTAATGAGTGCGACCATGACCGAGGACGTTGGGTGTTTGAAAAACCTGGCACTACGAAGACCTGTATGTTTATTCTCGGTTCTAATTATTGGTATGTCGACGTTGATTGATCTGGTGTGTAGGTCACATTGAAACTGGAAGAGGATGAGACCGACTCCGTCAGTTTGGTCCAATATGTTGTTCGGTATCTATTTCTGTTTTCTGTACCAGTCGACCCGGCTTATGACTCGCTCGAAGGACAACGGAGGCGGACAAATTCCTACTGACATATATCATCCTCAAACTCAAGCTCATTCAGGGAAAATGCATCATCTTCGTCAATGATGTTGATCGGTGTTATCGTGTCAAGCTCTTCCTTGAACAGTTTTTAATAAAAAGCTGTGTGTTAAACTCAGAGTTACCTCTGAACTCGAGGTCTGTGCACCTTGTCTTGTCATAGGAGGTCACTGAGGAAGAAATAGGTATCACGTAGTCCAGGAATTCAATAAAGGGGTGTATGATTACATTATCGCAACAGATGAGGGTGGAAACCAACAAGATGACGAAGAGAGCGACGACTCTGGCACTGAATTCCCAGAAGGGGAAGAGCAATGTACGTCCCTGCACGTTCCATGTGCCCTATTCTTTCCTCATTTTGCATCATTACATCAGCCCAGCACGAGACAGACAAAGTCCCCGACCCTAGTCGACGAAAGCGAAAGCGGGCGCCCACCCCACCACCTGTTAACGTAAAAGCAGGCTCGTCCAAAAAACGCCGGCGCGTTAAATCCGACAACGAATACGGCGTTGCACGCGGGGTTGACTTCCTTGACGTTGCCTGCGTTCTTAACTTCGATCTACCAACGTCCGCCCGCGCATACACGCACCGCGTGGGACGCACTGCGCGTGCAGGTCGCAGCGGGACAGCTCTTTCCTTCGTGCTCCCTTTGTCTGAGTTTGGCAAGCAAAAGGCAGTCGGTGGCGTGCCGAGCACACGGCACGACGAGGAGGTGTGGGAGCGCATTGCACGTGCGCAGCAAGGCCGCGTCCGTGAGTATGTTTTCGAAAAGAAGCAAATCGTAGCGTTCCGGTACCGGATGGAAGATGCGTTGCGGGCGGTGACTCAGTACGCCATCCGAGAAGCCCGATTGAAAGAAATCAAGCAGGAACTCTTAGCTTCCGATAAGTTAAAGGTACGCTAATCAAGGTGTTTCCGGCTGCACCAACTCTGCTGGGATTATGTTGCGTGTGCGCTGACAGCGGAACTCACTTTTACGTGGCGGTTGTAGGCTCACTTTGAGGACAACCCAAACGATCTCGAATACTTGAAGCACGATAAACCGCTGCATCCGACACGAGTTCAGCCGCACATGAAACATGTTCCAAAGTACTTGATGCCAAATGTCGCGACTGCGGCAGCAACGCCGGTCGCAGACGCGGGAAAACCGGACGGCATCACGTTTGTCCCGTTTTCTAAAGGACGGGGCCGCGGAAATGGTCGAGGTCGAGGTAAATTCAGTGGTGGCGATGGGAGAGTGGGAAAAAAGAAAAAGAACGACCCGCTGAAGAAGTTCCGTTAACGTGCCGCCTCTTCAGGTCTCGGTGGTTTTGTCTGTACTGGACTCTGAACCTTTACTTCGATTCCTGAAACCAGCAGCCTGCCATCTCACCGACGCCGACCAGGCGAAAAGCTGTCTTCGACGCCCTGGGCTTAGGGGAAACGTCGAAGCTCCAAGAGAGCACTTCACAAAAAAAGTACTTTTTGCGGTACACTAATCCATCCGGTCTTGTTGTACGCCTCAGCGTCGGATGGATCCGCAGCCCTTTTTATTGCTACCGAGGGTCTGTACCTAGCAGATTCCTCGTATGTTAAATCTTATAAATAAGGCCCCTCTCTCGGTACCACCCTGTCTATTGTCAGCGAGTCCAAGAAGTCGGGAGGTGGGAAAGGAAAAGAGACCTCGCAATGGACAAAGCGAGATGTGTCCCGAGGGTTCATTTGTGCGATGTCGTGAGTATCACCGGACTCGAAAGCAGGTTGAGAGTCTTTGTTTAGCTGGATTAGGTTATTTGCGCCCTTGGCTCTCCTTGGTTTGTATCGATGGGCAGCTTCTGGACCTAGATCACAATGGATTCCCGCCTATCCCGGCCTTGTTCCCTCCTTTCGTTTGATGGGTATCAGAGGGAGCAATCCCCTCGAAAAGGTAAGAGGACACCCGATCGAACCTTTTGATGGGGTTGACAGCTGTAGTCCTGGACAGATCAACCACCCAGCAACGGAGGTATGGTAACGGTCCGATGGAACAGAGGTGTAATAGGGCATAAGAGTTTCCAGAACAGTGCAAATGAAAGGGCGATGCGCGCTGATGGACGTGATGCTTCGGGGGGGGAGGGGGGCGGGATGCGCTGAATGAGGAAGATTTTCGAATAAGGTTGACACTGGGCGAAAGAAGATTTCTAATGGGCTGTGAAGGACAAAGAGCGAACTTACTATGATCCGTAAGCCGTGAGACGTGCCATGGGTGGCCAGCCCCTCGGATATTCATATCAACGGAACTATGCCGTTATTAGTCGGAAGGAAACGACACACTGCCAATAAGCCACACGAATACGTACGGGTAGAGCGAGAGGCTTCGTATGTGTGATGCGCGTCTACTCTTTCAGAGCTTGCCCGTGAGATCCGTACTGAGTTTCCGTATGAGGGTGGAAGCAACCGCGGGAGGTGAAACGCTTCGCATGGACGTCGGTACGTAGTAGATGACCTTCACGTGGTAGGGCGGCGGGAGTTCGCCGCATAGTTGATAGTTCTCACGATCACCTAACTGCAGTGGATCAGACCATCAATGAGACCGGGGAGAGGGAGGAGAAAGAGACCTTGATTTGATGCTGTTCTTGGTCCTAGTAGCGATGTTTGTGTGGTATGTCCTTCGAATGAATCACTAATTGCTGCGGACTCGGACGCGCCCAACTAGGAAGAAGGGAGGAAGGACTTATTATGATAAGGGTCGCTGCAGTTGTGATTAAGCCATTGCGGGGCATGACCAATGATAATCATGCATTTAACGTACGCCTACGTGAGCCACCCGTCGAGATGAAAGGAGTGAGGAAGTTGTGTGTGGCAGTGTGCGATCATCGCACGGAAGAAGTTGATCGAAGGCCCCATAGCACCGTACTACTGTAGTAAATCCATGAATGGCTGACATTTTCGAAGCCAAGGGCAAAGGTGAGTGCCCAGGGCTGGCACGCAGACCTCATCCATTGAACGTAGATTGGTCGTAACGAGGGGGTTCGTTACCGCCAGCGAGTTCTGATTTGAAATTCGCAGAGTAGAGACGCATGCTCTGCTGCACTGCCTGCACAGTACCAAAAAGAGGCGTGAGGATAGAAGCACGGGGATACGTCGCTGATTGGAGACCCTGACACTGGGCAGCATGCGCTCGGTATTGATGAGCACACATTTAGAGGTGACGCAAGGCGAATTGAAACAGAGGCGAAGTCATAGCGAGAAACCTGGAGAGGACGAAATTACAACGCACGGGGTCCCTCCCGGCCCGGAGGACCCGAGAGATTCAACATCGCATCGGTCACGGTCACGGTAATGCTCGGTATAATAGTAATTTACCTCCACTCTTAGTCCTTGCTCATCGGGAAAACTTAACTTTCAACATCACAATTGACATTGAACATCGACTTAAACGCCTGCCACGGCCAGTGCTTTGCCGCGCATAGTATCCGGTATTCACTGTTCAAACCCACGGATAACAAAATGCAGCATCTTCTGCACAAGGAGATAAATTTCTGATCACTCCTAGTCATTGCTTCTTGGCTCTCTGTTGGCTACATTTTTCACTGCATGAGTCATGACGTCGGTGGCCTTCTGTAGAGGTCTCTTGATGTGTTTGCTCTCGTATCTCATTTCCATGGCGACGGCCAATCTACTGTGAACTTTCTCCATGAGGCTACTAGTAATTCTGGTAGAATTTGCGGCCTTGCATGAATGGCCTGAACATGCGCCGCATTATTGCCCCAACACACAGCACCTGATGTGAGCACTGGTACGTCGTCGCCTGTCGCCAAAACTCATGCGGGGATCCACGCGGCTGACTCGGAGACATTACAAATTGAGCTTATCCCGCCAAGGCGTCCTTTCTTCTTTCTTGCAGACTTTGAGGCGCGCTTCGCAAACATCAGATGCCTTCGTCCCTGAAATATCAGTATCCCCGATCATTTACGCTGATCTGGGATTTGATAGTTTTTCCCTTGGTCTTTCCACCCCCAACTCCCATACACTTAGGTTTCCGATCAACGGTGCGGCGGCGTGGGTTGCACGGGCTTTCTTTTATTTGCCAGGTGTGCCGTTAGTCTGCAGCTATCCATCGTGTGGAAACACGCAGTTGGTTCCCTTTGCTGACCGTCCTAGCCATAATTTTTACAGCACAGGGTTGACGACCGCGGTGAGCGGACACGTCGGACACGTATACACGAAGATACAGTATCACGTGACATGCTGACGTTTCCAAATGTACTGACATGTCATAGCAAATGGGCCTTGCATCCAAGAACACCGCCAGGATGTTTCCAAGTCTATCCCGGATTGAGGATATTCCTACAAGCATTCTGTGACATGATGTCGTTTCTGAGGTTCGAGTGAGCAATCCTATGCCTAGTGTCCTGGAGTCATAAATCAAGCGTAGGGGCCGACACCTCTGACATCTGTACTGTACTAATCGACCCTGAGAACGTCTCTGGGGTTTTCGGCTTCGAGTCCTAAGTATGCTAATTATTTTTAGATCGGGCCTCTTGGCACCGCCGTGTCACCAGGCAATACAGAAGGTCTGTCAGTGGTTCTTCCGATCATGTCTCATATAATCAACCGTACCTGTTCCAGGTTAACGAAGCACGGGCTCGAGGTATGCTTCTAAGCTGCAAGCTGCCGGATATGTGACAACCTCTAGAGAATACAGCAGCGTAACGGCTTTCGAGGTACTCATTTTCCTGCCCTCCTCCAATTTCTGCACTACTTGATGGTATAGTTGTCCCCAAGCCTGGTAGTCATAAATTTCACTCATATCGGGAACTTGAACCTCGACTCGGAAACACATGTTTTCGGTGTCCAGGCCACCGGCTTTCATTTGATGAAAGCTCCGCCAGGCCCAGCGGTGTGTGATGCTGTTCTTCAGAACGAGAACCGAGTCACATCTTTCATATTTGACAACTCCCCTCTCGTGTAGGTCAAGGCCTTTACTCCTCCATGGAGTGCTGCGACTCAACCACACCCCTACGTCTTCTCTAGGCAGCCGAGCAGCGGAGGCCGTCACATTGGAACAAAGTTAGAGCAGAAATTGTGGCAGAAAACCACCATTGACAACACCTGGAGCGCGGAATGAACTGCTCTCAGAAAGAGCGGCTTGCAAGATCATGAGGAAGGACCTTTCTAACAAATTCTGTCGGTTGCCAGTGGTCATCGTCCGCGGCCATTGCAATCGGCAGTTCACTGAAGGCCGCACTCTGAACCGCAACGTTGATGTAAAACGAGTGATCAATGGTCATTAATATGAGAATAAGGGACCCAGGAGATTCCGAGGCGGATGGAGTGTTACTGAACATGGCTGCAGCACGGTCCACGGACATCAACAGTTGTTAT
>Ga0137394_10004772_pt1 | contig 10309 bp, 8 predicted proteins | sample czobulk116metaG_FD_108278 | JGI IMG/M metagenome (GOLD analysis project Ga0137394, IMG submission 108278) | Vadose zone soil microbial communities from Angelo Coast Range Reserve, California, USA - czobulk1.16 metaG | ecosystem: Environmental > Terrestrial > Soil > Vadose zone | place: USA... | reverse complement strand
GGATTCATCGCGAGAAATTCCGGCGTGCGGCTTTCGCCGCGCAGAATGTCGATCTCGATCGCGCGATAGGGGGCGTTGAGCAGCGCCAGCGCAAGGCGGACCTTGTAGCTGTTGCCGGAGCGCTGCATCGAATAGAGCTTGTACATTCTGATTTTCGTTCGAGCCTGAATTTTGCGAGCCTTGATTTCGCGAGCCTGGATTTAACGCCGCGTACGGTTAGTCGATGGTCTTTTCGTCCTGCAACGCGGCCAAACAATGATGCCGATGCGGACGCATCGCAAGTCCCCAAGATGGAAAAGGTCTAAAACTTCTACCGCACTGCAACCGCGTGGAAGATATTGCCAACACGCGCTAAGACAACGGTTCACACCTGCGCGATTCCAGCAGTGGACGCATTCGGGCCGGTGTCCCGAATCGGATCATCGCTGGCGTTCGCAACGCTGCGACGATCAAGCACGGCACGCCGCAATGTGAGAACGTAGAATGCCAGCAGCACCAGCAGACCAAGCGGTATGCCGGTGACGCCGGCGATGCCGCGCGACAGCAGGGGCACGATCCAGGCCGCGGCCAGCAGGCTGATCTCGTAGTCGCGGAAGCCACCGGCAAAGCCGGCGCTGACAGTGAATGCGATCGCCAAAGCGAGGATCACGAGGTCGTAATCCAGAACGTGCGGTGAAGCCAGCAATGTCGCGATGACGAGGAGCGCAGCCTTGAGGTCGCGGTTGCAAGCCGAACGCCATGTCCATGCGGTGCCGCACACCACCGCGGCTGACGCTACGCCCTGCACCGCATACGCGACCGGGACGCTGGCGCCCCACATGCGCACCGCCGCGAAAACACTTTGCAGTTTTTCGAATCCAACATTGCCCTGTTCAAGCAGCAGCGTGCGCGATGTCTCGGTGGAGGCGGCGAAAGCAAGCCAGAGATCGGCGCCAAATGCCAGGCTTGTTATGGCCATCAGCGCCATCACGGTGATGCCGGCGGCAACGACGGTGCGCCACTGACCTGCGGCGAGCAACGCGAAGGGCATCACCAGCGCGAGTTGGGGTTTGTAGGCGAGAGCGCCAAACAAAACGCCTGATACGATCGGCCTGGCGGGCAACGCGAGCAGGGCTGCGCCAAACAGTCCCGCCGTGAGAAGCCCGTTTTGGCCGTGTCCCAGATTGATGAAGACCGCGGGAAATCCGGCGGCGATCGGCAGCCATATCGGGCCGATCACGACGCCCCGTATCCGCCGCACGATGACGCCGATCACGGACAAATACAGCGCGAAGGTGCTGATCTGCCAGACCGCCAGCGCCAGCATGTAGGGCATCAACGCAAGTGGGGTCGCCACCAACAGGAAGATCGGCGGATACAGCCAGCCATAGTAGGGCGTGGCCGCGCCGAAGATCTGCTGCTCACGGGCGTAATGGGCGGCCATATTGTAGACATCACCGGGCCGACCATCGAGGACGAGCGAACCGGCCGCGTAAAAGCTGGAAAAATCGGTGCCGATCGGCTTACCGTTGCGGTCGATCAGGCCGTCGGACACCGCGATCCAGCCGGCCACCGCGATGATGCAGAGGCCGAGCAGGATCAGGCTGTAGCCGCGCGCACGCGCGGCAGTCAGCCATCCGCCGGATCGCAAGTCTTTCCAGATGAAGTCTTGCCAGATAAAGCCTTGCCGGAAATGAGCCATTTCGCCACGAAATTTTATGAATGTTGCGCCAACCTAACGGGGCCCCTTTTAACGTTCCCTAAAGTTTGGGCGCATGGGCCCAACCTTCTTGCGATGCCGCGTGGCGCGCTTTAGGGTGCGTCGATCCCAACAAGAAGAGTCGTGGATCAGGGTGGCGGTTCGGACGTTCGTTCCCCGCTGCCGGCCATTCCGCGACGTTTGCAAGGAGATGACGATGCCGTTTCTGTCCGCTGCGCTCGACCGTGTGAAGCCGTCCGCGACCATCGCGGTAACGGATAAAGCGCGCGCGCTCAAAGCGGCCGGCCGCAACGTCATCGGCCTTGGCGCCGGCGAGCCTGATTTCGATACCCCGGCCAACATCAAGCTGGCGGCGATCCATGCCATCGAGGCTGGCAAGACCAAATATACCGATGTCGGCGGCATTCCCGAGCTGAAGGAGGCGATCATCGCCAAGTTTCAGCGCGAGAACGGACTCACCTACAAGCCGAACCAGATCATCGTCGGCACCGGCGGCAAGCAGGTGCTCTACAACGCGCTGATGGCGACCATCAATCCGGGCGACGAGGTCATCATTCCCGCGCCCTATTGGGTGAGCTATCCGGAAATGGTGGCGCTGGCCGGCGGCGAGCCGGTGCCGGTGGTGTGCACGGCGGAGCAGGGCTTCAAGCTGCAGCCCGAGGCGCTCGAGAAGGCGATCACGCCGAAGACCAAATGGATCATCCTGTGCTCGCCGTCGAACCCGACCGGCGCTGCCTATACGCGCGCCGAGCTGAAGGCGATCACCGACGTGCTGGTGAAGCATCCCGACGTCTGGGTCATGACCGACGACATGTATGAGCATCTGGTCTATGACGACTTCGTGTTCGCAACGCCCGCGCAGGTCGAGCCGAAACTGTACGATCGCACGCTGACGGTGAATGGCGTGTCGAAGGCCTATTGCATGACCGGCTGGCGCATCGGCTATGCCGGCGGTCCTGCCGAGCTGATCAAGGCGATGGCGACGATCCAGTCGCAATCGACCTCGAACCCCTCGTCGATCTCGCAATGGGCGTCGGTCGAAGCGCTCAACGGCACGCAGGACTTCATCCCGGTGAACAACAAGGTGTTCAAGGAGCGCCGCGACCTCGTGGTGTCGATGCTCAATCAGGCCAAGGGCATCGATTGTCCGCGGCCGCAGGGCGCGTTCTATGTCTACCCGTCCTGCGCCGGCACCATCGGCAAGACGGCGCCGTCGGGCAAGGTGATCGCCAACGATGAGGACTTCGTCACCGAACTTCTGGACAGTGAAGGCGTCGCGGTGGTGCATGGTTCGGCGTTCGGGCTCGGCCCGGCGTTCCGGATTTCCTACGCCGCCAAAACTTCCGATCTCGAGGAAGCCTGCAAACGCATCCAGCGGTTTTGCGGCAATTTGAGATAGTCAATTCATTTCGCCCCGTCGAAGCCTGATGTCTTGACGGCGGCTATCTCAGATATGCAATCCTACATCGGGGAATCCCGATGTGATGAGCGCCGGGATTTCGAGCAAAGAGATTCCGGGTTCGCGCTCCGCGCGCCCCGGAATGACGTTTGGAGAGACGATCTGGCACGGGTGTTGATGTTGTGGCATAGAGAAGCCAGCGCCAATGGGCTATGGCGCTCTCTTGATTCTTTGCCTGCATCTCATCCTTTTAGTTGGAGATTTTCTTCATGCGCCGTTCCTACATCCTTGCCGGTGTTGCCATTGCCGTGACCATGCTGGTTGCGCTCTTCGCCGGCGCCCATGCGCAGCAGCCGATGCAGCGCGTGCAGGTCGGCGTGCTCGAATGCCGAGGCGGGGCGAGCGTCGGCTTCATCGTCGGTTCGGTGACCAACCTCGGTTGCGTGTTGCGCGTCGAGGGCATGCCGGAAGACCGCTATGTCGCGACCATCCACAAGGTCGGGCTCGATCTCGGCATCACCCAGGAATCCGCGCTGGCTTGGGGCGTGTACGCGCCGGTGGCGCGGCTCGGCCCGGGCGATCTCTCGGGCAATTATGCCGGCGCGCAGGGCAGCGCGTCGATCGGCGTCGGGGTCGGCGGCAACGCGCTGGTCGGCGGCTCGGCGAATTCGATCGCGCTGCAACCGCTCAGCGTGCAGGGCCAGGTCGGGCTGAACGTTGCGGCCGGGCTGGAGAGCCTGGAACTTCGACCGGGGCGGTAACTTTCCTCCGTCGCCCTGTATTCGCGGAAAATTTAACTCGCATGTCGCAATGCACCGCAGCGACGTTTTTCCTGCTTGCCAAAATCAAAAGACAGGCGGAGCATCGGCGTCGCCGACCCAATCAAGGGCCGAGCTCCAACTGAGGAGGCGGCAATGGGACAGGACGTCAGAAGTCCCCGCGGTCCACGGTGCATTGCACTGGTGGGCCCTTTCCAAAGCGGTAAAACCACACTTCTTGAAGCGATATTGGCGCGCACGGGCGCCATCCCCCGCGCCGGCAGCGTCGATGCCGGTACCTCCATCGGCGACGCCAGCCCCGAGGCCCGCCTCCACAAGATGGGCGTCGGCCTATCCGCCGCCACGACCAGTTTCATGGGCGACAGCTACACCTTTATCGATTGCCCAGGCTCTGTGGAATTCGCGCACGACATGCGTGCTGCAATCCCGGCGGTCGATGCCGCGGTGGTAGTCTGCGAGGCCGACGAGAAAAAGCTGCCGCAGCTTCAGCTTATCCTGCGCGAACTCGAAGACCTCGGCATCCCGCGCTTTCTGTTTCTCAACAAGATCGACAGGGCCAGCAAGCGCATCCGCGAGACGCTCGCAACCTTGCAGCCGGCGTCGCGGATTCCGCTGGTGCTGCGTCAGATTCCGATCTGGAACGGCGATCTGATCGCGGGCTTCGTCGATCTGGCGCTGGAACGCGCCTTTGTCTATCGCGAACACAAGGCTTCCGAGGTCGTGGCGCTGGAAGGCGGCGATCTCGACCGCGAGAAGGAAGCCCGCTTCTCGATGCTGGAAAAGCTCGCCGATCACGACGACGCGCTGATGGAGCAATTGCTCGAGGATATTCCGCCGCCGCGCGACGCGATATTCGACGATCTCGCCCGCGAATTGCGCGACGGCCTGATCTGTCCGGTGCTGCTCGGCTCGGCCGCGCGCGAGAACGGCGTGCTGCGCCTGATGAAAGCGCTGCGGCATGAATCGCCTGGCGTGGCCGAGACCGCCAAGCGTCTCGGTGCGTCCTCATCGAAGGACGCGCTGGCCTATGTGTTCAAGACCTTGCATCTGCAGCACGGCGGCAAGCTGTCGCTGACGCGCCTGCTCGCCGGGCATCTCGATGACGGCGCCATCCTGCAATCCTCGACGGGCGAGAGCGGACGGGTGTCCGGCATCCTCGCCGTCAATGGTGCGTACGATAGCAAACGCGCCGCTGCCGATGCCGGCGACACGATTGCGCTCGGCAAGCTCGATGCCGTCAAGACCGGCGACACGCTCTCGAGCGGCAAGACCGCGCCATCGGCGCTTGCCAAGGTCGAGCCGATGCCTGCCGTGCTGGCGATGTCGATTGCGGCAAGCGATCGCAAGGACGACGTCAAGCTCGGCCAGGCCTTGCTGCGGCTCAACGAGGAAGATCCTTCGTTGACCATGGTTCACAATCCGCGCACCCATGACATCGTGCTGTGGGGACAGGGCGAGATGCATCTGCGCGTCGCGCTGGAGCGGCTGCGCGACCGCTTCGGCGTCAACGTCAAATCGCAGCCGCCGGTGATCGGATATCAGGAGACGATCCGCAAATCGATCACCCAGCGCGGCCGGCACAAGAAGCAATCCGGCGGACACGGCCAGTTCGGCGACGTGGTGCTGGAGATCAAGCCGATGCCGCGCGGCGGCGGCTTCGAGTTTCACGAAAAGGTGGTCGGCGGCGCGGTGCCGCGAAATTATATCGGCGCGGTGGAAGAGGGCGTGGTCGACGGATTGCTGCGCGGGCCGCTCGGCTTTCCCGTCATCGATGTGCAGGTGACGCTGACCGATGGCTCCTATCACAGCGTGGATTCCTCGGATCTGGCGTTCCGCACCGCGGCGCGGATCGGCGTCAACGAAGCGCTGCCGCAGTGCCAGCCGGTGCTGCTGGAGCCGATCCATGTCGTGGAGATCGTCTGTCCGACCGACGCCACCGCGAAGATCAACGCCATCCTGTCGGGGCGGCGCGGGCAGATTCTCGGCTTCGACACCCGCGAGGGCTGGCCGGGATGGGATCGCGTCCGCGCCATGATGCCGGAAGCCGAGATCGGCGAGTTGATCGTCGAACTGCGGTCGGCGACGGCGGGCGCCGGTAGTTTCACCCGGCAGTTCGACCGCATGGCGGAAGTGACCGGCCGCGCCGCCGATCAGATCATCGCGGCGCACCGGGTCGCGGCATAGCTTCGCCTTTACCGGCTTTTAGCGCGCGCCGTTCTCGCCCCTGCGAGGACGGCGTTCGAGCGGCAGGGGCAAGTCCTCGCTTGCAGCATGATGTTTTTTACATCATTGTCACTAGATGAAGTATCATTTATCCTTCTTTGTATATGGAATGGCCGCGTGATCACGTCCTTCCAAATGAGAGCGGCGCGGGCGCTGCTGGGTATCGACCAAAGAACGCTGGCGGAACTGGCCGGGGTTTCGCTGCCGACGATCCAGCGGATGGAGGCGAGCGTCGGCAATGTCCGCGGCGTCGTCGAATCCCTTACCAGGGTGGTCGATGCGTTAAATCGCGCCGGTGTCGAACTGATCGGCGAACATGCGCGCAGCGACGGTGGCGGACGCGGTGTGCGATTGATGGAGCCGGGTGCGCCGCGCCGGGCCTGACGAAGGATTTGGCAGCGTCGCGACGGCGATCTCGCGACCTGACACGGGAGTAGTGCGGGGAATGAGCATCGCAAGTGAGCGAGCGCGTCGAACTCATCGGCCGACCTTTGTTGAATTGTTTGCGCCAAAGCTGCTCACGGTGCTGCGCGAAGGCTATGGCGTTGCGGATTTTCGGGCCGACGTAATCTCCGGCCTGACGGTGGCGATCGTGGCGCTTCCGCTGTCGATGGCGATTGCCATCGCCTCGGGCGTCACCCCGGATCGCGGACTTTACACCGCCGTGATCGGCGGCTTCATCGTTTCGCTGCTCGGCGGCAGCCGGTTTCAGATCGGCGGACCCGCCGGCGCGTTCATCGTGCTGGTGGCGCTGACCGTCGAACGCCACGGCGTCGACGGCGTCATTCTCGCAACCGCGATGGCCGGGGTATTCCTGATCGCCGCCGGTTTTCTCCGGCTCGGCACCTACATCAAATTCATTCCCTATCCGGTGACGGTGGGATTCACCGCCGGCATCGCCGTCATTATTTTCGTCAGTCAGCTCAAGGATTTGTTCGGCATTACGCTGACGACGAAAGAGCCGGGCGAATTAATTCCAAAGCTGGAGGTGCTCGCGCGCGGGCTGCACACCGCCAATGTCTCGGCGGTCGCGGTGGCCGCGGTCAGCATCGCCATCATCGTCGTGCTCCGCAAGCTGCGGCCACACTGGCCCGGCATCCTGATCGCGGTCGTGGTCGCCGCGCTCGCGACATGGGCGCTGTCGCTGCCGGTGGAAACCATCGGCACCCGCTTCGGCGGCATTCCCCGGCAATTGCCCTCGCCGGCGTGGCCTGTGTTCTCACTGGAGAAGGTGCGGGCGGTGCTGCCCGATGCGATCGCGTTCGCCTTGCTCGGCGCCATCGAGTCGTTGCTGTCGGCGGTGGTGGCCGACGGCATGACCGGCCGCCGGCATCGCTCCAATTGCGAATTGGTGGCGCAGGGCTTTGCCAATATCGGATCGGCGCTGTTCGGCGGCATCTGCGTCACCGGCACGATCGCGCGGACCGCGACCAACGTCCGCGCCGGCGCGCGCGGCCCGATCTCCGGAATGCTGCATTCGCTGTTCCTGCTGCTGTTCATGCTGACCGCGGCCCCGCTGGCGAGCTACATTCCGCTCGCGGCACTGGCCACGGTGCTGGTGGTGGTGGCCTGGAATATGGCGGAGAAGCAGGAATTCGCGACATTGATCCGCTCCTCGCGCGGCGACGCCACCGTGCTGCTCGCCACTTTTCTGTTGACGATCTTTCGCGATCTCACCGAAGGCATCCTGGTCGGTTTCGCCCTTGGCGCGGTGCTGTTCATCAACCGCATGGCGGAGATGACGGGCATCGAGGCTGATTCACCAATGGTGAGCGAGGACAAGGCCGATGACGGCAACGGCGATCGCGTGCCCTATGATTCCCGCCTTGCCGCCGATCCGGACGTGCTGGTGTATCGCATCACCGGCGCGTTCTTCTTTGGCGCGGCATCGACGGTGGGGACGGTGCTCGACAGCATCGCCGACAGCCGCAAGGCGTTCGTGGTCGATTTCGCGGCGGTGCCGTTTCTGGATTCCACCGCCGCCAATGCGATGAGCCGAGTTGCGGTCAAGGCGAGGCGGCAGGGCATCCGGCTTTACATTACCGGCGCATCGCCGACGGTGCGCCGCGCGCTTCTCACCCACGGGGTGAGGCCGCCGCGCGCCCGATATCGCGAAACCATCGCGCGGGCCGTCGCCGACATCAAGGGGCATCGCGAGACGCCTGCCGCCGCGCCGGACGGACTTGCCGCGAGTTAGCCGCCGCGCAACTGTTTTTTTTGGCCCGGTTACACTTCCCAAACTGACAGCTTACATAAACACTACGACGGCGACGCAAAGGTGTCGCGCAAATCTGGTTGCCTGGCATCGCAACCCGGCGGGAGTGCAATGGACGAGGTCGAGTTATCTTTGAAACTGAGGCGGCTTGCGGCTTGGTTGGATGGTCGGTGCCAGCCAGATAGTCTCATTCGCAAGCAATTCCATGGCGCTCCATTCGGTAGCTGTTACGTCACCATTGATCCCGATCGTCAGGGTCCGTTCGCGTCCGCCAATCTCAATCGCGTCTATCTGTGCGGAACCGAGGCAGGAATGGACTTCGACAGTGTCGAGCGATTGATCGATCTGTTCAGGGTTGAAGGCGTTAGGCGGTTCTTCGTCTGGCTCAGTCCCGGTCCCAACATGGACGTGGTGCGCCGCTGGCTGCAAGGAAGCGGACTTTCCCGTATTCGACGCACCGGCTATCCGACTTTGTGCCGCAGTGATCGCTCGCCGGTTCAATTCAGAACCGATCTTGACGTATGCGAGGTGAGCGTGGACGACATCGAAGCAGCCCGCGATCAGTTGGGCGACACCCTGTGGCCTGAATATGCGAAGTCTGCGGGCACGAAGGACTTCTTCCATTACATGGCGTTCGACGGCGGACGCCCCGTGGCCATCGCAGCGCTCTGCGTCTTTGAAGACATTGGATATCTGATGGCGGCGGCGACCGCCGAAAGTCACCGCAAACGTGGCGCGCAACAGGCGCTTATTGCGAAGCGGATCGAACGGGCCGAACAGCTCGGCTGTTCGATCCAGGTGTCGGAAACCCTCTATATGCTCGAGCATTCCTATCGGAACCTGCGGCGTGCCGGCTTTCGAGAAGTGTACGAAAAAGAAGTCTACGAATGGAATGCCTGAAGAATCCCCATCCCGCCGTCCAATCGCTTTTCCGCGCGTGCCGCATGGCGGTTCGATGCGATGCTTGATTCACGCCGCAACGTGGCTTTGGCCTGTGCGCTGAGCGCGCTGGCCGGCTATGTCGACGGCATCGGTTTCCTGCATCTCGGCGGTCTGTTCGTTTCCTTCATGAGCGGCAACTCGACGCGGATGGGCGTCAGCCTTGCCGACGGGCAATGGCTTGACGCAGCGACGGCGCTGGGCCTGATCGCGCTGTTCGTGATCGGCGCCGCCGGCGGCAGCCTGATCGTGCTTGGCCGCGGCGCCAACCGCCAGCCCTGGCTGTTGCTGGTGGAGGCGCTGCTGCTCGCTGCCGCTGCACTTTGCTACGCGTTCGGCGGGCCGAATGTGGCGATCGCCACGATCGTGCTGGCGATGGGACTGGAGAACGCGGTGTTCCAGATCGACGGCGGCGCCGGTCTCGGCCTGACTTACGTGACCGGCGCGCTGGTGAAGGCCGGCCAGCTCTTGGCAGAAGCGCTGACCGGCGGCGCGCGCTGGGGCTGGGCGCCCAATCTGCTGCTGTGGGCGGCGCTGGTGGCCGGCTCCTTGTGCGGTGCGCTCGCCTATCACTGGATCAATCTCGCCGCGATCTGGTTTGCCGCCGGCGCGGCGCTGGCGCTGAGCGCGACGACTGCCGCGACAATTCACCTCTAGAGCATGATCCGGAAAAGTGGGAACCGGTTTTCCGAAAAGATCATGCTCAAACAAAAAGATAGAGCGGGATGACGATTCGAAGAAAAGTCATCCCGCTCGAGCATTGACAGCGAAGGCGGCTTGGCCGATTTGAGCAGCACCGATGCTTGTTTCCCGGCGTCGCAACAGGATTGGCCATGGCCGCCGCCACCAAACCCCGTGCCGCATGTCTGATCGGATGGCCCGCAGCCCATTCGCGCTCGCCGCTGATCCATCATTACTGGCTAAGGAAGCTGGGCATCGAGGGGGGCTACAACATCGAGGCGGTGCCGCCGGAGGGTTTTGCCGAGTTCGTGCTGCATCTGTCGACCCACGGCTTTGTCGGCGCCAACGTCACCATTCCGCACAAGGAGCGCGCG
>Ga0137394_10004770_pt1 | contig 10311 bp, 15 predicted proteins | sample czobulk116metaG_FD_108278 | JGI IMG/M metagenome (GOLD analysis project Ga0137394, IMG submission 108278) | Vadose zone soil microbial communities from Angelo Coast Range Reserve, California, USA - czobulk1.16 metaG | ecosystem: Environmental > Terrestrial > Soil > Vadose zone | place: USA... | reverse complement strand
GCGCAGCGTTAGCAAAAAGCATCCACCAAGTTGCAAGAACGCACCTCGCGTTTGGATGGGCGGCTGAGCAGATACCTCGACTCTTTCCGTCGCGAGCCTCGTGGCACGGCCTACAAGGTTTTGCGAGTTTCTCGTCCGGGAAAACGGAGAATAGGATGCGAATGCGGTGCACGTCATCACCACAGCTGTTCCATATCGGATGCAGCCTCGAAGGAATTCGGCGCAGGACACTCGATTCTCCGAGAACTTGACCTCGGCTTGTAAAATAAACGAATAGTGGATCGGCTTGACGAATTCGACCCCTACGGACGCACACAGTCGAACGCTCCTCAGTGCGCGCTGTGCGGCCTTTGCTACATCGGATAGAGATGACACGATGGGGTGGAGGTCGTGAACCTGGACCGACTCAATTATATGCGGAGACAAATAGCGAGAGCGAAATGAAATGCCTCACGGAAAGCCGGGTATTTGGTAGCGATGCAACCACATTCAAGTTATCCGTGGAACTTCTCTGTAGATTTAAGGGTGAGAGCGCTGACAATTAATGGCAGGAAGAATCCATGCCTCCCAGTCCGCTGTGATATGCTCGAGGCTTCCCCGGAAATTTCTCCACCGATCGATATCTTCTGGATCGATATTGCGATTCTTAAGTGCCTTAGTGGCCCGTTGCACCTCGTCGACCCAAAACTTGTCCATCTCCCTGAATAAGGCGGCATCTTCTGGAAGTGGTTCAGACAGGCCTGTGATAGTCAATAATGGGTTGCAAATATGGCATATAGTTAGAAGGTCGCACACCCGTGCGTCGGAGTTTCTTGATACGATCAAGTGTCCCAACCTCGTATGACTTGCGCAGATGGACGGCTTCCTCGCGCAAAGTTCAGGCCATGTCGAGCCTCCTCTCGAGCGAGTCGAGAAGGGAGGACTTCTGTTGTATTTCCTCGGATATATCTGATAAAACCCTATCGGAATATGCTTTTATAAGTCGCAAAAAGTTTGTGTAGCGCCCCCGTTGGTTCTCGAGGTCTTCGCGCAATACGGACACTTGGCGGGTGATTATTGACTGGTCCGACACGTCTGCGAAGGTTGCAAGATGTTCTGACTCATCGATTCGATGAGAGCGGAAAGCCTACGCATATTCTCAAACCAGGATGACCACGTCATGGGCAGCGGTTTGGAGGCACTATCAGACGTGAGTACTGGCCCGGAGTTTTCGATATATATACCCCGCTGCTTAATCAGTCTCGGAATGGTAGACGAGCTTGAACGTGGGAAGACATATAGCAACTTGAAGTACAAATCACTAGCGGAAACCCTAAGATGCCGCGGGAAAAACATAAGATCCCACCGAAGTCGGAGTTGGTTCGAGAGTCCCATGAGAAGTGAGAGGTGTGGGTAAAACGATTGAGGACGCTGAGAACGCCGAGGCTGTGTTTAATGTGTGCTGAGTGCTGACGGGCCGGGGCGGGCCTACTTAGGCTCATGCCGGGGTCAACCCCACCACTCTCTTGCCGGTACTACATTAGATGTTGGAGCCGGCGGCATGACCACATAATGGCACCATTAATGCTTATCGCACTTCGGAACTGGATTGTTATCCAGTTGTTGATCGTATATCCCGTCCCGCGACTTGATTTCAATAGCTCATTACTGATCGACTAACCGCTACATGGTCAGTGCATTGAAGCCCCTCGTCAAACTGTCCATCACGTTCCGGACCCGTCTGAACATCCTCACGCCACAGGTCCCGCCCTCAACGTGCTGACACAGCCCGCTAAGCGTTCTAAACTCGGTGCGACAGTCCGGCTTCGGACACCGATAGATCTTGTCCGCATGGCGCGGGCTCTGCAAGTGCTTGTTGAGCCGCGCGAGCGTCTCGAACGTCCTTTCGCACAAGAAGCACTCGTACTCCTCGCCATTGAACGAGAGCTCCGTCGCCCACGTCTCCACTGGCGCCGGCGGCTCGTAGCGGCCGTCGAGCGGGCCCTCAATTAGCCGGTCGGGGTTTGTGATGTAGTGTCGCGTGTCCTTGCGGATGACGAGGCGGTTGAGCCGATCGCGCGTCATGCCTGACGGGCAGGCGCCCGACTCGACGTGTAGCACCAGCGCGCCGTACGACACGAAGGACTTGTTGCAGCCACGGCCTGGGCAGCGCACTGTCGCGGGCTGGTGGTGCTTCGAGCTGAGGTGATGCCGCAGGTTGGTGGCGTTCCGGAAGCCCTTGTCACAATCGGTGCAGAAGTCATGCTCGTCGCGATCGTGTTCTTGGAGCTCTTGATAGTCGTCGAATAACTAGACGTAGTATGTACGGGTGACGTTAAGAGACAGGAGAGGGGGCTCACTAACCTCGTGGCACATCCTGCAGGCGTGGTGATCCTCAACTGCGTGGTCCCATAACTCATCCTCGTCGTCAAAATCGCACTCGCACTTTATGCAATAGTGGTGATCTAGGCTCTGTCTGTAATGCGACTGCAGGCCAGCGTCCGATTTAAAGATCTATCGCAGCATCAGTCTCGACAACGGACATCGCTGGAGGCTGAACTGATAGCAACCTTATCGTGCGTTCGGCAATACGGATGTTTGGCGGACATATGTTGGATTCTCGCCTCCTCCCGGGTAAAGTGACGATCACATTCCTTGCAGTAATCATGATTTCGACTCTGCGCGTAGTGCTGCTTTCGCACGTCAGCGCTCTCGAAGTCGAGATCGCAGTCATCGCAGGGCCAATGGGAGTTGGAATCCTCTTTGTGTTGCTCTAGGGCTCGATCGTGCGGGAACCATCGCTCGCATCGATCGCAATATGCCATTAGATGGTGAGCGCTTCAAGGGTTCAGAGCGGGAAAGTGGGACTTATCAGTGGGGACGCCGTCACGGGTTTATAAGAACGTGAAAAACGTAAATAAACCGGTGCAGTATTTGTAAACCATCGCGCGCACCAGATAAGCACAGGAAATGAATATGTGGTCTTTCACTGCCTCCCTTCCCAATATTCTTGTTCAGGATGAAAGCGGTACATTCCTATACGATGCGCATGGAAGCTGTTGGTATCTAAAGGGGAAGTCAAAGTCAGGCTGCTAGAAGGGAGCTCTTTGCCGTTGTAAGCTTAGGAGTCACGTGACACCACGCCTCCCAGGCCCAGTTCCTTGGAATTCCAACTGCCACTTCCCAACTTCCCACTTCCACTTTGCTCCCAACTTCAACTTTCCCACTGGCCAGAACATTTGGTTAACCCTCGACTCGCAGCATGCCCTTCTCCACCGACGCGAATTGGCCGCAAGACTTACTCAACATCTTCAATGTCGGTCATAAGCAAAACACGGCAGTCGAATCTCGTTATTATGGCCCATACGACAGGCTCTTCAACTATGCGGTGATTGAAGGCTTCTTCACCTTCTTCCTTGCCCCGCAAACCGCCCCCGATGAAACTTCTTGGCGTGACGGCGTAAACTTTGTTATCTTCATGGTTGTTTTGAACCAAGATCGGAAGCCTGTTCTCATCGCAGAGATTAAGGACGACAGATGGGCGAGCGAACCTGATAAGCGCCAGAGGGCAGACACCCATATGCGCCAGCGTTACGATCAGATGCTCCCCAATTGCCCCATTCCTCGCTTGTATGGGTTGAGCCTACTGGGAACTTCCCTTCGCGTTTATTGTGGCAATAAGGTCACAGGCGAAGTTACACCTCACTTCGTCGGCCGCCCAAATGTAAATCGTATTTTGCCGCCCGACTTCTTGGAGGGGCAGTGGGATTAAGACATCCTGTCTCTGGATGGATTGAAGAAGAAGCAGGAAATCGTTGCGTATATCAAGGCGGAAGCCGCTAATGTTGTGGGGCAGTGAGGCTCTTTTTTTGCGAATTTGCCGTCCCTGAATGAAGATATCACTTACTTTCATTTGGCCCTTGATGGTGTAAATTCTACGTAGTTTGTTTTCTATAGCCGCCCAATCCATATTCCCAAATGCGATCAAAGAATTCATCTGAAAGTGTGTGAATACAGTACACTGAATGGGCCATTTTCCGCTCGATACGTTGTTTGCTTCGCTGTTTAATAGTTAAGTACATAGGGAAGTCGTTCCACAGCTCTGTGAAGCATCCTTCATGCCAACCACCACCATAGGCATCAGTCCTCATCCCGGCGTGGCTCGTCGAACTTCCTCAGGTGATGGCAAAACAAAGACTGGGCGTCCTCAGCGTCAAGTAGGAGATAAACGACTAGGGGCGGCTCGGCGTAAGGTATCGTGCGTCGATGACGTCGCGTTACTATCCAAATCGTCATATCTTAACAGGCAGATGATGCAATATCCATAATCGACGGCTTATATGTCTACTAGGAAAAGCATCTGTTCCTGCCGAGTAGAAAGGGCCACGTCTGCCAGTGGTGGATCAAAAATGTGTTGTGCCAAGGAGCGAACGCGTTGCTGACCTTCTTTACTGCAGGAACTACAGGCCAGTCTCCAGTGGAGGGAGCTGGCCACTTCGCTCATCTGCAAACGACGGAGATGCTAAGATGTGTTCTACGGCATCTCTATTCTTCAGCCAGACACGGGAGAGCTTTTGAAGACGTTTGATATCGAATGCGGGGAATGTCGAATGCGCGTCCAGCTCAGTTACCCAGCCGGAAATGGAGTTAAATGCAACATGGAGCTTCTGATCCATCTTTCGCAGCGATGACACGCACTCCTTGCGGACGGTGTTGAATCTCCGCATACCTGACACAGCACATCGTTACCCAAAAAGCGTCTACCAAGTTGCAAGAACGCACCTCGCATCTGGATGGGCGGATGAGCAGATACCTCGATTGTATCCGTCGCGAGCCTCGTGGCATGGTCTACAAGGTCTTGCGAGTTTCTCGTTCGGGAAAACGGAGAGTATGATGCGAATGCCGTGCATGCCATCACCACAGCTGTCCCATATCGGATGCATCCTCGAATGAACTCGGCACAGGATGCCCGATTCTCCGAGAACTTGACCTCGGCTTGTAGAATGAACGAATAGTGGATCGGCTTGACGAATTCGACCCCTACGGACGCACACAGTCGAACGCTCCTCAATGCGCGCTGTGTGGCTTTTGTTACATCGGATAGAGATGACACGATGGGGTGGAGGTCGTGAACCTGCCCGACTCAATTAGATGCGGAGACAAATAGCGAGAGCGAAATGAAATGCCTCACGGAAAGCCGGGTATTTGGTAGCGATGCAACCACATTCAAGTTGTCCGTGGAACTTCTCTGTAGATTTAAGGGTGAGAGCGCTGACAATGGATAGCAGGAAGAGTCCATGCCTCCCAGTCCGCTGTGATATGCTCGGGGCTTCCCCGGAAATTTCTCCACCGTTCGATATCCTCGGGATCGATATTGCGATTCTTAAGTGCCTTAGTGGCCCGTTGCACCTCGTCGACCCAAAACTTGTCCATCTCGATGTAACATCGTTGAATGGCGTCTGTGATGATGTCCATCTCCCTGAATAGGGCGTCATCTTCTGGAAGTGGTTCAGACAGGCCTGTGATACATGTCAATAATGCGTTGCAAATATGGCCTGTGCCATGATGGTTAGAAGGTTACACACCTGTGCGTCGGAGTTTCTTGATAGGATCTAGTGTCCCAACATCGTATGACTTGCGCAACTGGACGACTTCCTCGCGCAAAGTTTTGGCCCTGTCGAGCCTCCTCTCGAGCGAGTCGAGAAGAGAGGACTGCTGTTGTATTTCCTCGGATATATCTAATAAGACCATATCGGCATATTCCTTTGTGAGTCGTAAAAGGACAGTGAAGTGCTCCCGTTGCTTCTCGAGGTTTTCGCGCAATGCGGACACTTGGCGGTTCATTTCAAGTTTAACATCCCAGTGCCACGGGGCTGACGCTGCAATAGCTTCCGAATCATCAATGAGAGCGGAAAGCCTGCTCATATTCTCAGCCCAAGACGACCATGTCGTGGGCGGGCATATAAGTTGAAAGGTACCGCCAGGCATGCGTACTACTGTCATGGAGTGATCGATATATATACTACTCCGCTCCTCAATCATTCTCGAAATAGGAGTCCAACGATAGATTGGAAAAGAGAAAGGCACAAGATTCATTCGGAGAGTTGGTTCAAGAGCTCCAAGAGAAGCGAGAGGAGTGGGTAAAAGGAGATGAATCTGAGGCTGTGTTTACGATCATGATGATGATGCAGTGTATGCCAGTTATAGCCAAGTACTGCTGACGGGCGGCCGCGGCGCGGGCCGGGTCCAACCCTACTCACTGTCAGCGGCGGCCTCACAGTCCCTGATGATGATTCGCTGGCTCCTGGCGCCGGGGTCGATCCTCAAAAGACATTCCGAAGCTAGAAGGTGATTAGTATGAGAGGATCATGAGGAGAGGAAGGCATGCCGCCACTCTCCCTTGCTAGTACTACAGTCGACTGTGGGAGCAGGGGGCATGACCACCATCACTGCTGTATCGCACTTCGGAACTAGATTCTTATCCCCAATTATAAGCAGCTATTGAGTAATCGTATATCCGGCGACTTGATTCTAACAGTTCAGTACTGATCGACTAACCGCCCTACGTGGCCAGTGCATTGAAGCCCCTCGTCAAGCTGTCCATCACGTTCTGGACACCTCTGAACGTCCTCACGTCGCAGGTCCCGCCCTCGACGTGCTGACACAGCCCGCTAAGCGTTCTAAACTCGGCGCGACAGTCCGGCTTCGGACACCGATATATCTTGTCCGCATGGCGCGGGCTCTGCAAGTGCTTGTTGAGCCGCGCGAGCGTCTCGAACGTCCAGCCGCACAATAAGCACTCGTACTCCTCGCCATTCCACGAGCGCTCCGTCGCCCACGTCTCCGCTGGCAACGACGGCTCGTAGCGGCCGTCGAGCGGGCCCTCAATCAGCCGGTCAGGGTTTGTAGTGTAGTGTCGCGTGTCCTTGCGGATGACGAGGCGGTTGAGCCGATCGCGCGTCATGCCTGACGGGCAGGCGCCCGACCCGACATGAAGCACGAGCGCGCCGTACGACACGAAGGACTTGTTGCAGCCGGGGCCTGGGCAGCTCACCGTCGCGGGCAGGTGGTGCTTCGAGCTAAGGTGGTGCCGCATGTTGATGGCGTTTTGGAACCCCATGTTGCAGTCGGTGCAGAAGTCGTGCTTGTTGCGATCGTGTCCTTGGAGCTCTTGATAGTCGTCGAATAGCTAGACGCAACGCTAAGAGACATCTGACTTTGGGGAGAGGAGGCTCACTAACCTTGTGGCACGTCCTGCAGGCGTGGTGGTCCTGAACTGCGTGGTCCCATAATCCATCCTCGTGGCCGAAATCACACCCGCACTTTATGCAATAGTGGTGATCAGGGTTCTGTGTGTAATGCAATTGTAGGCGAGCGTTAGATACGAAGACCTATCGCATCATCAGTCTCGACAACGGACGTCGCAGGAGGAATAGTAACCTTATCGTGCATTCGACAATATGGATGTTTGGCGGACATGTGATAATTTCTCGCCTCCTCCCGAGTAAAATGACGATCGCATTCCTCGCAGTAATGATGATTTGGACACTGTACGTAGTGCTGCTTTCGCACGTCGGCGCTCTCGAAGTCGAGGTTGCAGTCATCGCAGGGCCAATGTAAGTTGGAATCCTCTTTGTGCTGCTCTAGGGCTCGATCGTTTGGGAGCCATTGCTCGCAGCGTTTGCAATACGTCATTGGATGGCGAATGGTTAAAAGGTTCGAAGCGGGAGAGTGGGTCTTGTAATTATCAGCGGTGGGGACGCAGTCACGGATTTATAAGAACGCGCTGTGGGCGTGGAAACCTGTGTAGTATTGTTGTCCGTCACGTACCAGATAAGCACAGGGAATGAATTGTGGCCTTTTCAGAACGGGGGAGCTTTTCACCTCGATTGAGGGACAATACCAACGAACTTGCGTCCTCCTCGCATCCACTTCTACTGCCTCCCTCCCCTTGTTCAGGATGAAGCCGGTACATTCCTATCCGTGTGCATAGAAGCTGTTGGTATTTAAAGGGGAAGTCGGGCTGCTCTAGTAGAGGGATGTCGAGGTCGTAGCAACGTAAGCGGGCCCCGACGCGACCCGCGTGTCGCCGAGCGGACTTTGAATATACACCACAACGGGTCACGGTTGCGTGCCGCTCTGACACTGCCCTGACCGCCCTGACTGTTCGTGCGCCACCCACCACATTTCTTCTGGCTTCCCAGCCAGTAAGAAAATACCCATGCACTCTCAGATCGAATCATATGTAAGATGCGATGGGTACGAAACCAAAGGACTAGAGTTTTGGGAAGCGTAGATGCAGGGCTGTATGGATGATGCATCGATGATGCATCATGTAGAGGCGCGGCTCGGTGGTTGTCGCCATCGCATCGCATTTTCTTCGTTCTGCGGTACGGTACTGTAGGCGACAGTACCATATACGATCACACGACAGCACGACAGCACAGCGCAATAGCATACCATTCCCCACTTCATGACGCACTGTACTATCATAATGCCGTGGAAAAGTGATGATCAACGAAGGTGATGAGAGCGTTCTGTGTTATGGTTATGATGATGGGTGAGTTCGAGGGACACGCGCGTGCATGAGGTCAACGAACGGTCGGTCCATCTCACTTTGAATGATGCACCGGATGTGAATATTGTGAATACGTATCTTATCCAGCCGGTCGCTTCAATTCGCCTAACGACTCAAATACCGTATCGTAGCCTGTAAAAAAGGGTACCAATCGCAGACTACAGCAGCTTCTTGCATTTGACTCTACGATTCTACCCCTACTAGTACACAGTCAATGCATTAAAGCTCATCGTCAAACCATCCATCACGTCCCGGACTTGTCTGAACATCCTCACGCCACACGACCCGCCCTCGACGTGCTGACACAGTCCACTGAGTGTGACGAACTTGGTGCGGCAGTCCGACTTTGGACACCTGTATATCTTGTCCTGGTGTACCGGGCTCTGCAAGTGCTGGTTGAGCCGCGGGAGTGTATTGAACGTCTTGTGGCACAGGAAGCACTCAAATGCCATCGACAGCGCGTTCCACGAGCGTTCCGTCGCCCACGTCACCGTGTTCGCGGGCGGCTCGTAGCGGCCCAATGGACCCGGAAGCAGGCGCGCGGGGTTCGTGATGTAGTTGTTCGTGTCGGTGCGGACGACGAGCCGGTCGAGTTGTTCGCGCGTCATGCGGGACTTGCAGGTGCCCGATTCGAAGTGGGTCACCAATGCGGAATGCGAGACGAAGGCCCTGTTGCAGCCGCGGCCTTGGCACCGTACGTTGGCCGGTCTGTGAAGCTTCGAGTTGAGGTGGTGGCGGAGGTTGCTCTCGCTCTGGAAGGGCCGCTTGCAGTCGGTGCAGTAGGTGTGCACATCGCGATCGTGTTCCTGGAGCTCTGCGTAGCTGCCGAATGTCTGCATGTCGCCGCGGCGGGTTCAACAATAATGCATCGCCACATGTGGCCAGAGGGAGGTGGGATATATATGCGGCGGCCTCGGACTACTAACCTTGAAGCAGCTCCAGTGTGATTGGACCTACAGCGCGGAACCATCCGCCTTAGCAGACGCTCGGTAGGGATTGACGGGGAGAGCTGACCTTATCGTCCAGTTGGCAATACCAGTTATTCTCCATGTATCTAACTCGCTATTGAAACTGTTGCAGTAGGAGGGACCGCGAGCGTGAGTGAGCGTGTAAACCTATGCGCAGTCTTCAATTTTGGTCTACCGTAGGCACTTCCTTTTTTGGTATAGCGACTGTGCTTATCTGGCGGACGTCACGTGCAAAGGAAGATAAGAGCCCGTTCGGGAAACAAAAAGAGGCGTGACTTACCAGCCAAATGAGATAATGAGTTGTGATGGAGATTGAGGTGTGCTGAGGGGTTTTTGGGAAATTTTTTCTTGTAAATTGGGCACATGGTTTTTGGAAACCCACCCAGCAAAAAAAAAAACAACTTTTACTTGTTTTTTTGAAGACCTGACTTGCGAGACGTGACTGTGACCAATGTGACAAGTACGTGACTCTTGTTCAAAAATGCATGTCGAAGCACATGATGCTTTTGTTGCGTGATTCTCAGTGCGTAATCTCATTTTTCAATGAGATCTTGATCTTTCCACGTACATGCATAGAGGTGCATATGCCGAACACACACTGTCAGCATGATTGGTCCCAATATGTGCAAACTGTGAATAAACTATTCTTTTAGATTTTGTTTCAAGATAATTTTTGGCTATATTAAAAGCTTTCTCATTGTGGAATATAGGGAAATCCGATTTATTCAAGGTTTTTTAGCCTTATAAGAAAGTTAAAGATTGTCTAACCATTTGCTGACACACTAT
>Ga0137394_10004769_pt1 | contig 10312 bp, 8 predicted proteins | sample czobulk116metaG_FD_108278 | JGI IMG/M metagenome (GOLD analysis project Ga0137394, IMG submission 108278) | Vadose zone soil microbial communities from Angelo Coast Range Reserve, California, USA - czobulk1.16 metaG | ecosystem: Environmental > Terrestrial > Soil > Vadose zone | place: USA... | reverse complement strand
CCGCGGAGATCAGCGTGCACGCCGTTCGAATCAGCACCTGGCCCTTTTGAAGCGAGGGGACTGGAGCCTCAATCAACGAAGTCTTTCCAGTGCCTGTATTCAGAAGTACTTGTTGCATTGAACCTCAGGAGAGATCAGTGTGGGGTGCATGTCGAACGGGACTCCGCAGCCGCTGAAACCGGCACGTCATAAACATTGCCGGCGCCAAAGCCTTCTTCAGTGCTCTGTAACCCCCAGCCCCCATCGCTATCGATGAACCACTGGCACCACAGTTCGACGCACATCAAACTAAGAATACTGTAAGCATAATCAGCACGGCCCGTTTCATTGTCTGCTACTAGCCGCAACACTGCGGCAGCATCAAAAAGTCCTCGTTTGCGGAGCCTCTCCGTCGATAGCAGATCGTATTGCATGGTCTTTAGCGGACCGCGCAACCAGACGCGCAGTGGAACTCCGAAGCCCATCTTTGGTCGATGAATGACATCGTTTGGAAGGATTCCCTCCATGGCCTTTTTTAGGATCCACTTACTATGGGCTCCATGCTGCCGAAAGCTGTCGGGAATCCTGGCAGCCAACTCCACCAAGTCCGGATCAAGAAACGGAACCCGCGCTTCCACACCCGCCGCCATGCTCATCTTATCGGTGTAATTCAGGTTGTGGTCGGCCAGAAAATAGCGTTGCTCTAGCAGCAGCATGCGCTGCAATGGTGTGGCCATCGTGGGCATGCTGTGGATGGCATCAAGCAAGGGCTCCTCATTCAGGTTCCGAGCGAGTTCCGGCACGAAGAGGTTGCGTACTGTCCCTGCCGACGCCCAATCAAAGTACGACGCCAGTCGCCCATCGCCCTCAATATTAGACGCCGCTAGCAATTTTGCTAGCCGTCGCAGAAATGGTGGCCGTCCCGGTAATTGACTCCCCACGCGCCCAAAAAAACCGCGCAACGTATTAGGCATGCGATCCCAAACGGCATTCAGACCCAGGGCACGATGCCGGCGATACCCAGTAAAAAGATCGTCGCCGCCTGCGCCGGACAGCAAAACCTTAATGCCGTGCTGCCGCGCCAGCCGGCTGATGAATAGCACATTAAGCGCGGAGAAATCGGCCTGCGGTTCATCAAGCTGCCAGGCCATGCGCGCCAGTTCCCCGGCCATCCCCGAATCCACGCGCACGACATGAAGATCTACATCGAGGTGCCTGGCAACGCGCTCGGCGTAAGGAAAATCACGCTCGAAGCCTTCCTCCTTCGCCAGCCGCTCGCCAAAATCGATGGTGAAACACTGAAGTCTTTCCGTCGTGTATTGGCGCGCATAAGCGACAACGGCGCTGGAATCCAATCCACCCGATAGAAATGCTCCCAGGGGAACATCGGAAACCATCTGCCGCTCGACCGCCGTGGCTAAGACCCGCCGCACCTCGCCGGTCCAGTCCGCAATGGACGGTGCCATATCGGGGCCGGGCGCCGGAAGCTCGTAATGCCTCCAACGCTTGACAATGCGACCCTCGCGTACCATCACCGCCGTGCCAGGTTCCAGCTTGTGCACATCAGCCAACGGCGTGCGCGGTGCCGGGCACCACAGATACCGCACATAGTGCGCTAGCCCTTGCGGATCCAGTCTACGTGGCACCCAGGGGAAACACAGCAGCGCCTTGATCTCGCTGGCAAACGCAAAAGCACCGCCGGATTCGCTGAAGTAGAGCGGCTTGACCCCCAGTCCATCGCGGGCCACAAACAACAATTTCGAACGCGCATCCCATATCGCAAAGGCGTATATGCCGTTCAATTTCTCCAGTAACGCCGTTCCATGTTCCAGATACAGCGCAAGCAGCACTTCAGTGTCCGTGCGCGTGCAAAACGCATAGCCACGTGTCTCCAGCCCGGCACGCAATTCGCGGAAGTTATAGATTTCGCCATTAAAGGCGATTACCACCTGACCTTCGGCCGCCGCCATTGGCTGCGCCCCATCCGGCGTCGGGTCCAGAATTGCCAGCCGAGTGTGAAACAGCGATGCCGAACCACAAGTTGAATTGTAGCGCCCACGCCCATCGGGACCGCGATGGCCGATTCGGTCGAGTACCGAGTCCGAAACCTCAGCTGCCGGGCGCCCGCAAAATCCTGCAATTCCACACACGCTTTGAAGTTTCTCCTCTGGTCTGGCTCAGTGCTGAGTCACACGGGGATTAGACTTGCCAGCGCCTGCTCGTCTCGCGGCACTAGCCTTTGATCCCGGACTATCCGCATACCTCAGAAAGCACTTTCTGCAATTCCCTCTTGCGGCGACCATACGGGAACAGAGTTTCCGCCCGCGTACGCCCAGTGCACCCCTTTTCTCCCCGTAAAGTCTCGTCCTCAAGATATCGGTTGATCGCACCGGCAATCGCTTCAGGAGACTTGCCGTCCACGAGGAGTCCGCCGTCCCCAACTACCTCCGGCACGGCACCGACAGGGCTACTCACCACCGGTGCTCCACAACTCATCGCTTCCAGAATGGCAAGGCCGAAACCTTCATATAGGCTCGGCGACAAATACGCACAGCATCGCTGCATCAACTCGATCTTTTTTATGCGGGAAACTGCGCCCGGGAACTCTACAGCATCGAGAACTCCCAGGTCGCGCGCTAAGCGCTCCAGCTCTGGATATGCCGTACCCTTCTCTCCCGCGATAACGAACCGCGTTTCTGGGTGCCTCTCCCGCACAAGCGGAATCGCCTTAATCACCTCTGGAATGCATTTGCGCGAAGCATTGCTACCGTGAAGCCAAGCAAACGTCAAAACAAAGTTCTCGCGAGGCTGAGTTCCCGGGCGGTAGACATCCGTATCAACACAGTGGGGGATGAACCTGGGGTTGTTGGCCTTGAGTTTGCTACAGATGACATCATATTCGTGTTGAGAAACGAAAACGTTCGTTGAAGCCCTCTCCAAGGCATAGCGCATCAGGACCCTTTGCCAGGATGGGCGCCGCAAGTAGTCTCTCCCCATCCCATGGTGAGGCCAGTGGTAGTCAAATGTGCCCGTAATAACGCACGGCCGGGGGTTCAACGCGCTCTTCAGCAGCGGCAGGAATCCCCATTGCCACCACCATATGAAATACACATCGACGTCAAGCGGAATCTCTCGCCAGTTGGTCGCAATCTGCACATCGAATCCCAATTCGCGCAGAATATCCAAATCTTGCTTGTAGTATTCGGCACGTTCCAAAACGCTACGGTCGGACACTTTAGCGAAGAAACACACGCGCAAATGAGGCTCCTTCCTTTCACAACCGGCCTACCGGTCGCACATTACTAAGGACCGAAACTCGGCTCGGTCAACGCCACGGCTCCGCTTGAGACACGACTCGACTCGCCGTATCGCCGAGATCGCGTTTCTTGGGTCGATTCCTTTCCTGCCGAGAAGAACGGGCAGGTAGAGATAAGCTAGTATTCTAATGGTGTGCCATCTAACCTTGGAATAATAGTTCCGTGTGTTGGTCAGTCGGTTCACGTAGTACACCAGAATGGCCCCTAAGCGTGTCGAATTCCTACTAATGGTCGCTCCCACCTTGTGGTAGACCACCGCTCCATGAGCGCAAGCCATCTCTAATCCCAGCTTCTTCATCCGCAGGGAAAACTCGTAGTCCTCTTCCCCGAAGAAGAAATCCTCTGTAAGGATCCCCGTAGCCTTGTACTTGAACAGTAGGGCGCAACCGGTAACAAAAGACACAACCGAAAAGTCCGACTCCGGCAGTGCGGAAGCATCCATGTTCGCGAATTTGTACTTCTGCCTGCCAAAGTATGTCAAATCGCCTCCGCAATTCTGGATTCGCGTATTCGGGCTGAAGTATCTGATCTGCGCGGTGATCGCCGGAAATGACGGGTAACTCCCCAGAAATCTCCTCAGCTCCTGAAATGCCTCAGGTGACACCACCGTATCATTGTTGAGCAGCATCACCCACTCCGCACCGATCAACTCCGCAAACTTGATTCCGACATTGTTTCCGCCTGCAAAGCCCTTGTTTTCCCCGTTTTCGATAAACACCAGCGTATCTTCGCCCAGATACTCCGCGAACTCGGCTCGTGGGCTGTCACTCAGCGCCGCTAGCTCACCCCCTCTGAGATTGAGGATCTTGCCGAAGATCAAGCTGCACTCGTGCTTCAATCTCTCAACGGACTCGGGTTTGGACCCGTTATCCACAATTACGGGCACGAATCCAGCAGGCACACTCTTCCTTATAGATTTCAGGCACTCGATCGTGTCGTCTTCTCCGTTCCAATTGAGGATGATTACAGGAATGACATCGTCTGCGTTCTCCACCTCGCGACTGGGGCTGGTCTTCACGGATACGCCGATCAAAGCGTCACTGCCGCCGCCAACTTGGGCCGATCGAAGCCATGTTGGAATGTGGAGAGATAAGGCAGCAGGCCGGCAAAAAAGAGAGAGTCGAATCCACCGAAATATGGATTCGAATAGGCACCGACAACTAAGGAACAGAACGCAATGAGGAGTGCGAACGGGATAGCCGACCCACCCTTGAACTGGCGCAAAAGCCGAACGACTGTCACGAAGTAAACTGAGAAAAGCACACTGAGAACGGTTACCCCGACCATGCCTAGGTTGAAGAGCATTTGATAGTAGGTCAGTTCGTACATCCATGGCCGCTCGTCACTTCGGAGGTAACCCGCATACCCTCCGAACCCCGATCCTAGAACCGGCGATTTCATGAAGCCATCGATAAGGTACGGCTTCTGAATCGTTCGAAGGTCATCTGACGAAAAAGCCTCTTTGAGACGATTAATAGCCCCAACATCCAGCCTACTTTCGGGAAGAATCAACAGCGCGCCCAGTCCGAGGACACCCGCAGCCGCGCAAACGAGCAGAAGACGCCTCCCGCCAGCTTTCATTAAGCTATAGCTCCCTGTGAGACCCGATAGGAGGAGAATGGCACATGGCGTCAGCGCGACCACAATCCACAAGGCCCGCCGGCCCGACACCGCAACGAGGATCAGTGACAACACCAGCGCTACCCTCGTTAGTACGGAGTTCGATTTACCCGCATCTGCGTGGAACTGCAGTGACAGCAGGTACGGTGCGATCACGAACATGGAGCTGATATTCATGCTGGTAAACTGGACGTAGCCGTCGCCAAATCCGATTTCCATCTGGAGTTCCTGTCGAATGCCGTCTGAGATAAGGCCCAGACCGCTGAATTCACCGTACAGCCCCACAAGATTAATCAGCGGAATCAGAGCGCCCGCTATGACCATCGCGGTGTGGATGGGCTGAAGCGATGACCCTGCCCGGAGAAGCGTGAACAGGACGACAAAAGCTGCACTCCAGAGAACGTAGAGTTTCAAGGCGTCGAAAACGGCTTGAACATAGTTGGCAGGGTGAAGCAGCCCAACAAACGCCCACACTAAACCAGCCAAGCCAATCCACACATAGAACCACACGAGCCGCCGATACACGATAATCCGCGTCCTCCTCCGGTAGACACTCACTAGGAACGCAAGAAGGAACAGCCCCAGGAAAAGGAGTTTGATGGAGAGATACGACTGCAGCAGTGTCGCCATGGCCGCAATGAACATCACGGAGGTCCTGGCGATCCATCGCTCGCTCCCGAAAGGCCTAGCAATGCTCACCGTCGTCATGAAGGATTCTTTCCCGCGAGCCGCCGCGAGAGGCGCCCAAGCGATGGCTGAAGTGAGGACATGGATTCTTAACGATAGCCTTGCGCTGAGAAAGTCGACATCACGCAGCGATTCATTCAGCGGTCGCCGCTGCCGGTTTGCGGGATATGGTCACTATGTTCATGCCTTTGCTGAGCGCGGCACCCACAACTTTGATGGACCACATGATCAGCTTGCGTCTCTTTTCTTCCCATTCGAGACCCGACCGTAATTTGCAGTATTCGACAGTGAACCCGGAATGTTCGAGGATTCTACGCGCGGATTTCACGTTGAATCCGATGATGTGGTACGGCGTCAGGAATGGGGCCAGATAGTAAGATTTGGAGCGATCATAGCGGAAACGTCCGTAGGCGTTATGAATGTCTTCCATCAAAGAATCACAGTTAGGAGTGCACATCACAAACAAGCCATTCGGCTTCAGGATGCTATAGATAATTCCCAGGAGTTCAGTGGGCTTTTGAAGATGTTCGATGACGTGCGAAAGCACGACCACATCGAAACTATATTGTGGAAAAGTCTCAGGACCAAGAAGGCCGGTTAACGTGGGAAATCCGTACTTTTTCGCGACATACTCAGTGGTGGTGCTGTCCACATCGATGCCGGTTACGTTGAATGCTGCGTCGGCACCCGCTTTCAAAAACTCTCCCGTGCCACATCCTATATCAAGCATGGTCTTGCTGCGCGTGTCGCCAGACAGTTTCTTGACGGCCGCCATGATGTCATTTTTCTCTCCGATATTCTTAGAGTCTTCTAGCGCGCCGTCCGAGTTCCAATAATCAAGGTTGTAGAGCTTTTTTCTGAACTCCCGAGAAAAATACACCATTGGATGAATGTATGTGCCGCTGCAATCAAGGCAGCGCACGACGCTCACTTCGCCTATTTCACTGTAATTCTTAAAAACATCGCTGATTTTTCCTGGCTTACCAAGCAATAGTCGACTACTGGATCCGCAAATCGGACAGTTTTCGTCACGCAGCGAAATCATAGGCGTGAAAGTTGCGCCAGTGTTCGTTCTTCCGGGGTGAGAATCCGGAACCACGCGACAAGCACGAAACACAGAATCGTTCCCAGCAAGAAAACGCCCTTCACGATTGGACCTTGCAGCAGGGCGGCCAGCGCCAAAATACCCAAAGCTATCGCGGGAAGAAGCGCTGTCCGCAGTCGCATCGGGCTCTTGCCAGGCAGGAACTTTTTCGACAGCATAAACAGCAACAAAGCGTCAACCGCCACGCGCGCCGACCACGCGATGGCCGCGCCCTCAATCCCGCGAGTGCCAATCAGCCACCAGAGCAGGCCTAGATACAAAGGAAGCTCGATGAGATGCAGCGTGGCGGTTAGGTCCGGTCTCCCCATGCCCTGCAAGAGTGAGAAAGGCATATACGCCAGGCAGTTAATGAACACGCCTACCGCAAGCAATTGGAGCACGCGAAAGCTGTGCTGCGCGAATTCAGGTCCGAGCCAAAACTTCAAGCCGTCCTGAGCCAGCGCGACCGTGCACAGCATAATCGGAAACAGAACCAGAAAGAGGGACTTGACGCATCGGCGGAAGAGTATCGCTGTCCGCTCTCGGTCCTGCGCAAAGCTCGCCGAAAACGCCGGAAACATGACCCCCATGAGCGCGACAGGGAGCAGCAGGAATTTAGTAACCACCTCGTAAGGGGTCGCATAGTAGGCGACCGCGGTCACCGAAACGAGCGCACCAATCAAGAAGCGGTCGAGCGTGACCATTAGCGGACTGACCACGCTGGTCACCGTCATCCACCCGCCGAAGCGCAGCAGCGGACCCACGGCAGACCGCTCCCAGCCCATAGCCCGGGCCAATTCTGGTAACACTCGCAGACAAACCAGCAGATGAGCGGCCCAGGCGATGACTCGTCCCACTACCAGCGTGGCGACCACCGGCGCGAGGCTTTTCGAAAATGGCAGAACCAGCAGCGGCCCGGCAAACGTGAACACTCCCATCGGGACCCGCAGGGCGTTGATCAGTCCGAAGCGCTGGTGTGCCTCCAGCAAGCCACGCAGCCCGGCGGCGGTGATCACGAAAGGAAGGGAAAGCCCCATCAGCCGGAACGATTGCAGCGTCTCCCCCTGCAGCGCGCCCGGAACGTTTAATCCCCGCCCTACCAGCCAGGGTGAAATCAGGAATACCGTCGCGCTTCCTGCAACTCCCAGCAGCAGCATCAGCAGAAGGGACGTCCAAGCCAATGAGGGAATCTCCCGTTCCTCCCCTGCCCCCAGTTTCCGCGCCACCAACTGCGTAAGTGCACGGCTCAGCCCAAGGTCAAATAGGCTGGCGTAGCCGATCAGCGCCCAGGCCAGCGTCAGCACCCCAAAGCGCTCCTTGCCCAGTCCTCGAATGAGGATCGGAATGCAGAAGACCGCCACCAGCATCGGCGCGCCGCTGCCGAGCAGGTTCCAAATTGTATTTCTCGCCAGCAGCCGCCCGCTGGTCAGGTGCCCGTTATGGCCGTTATGACTGTCTGCCACTTCGCTCATCTCAACAGTTCGCAATAACCTCGTAGGCTTCTAGAAGGCTGGAGCAACGTCCGCGACGTCCACGTCCACAGCTACCGAGCGCTGGATAAGACTAAGTGAAACCACCACCCTCAGACTGTTCTTCTTCCGCTTCAATACACCCTCAAGCCCTGCGAAAGGACCGCCGGTAATCCGCACTCGTCGTCCAACCGCCAGGAAGGGATGCGGTTCCGCGCGCAAGCTCTGCGAGAGGCCTGACCGCATGATTTCTATTTCAGTGTCGGGAAGCGCCGTCGGTTGGCTGTTAAAGCCGACTAGTCGTACCACGCTCGGAATTTGCAATACGCGCAGCCGGTCGCGCAGCGCCAGCCGCACGAAAACGTATCCGGGAAACAATGGCGACTCTAATTGCACGCGCCGGTCTTTCCAGCGCCGCACGGAACTGTATAGTGGAAGAAAGTGTTCGACCTCCCGCATCCCCGACTCCGCCGCGACGCGCTTCTCGTGCTGTGCGCATGTGTACGCGGCGAACCAATGCGGCTCCAGAAAGGAAACCGGCAGATGAAACGCGTCGAAGTCGCCTCGTTGGTCCGTTGTCCCCAGAGTTACGCTGGATAAACCCATATGCCACACTCCGTACACAGCTTCGCCCCGTCAGCCACAGGGCCAAATTTTACTTAACCTGCTTTTATACAACGCGTTACAGACGATTCGAGGCTACTTGTCCTTCAAATCGCTGTCCCGCCGAAAATCCCCTTCGTGGCCCGCCACTCCCGCGTCCGCACGCGCTCCTGCTCCGTTGGGACTCACTCCATTCGAGTGCGCCCACGGAATCCGCGCCTTCACCGCGCCTGCGACCTCTTGCAGCAAAACTTTGCGCGGATCTTGTGTATCCACTTCTTCCCAGCGCGCCGATCCCAGCACCCAAACCACGGACATGGCGAACGCCAGAAATGTTCCGAGAAACATGATCACCAAACGCGGAGGAAACGATTTCTTCTCCGGAATTCTTGCCGGATCAAGAACCTTGACGCTTGGTGTTTCTTTTGCTTCTTGCACTTTCGCAAGCTCGTATTGCTCGGTCAGCAATTCGTAGACCGTTTCTTGGATTTTCGCTCTGCGATAAAAGTCGGCGTACTTGGCTCCGAGCAGCGGCAGGCTCTTGATGGTGGGATAAGGCAGGCCGCCACCGGCCTTAGCAGCGGATGGATCGCCTGTCTGGTCAGTGGACGCGCCCGTGCCGGTCGCGCCATTCCCCTGCGTGCCGCCGAGCTTTTCGAGTTGCCTCCGAAGTTCGGCGACGCGCGCATTCAAAGAACGGACACGAGAATTGTTGTCGGTATAGATCTGTCGGAGACCTTCGAGTTGCGACTGCGCGGCGATCATCTCGCCCGCGATCGCCCCCGCCGCGTCCAGCAACGCCTTTCCTTGTTGCTGGATGTCGAGCGTGTTGTTCTTGCTGGAGAATTGAGCGAGTTGGTTGGAGGCATCATCCAGGTCTAGCTTCGCGACCTTGAGGCGCTCCTCGAGAAACTCGCGTTCGCGGTGCGCGGAAGAAGTCGAGAGTTCCGAAACGCGCAAATTCAATTGGTCGACATAAGCGCTCGCAAGAGCAGCGGCTCGCTGCGGACTGTGATCCGTCACGCTGATGGTGATGATGCCGCTTTTCTTATCTTCCGAAATCGATGTGTTTTCATCGAGTCTCATCCGCGTATCTATGACGAGGCGCGTGCCGTAAATTTTTTTCAAATCAAACTGTTGGACGAGCCGATCCTGAGAACTCTCGCTCCTCAAGACGCCGATAAACAGCGCTCCCGAACTCTTGAGCCCGAGCAAGTCGCCTGCCACACCCGCCAGACCTCCTCCGGCTTTAGCAGCCATGGCAGCCATCATGGCCATGCCTGAAGTGGATTGCGGATCGGGCGGCATGAGTTGCGTGGTCGACTTGTAGGATTTCGGTATCAGGAACGCGACCAGAGTTGAGACGAGAAGGCCGGCTGCCACGGCTCGAAAAAAGAACCGACGACGTCCCCAAAGTAGGCGTAGCTGTTCCGCTTGCCACTCGCGCGAATCCTCAAGTGGCGTTTCCGGCAGCGAAACCTCTCCCGTGACCGGCTGTAACGCCGCCTCAGGCTGCTGTTTGGTGGCCGTCTGGGTCACGTCTCTCCTTCTCT
>Ga0137394_10004768_pt1 | contig 10312 bp, 10 predicted proteins | sample czobulk116metaG_FD_108278 | JGI IMG/M metagenome (GOLD analysis project Ga0137394, IMG submission 108278) | Vadose zone soil microbial communities from Angelo Coast Range Reserve, California, USA - czobulk1.16 metaG | ecosystem: Environmental > Terrestrial > Soil > Vadose zone | place: USA... | reverse complement strand
TCATGCCGTTTTCATTTCTTTCTTCATCTCGTCACGCTACCACTTCAATAAATCCATTTCGTCCGCCAAGACCGTTTCGCGGTTCCGGAAAAAGGCGATGATGATTCCGAGGCCGACGGCGGCTTCCGCAGCCGCATCCGCGATGATAAACAGCGCGAAGACCTGCCCTGCGACGTCACCGTACAAACGGGAAAAAGCGACCAGGTTGATGTTCACGGCATTCAAAATCAGCTCGATGGACATGAGCACGACGATGACGTTGCGCCGCGTAACGACTCCGATCACGCCGATGATGAAGAGCGCGAGACTCAGGAACAGGTAATGTCCGATCGGAAGCATCGCTGCGTTACGTCCTTTTCTTGGCCATGACGACGGCTCCAATCATGGCCACCAGCAACAAGACCGAGGCAATCTCAAACGGCAAGAGATAAGCATCGAATAAACTGTTTGCCACCGCTTCGGAATTGGGCGGCAAGTTTGAGGCAACCGCCGCGGTCAGCACCGGCAAGCCCTGTCCGGGCATTTTACCGGAGGACCAGAACATGAGGCCGACCTGGCCGGCCAGTGCCAGCGCAACAAGAAGGGCAACCCATTTCTGCCGCGCGAACTGAATCTGCTGCAGCGCTACGTCCAGATTGACCAGCATGATGACGAAGACGAACAGCACCATGATGCCGCCGACATAAAGAATGATCTGGACGATGAACAAAAACTCGGCGCGCAACTGCAGGAAAATTCCGGCGGTGGCAAGCAGAGCGGTGATCAGAAAGATGGCGCTGTGAATGACATTTCGCCGCGTCACCATGAGCACGGCGCTGGCCACGGCGACAGCCGCGAAGAAATAAAACAGGATCTTATCCAGCATAGAAATCCGAAGCGGCGTTGGGATCGTGCCGCGAGTCGCGTTCTTTGTCGACAGCCAGAATGAGAAGCGCGGCCACAAGGGTAATAACGGCCGCAGGAGTCGTAACCAGGAGAAGTCCCCACCCTTGCAAATGGAAGTACGATCCGGCAATCAAGGCCACGCCGACCAGCAAAACGTTGATGATGGATAACGGGATCAGGAAATGCCAGCCCAGGCGCATCAACTGGTCAAAGCGGTAGCGCGGGATCGTGAAGCGCAGCCACATGAAAAAATAAATGTAGAGGCTGACTTTCGAAATGAACCAGAAGCCGCCGTGAATACCGGCATAAAATGGTTTCGCGACCGGCAAAACTACAGGCGCGACCAGCGCTAGACCCACGACGAAGCACAACCCCGCCACAGCCATCATAAACGACTGCTGCACGCGCGTCGGCTGTTTCGGCACTCGGACGACGCAATATGCTGCGACAGCCACCATCAGAAGCGCGGGAAGAAAATCCAGAACATTCAGCCACGGGACACTGGCGAAGGGGCGAAGCCAGCCGCCAAGAAACAACGTAGTTGCTACGGAGGCCACGACGATCATGTTCGCGTACTCCGCAAGGAAATAGAGCGACCAGCGGAATCCGCTGAACTCCGTCATGTATCCGGCGACAAGTTCAGACTCGGCTTCGGGCAAATCGAACGGTGCGCGGTTGGTTTCTGCAATGGAAGCGACGAGGTAGGTAAAAAAGGCAACAGGCGCCAGCATCACGAACCAAATGCCTTCTTTGCTCTGCGCTTCCACGATCGATTTGATGTTCAGAGTGCCCGTGAACAGGAGCGCGCTCACCAGCGCCATGCCCGCGGCGGTTTCGTAACTCACCAACTGTGCCGAACTGCGCAGCGCTCCCATCAGCGAATAGTGGCTGTTCGAAGCCCAACCGCCGAGCACGATGCCAAAAATTCCCAGCGCGCTGATGCCCACGACGAAGAGAATGCCGATGTTGATGTCCTGCGCGATCTGAAATGCCGGGCCAATGGCCAGGCCAGCGAGCGAAAGCAGCGCTGCGCCAACGGAAAGCACGGGCGCCAGCCAAAAGACGAGCTTGTCGGCGTTATCAGGGATGATGTCTTCTTTAATGAGCAGCTTCACGGCATCGGCAATCGGTTGCAGCAAACCGTGCGGCCCCACGCGCATGGGGCCCAGCCGAGCCTGCATGTCCGCCATGAGTTTGCGTTCCACCAGCACGATGTAGCCGACGATCAGCGGCAGAACGGCGACAACGGCGACGCCACAAAGCAGCGGCGCCCAGTAGAGCTTCAGGAAGTCGATCGTTCCATGGAGGAGTGCTTCCATCATCGGTCGACTTCTCCAAGCACAATATCTATCGTTCCGATGATGGCGACTACATCAGCCACGAGATGTCCGCGCACCATGCGGTCGAAGGCCTGCAAATTGATAAAAGAGGGCGGCCGGATATGCACACGATACGGCATGACGGTGCCATCGCTCACGATGTAATAGCCGATTTCGCCTTTCGGCGCTTCGATGGCGTGATAAACCTCACCCGGCGGCGGCTTCAGCACTTTGCCTACTTTTCCGAGAATCGGACCGCTGGGAATATTTTCGATGGCTTGCAGGCAAATCAGCCGCGACTGCCGCATCTCTTCCATCCGTACGAGATATCGATCGTACGTATCGCCGGTCGTGCCGACGGGAATCTCAAATTTGTATTGATCGTAAGCCGCGTAAGGAGCGGCCTTGCGGATGTCCCATTTCACGCCGCTGGCGCGGAGCACCGGCCCGGTCACACCAAACGCGATGGCGTCTGCCGCCGTCAGAATCCCCACGCCCTTGGTGCGCCCGATCCAGATGCGATTGTTCGTGAGCAGCGTCTCGTATTCCGCGATCCGCGATTCAAAATCCTTGCAGAAGCGTTCGACGTCCTTCTCGAACGTGTCGTAGGCTTCGTACTGCAGTCCGCCAATGCGAAAAGCGTGAGTGGTCAGGCGCGCTCCGCAATATTTTTCAAAAATCTTCAGAATTTCTTCGCGCTCACGGAAACAGTAGAAAAGCGGAGTGAGAGCGCCGATATCCAGCGCATGCGTTCCAAGCCAAAGGAGATGGCTGGCGATTCTCTGCAGCTCCGTCAAGATAGTTCGAATGACCCGCGCCCGTGGCGGAGCCTCCGCCAAAAGCAATTTTTCCACGGCCTCGCAGTATCCGAGACCGCTGCTGACGGCCGCGACGTAGTCCATACGGTCGACATACGGCGCAAATTGCTGATAAGTACGATTCTCCGCGATTTTTTCGACGCCGCGGTGCAAATAGCCGATGATGCACTCCGAGCCGATCACGCGCTCGCCATCGAGCTTCAACTTGACGCGCAGCACGCCGTGGGTGGACGGGTGCTGCGGGCCCATGTTGATGATCAGCTCGTCCGCGCCGAGCAATGTCTTATGGTCGTTGGTGGTCTCGATAGTCAGCGTCTTCTTCCCTTTTCCGTTAGGACTCGCTCACTGCCCACTTTCAATACCAAGATTTTCACGGACCCAGGCGGTGTCCTGCTGCAGGATGTCGTAGTCTTTCCGCAGCGGATAGCCTTGCCACTCGTCCGGCAACAGAATGCGTTTCAAATCCGGGTGCCCGGAGAAAACAATTCCGAACATATCGAATACTTCGCGCTCCTGCCAATTCGCCGTGGGCCAGACGCTGACGACGCTCGGTACTTCCTCCGCGTCAGCGGCATGTGCTTTCACCATCAGCCGCTCATTTTTGGCGAAGGAATAAAGGTTGAGCACCACGTCGAAGCGTTTTTCTCGCTTTGGCCAATCGACCGCTGTCAAATCGGCAAGCATGTCGAATTTTTCTTCATCGCGCAGGTGCAGGGCTATTTCTACCAGCCGTGAGCGATCCACAAGGAGAATGGCCTGCTTGCGATCTTGAATGGCTTCCAAAAGCGCCGCACCGAACTTGACCTGAACTCGCGTGACAAATTCGTTGTCGAGAGGGGTTTGCAGGACTACGGGCGGCCTCGGAGGTGCAGGAGCCGTGGCTTTTGGAGGACCGGCGGGCGCGCTTGCATCCGCTGATTTGGCAGGAGGAGCAGACACAGTGGGTGCGCTGCTTGCGGGCTTATCGCCCGTGGGGACTTGAGGCGGTTTAGGTTCCTTCGGCTCTTCAGCCATGGACCCCGGGGTTCGGCAGGCTGCGGTGAACTGCTTTGCGTTCACAAACTGCAACAAGGGAGCAGCCGAAAATTCAAACGCCGCGTTTCTAACACACGCCGCCAACCGAGTCAATCAGAACAACTTGCGAACGAGATGATGTGCCTTAGGGAATGAACGAGCTTGCAACTCAAGCCCACTCAAGAGCGCCCTTTTTGTACAGCCATAAATAGCCGACGAGCAGGATTCCGAGGAACACGACCATCGAAACGAGCGCGAAGAGACCCTGGTGCGCTGCGACCCAACCTTTATACAGAATTGCCCAGGGAATGAGGAACATCGTCTCCACGTCGAAAATCACGAACAGCATGGCCACGATGTAAAAGCGCACCGAATAGCGTCCGCGCGCATCACTCTCTGGAGGAATCCCGCACTCGTACGGCTTGAGCTTCGCGCCAAAGGATGTGGATGCCGGACGAATAAACTTTGCCAGGACCAGCGTGACCGCGGGAAACGCAATCACCAGCACGGCGTAAATCAGCACGGGAATGTACGCGCTCTGCATTACTCCCTCACACGCAGCATCCTATCACCGCTGTCAATCCCGGGGCTGGCTTACTTCTCGAACAGCAGCTCTCCGGCGCGGCTGGTGGCCTTCACAACGGCTTTGATGAGCGTCACACGGAGCTTGCCTTCTTCGAGCTCCATGATTCCGTCGATCGTACAGCCTGCGGGCGTAGTCACGGCGTCCTTCAGCAGCGCGGGGTGATCGCCCGTTTCCAGAACTACACTCGCCGCGCCTTTCATGGTTTGCGCAGCCAGCAATGTGGAGAGGTCACGCGGCAAGCCGACCTTGACGCCGGCTTCCGCGAGCGACTCGAGAATAATGTAGGCAAAGGCCGGGCCGCTGGCCGACAGGCCCGTGACTGCATCCATATTTTTTTCGTCAACGACCACCGTTCGCCCGACGGCGTTGAACATGGCACGCGCCATTTCGAGGTGCTCCGCACTTGCGTGAGCGCCGCGGCAAATGCCGGTCATTCCGCAGCCCACGGCCGAAGGCGTGTTGGGCATCGCACGGATCACCGGAACTTTTCCGCCAAGGCGTTGCTCGATATAGCTGGTCGGCACGGATGCGGCGACGGAAATGACCAGCGTCTTCTCATTCAATTCCGGAGCAATTTCCTTGAGCACATCGCCAACGACTTGCGGCTTAACGCCCAGGAGCACGATGTCCGCACCCCGCACCGCGTTGCGATTCTCGGTAGACACGGAGACGCCCAACTCTTTTGCCAGGGCAGATGCCTTTTCAGCGTGTTTCACCGTCGCGGTTAGGCGCTTTGGCGAAAAAAGATCCTGCTTCAAGTAAGCCCGCAGGAGAATCCCACCGAGCTTTCCCGTACCGAGAACAGCCAGTTTCTTGTCCGATAGTTTAAGCGCCATGATGCAATCATTCTTGACTTGAATCCGCCATCGGTCAACTCAAGAATGAGGTTCTCCCGAGAATGACGGCTCGCGTCTTTTTGTGCTGCTTCGCTACCGCGCGGTGGAACCAGCCACCGCAGCGGCGACGCGATCGGCGTCCAACATGAGCGAAGTCTCCAGCACCATTTCGAATTGATAGCCCTCGTCAAAAACAACGTCCCCTCTGTGCCGCCGCCCCAGAAGAATTGCCGTAACCGTGACTGCCGCGAGGACCCCTACGCCGATTCCCGTCACTTCGCCGATGCTCGGTCCTAGTCTTGGCAGCGGCGGCAATGGCGGCGGTTGTTGCTGGCCTAGCGCAAAGGCCGCCGTACGTCTGCCTTCTGGAAAGGCGGCCTGGAGTAGATTCAAATCGGGTTCACTAGCTTGCGCAATCGCGTTCGCGCCGTCGAGCACCACGTTATAACCATTTGCAAAAACGATCCGCGTGAAATGCATCTCCAGGCCGGCATGGCCCGTCGGAGCTCGCTTCAGCACTCGGTCGATCAGCCCCTCGACGTAGGTGCCCGCCGGAATCACCACTTGCTTCCCTACCGTCACGGGAAATGCAGTGACGGCACGCACGGAATCTCCCGGATGGGCGGTTTTTACGCGCATCGCATTTGTGAGAGTCAACGCCACGCGAGTGCCGGCAGGAACTGTGACTGCTTGTTTCTCCTGCTCGGCCGGCGCCTGTGCCTGAACCGGAGGCGCCGCCTGGGGGACCTGGAGTTCCTGCGCGGCACTATTCGTTGCCGCAAGAAGTGCCAACATTAGAAGCTGCCGCATGACCTGATTCCTCCGTTCCCAGCGCAGCAAACGAACAGCCTTTCTCTGGACACACCCCTGCGCCTGATTGTGTCCCGCGGAAACTCTACCCCGCGCTAGTCGAAGAATAGCGCGAACGTCTCACCCGCAAATTGCAGCGATCCAAGCGAAATGGTTCCGTCGGCATTCGTGCGCGGCACCACTTCGTCAGTGGCCGGCCTGATTCCCAGGATCACAACTCGCGCGCGCATTTGAACAACCTGCTTCTTGTTCAGGACGACCTCTACTTGCGCCCTTGGGCCAAGCCCCGTCCACCGAACCTGATATTTTCCGGCAACAAGTTGTGCGCCACCTGCCTCGATCGCACCCGTCACGGAAATCATTTTCGTGTGCACGTCTTTCCCGATCGGCGTCGAGGTCACTATGGGCGGCCCGGGGCATACCGTGCCTGCTGTCCCTGGAGTGCCCGGGATTACCGTCGCCGGGGTCGCAGGACTTCCCGGAATGACCGTAGGGGGCATACCGGGTGCTCCTGGAATTACCGTATCCGGCGTGCCAGGCGAGCCGGGAATGACCGTGTCTGATGTTCCCGGCGTGCCCGGAGTCGGCACGCATCGCGTCGACGATTTTGTGGCCGTAAATTGCAGCGGCCTGGATCGGCTGACTGCCGCAGCAACAGAGCTGGCATCGAGCGAGATCGGGCTCTGCAACAGCATTTCGATGGGCGCGCCGTTATCCAGCAAAACGTCATTCCTCGGCGTGACTTCCACGTAAACTCGCGCGACCGCCGCCTCCACATACAGCGTCGAGGGCTGCGTTGCGCTCGCCCCTGCGGCCAACTGAGACACCATGGCGTTGCTGCCTGCAGGTGGATTCGCGGAGTCGCCGCGATCTTCAACGACTTCCGGAAGTTCGACGGTGTAACCGTTGGCGAAAACCAACTTTGTAAAATGGAACTGAAACTCGGCGTGATTTGAGAACCAACCGGGACGCTTTAGCGCGTCAATCGTGCCCTCGACGTACGTGCCCGGCGGAATCGCCATCTGATTGCCGACGGCTACGGGAAAAGATGTTGCGGAATGGATGCGGTCTCCGACCTTGGCTGACCTCGCCCAAATCGGACTCGCCAGGGCCAACGCGACTTTGGTCCCGGCCGGAACAATAATCGCAGCTTTCTCTTTGCCGCTGGCGTTTTGTGGGGGGGATGGAATGTCAGATTGCGTCGCTTGCCCTGCGGCTTGCAGCGAAAGGCCTGCCCAAGCGGTCAACAAAATTGCTGCCACAATTTGTCGCATCGCTGGCCACCTCCGAATTTTAACTCATCGGCGCCTATTCAACAGACGGACGAGCCTGACCGGAGGTTTCACTTTTATTCAACTATCCGCCGCGCAATTCACCTGCGGCCAATCAAATGAGTTCCTTTCTGCGTGCTCCCGTCTTCGGGATGACGATTTGCAAAAAAGCTTGACAAGGCGCAAAAGGTGTTGTATTTAACAAGCATGTTATTTAACAGGAGCATTTAATACACCTCATGCCGGACCACCTCAGCACTACCCTCGGCGCTCTGGCCGACCCCACTCGGCGCGCCATCCTTGCCCGGCTTTCCGCTGGCCAAGCGACCGTCACGGAGCTGGCGGCTCCCTTCTCGATGAGCATGCCCGCTGTGTCCCGGCACCTGAAGGTGTTGGAACACGCCGGCTTGATTACACGCGGACGCGAGGCGCAGTGGCGGCCCTGCCGGATCACCGCCGCGCCCTTGAAAGACGTCGCTGATTGGGTGGCGCAGTACCGGAAGTTTTGGATGGAGAGCTTCGATCGCCTCGACGATTATTTGCGCGACGTGCAAAAGAAGGGGAAAAAGCATGGCCACGGGAGACCTCATTGCAAGTAGCGAGCAGGAATTGGTGCTCACGCGGGTGTTCGACGCACCGAGAAAACTGGTGTTTAAGGCCTGGACCGATGCAAAATGCATGGCCGTGTGGTGGGGCCCGCACCAATTCACCAACCCGGTCTGCGAACTGGACGCCAGGCCCGGCGGCGCCATCCGCATCCACATGCGCGCCCCCACCGGCATCGTTTATCCCATGACCGGCGTCTTTCAGGAAGTAATCGAACCGGAACGCATTGTTTTCACCAGCGCCGCGCTGGACGATAAAGGCAATCCGATGTTCGAGGTACTGACTACCGTCACCTTCTCAGAGCAAGGTGGCAAAACGAAACAAATTATGCGCGCGCGCGTCATAAAGATGACCCCTCTGGCCGCGCCGTACATTGCTGGGATGGAGCAGGGGTGGACCCAAAGTCTGGAACGCTTTGCAGCCTTCGTGGCAACACAAGCAAAGGAGTGAAGTGACCCAAATGAGCGAGAGACCTATGAAAGATTCGCCATCCCGCGAGGCCATCCTGACCTTCGTGAATGATGTAAAGTTCGCAGCCCGTTCGCTGGCGCGCAGCAAGGGCCTGGCTATCACGGTGGTGCTCACGCTGGCGCTGGGCATCGGCGCTAACGCCGCGATCTTCAGCCTGGTACGCGGCGTGCTCCTGCGACCGCTCGTCAATAGCGACGAGGAGCGCCTCATCTACATTCAACAAAGCGCGCCTGGTATCGCCCCCGGGGAAGTCCCATTTTCCGTGCCCGAGATTCAGGACCTGCGCGCCGGCGTCAAAACGCTCAGCTCTTTCGGCGAGTTCTCCACGGTCGGTTTCACCATGATCGGCCTAGGGGAGCCCCGGGAAGTTCGCGCCGGCGTTGTTGACGGCGCTTATTTTGAGGTGGTGGGCCTCCACCCCGTCCTCGGCCGCCTCATCGGCCCGGAAGACGACGGTCCTAAAGCTGCCGGCGTCGTCGTCCTGACCTATCCTTTCTGGTCGAACACCCTCAAGCGCGATGCTTCCGTCATTGGTAAGGCCGTTCGGCTCGGCAGCGGCTTCGGCGATCGGTCTGCCACGATCATCGGCGTCCTCGAGCCCTCTATCCCCTATCCTGCGGATACAGAAATCATTGCCAACATTGTTACCAGCCCTCATCATCTTTCCGCGACCATGCAAAACGGGCGTGTCCACCGCATGACCGAACTCTTCGGCCGCCTCGTTCCCGGTGCCACTCTGGATCAAGCACGCGCTGAACTTCGCACCGTCTACGCCCCGATGATCAAAGATCATCCCGACGCCTATTCACCCCAGGCACGCTTCCAAATCGACGCCAAACTCCTCCGCGATCAAGTCACTTCCGGCGCTCGAACCGTTCTTCTAGTTCTGCTTGCTGCCTCCGGCCTCGTGTTTATCATCGCCTGCTCCAACGTCGCCAACCTTATCCTCGCGCGCACCGTCCGCCGTGAGGGCGAGCTCTCGATCCGCGCGGCTCTGGGCGCAGGAGCCGGCGCGCTGCGCCGCATCTTGCTGGCGGAGAGTCTTATTCTTTGCGTCGCTGGCGCCACGCTCGGTGTAATCAGTGCACGACCGCTCCTCGCCGTGCTCGCTCGCTACGCCTCTCGCTTCTCTGTCCGCGCGCTCGATCTCACCGTGGACTCCAGCATGCTCTGGGTCGGGGCGGCGCTGGCGGTTATCGCGGCGGTGTTGCTGGCCTTCGTCCCGCGCTTGCCGTCGGCTGACGCTTCCAACGGAATCAGCCTCTCCAATGGCAGCGTGCGAATCACCGGCAGCACGAATCGGCGGCTGCGCATCTTTGCCATAACGCAGATTGCCGCGTCCTTCCTGCTGCTCGCCGGCGCGAGCATGCTGCTGAAGACGCTGCTTTCGATTCAGGCGGCGCAGACCGGTCTGGACACACGCCACGTCCTGGCCATCAATGTCCCGGCTGTTTCCTACGGCAAGACTCCTGAACAGGTCATCGATTTCTATAAGGAATCGATGCGGCGCATTGATGCGCTGCCGGGTGTGACCAAGACGGCTTTCGGCATCGTCGTTCCCTGGCGCGATGCCGGCAACTTTGGTCCTGGGTTCCAGTTCTCGGCGGACGACCATGTCCGTGGGCCCGGCGAAGAAGATCCTCGCGCCCAGTTGCGCACCATCTCTCCCGGCTTTTTTGCCGCGCTTGGCGTTCCC
>Ga0137394_10004767_pt1 | contig 10313 bp, 8 predicted proteins | sample czobulk116metaG_FD_108278 | JGI IMG/M metagenome (GOLD analysis project Ga0137394, IMG submission 108278) | Vadose zone soil microbial communities from Angelo Coast Range Reserve, California, USA - czobulk1.16 metaG | ecosystem: Environmental > Terrestrial > Soil > Vadose zone | place: USA... | reverse complement strand
GCGTCGCGGTCCGCCTCGGTCAGCGCCAGGTAGCCGAGTGGGGGCACCTCGCGGAACAGGACGAGCGCGTCTCCGTTCTCGAGATCGACGGACGCGAGCTCGCGCCCATCGTTACTCAGAGACTTGGCGGCGCCGCCCGGAACACGGACCACGTCGGTCCGCTCCCAGGTCCCGGCGTTGAGCACCAGGCGGCCGCGGCCGGTGCGGCACGCCCGCCCGAGGCGCAGCAATCCATCGCTCAGCTGGTCACGCGCGGCGGCCACTCCGGCGTCGATGAAACGCTTCTTGTACCCCCACTGCGCCACGGTCTGCCGCGAGTCCGGGGCGGAAACGCTCTCGTCGGCGCCCCAGGTGTGCTCGCCGAACAGCAGTAAGTCGCGCCACATCGCGGCGCGCGCATCGGCACGGCTGCGGCGGCGCTGCGTTGCGTCATCGTCGCGCGGCTCGATGCGGTCGTCCCACAGCGCGACGATCTCCGACGCGCGGGCTACCAGCTGCGCGGAACGGAACGCCGCCAGCTCCGCTGCGGTGGATGCTGCGCCGTCCTCCCAGTAGAGCCCCGTGTCACCGCGGCGGACCGGAATCTTCGTTCCGTAGCGGCGCTCCACGTCGCGGAAGAAATCCTCCGCGCGGCCCGTGACGATGCGGGGGAACGTGAACCGCCGGGCGAATTCCTGGACGTTTGCGACAATCGCTTCCTTCATAGGGGCGTTGTCCTGCCAATCGGCCCCGTACAGCAGGGCGGTGTCATACGGCCAGTTCTGCGCGAGAAATGCTGGCTGATTGAGCAGCCAATCAGAGAGACGGTGACCCATCTCATCGGGGCCGACGTCGAAGCCGAAACGCGTGCCGTCGCCGTAGTGGTGCGCGCGCCAGTGAAGCACGCGGCTGCCGTCGGGACCCTCCCAGTAGTAGAGCTGCGGGTAGACCGTACCATCGGTGCCCGACGCCGGCAGCAGGGGCACGGCGCGCTCGGGATTGGGACCCGAGGCGAGGTAGTTCACGCCGCTTGCGGCGAGCAGCGTCGGGAAGGTGAGGGTCTGTCCGGGGACGTCGGTGATCTGCGCGGATAGGAACGTCAACCCTCGCTCGCGCGCCAGTTTGCCTGCCGGCCAGACGAGGCGCGCAAACGTCTCATGATCGAGAATGCCGGTGAGCATGTTCGCGAACAGTGCCTGCCAGGCGATTTTGCCGTCGCGGATCGCCTGCAACAGCGCGTCGCCCGCTTCGGGCGAGCGGTTCTCCAGGTACGACAGCACCTGCAGTGCGCACTCCGCGGTGAAGTGGAAGTCGCGGCGCGTCGTCGTCCATGCGAGCGCCGTGTCGAGATTCTTGCGGTGCACCTCGAGCGCCCGCTCCTGGAGATCGGTGTAGCCGACGTCGGTGTGGATCGAAGGAAGCCAATAGAGCGTCCACCGTTTCGCCGGTGTCAGGCGCAGTCGTCGCCGAGCCGCTCGGTCTCGTCCGACTTCGATGTCGACCTGAAAATCCGACGGCTCGGAGAGCGGGACCCACACTTCGCCGCTCAGCGTCACGCCCTGCGGGGGCGGCAACAGTCCCGCGGTGCCGACCAGTGCGCCGCGCCGGTCCGTCACGCGCGCGCGCGCCGCCGGTGCGCTCAGTCCGGAGACGGTGATGCGCACCAGGTTCTTGCGTCCTTCGGGCTGTTGAAAGAGCGCGGTGGGGCGGACCTCGATGACCGGCTGTTGTGTATCGCGCCGTTTGCCCGCCAGCGACCCGGCCAGCGACGAGAGCCAGCCCAGGAACGTACGACGATCAGAACGCAGCATGATTCCTATAACTTAGCGCTGCTTGACTGCGCAGGTCCCCTATGTACGTTTCGCCGTCGCCAACCCCCCGACCCCGTACCTCAACAGGAGCTAGCATGAAGCGCATCGCATTAGCCGTGGCAGTCGTCGTCATGGCCGTTGGCGCGTGCAAGAAGGCGCAGAACAGCAACGCTGCCGCCGACAACGCGCGCGCCGACTCGATGAAAATGGCGGACTCGATGAAGATGATGGCGCCGGCCGACACGGCGCATCATATGGCGCCCGACACGACAAAGGCAAAGGTGCCAACGCCGCCGCCGGCGCCGGCTCGGCGCACGACGCGCCGCCCGTAGCGACGCACTGTTGTAGCAGGGAATCAAGCCCGGGCGCCGCCCGGGCTTTTTGTTTGCGCCACCGCACGCCTGATCGCCGTGCGCGGATCAAACGGAGGCGTCCAACCCAGCTCGCTGCGGATGCGTTCCACCGAGTACGGATTCTCCCCCAGAATGAACGACATCGCCGCATTCCCGAGCGCCGTGTAGCGGCCGGGCATGACGAGGCGCATCAGCACGCTCCACGCCGCCACCCCCATTCGGATGAGCGGGACCGGTACCCGAACGCGGAGCGGCCGCAGTCCTAACGCCTCGGCGAAAGCGGCGAAGAATTCCCGTTGCGTGAGCAGGCGCGGCGCGTCGCGCGTCACATTGTAGGCACGGAATCCGGGCTTCGCGGGCGCGTCGAGCGCGGCAAGGATCGCCGACGCGACGTTGCCGGCGTAGACGCACGACAGATGATTCGTCCCCGGCCCGATCTGCGGCAGGAACCCACGTTTGAGGTTGGCGATCAAGCGCCGGGTGAACAGCAGATCCCGCTCCCCATAGATGACATTGGGCCGAATCGCGATGACGGACACTCCGCCGCCCGCCGCTTCCGGCTGCACCAGTTGCTCGGCCGTTCGCTTGCTGCGGGCGTAGAAGTCCTTCGTGGGGAGTGGCTGAAAGGGATAGTCCTCGGTAACTCCCTGTTCGCCTGCCTTGTACACGGCGGCGCGGCCGTACACCGCGACGGTCGAGACATGAATCAGGCGCGCGCCGGTCCTACGGGCCGCCTCGAGCGCGAGCCGAGTGCCGCCGACGTTCACGCGCGTGAACTCGTCGAACGAATCGTGCGAAGCAACGAGCGCGGCCGCGTGAATGATCGCGCGGACGCCTGTGGCAGCCCGTTGCCACGTAATGACATCGGTGACGTCGCCGACGACCGGTTCGGCGCCGAACGCCGCGACCGTGGCGACGGAGTGCTCGCGCACCAGTGCGCGCGGCCGCTCACCGCGCGCCCGCAACGCGTCGAGCACGTGTGTCCCGACGAGCCCGGCGGCGCCGGTGACGAGAACCGTCACGCGGGAGCGACGCGGGGAGCGTCGAAGGGCAACCCGACGACGCGAGCTTCGCGCCCGGCCGCGCGCACCGTCGCGCCAAGCGGCACCTCGCGCCGCATGATGGCGAGCCCGATCCAACGGCCGAGCACCGACCCACCGCCATCCGGCAGCCAGGCAATGCTGGTCACGCGCCCCACATCGCGTTCCTCGTGGGTGACCGCGCTCCAGCCGCTCGCCGGCGTGGCGGGCGGATCGGCCTCGAACAGCAGGCCGCGCAACTGGCGGTTCGCATGCCCGCGGAAATGCAGGCGGCTCACCGTCTCCTGGCCGGTATAGCAGCCCTTGGTGTACGACACCCCGCCGATTTCATCGAAGCGCACTTCCTGCGGAATGGTCTTCTCGTCCACCTCGGAAGCGAGTCGGGGCCACCCCGCGAGGATGCGCGCCAGCTCCAGCGCCGCGGGCGTCGCGGCGTGGGCGCCGGCGCCGACCAACCGTCCTTGCATGGCGCCGACCTGGTCGGCTGCCATCGTCAGCTGAAAAACAAACGGCGCGACATCGCTCGTGCGGGCGACGTCGAGCGGGATTCCACCGGCCGACCCTTCCATCACGCGATTCGTGGCGTGCGGCACCGGAACCCCGGCCGCGCCCATGACGGCGACGGCGTGGGCGCCCGCGACGCGGAGCACGGCAGTGTCTTCCGTGCGATCGGTGGAGCGCGCGAGCCGGGGCGGGACCGAGCGCTGCAGAATCGTCACCGCGCGCTCGCGCCCCTCCACCGGGACGGTGAAACGCACGCGCGGTCCAAGGCGCGCCGCCCAGCCGTCGACCACGATCATGCCCTTGGGCGTGAGCAGCGCACCGTAGACGAACGCGCCGTCTCCCGGCTTCTCGATGTCGCTCGTGAGCAACCCCTGGAAGCAGGTGATCGCTCCCTCGCCCGGACCCAACAGATCGATGGTCCCGACGTCGGCGGGCGCGACGATGGCGCCGGCACGCAGTTGATCGACGATCTCGGCGGGCACTGCTTCACGCTCGAGCCGCATGACGGTGGCGCTCGGCGCGCTGGGAAAGACGTCGCTCATAAGTCGGCCAGCTCGCCGGAAGAGTGACCTGCGAGCGAGTCCCATACCAACGCGGCACCGCGTCCCTCGAGCGTGCGTGCGGGATGACTGGTCGTCAGCATGACGCATGGCATCTCGGCGGCGCGTGCCGCCTGCAACCCCGGCAACGAATCTTCGATGACGACGCACGCGCGGGCGGCGATGGGACGGCGGCGGTTCAACGCCTCGCGCGCCGCGAGATACGATGCGGGATCGGGCTTGCAGCGCGTCACGTCGTCCGCGGCGATGATGATTTCGAAGTGATCAGCGAGCTCCGCCCGGCGGAGTATGTGATCGATCTCGCTCCGCAGCGCGCCGGACACGATGCCCAGGCGGTAGCGTCGTCGCGCCTCGCGTACGAACTCCGGCGCGCCGCGGACCATTCGCAGGGATTTGCTCACGAGCTCGAGATAGAGCCGCGATTTTTTCGTCACGAGGTGTTGCAGCAGCTCCGTCGTCAGCGTCCGTTGGGCGTGGCGAAACGCCTGCACAAAGCCGCCGCGATCGTCCAGGCCGAGATACCGGTCGTAGTACTGCTCGCGCGTCAGCGTGATGCGTTCCTCCGCGAGCACGCGCTGCAGCGCCTCGCAGTGCTGCGGCTCATCGTCTACCAGCACGCCGTTGAAGTCGAACAGCACGGCTTCGGTCAGAGTGTCTCCTTCAACCACGCGACCACGTTAGGCCAGCAGGAAGTCCTGGCACGATCGCTCAACACCAATCCACGGTGCGACAATCCCGGCGCGACTGCGAGCATCTTGCGGGCAGCGCCGACCCGCTCGACCACCTGCCGGCACGCCTTGGGCGGCGCAAAGATCCAGTCGGCGCCGCCGGCAACGCCGAGATACGGCGTGCTCAGCGCCGCGAGGCCGGCAAAATAGTCGAAGCCGTCCATTCCGAGCCATCGGCCGCGCACGTTCCACTCCATCCATTCCGCGATGACCTCGGCCGCCTCGTCTTCGTTGCCGAAGCGCAGCGCGCGCGCGGGGAACCGACCCAGCAGCCGCGACACGGCCATCGTTGCCGCGGCCAGCGTCCGCCGTACCGGGCCGAGCCGGCGCGGACCAGGAGTTCCGAGCGTGACGATACCACGAATCGGCGCCGCGGCCGCCACACGCGCGAGCCAGCACAACCCCGCGGCGCCGCCGGCTGAATGTCCCAGCCAGGCGAGCGGCGCGCCATCGGTCTCTTCGCGGACGCGCGCGACGAGTGTCGGCGTGTCGTGCAGGACCCAGTCCTCAAACGTCCATGCGCCGCGCCGCGGTTCGCGCGCGCTCTCGCCGTGATGGCGCAGATCGGCGAGCCAGACGTCGAGCCCGGCGGCGCCGAGATAATTCGCCATCCCTGCGTGCAGCCAGAAGCGGTGGTTCGTGAAGGCCCCGTGCACGAGAAGGACCGCGGGACGGCCATCGCGATAGGCGCGCAGGCGATGTAAAGCGATCTCGACACCGTCGGGCGTCGTGAGCCGCCGGTGGGGGGCTGGGGGGGCGGGGGGGGGGCCGCCCGTCATTCATACCGCCCGGCGGCGCGGTACGCATCGTCGAGCAGCTCGACCGGGTGGCGCGCGTGCGCGGCGATGCCGGCGGCCGCGAGTCCCGCGCCGATCTGCATCAGGCATCCCGGATTGCCGGTTGCGACGACCTGCGGCGCGGCTTCGCGCAGGCGATCGAGCTTGGTCTTGAGGACGTCGCGCGACATCTCGGGCTCGAGCAAAGTGAATAGCCCGGCACTGCCGCAACATTCCGCGGCCCCGGGGACGGGAACGAGCTCGAGCAGCGGAATGGCGGCGAACAGCTTGAGCGGTTGGACGGCGACGCCCTGCGCGTGCAGCAGGTGGCACGGCGGATCGTACGCGACGTGCAGATCGAGCGGCGCCCCGGCCACCGGTCCTTTCATGCCGCTGCCGGCAAGCAACTCGGTGACGTCACGCACCCGCGCGCCGAATCTTTCTGCACGCACACCACCGAGCAGCCGCCCGTATTCCTTCATGAGGGCCCCGCAGCCGGCACTGTTTACGACGATCGACTCCTCGCCACCGCCGAAGGCGTCGACGTTGATGCGGGCCAGAGCGCGGGCTTCGTCGACCAGTCCGGCGTGGGCATGCAGTGCACCACAGCACACCTGGCCCGGGACTTCGAGGACCTCATAGCCATTCACGCTCAAGGTGCGCGTGGTAGCCTCGTGCACGTGGGAGAAGAGGCCCTCCATTACGCAGCCGCGGAAGAGAAGGGCGGTAATGGGCGGTAGGGGGCGGTAAGGGGCGGTAGGGGTGGCGCGCCTTTTACCGCTCTTTACCGCCTCATACCGCCTCCTACCGCCGTCTTTAGTGGCAACAAGCATTCCAAGGGCGAACCGAATCCTTCCCCAACCAGCGAGACTCCGCGGAAGAACCGCACGCAGGGCTCTTGCGAACCAGTACACGACATCGCTCACCCGAGGCGTCGTCAGCGCCCAGAGCGCCAGCCGAGCCATGGTCGGGACACCACGCTCCGCGTTGATGCGAGACCGCGCCGCCTCGAGTCCATGGCCGTACTGCACGCCCGATGGGCAGACCGGTTCGCAGCCGCGGCAACCCAGGCAACGGTCGAGATGGTAGACGAGGGCAGGGTCGGTCGCGGCGATCTCGCCGCGCTCGAGTCCCCGCATCAGCTCGATGCGACCCCGTGGTGAGTCGGACTCATCTCCGGTAGCAAGGAATGTCGGACAAGCTTGAAGGCAAAACCCGCAGTGCACGCACGCGTCCAGCCCCTCGAATCCTCCTCGCGTCATGAGCCTTCTGTGGCGACGACGAGAGCGCCACCGGGATCGAACGTGCGGCGCAGGCTGGCGACGAGCGGGCCGACCCCCTCCCGGTACGCCCCGAAGTGACCGACGGCGCCACGCAGGGGCCACGGCGCACGCTCGAGGGTGAGCGGCACCTCGAGCCCGGCGAGGGTGCGGCGCAGCCGCTGTAAGCGATCGATGTTCGTGTCACCGGTCCAGCGGATCGCGCCGGCGGCCGGAGAGGCGGAGATCCATTCGTCTCCCAGCTGATGCTGCAGCAGGTCGAGCAGCTCGTCGCTCGCGGTGGGTACGCCGCCGATGCGGAACGTCACGGGCCGAACCGAGAATCCCTCCGCCAGGCGCATCCAAAACGCGTGCGCTTCCTCGGCGCGGAGCGGCGTGAACCGGCCGCCGCCACTCGCGGCGCCGAGTCCCGCCTCGTCCGCCGCCACCAGCGCGGGCGATCCGGCGAGACGCACCGCCAGGACCCAGCGCTCCCGCCGCGCGAGTGCCGGTGAGACGAGCTCCAGCGCCGCTGGCGTGAGCCCGGCGGCCGCGATGTCTTCACCGATCTGCGTCAGGTCTTCGCGCGCGCCCTCGAGCACGTAGGTGATGTCGGCGCGGGGCAGCGTGCGCAGCCGCAAATGCACGAGCACGATCACGCCGAACGCGCCGAACCCGCCGGCCTGTAGCCTGGTGAGGTCATATCCGGCGACGTTCTTCATGACGCGCCCGCCGCTTTGGACCATGCGGCCGTCACCGGTCACGAACGTGACGCCGAGCAGATGGTCTTTGATCGGTCCGAAGGCGTGTCGCAGGGGGCCCGCGGTCGCGGTAGCGACGACGGAGCCGAGGGTACGGCCGGCGAGGCCGGGCGGATCGATCGCGAGCCACGCGCCGCGGTCGGCGAGCTGTTGGCGCAGTTGATCGAGCCCGATGCCCGCCTCGGCCGTGGCCGTGAGGTCGGAAGGCTCGATGGCGGGGACACGGTCGAGGCGGCGAGTCGTGAGCGCGAGGTCGGCGGGGGCGTCGCTCTGGAGCCAGGTCCCCGCGCCCTCGATGCGCACACGCCAGCCTTCCTGATGTGCGGTGCCGAGGAGGAGCGCGACCGCATCAGGAGATCCGGGCGCGATGCGGGGCACACGATCGGTGCCGGCTTCGAGGATGGCTCCTTCGCCGAGCAGGGCGCTGACCTTTTCCAGGATGGTCATGCAACGGCCCTCGGCTGACCCCGGGGCGCCGCCCCAGGGTTCGCCGAAATCCACTCACGACACGCGTGCACGGGAACCACTTTTCCAGGGTTCACCCGCTCCTCAGGATCAAACACACGTCGCACCGCATGCATCGCCCCCAGCGATTCCGCGTCGAAGATCAGCGGCATGTACCGCAACTTGTCGATTCCCACGCCGTGCTCGCCAGTAATCGTGCCGCCCGCCGCAATGCACGCCTGCATGATCTCGGCGCTCGCCGCCTCGACCTTTTTCTTGAGGACCGGATCGGTCGCATCGAACGAAATGTTGGGATGGAGATTGCCGTCGCCGGCATGGAAGACGTTGCTCACGACCAGCCCGTAGTGTTTGGCGATGGTAGAGATCGTCTCGAGGACTTGCGGAAGGGCGGAGCGAGGAACGACCGCATCCTGCACGACGAGGTCACGCGATAACCGTCCCATCGCGCCGAATGCTTTCTTGCGGCCCTGCCACAGCCGCTCGCGCTCCACCTCGCTGGCCGCAGATCTCACTGATCGCGCACCCGATTTACGCAGCAGCTCGGTGACGACTTCGGTCTCGGCGACCACGGCGTCGCCATTTCGCCCATCAATCTCGACAAGCAGAACGGCGGCGGCGTCGCGGGGATAGCCCGCTGCGTACACCGAGTCCTCCACGGCGCAAATGCAGGACTGATCCATCATCTCGAGCGCCGCCGGCACGATCCCGGCTGCGATGATGGCCGACACCGCCTCGCCCGCGATGCGCAGGCCATTGAAGTCGGCCAGCAGCGTTCTGACCGCACGCGGCAGCGGCGTGAGCCGCACGGTGATCCTCGTGGCGATACCAAAGTTGCCTTCGGACCCGACGAACACGCCGACGAGATCCGGTCCCCACGACTCGCCCCCCGGGCTGCCGATTTCCACGAGCGAGCCGTCGGCGAGCAACACCTCGAGTGCGAGGATGTGATTGGCCGTGACGCCGTACTTCAAGCAATGCGGTCCGCCCGCGTTTTCGGCGACGTTGCCGCCGATCGTGCATGCGCTCTGACTCGACGGATCGGGAGCGTACTGCAGGCCCGCCGGCCGGGCGGCGGCGCCGAGCTTCGCGTTGACGACGCCGGGCTCGACGACCGCCAGCCGGTTGTCGCCATCGATCCGCAGAATGCGGTTCAGTCGCGTCAACACCAGCAGCACTGCTGCTTCGTCCGCGAGCGCGCCGCCCGAGAGCCCGGTGCCCGCACCGCGCGGCACGAACGGGACGCCGTGGGCGGCGAGAAGACGGACGACGGCGATCAGCTCTTCACGAGTACCGGGAAGGACGACGAGAGCGGGAACGCGGCGATGAGTCGGAAGGCCATCCATCGCATACGTGACACGCTCGGCGCGAGCCTCGCGCAGGTGATGCGATCCAACAATCGCGGCGAGGTCGCTCGCCAGGTGAGGGGACATGACTATATGATAGACGCCGAGACGCCGAGACGCCTAGCGGGTCCTAGTACGAAGGGGCCAGGAAATCGCTTTCCTGGCCCCTCAACCCTAGAAACCGCTAGGCGTCTGAGCGTCTCGGCGTCTTAGGCAGCCCGCCAGAACCCCTTAAGTGCTTTCCCGTCGGGCGATTCTCTGAGTTTCTCAAATGCCCGTTCCCTAATCTGCCGAATGCGCTCGCGGGTGACTCCCATCAGCGCTCCAATCTTCTCGAGCGTCATCGCCTCGCTGCCCTCTTCGAGTCCGTAGTAGAGATAGAGAATCTTGCGCTCGCGCGGCGTGAGATACTTCTGGAAGATCCGATCGATGAATTCGCGCATCAACTTGCCGTCGGTGCGCTCCTCGATCTCGCCGCCCTCCTGGCCCGCGAAGCGCTCGCCGAGCGTCGCCGCATCCTTGTCGGTGCGATCGACCGGGGCGTCGAGCGACAGCTCGGCAGCCGTCATGCGGCGCGCCGTGCGGACGTTCTCGACCGTGTCTTCGAGTGCTTTCGCGATTTCGTTGTCGGTAGGTTCCCGGCCGAGCTCCTGCGACAAATACGTTTCCGTCCGGCTCATGCGAATGAGCTGCGAGTTCTGATTCAGTGGAATGCGGACGCTGCGCGTCTGCTC
>Ga0137394_10004766_pt1 | contig 10314 bp, 10 predicted proteins | sample czobulk116metaG_FD_108278 | JGI IMG/M metagenome (GOLD analysis project Ga0137394, IMG submission 108278) | Vadose zone soil microbial communities from Angelo Coast Range Reserve, California, USA - czobulk1.16 metaG | ecosystem: Environmental > Terrestrial > Soil > Vadose zone | place: USA... | reverse complement strand
TTTCGTGAATACCAATGGCGCGGCAGGTTCCTCTTCCTCAGCAAAAGCGGGGGAATTTCATTCCGGGAACGGGAAAACGGGCGTTGATTCAGCGACCCGCACCGGAAACGTTCCAAGCCGGACTTCCGGTCCGGTTGGCGCCGCGTCCTCACGCACTCCTGGCGTTGCCCCGACGGCGCGCGCGGCAGCTCCGCCGGCTGCGGCGCGCAGTGTGACTCCGCCTTCGGCGCCGCGTTATTCAGGTGACGCACGTGGTGGTTCCGGCGGCGGGAGTGGTTCGGGCGGCAGGGGCAGCAGTTCGGGCGGCGCTTCCTCTTCGGGCGGTGGGAGTTCTGGAAGATCCTCGTCCGGCCCGAGCTCTGGTTCCACCTCGCGCCCGTCTTCCGGCCGGCCGCACTGAGGAAGATCATCGGCGCATCAAGAGCGGCTCCGGCTTCCGGAGCCGTTTTCTTTTGGGCGCTGAAACGGGCTTTGGATACTTCTGGTGGAAGGTCAGGAAAAAATCATTCCTGCGTAGCCGACGACTGCACGACGATCGCCGGAAACATCCGCCGACGTGGCGTATTTCACCAAGTCTGATTTCTTCGCCCCGAGCGCATTCAGCGCCGAGAGCATGGCCACGGCCGGTCCCAGCCCGCACATCGAAATGTTCTCGTTGCGGCAAGCGTCGTAAAGTCCACGCGCATCCCGCGCCGACAATTGATCGATGGCTTTGTGGTCCTTGATGCGCGTCGTGGCGTCATCTTCGTAGTGATTCAAGTCGGAAGTTGTCAGCATGAGAACGTCTTCTTTCGCGGTTTCGAGAACTCGAGCAATCGCTTCGCCGACAGTTACGAGGTTCTCGAATCGCGCGGTTCCGAGAGCGACAGGAACGAAAGAGAAGTCCGGTGCGAGTACCTGGAGAAAGGGCAGCTGCACTTCGAGAGAATGCTCCCTGCTGTGCGCAACATGGTCTTCGCGGAGCAACGGGCACGCTTTTCGCAATGCGCCCGCTAGCTCTTCGTCAATCGGAGCATCCCCGAGCGGTGTGCGCCACGCCCCGCTGGACAGAATTGCCGCCGGCTCTCCTCGCGGATAATGCCGCACTCCGAGAATGAGAATTCGCTTGGGAAGCGTGATGCGCCGAAACACTGCGCCGGTGACGTGGCCGGAGTAAACGTATCCCGCGTGCGGCACAAGGCAGGCTCTTGCTGGAGCAGGCGCCGCCGGTGCATCCGCTTTGGCGTACTTGTGAACGAGGGCGGTCAGTTCAGCAGGATCGGAAGGATAGAAGCGTCCAGCGACTGCGGGAAGGCGAAGCATACTGCGGAACCGCGAAATCAGACGGGCTTTGAAGCTTTCCCTTTGATCTTGATGGCTTTCACCGTGGCGGGATCGTAAAAAATTGTCACTTTGTCGCCCCACTGGTAGCCGCCCTTGTCAATGATCTGCTGCATCTTTCTAGCGGCAGCTTCTGAAAGCGAGAACGTCTGGATGGACAGATCGTTGCCCTTAGCGCGCACGGTGATCTGGGCGATGTTGGCGTGCTGCACGTAACCCTCAAACTTGACCTGTCCGGTAGCCTTGGGCTTCGGCTTGATGGCGTTTACGATGATCGTTGCCGCGGTATCCACGATGATCGGCGTAACAACCGGGTCCTGTGCCGCGGCGGGGGGAGCATACACCGCGGCTGCCAGAGTCAGCGGCAATCCCAGCCGGAAAATCTTGAAAAACAATTTCATTCCAGTTCGTCCGTGGCGATCCGCAAAGACTTCAGAAAGCGCACATCCTGGGGAGTCATTGCCAGTTTGGCCGCCGGCCTCCTGTCATTTTCTTCCAGAGAGGACTCCTGATCCACCTGAATTCTTAGGGATTCGAGGAACCGCCGGTCCTGCGTCGTCAATTTCGCAGCTTCCGCGGCTGCCGCATCACGCTTTGCCAGCCCGATGGTGGCGTCCAGCTTGAGCACGATGTCGTACCCATGGGCGCGCACTCCCGCAATCGCACCGGTAATACGATCGGAGTCGGACACCGTATCATTGATCGCGTGTCCCAGTTCGCGGAGCAAGTTTTTCAGGTGATCATCGAGTTGCAAGGCCGGTTCTCCCGTACTTCTTGGGCCATTTTAGGCCCACCCCTAGTTGGATACAATAGAGCTTCGCTTCGTTGTCTCCAATCCGTCCACAGTACCATTGAACAGGTTTCACCTGCCCGGAGAGCAGGCTCTCTCACCCCGTTTCCTGTCATCGGCTTCGTTTTGCGTTAAGATGCTTTCATGTCCACGGCAGTAAGGGCGACCGCTGCGCCCGCTAGGCAAGGCGGTTTCGGGCGGCTCTGGCGCGCCCTCCGGCAGCTGTTTCACGAAGCCGTCGGAGCGGTTTTTGCCGTCCTGGCGCTTGGCTGGCTCAATACTGCGCTTCGCGCCGTGACGCGCGATGCGGCTCGCTGGCTCGTCGCTCTCCCTGTCGCGGTGGCCCTGTTATTTGTGTTTTTTGCGGTTACGTCGTTTCGCAAGGCGCGCCGGCTGTGAAAATGGCATTACCGTACCTGGCAGCCGTCGGAGCGATCGAGGTTTCGATTTTCGCAATACGAGTTTCGAGACTACATGGCTGACAGGAAAACCAAATCCGCAGCCTCCGCCGAACGCAAGGAAAAATTCACCACGCCCTCCGGTATTGCACTCGAGCGGGTCTACTCTCCCGAGGCCACTCGGGATGCCCGAAGAGAAGAGTCCATCGGCTATCCCGGCGAATATCCTTTCACTCGCGGGATCTACCCCACGATGTACCGCGGCCGCTTGTGGACCATGCGGCAGTACGCGGGCTTCGGCAGCGCCATGGAGTCCAACCAGCGCTACCGCTACCTCCTCGGCAAGGGCCAAGCGGGGCTTTCTGTGGCTTTCGATCTACCCACGCAGATCGGCATGGACTCGGATCATCCGCTGGCGCTCGGCGAAGTGGGCAAAGTCGGCGTGGCTGTCGATTCGCTGGAAGACATGGAAACGCTTTTCGGCGGCATACCGCTTGAAAAGGTTTCCACTTCGATGACCATTAACGCCACTGCGGCGATACTGCTTTGCCTGTACGTCGCGGTCGCAAGGAAACAAGGCGCGAACCTCGCCAAAATCTCCGGCACCGTGCAAAACGATGTTTTGAAGGAATACATCGCGCGCGGCACCTACATCTATCCGGTGCGGCCGGCGATGCGCATTGTCACCGACATTTTCGCGTGGTGCCGCGAGAATGTGCCCAAGTGGAATACGATTTCGATTTCCGGCTACCACATCCGCGAAGCCGGCTCGACGGCCGTCCAGGAAGTTGCCTTCACGCTTGCCGATGGCATCGCTTACGTCCAAGCCGCGCTTGGCGCCGGGCTTCTGGTGGACGAATTTGCGCCGCAGCTTTCTTTTTTCTTCAATGCCCACAATGACCTGCTGGAAGAGATCGCCAAGTACCGTGCGGCGCGAAGGCTCTGGGCCCGGATTATGGCGGAACGCTTTGGTGCAACTGATCCGCGCTCGTTGACGCTGCGCTTTCACGCGCAAACGGCGGGTTCGTCGCTCACCGCGCAGCAGCCGGAGAACAACATCGTCCGTGTGGCCATTCAGGCGCTTGCGGCAGTTCTCGGCGGCTGCCAGTCCTTGCACACAAATTCTCTGGACGAGGCGCTGGCGTTGCCAACGGAAGACTCCGCGCTCATCGCATTGCGCACGCAGCAAATCCTCGCTCACGAAACCGGTGTGACCAACACGATCGATCCCGTCGCGGGCTCTTACGCCATCGAATCTCTTACCAACGAGATTGAAGCGCTCGCGGGGGGCTATATCTCGAAGATCGACGCGATGGGAGGAACGCTGCGCGCGATTGAATCCGGATTCATCCAGGGCGAGATCGAGAAGGCGGCTTATGATTTCCAGCGCGCGGTTGAAACAAAGGAACAGATCGTCGTCGGCGTAAATGAGTTTGTTGCGGAAGAGGACCGGGGTGTTCCCACACTGCGAATGGATGAAGATATCGAGCGTTCTCAAATCGCACGCCTGCACGCTCTCCGCGCGAAGCGGGATTCCGGGCGCGTCCAATCCGCTCTCGCCGAACTCCAGCGCCGCGCCGCTACCGCCGAGAATCTCCTGCCTGCAATCCTCACAGCCGTCGAGGCTTACGCCACGGTCGGCGAAATCTCCGACGCCCTCCGCCGCGTTTTTGGCGAATACCGGGAGTCCGTGGTCCTTTAGTCTTGCCTAATTCTGATGAAGGGACTATTTCTGATTAGACGATGCCGCGCCGCTCTGATGGAGACTCGGAAATCCGCTCTTCTGGCCGGCTCGGAACGACCGCGGATGCGCTGCGCTTCATTGAAACCGCTGGATTCTGTGTGCTCTTCCCTGCAAGGAATGTTCCGCTGCCGTCGCTTTACTATGCGGTCTCGCGCCGCCACCAGGTCCACTGGGACAAATCGGCACAGCTTATCTGGAAATGGAAGGACGAGCTGCCGAAGAAGCGCTGCTCCTTCTATGGAAAATATTTCAAGGGCCGGGGCTCGTTCATCTCTCTGAAGTTTCTTCCGCAGTTTCTGGCGACACACGGCACGGCCATCGAACCGCGAGAAGCCCAAACGTTCTACGAAACCGGCCGCATCAGCCATGATGCGCTGGAACTGTGGCGGGCGCTGGCGAAGCACGGGCCGCTCCCGACGCTGGAACTTCGGCACGGCTGCAAAATGGAATCGCCAGCAGGCAACAAGCGATTCAAGAAAGCCATGCTCGAGCTTCAGGGCCTGCTCATCGTCACGCATTCCGGCGCCGAACAGGAGACCCAAGCGTGGGCCTCGAATCGCTTTGATCTCGTGGCGCGGGGCTTTCAGGAGCAAGTGGCCGAAGCCCGGAAGATTCGAGCCGAGGAAGCGCGCGTGGCCATCGCGGTGAAATACAAGACTCTCTATCCCGGCGCGGTCCCGGCGCAAATTGCGCGTCTTTTCGGCTGGAGCAAAGCACAGGCTGTTGCGGCCCTCGCGCTGTAGTATCCTTCCCGGCATCGTACCGCCATGAAACTGATCCTGGCTTCTGCTTCCACGCGCCGCGCCGAAATTCTTCGGGACGCGGGAATCCCTTTTTCGGTGCTCACTTCCGCGGTCGACGAAACTCCCTACCCGGGGGAATCCGCCCAGGACCTCGTCCAGCGTCTGGCGACCGCCAAAGCCGAACTGGTCGCGGCGCGCGCGGTGGGCCCGGCGATCGTCATCGCTGCCGACACCGAAGTAACGCTCGACGGCCACATTTTCGGCAAGCCGCGCTCTTCAGACGACGCCCGCCGCATGCTCGAAAAACTTTCCGGGCGCACTCACGCCGTTGTCACCGGCGTCACCCTCATCCGTCTGCCCGATGCCGAACGCATCACCTTTGCTGAGTCCACCCTGGTTCACTTCAGCGCCCTCTCTCCGGAAGAGATCTCGCGCTACCTGGCCTCCGGGGAAGAACACGACAAGGCCGGCGCCTACGGCATCCAGGGCCGCGCCGGCCGCTTCATTTCTCGCATCGAAGGCTGCTACTTCAACGTCGTCGGCCTGCCCCTGGCACGTCTCCAGCAGGCCCTCAATGAACTCGGCTGGTCCGAGGACTGAATCCGCAGCCTGGCATTCAGCGAGTTGCATCCGTAGAAACCGCTTTCCGATTTATAATCGCGCCCATGGGCAGCTTCCCTTCGCCGTCGCACCAGGACCCGCATCTTCGCATTCACTGCGTTAACGTCTTCGTTCGCGATCAGGACCGCAGCTTGCGGTTCTATCTGGATCAGCTGGGGTTCCATGTGGCTTTTGATGCCCGACTCCAGTCAGGTGACCGCTGGGTAGCCGTAGCCCCTCCGGATGGCAGCGCGATCCTTTCTCTGGTCGTTCCAAAATCCAATTCTCAGGAGTACAGACTCATCGGCCGGTCCACGCAAATCGTCTTTGTCACCGAAGATGTTGCCGCCAAATTTCAAGAATGGTCCAAGCGCGGGGTCCGCTTTCAATCGACCCCGCGCCTCCGGCGCATCAAGTACCATCCGCAGGCCCAGACTTCCCCTTTGAATGTTCCCCCCATGCTGCTTGGTGAAGAAACACCGATCTGGGGCGGTGTCTTTGCGCGCTTCCGGGATATCGACGGGAATTCTTTTGCGCTTGTGAGTTTCGACGAGGTCACCCATGCCCTTGAAACACAACGGCGCACCATTGCCGCAAAGCTGGAGGCTGAACGCCGCCTGGCCCAAGAAATCGAGATTGCCAAGCAGGTGCAGGCGCGGCTTTTCCCGCAGACCATGCCGCCGCTCAGGACCCTTGAATACGCCGGTACCTGCATCCAGGCACGCAAAGTCGGCGGTGATTATTACGACTTCCTGGATCTCGGGCAGGAGCGGCTGGGGTTCGTGATCGGCGACATCTCAGGAAAAGGAATTGCGGCCGCTCTCTTGATGGCCAACCTGCAGGCGAATCTGCGCAGCCAGTGCGCCATTGCTGTGGACCAGCCGCAGCGCTTCTTGCGCTCGGTGAACCAGCTCTTTTGCGAAAATACGCCGGATGGCTCGTTTGCCACGCTCTTCTTTGCCGAATATGACGACCGCCGAGGGCGCTTGCGCTACGCGAATTGCGGGCATCTCTCCGCGCTCCTGCTCCGAAGCGATAACACTCTGGAACGGCTCGAATCCACGGCGACCGTGCTGGGGGTCTTCAGGGAATGGGATTGCACGATTGGGGAGTGCCGGCTCCGCGCTGGAGACACGCTCGCGCTTTACACGGATGGCATCACCGAATCCTCGGACGCGGAGGAGGAGGAATTCGGCGAAGGGCGCCTCATTGAAGCGCTGCGGCGGAATTCCGGGCTTTCCTCCGAGTGTTTGATGGACTCGATTGTTGCCGAGGTTCAGAAGTTCAGCCGGCAGGAACAGCATGACGACATCACATTGATCATTGCCAAGCATCGAGGAAATTAGCGTCGGATCCGGGCTTGCACCTGGAGAAATAAAAGGCGGCCGCACGGGCCGCCCAAACCAAAATTCCGCTGCGGCCTCGGTCCGGGAGTTACTTCTTTTCTTCAGAAGGCTTGTCGGCTGGCGGCGCCTGAGCCGGCGGCGCCGGAGTCTGCGATGTGCCGGACATGCCATCTTTGAAGCTGCGAATGCCTTCGCCAAATCCCTTCATGATCTCGGGGATACGTTTGCCGCCGAAGAAAATCAAAATGACGGCCAGAACCACAAGCCAATGGAAAATACTGAATTCACCCATGAAACGCCTCCACGCGCCCCGCTTGGCGGCGCGCTACCACAACCCTAACGCAGTAAGCCTTTGGCGGCAAGTCGCCGCGACCAGCCGCGCCTATAGAATAACACGCTCGTCACCGGCGCGGCGCGTTACTCGCTCGCGGTCCAGGTATTCAAGCAGGGGGATGGCGTACTTCCGGGTGATGCCCGTCAAGTCCTTGAAAACGGGTACGGTTATGCGATCGCCCTTGGATTTCTTGTAGGCAGACAGTTGAGCTTTCAATTGGGCGAGCGCTTCGCGGTGGAAAATCAGCTCCGCGGTTACGCGCACAAGATTTTTTTCGCGCAAGAGAATTTGCAGCAGTTTTTCCGCGCGTTTCGCTTCGACAGGAAGCCCCGCGAGGACTTCTTTCATCGATGGCACGGAGAGACCCGCGGTGGCGAATGCGGCCTCGATTTGTTCTTTGGCCCTGAGTTCCTCGGGCTGGAGGGCGATTTCGGAGCCCGGTTTCTTTACCAACTCGCCTTGCACGTCGAGTTTTTTCTCCGCGGCCAGATATTCAAGGGCGGCGCGAAAAGTTTCATGGCGAACACGCTTGCCGAGACTTGCGCGAAGCTCTTCGCGTGCAATTCCCGGCAGAAGAGGATTTTCCTTCTGGAATTTTTCGACCTTCTCGGCAATTTTCCTGCCCACTTCTTCAAATAATTTGCCGGAGACCAAGACGAGCGGCTCCGTCGAAACTGTTTTCGCAATTCCGGTCTGAGAGACTTTTTCGAGCGCACTGGCGATTTCCTTTTCGGTCCACGCCGTGCGCGCCACGATCTCTTCCTGCCCGAGGCCCAGCAATGCGCGCTCGGTCATCGCCGCCAGAATTTCCTCCTGGCTGCCTTTCTCGAGTGTAGCTAGAAATGCGGCGCGCCCCAGGTCCCGCAGCATGGGCCGCCGCGCCAGCGGGTCCAGCACGGCTCCGCCTCCCATGGTCACCACTGGTGAAAATTGCCGCACAATGAACCGGTCGCCGGGCAGCACCAGCAGTTCGTCCTGCAGTTTAAGATTTGCGAAGGCCCTCCCGCCGGCTTCCAATTCCTTTTGGCCGTGAAAGGAAACCTCGGCGATCGTTTCCGCTGTTCCAGCGTGAAAGTGAACTCGGGAGCGTTGCTTCAATTTTCGCGCTGACGGCAGCAACTCCAAACGGACGTCCACTCTGCGGGTCTTCCGAAATTTTCCCGGTGTGGCCAGCGCCATGCCGCGTTTCAGCGCCGGGTGGTCGATTCCCGCGAGATTCACGGCGGTCCGCTGTCCCGGCGTGGCACGATCAACATTCCTCCCGCCGGATTGCACCCCGCGCACGCGCAGCCGCGCGCCGCTGGGAAAGAGTTCCACTTCTTCGCCGGTACTCACGCTTCCAGAAATCAGCGTGCCGGTCACTACGGAGCCGAATCCCTTCATCGCGAAAGCGCGGTCAATCGGCAGCCGGAAATACTCGTTCGGATCCTTGACGACTGCATCGGACGCAGCTTCGCTTAATGCTTTCTTCAGTTCGGCGAGTCCGTTGCCGGTTCTGGCGCTGACGGCCACGAGCGGCGCGCGTTCAAGGAACGAGGCTCGCAAGAACTCTTCCGTTTCGAGCCGCACCAGTTCCAGAGTGTCCGCATCCACCAAATCGCTTTTGGTCAGCGCGACAACGCCGCGCTTCACCCCCAGCAGCCGGCAGATATCGAAATGCTCGCGCGTCTGCGGCTTGATGGATTCGTCCGCCGCAATCACCAGCAACAACACGTCAATTCCCGCGGCGCCGGCAAGCATGTTGCTGATGAAACGCTCGTGCCCGGGCACATCCACAAAACCGAAGCGCATGCCGTTCTCTTCGAGGAAGGCGAACCCCAAATCAATGGTAATCCCGCGGCGCTTCTCTTCCGCAAGGCGGTCCGGATGCGTCCCGGTCAACGCTTCGACGAGCGCGGATTTGCCGTGGTCAATGTGGCCGGCAGTGCCGACGATGACGCTCTTCACGGTTCGACTAGACAGGATGGTAGGCACGGCAGGTTCTCGCTTTGGATGCTACTGGAGGAAAGAAGGAAGCGTCAAACGGCGCGGGCTATTTCGCGGCGCCGATCTCTTCGACGATGGATTGCGCCGCGGCGCGGGGATCCGCCGCTGCGAGGATGGGACGTCCCACGACCAGGAAATCTGCTCCGGCGTGAATCGCTTCGGTGGGAGTTGCTTTGCGGGCTTGATCGTCCTCGCCGGCGGTGGCCGCGTGTTCTTTTGGCCGCACGCCCGGGGTGACAATCAGAAACTCGCGGCCACAGGCTTTCCGGATGTCCTTGGCTTCCGCGACGGATGCCACTACGCCATCCACGCCGGCGCTCTTGGCGAGTTGCGCCAGCTTCACGACACGCAGTTTCGGCGTGCCGCTGATGCCGACCTCCTTCATCGCTTTCTGGTCCATGCTGGTCAGAATGGTCACCGCGAGCAATCGTGGCCTGTCGGCACCCATGGGTACACCCGCGCTGATGGCCTGCACGGCTGCTTCGAGCATGGCCCGGCCGCCGAGCGCATGGACGTTTACCAGCTGCACGCCGCTCATCGCCGCTGCAGAGAGCACCGCGCCGGCAACGGTATTGGGAATGTCATGAAATTTCAGATCGAGGAATATGCCCGCGCCCAGGGCCGAGATTTCTTTGACCGCTGCAGGCCCGGCCGCAGTGAAGAGCTGGTTGCCGATCTTGAACATACCGACGAGATCGGCAACTTGTTTCGCGAATTTCACCGCAGAAGGCAAGGAATCGAAATCGAGTGCGACAATCAGGCTGCTGCGTGGATGAGCGTCAAAAGTCAGGGTCATAGGTGACCCCGACTCCGCCGGGGTCAGTGCTTCTCGGGTAGCTGAATCAACTCGAGCCGGACCTGGCTCACGCCGGAATGGATCAAGCCGATTTTCCGGGCGACACGATAGGATACATCAATTTCGCGACCCTCTTGATAGGGACCCCGGTCATTGATTCGTACCAGCTCGAATTGGCCGGAGCGGGCGTTCACCACGCGGACCAGGGACCCAAACGGAAGGTTGGGATGCGCGGCCGTCAGGGCTTCCGAGTCGAA
>Ga0137394_10004765_pt1 | contig 10314 bp, 9 predicted proteins | sample czobulk116metaG_FD_108278 | JGI IMG/M metagenome (GOLD analysis project Ga0137394, IMG submission 108278) | Vadose zone soil microbial communities from Angelo Coast Range Reserve, California, USA - czobulk1.16 metaG | ecosystem: Environmental > Terrestrial > Soil > Vadose zone | place: USA... | reverse complement strand
GAGATCGCCGTCCCACGTCCCCTTATGGATATCAAGCAGCAGGCTGCGGCTGGCATTGGTGGCGTCGCTCGCATGCACCTTGCCGCCCGTCAGCCGCCACAGCAGGAAGCATTCGATGGTGCCAGCGGCGAGCGCGCCTCTCTCGGCCGCGGCCCGGCTGCCCGCCACGTGATCGAGGATCCAGGCGATCTTGGTGCCGGAAAAATACGGATCGAGGATCAGGCCGGTGCGGGCCGAGACCTCGTTCTCATGGCCGGTCCGCCGCAATTCGTCGCAACGGTCGGCCGTACGGCGATCCTGCCAGACGATGGCGTTGTGGATCGGCTTGCCGGTGGCGCGGTCCCACACGACCGTGGTCTCGCGCTGGTTGGTGATGCCGATGCCGGCCAGCGCCCCGGCGTCGAGCTTGGCCTGGGCCAGCGCCCCGCGGCAGACCTCGACCGTGGCCGACCAGATTTCTTCGGGATCGTGCTCGACCCAGCCGGACTTGGGGAAGATCTGCGGCAGCTCCTTCTGCGCCGAGGCGACCGGCCGGCCCGCGTCGTCGAAGACGATGGCGCGGGTGCTGGTGGTGCCCTGGTCGATGGCGAGAACGTGCCGGGCGGCCATCGCGTGCCGGCGGCTCAGTGCGCGCGGTCGATGGCGAAATCGACCGCTTCGAGGAGCGCGGCCTTGAGCGGCGTGTCGGGGAAGAGGCCCAGCGCATCGCGCGCCATGGCGCCATAGTGGCGCGCACGCTCCAGCGTGTCGGCGAGCGCGCCATGACGGTCGATCAGAGTCTGCGCCTGTTCGAGGTCGCCCTTGCGCTGCTCGAGCTTCTCGATGGTGCGCTTCCAGAACTCGCGTTCGACGGTGCGGCCGCGCAGGAAGGCCAGGATCACCGGCAGGGTGATCTTGCCCTCGCGGAAATCGTCGCCCACCGTCTTGCCGAGCTGCGCTTCCCGGCCCGAGTAATCCAGGGCATCGTCGACGAGCTGGAAGGCGATGCCGAGGTTGAGGCCAAAACTCTCCAGCGCCACCCTTTCCGGGCCGTTGCGCCCGGCGACCATGGCGCCGACCTCGGCGGCGGCCGCGAACAACTTGGCGGTCTTGGCCTTGATCACCTCGAGATAGGTCGCCTCCGGCGTGCTGGTGTCGCGCTGGCTGGTGAGCTGCAGCACCTCGCCCTCGGCAATGGTCGAGGAGGCGCGCGACATCACGGCCAGGATGTCGAGCGAGCCGACATCGACCATCAACTCGAAAGCGCGCGTGAACAGGAAGTCGCCGACCAGCACCGAGGCCTTGTCGCCCCACACCGAATTGGCCGACGGCCGGCCGCGGCGCAGTGCGCTGACATCGACCACGTCGTCATGCAGCAACGTGGCGGAATGGATGAACTCAACGCAGGTCGCGAGCTTGATATGGCGATCAGCGGCGGGGACATAGCCGCACAGACGCGCCGCCGCGACCGTGAGCAGCGGCCGCATGCGCTTGCCGCCGGCACCAACCAGGTGGTTGGCGAGCTCCGGAATCAAGGCCACCGGCGAGCGCATGCGCGCCAGGATCTCACGGTCGACCTGCGCCATGTCGTCGGCGCAGAGCGATAGCAGCGGCTCCAGGCTCGGCACCTTGCGCTTGCCGTCGAGGGAGACGACCGTGGCCATATGTTAGGATAACCCCCCGCGCGAGGCCGGTTGTTGCGACACGATGTCGTGACATGATCCCTAGCATGGAACCAGGTCTGACCGAAGACACCTTGCTGGCCGGCCGCGTCAGGCTGCTGCAACCCGAACGCGGTTATCGCATCGCCGTCGACGCCGTGTTGCTGGCCGCCGCCATTGATGCCGCGCCCGGCGAACGCGTGCTCGATCTGGGCGCCGGCGTCGGCGCCGTCGGCTTATGCCTTGCCGCGCGCGTGCCGCAATGCACGGTCGTCGGCATCGAGCTGCAGCCTGCACTGGCGCAATTGGCCGAACGCAACGCCCGTCTCAACGGCATGAGCGGCCGTTTGCAAACCATTGTCCACGACCTCGCAGATCCGCTGCCGTCCGATCTCGGCACATTCGATCATGTTGCGACCAACCCGCCCTATCTGGCCGCGGCCGTCGCCGATCCCTCGCCGCTTCGCAGCAAAGCGCTGGCCACCGTCGAATCGAGCGCCGACCTGGCGCGCTGGCTTGGCGTTGCAGCGAAAGCGGCAAAATCTGCAGGCACCCTGCTGGTCATCCATCGCAGCGACCGCCTGGAGGAGGTCGTGAGCTGCCTTGTCGGGCTGGGCTGGGCCGACGTGACGATCAAACGCCTGCCGCCCGCGCCGCGCGTGCTGGTGCGCGCCCGCAGGTCCACCGAGGCGCGCCGGCGCGAAGCGGCGCCTTTCGTGCTGCACCGGCCGGGCGGCGGTTATACCGACGCGGCCGAGGCCGTCCTGCGCGGCGCCACACCGCTTGCCTTCTGAGGCACGCGCCGCGACAGTGCCGCCATGCTGGCTTGGCTAAAAGACCGTTTTCGCCGCGGTCCCGTCGTACCCGTCGTCCGCCTCTCCGGGGTCATCGCCTCGAGCGGTCTTTTAGGCAACCGCAGCCTGTCCATTGAGACGGTGGCGCCGCTGCTCAAGCGCGCCTTCGACATGCGCGGCGCCAAAGCCGTGGCGCTCGCCATCAATTCTCCCGGCGGCTCGCCGGTGCAGTCGGCCCTGATCGGGCAACGCATCCGCCTGTTGGCCGACGAGAAGAACCTGAAGGTGATCGCCTTCGTCGAGGACGTCGCCGCCTCCGGTGGCTATTGGCTCGCCTGCGCGGCCGACGAGATCATCGTCGATCCACACTCGATCGTGGGCTCGATCGGCGTCATCAGCGCGGGCTTCGGCTTCCAGGACCTGATCGGCCGCATCGGCGTGGAGCGCCGCGTGTATACGTCGGGCGAACGCAAGTCGATGCTCGATCCCTTTCGTCCGCAGAAGCCCGAGGATGTCGAGCGGCTGACGCGCCTGCAGGCCGAGATCCACGACGGCTTCAAGGACTGGGTGCGCCAGCGTCGCGCCGGCAAGCTCAACGGCGATGAGCAACTCCTGTTCAGCGGCGAATTCTGGACCGGCCGGCGCGGCGTGCAGCTCGGTCTGGTCGACGGCCTGGGCGAGTTGCGGTCCACCCTTCAGGCGCGCTACGGCGCCAAGGTGAACCTGCCGGTGATCGGCCCGCGCCGTCGCCTGCTCTCGCGCTTCGGGCTTGGCCTGTCGGTCGACGGCATCGGGCCCGGCACGCTTGCCGCCCTCGAAGAACGCCTGCACTGGCAACGTTTCGGCCTCTAGGAGCTTGCCGCGATGAAGCTTCGCAATCCCCTGATGCCTGAGGACCTCGCTGCGGTCCGGACCTGGTTCGACACGCTCGCCAAGCACTGCCGCGCGGTCGACTACCAAGGCGCCCGGCCGATCTTTGCCGAGGACATGATCGCCTTCGGCACCTTCACCGACTTCATGATCGGCCGCGAGACCGCCGAGCAGAAGCAGTGGCGCAACGTGTGGGGCACCATCCGCAACTTCCGCTACGACCTCGACAAGGTCGAGGCCATCGTCTCGGCCGACCGGCTGATGGCGGCCGGCATGGGCGTGTGGCAGTCCGACGGTTACTATCTCAACGGCGACCACTTCGACCGGCCGGGCCGCACCACGGTGACGCTGGCGCGCCTGGCGGTGGGCGATCCCTTCGTCGCCACCCACACGCACATGTCGCTGTTTCGCGGCACGCCCGACCAGAGCTTCGGCAAGTTCGGCTGAGCGCAGTCGCTACCTTCCTCCCCAACGAAGTTGGGGAGGTGCCCCATCATACGGGGCGGAGGGGTCATGGACCGCTTGTAGATTCATGACCCCTCCGTCGCTGTATGACAGCGCCACCTCCCCCCACTAAGCGAGGGGAGGGAAAGTGGTTCTAACCGAACAGGCGCAGGAAGGCGTAGAGCATGCCGGCGAACAGCACCGAGCCCAGCAACATGCAGGCGGGCACGGTGAGAACCCAGGCCAGCACGATGTTGCGCAACGTCGCGCGCTGCAACTTGGAATGGCTGGCGAACATCGCGCCGGCGACGCCTGACGACAGGATATGGGTAGTGCTGACCGGAACGCCGGCGACGTCGGCGGCGCCGATGGTCAGCATGGCGACCAGTTCGGCCGAGGCGCCCTGCGCATAGGTGAGGTGCGACTCGCCGATCTTCTCGCCGATCGTGCGCACGATGCGCTGCCAGCCGACCATGGTGCCGAGCCCCAAGGTCACCGCCACCGCGAGCTTGACCCAGGGAGGGATGTAATTTGTGAGCGGCAGGAACTTTGCCCTGAGCGCGTTGAGGGTCACCGCATCGGCGCCAGTCACGAAGCCGCCATTGACCAGCTTCAGGATGCCGGCATCGACGAGGTAGATGTCGCGCCGCAGCCGCGAACGCTCGGCCACGGAGAGCTCGTCGATCGCAGCGGCGCTGCCCAACGTGGTGGCGACATCGGCGTTCCTGAGCGCCAGCGCCGGCAAGGTCCTGTCATCGGGCGTGCCGGTGGTCAGGAAGCGCGAGATATCGTCGTCAGCCGTCTGGTCGTCGAGCGGACCAGCGGCCGGCGCCCTGGCGAAGATCGGCTGGGCGGCCCGCGAAGCCACGACGATCGCCTGCAGCTTGTCGGATGCCAGCGGGAGGTGCAGCGCATAGGTCGCCGGCACAAGGCTGATCAGGATCAGCATGATCAACCCCATGCCCTTCTGCCCGTCGTTCGAGCCGTGCGCGAAGCTCACGCCGGTGCAGGTCAGCAGGAGGACCCAACGGATCCCCCAGGGCGGCGGCGCCTTGCCTTTGGGTGCCTGGTAGATAGCGGGCTTTGTGATCACCATCCTGGCCAGGAGCAGCAAGGCGGCGGCGCCGAAGAAGCCGATCAGCGGCGACGTCACTAGCGCGACCACCGTCTCCTCGACCTTGCCCCAGTTCACGCCCTCGCCGAAGCCCTCGCCCGCGATCAGCGAATTCATCAGTCCGACGCCGACGATCGAACCGATCAGGGTGTGCGAACTGGAAGCCGGCAGGCCGAGATACCATGTGCCGACATTCCAGATGATGGCCGACAAAAGCAGGGCCATGACCATGGCGAAGCCCGCTTCAGTGCGAACCTGGAGGATGAGCTCGATCGGCAGCAGCGCCACGATGGCGAAGGCCACCGCGCCGGAGGAACTCACGACGCCCAGGAAGTTCCACAGGCCCGACCACACCACCGCCTGGGTGGGGGTAAGCGAGTTCGTGTAGATGACCGTCGCGACGGCGTTGGCGGTGTCGTGAAAGCCGTTCACGAACTCGAAGCCGAAGGACAGCACCAGACCGAATAGCAGGATGGCAAGCGCCATCGTGCCCAGCGAACCGTCCGACAGAAACTCCATGGCCCCAACCTGCCTCACGGGCTTTGCGCCCGATTACCCCGCTTATCCTAGCCGAGTGACCTGCCGGTTTTTCGGATTCCAGCGCCAGTCCGGCGCTCCCGGCCCAGCCGGTATGCCGCCCACCCAGCGCGGCAGCGGCTGTTCGGCTCGCCAGTCGAGCTTGCCGGCCAGCAGTGCGCGACCGGTCGGCGTGAGCCGCAGCACCCGGCGCGGCCATGCCATGCGACGCGTGGCGGCGCTGACCGCGACCGGCGGCCGCGGCGCATCGACCAGGTCGCGCACCACCGACCAGAAGAAGCGATCGCCCATGAAGGGCAGCGGATCGCGTTTCATCTGGGTCTCGGCAAAGAGCTCGGACGCGGACAACGGCCCCTTGGCCAACGCCGCAAGCACCTCGCGCTCGGTGAGGGACAGCCCGTCGGTCGTCCACGGCAGCTCCTGCAGGTGACGCTTCAAGGCGGCCTTGAGAAAGGGCAGCGGTCGGGTGTCCGATGCGAGCAGCGCCTCGAGCGGCTCGGGCGTGAGCGCGCGCAAGGCCGCCCACGCGCGAGCGCCAAGCGTGAGCTGGCGTCGACTGATGCGCTTGCGCTTGGGCCATAGCGAGGCGAGCTGCTGGGCGCTGAGTTGGCCGAGGCCGATGAAGCGCTTGAGGCCGCGAAAGCGATCGATCGAGATCAGCTCGACCCGCGGCAAGGCCGTGCGCTGGGCGAAGTTCGCCAGCACCCGCACCAGAGCGGCCTGATCGTAAAGATCGTGCTCGAACCACAGCACGATGTGACGATAGTCGGCGGGCGCCCGGGCCAGCCGCCAATAGGCCTCGCCTAATTCGGCGCGCACCTTGGGCTGCGGCAGGCCGGTACGGTCGGCGATCAGCGCCGCGCGGCCGGCAAGCCAGGCGTTGAAGGCGGGCGGCGGGCCAAGCCATGCCGGATCGGCGAACGACAGATAGTCGCCCGCCAGCCCCGCTTCCGCGAGCTTGCCCTTGATGTCGTCGCCGCAGCGGATGTGAAGGACGCGTTGTGCATCTGTCATGGCGGATCCATCGCGCCCTTGCGCTCGACGATCATGCGATAATGATCGGGCTGGCGATGGATCGCGAAGTTGAAGGTCGTGCGCTTGTAGCTTTGGCCGGCGTCGAGGTCGCAGCGATGGACGATCAATTCGTCGCCATCGCCGCCCGCCCGGGCCACGACCTTGCCCGAGGGCGCCACGACCATGCTGTCGGCGAGCGACGGCACGTCCTCTTCGGTGCCACCCTTGGCCACGCCCACCACCCAGGTGCCGTTCTGGTAGGCGCCGGCCTGCATGGAGAGCTGGTTGTGGAACCAGGTATGCTGGTCGTGATCGGGCGATGGCGCGTTGTGCAGCGGCGTGTTGTAGCCCAGCAGCACCATCTCGACATTCTGCAGGCCCATGACCCGATAGGTCTCGGGCCAGCGCCGGTCGTTGCAGATGCACATGCCGATGTTGCCGCCAAAGGCACGATAGACCGGAAAGCCGAGATTGCCGACCTCGAAGTAGCGCTTCTCGAGGTGCTGGAACGGCCGCGCGGGCTCGTGCTCGGCATGGCCCGGCAGGTGAATCTTGCGGTACTTGCCGACAATCCGGCCGTCGCGCTCGACCAGAATCGAGGTGTTGAAGCGGCGGATCGTGCCGTTCTCGTTGGCGAGCTCGGCGTATCCCAGGCAGAAGCCCATCGCGAGCCGCTTGGCCTCATTGAACAATGGCGCGGTTTCGTTGGATGGCATCTCGCGCTCGAAGAACGAATCGATCTCCGCCTGGTCGGCCATCCACCAGCGCGGAAAGAACGTCGTCAGGGTGAGTTCGGGGAACACCACCAGCTCGCAGCCCATGCGCTTGGCCTCGCGCAAATGGGCGATCAGCCGGTCGACCACGTCGCGGCGCGTATCGCTGCGCTGAATGGGGCCCATCTGCGCCGCACCTATTGTCACAAAACGAGTCATCGTCACCTTCCTCGGCGATTATTGCCGCGGACGGCGCATGCTCCAAGCGCTAAGGACCGGCGCGCTTCACATCGTTGGTGAACTCGGCCGAACAGAAAGTGCCGCCCTGGAAGAGATCGCCGACAGGATCGGGCCCGATCTTTGCTTGCTCGGCCTCGGCATGGGCGCGGTGGTCCTCGGCCTTGCCGGTCGGACGATAACCGAGCTGGCGGGCGCGCGAATTGTCCCACCACGCCGCCGCGTTGTCCGACGCGCCGTAAAGGATGTCGAAGCGGATGTCGGGATGGTCCAGCCCGATGCGGATCAGCTGCACGATGTCTTCCGGCGAGATCCAGATCGACAGCCGTCGCACGTCGAGCGGCCGCGCCCCGACATTGCCGATCCGGATGCAGGTCACGACCATGCCGTGCTTGTCGGAATAGAGCGCCCCCAGCGCCTCGCCAAAGGCCTTGCTGACGCCGTAACGGCTGTCGGGCCGCACCGTGAGGTCGGTGCCGATCTTGCGCTTGCGCGGATAGAAGCCGACGGCGTGGTTGGACGAGGCGAAGATCACCCGTTTGACACCGGCCTGGCGCGCCGCCTCGAAGAGGTTATAGCAGCCGATGATATTGGCCTGCAGGATGGCGTCCCACGGCCCCTCGACCGAAAAACCGCCGAGATGGATGACGCTGTCGGCGCCTTTGAGCGCCGCCGCCACTTCGTCCGGCTTGGTGAGGTCGGCGGCGACAAAAGTCTCGCTGGCCAGGAGGTTCTTGGGCTTGACCTTGTCGCTCAGCACCAGGCCGGGGTAGAGCGGCGCCAGCAACGGGCGGATCATGGTGCCGATGCCGCCTGCCGCGCCGGTGAACACGATGCGGCGCGAGCCGTCCCTAGCGTCGGCCATTCTTGCTTTCTCCCATCAGTTTTCGATAGCTCCCGAGCGAGCGCGTGAGATGGTCGCGCATGGCCCGCCGTGCCTCGGCCGGATCGTGGCCGGAAATGCCGGTCACGATGCGCGCGTGCTCATGCTGGATGCGTTCGAGATAGGCGCGCCGTTCGGCCGGCGTGTCAAGCGAGAGCCGCACGCTCTGGCGTGGAATGACGTGGCTGCCGAGGAAAGCCAGGAAGCGCGGGAACTGCCGGTTGCCGGTGGCCTCGGCAATGGTGCGATGAAAGGCGAAGTCTTCGGCAACCGCGCCCTCGCCGCGCCGCAGCGCGCCATCGATGGCATGCCAAGCCGTGCGAATGGCGGCGATCTGCCGGCGGTTCGCCCGCTCGGCTGCCAGTGCAGCCGCCTCGATCTCGACCGCGCGCCGCAGCTCCATGACGTCGAGGATATCGCCGAGCGCCGCCGCGCGCGGCGCGGTGATGCGGAACGGTCCCGCCGCCGGGTCGGCGACATAGGCGCCCGAGCCGCGCCGCGTGACGACCAGCCCGTCGGCGCGCAGCGCCGCCACCGCCTCGCGCACGACGGTCCGGCTGACGCCCAACGCCGAGGTCAGCGCCTGCTCGGTCGGCAGACGTGCGCCCGACTTCAGCCGCCCGCTGCCAATGTCGGCGGAGAGGCGCGCCATCACCTGCTCGGTGAGATTGCCGGGCGGCGTGAGGGGGGCGAGCGCGGCGAGTTTGTCGACCATGGCTGCTTGTCGGCCTCCGGAGCGGTGCTGCCGTCCTGTCGGGTTGTCGTACAACTTTAGGGCCAATATTGACAAGCGGAGGAACGACAGGAAGCGGCATGAACTCCTTGCACCTGGAATCGGTACGGTCACGACGGCGGCGGGCACTCCGGGCTTCGCACCTTCTGGATCTTCTGCGTGCCGATGCTTATCGTTCTGGTCCTTGTCACATATGTGCCGCTATGGCTGCCGTCGCTGACGCGCTGACGGTCAGGCCTCGGCGAGCTCCAGCATCAGGTTCAACAGCAGCTGGGCGCCGGCCAAAAGGTCGGCTGCCTCGGTATGTTCCTTGACGTTGTGGCTGAGCCCCGCGACCGAGGGCACGAAGATCATCGCCGTGGGGCAGATCCTCTGCATCATCTGCGCGTCGTGGCCCGCGCCCGAGGGCATGCGCCGCGTGGTGAGGCCCAGCGCCCGGGCGTGATGCTCGACGCGATCGACCAGGGCGGCATCGAAGATCACCGGCTCGAAGCGCGCCAGCACCTTGGCCGCGACCTCGACACGTTCTTCCTGCGCGACCGTCGCGACATGGCTGGCGACGCGCGCTTCGGCTTCCTTCAGCTTTTCCTCGTCGGTGTTGCGCAGGTCGACGGTGAATACCGCGCGGTTGGGCACGACGTTGATGAGGTTGGGCCGGAGCGACAGCGCGCCCACCGTGGCCACCTGATGGCCGCCCATCTCCCGGGCGAGCTTGCGGGCGAAGACGCTGACCGAGGCCGCGAGGAAACCGGCGTCGCGCCGCAGCCGCATCGGCGTGGTGCCGGCATGGTTGGAGACGCCGGTCACGGTGTATTCGATCCACGAAATGCCCTGCACGCTTTCGACGACGCCGATCCTGACCTTCTCCTCGTCGAGGATCGGGCCCTGCTCGATATGCAGCTCGACGAAGGCATGGGGCCTCAGCGCCCCCGGCTGGGCGGGCCCGAGATAGCCGATACGGCGCAGCTCGTCGCCGACTGAGTACCCGTCCTTGTCGGCCGCCGCATAGGCCTCGTTCAGCCCCAGCCCGCCGGCATAGACCAGGCTGCCCAGCATGTCGGGCTGGAAGCGCGCGCCCTCCTCGTTGGTGAAGAAGGCCACGGCGATCGGCCGGCGCGTCACCAGCTTCGCGTCGTTCAGCGCCCGCACGACCTCCAGCCCTGCCAGGACGCCGTAGTTGCCGTCATAGCGGCCGCCGGTGCGCACGGTGTCGATGTGGCTGCCGGTCATGACCGGCGCCAGGTTCTCCGCTCCGGCGCGCAGCCCGATCACATTGCCGATGGCGTCGATGCGGACGTCGAGTCCCAGCGCCTTCATCCAAGCCACGACCCGGTC
>Ga0137394_10004764_pt1 | contig 10317 bp, 9 predicted proteins | sample czobulk116metaG_FD_108278 | JGI IMG/M metagenome (GOLD analysis project Ga0137394, IMG submission 108278) | Vadose zone soil microbial communities from Angelo Coast Range Reserve, California, USA - czobulk1.16 metaG | ecosystem: Environmental > Terrestrial > Soil > Vadose zone | place: USA... | reverse complement strand
GTATTCATCAATATTTTCGGCGGCATCCTGCGCTGCGACGTTCTCGCCACCGGCGTCGTCGCCGCGGCCAAGGATTTGCAATTGAAAGTCCCCGTCGTCGTTCGCATGGAAGGGACCAACGTCGAAGTCGGCCAGCAAATTCTCCGCGACAGCGGTTTGAACTTCACCATCGCCGACGGTATGAAGGACGGCGCGCAAAAAGTCGTGGCCCTCGCAGGTGGTGCGCGATGAGCGTTTTGGTTAACGAAAAAACGCGTCTCATCGTCCAAGGCTTCACCGGTCGCGAAGGCACCTTCCACGCACAGCAAATGATCGAATACGGCACGAACGTGGTTGGCGGTGTCACTCCGGGCAAAGGTGGCACCAAGCACCTTGAGCGCCCGGTCTTCAACACCGTCGCCGACGCCGCGAAAGCCACGGGAGCAAACGCTTCCGTAATTTTCGTTCCCCCACCCTACGCCGCCGACGCCATTCTGGAAGCCGCTGACGCCGAACTCCCGCTGGTCGTTTGCATCACCGAGGGCATCCCCGCCATCGACATGGTGCGCGTCGCCTCCGTCGTCGACTTCAAGAAAACGCGCCTCATCGGCCCGAACTGCCCCGGCGTCATTTCTCCCGGCAAATGCAAAATCGGCATCATGCCTGGCCGCATCCACAAGCAAGGAAATGTCGGCGTCGTCAGCCGCAGCGGCACGCTCACTTACGAAGCTGTCCACCAATTGACGCAACTCGGCATCGGCCAATCCACGTGCGTCGGCATCGGCGGCGATCCCATCATCGGCACGACATTCCTCGACGCCATCCAGTTTTTCAGCGCCGATCCCGACACGCACGCCATCATTTTGATTGGCGAAATCGGTGGCAACGCCGAAGAGCGCGCCGCGGAGTGGATCAAGGTCAACATGAAGAAGCCCGTCGTCGGCTTTATTGCAGGCCAGACCGCGCCCCCCGGCCGCCGCATGGGCCATGCCGGCGCAATCATTAGCGGCGGCCAGGGCACCGCCAAGGACAAGTACGCCGCGATGGCCGCCGCCGGCATCCGCACCGTCGAAACTCCTGCGGACCTTGGCTCCACCCTGGCTGCCGCCTTGAAATAGCTCTTGCTGTTTTCTTTTGGCCCTGCTGTTTCCAGATGTAGGTGCGGGCTTGCCCCGCCCGGTAGCGCCGGCATCTGCTGGCGAATTTTGCAGCTCAATTCGGAGGAACTCTCTTGTGGCAATCGAGCGCACTTTTGCAATCATAAAGCCCGACGCCGTCAGTCGCGGTCAGCAGGGCGAAATTCTTTCTCGCATTCACAAATCCGGTTTCAAGATTGTCGCCATTAAGTCCATGCGCCTCACCAAAGAAGAGGCCGGCGGTTTCTACGCCGTCCACAAAGAGCGCCCCTTCTTCGGCGAACTTACTGACTTCATGAGCTCCGGAAAAATCTTTGCCCTCGTCCTCGAAGCCGAAGGCGCCATCCTCAAATGGCGCGACACCATGGGCGCCACCGATCCCAAGAAAGCCGCGCCCGGCACCATCCGCCACGACCTCGGCACCAGCATCGGCAACAATTGCACCCACGGCTCCGACGCCCCGGAAACCGCCGCCTTCGAAATCGGCTACTTCTTCTCCGGTCTCGAACTCATTTAACAGCCCCAACTGACCCGTCATTCCGAGCGAAGCAGGCCGGTTTTTCCTCTCGTCCGCGCTGCGCGGACGGCGGCCTGCGAAGCGGAGGAATCTCTCTTCGTTTTCGCTCGTGTCCCCGGACCCGCAGTTCCGCTAGAATGTTTCCCGTGGAAGCCCTCCGCGAACTCGGCCGCACGCTTCTCCTCCTTGGCGGCCTGTTCATCTTCCTCGGCGCCCTTTTCTACTTCGGCGGTAAACTCCCCTTCCGTCTGGGCCGCCTCCCCGGCGACATCATCCATCGCGGCGAACACACCACCTTCTACTTCCCGATCGTCACCTGCCTTGTCCTCAGCCTCGGCCTCTCTCTCCTCTTCTGGCTTTTTGGACATCTCCGCAAGTAACCGAGCCTTTCTTTTACGTCCTTTATTTCCTTAACTTCCTTTGCCGCATTTTCTCGACGCCAAACTCCGCGCGGATGAACGCTTTAATCCCTTCCTCCCCCGTCAATCGCAAACACAGCAATCTCCCCTCCCGTTCGACATCGATGTGAAAATCAAAAAAAGGGCAGCACTTGCTTTCCGCGCCGACCCACTCCGCCAACTCGGCAAGCGATACGTCCGCCGGGCTGTACTGAAATTCGTAGCCCTTCTCCGTTTCCACGATCTCTTTTCGCTGCGCATTCAATTTCTCGCTCAATTGCTTATGGCGCGCGCGCTCCTCCGGTGTCAGCGTTTTGATGTTGCAATAGAATTTACTCTGTGTCGTTGACACTTGTCTTTCGCCCTCCACGACGATCACCGAGCCTTGCGCCGCCAGCCCTGCTGCTTCCCCGCCTACGATCAGTAGCGCCAGGGCCGCACCCGCCGTCACCGCCGCTCCTTCTCTTGCTCACTTCTCCAAACTGTTTCTCGCCGCTATTCATGGCTTTCCTCCAAGTAGGATTTGCCACGTCCCATCCCCGGATGATAGAACTTAAAGTCAGCTTTAAGTCAAGCCGTATTTCAGGAACGGCGTCATGAAAATCGGTGAACTCGCCGCTCGCGCCAATCTCAACGCCTCCGCCATCCGTTACTACGAAAAACTCGGCCTCCTCGCCACGCCAGAACGGTTCGGCGGCCAGCGTCGCTACCCCAGCGACGCTCTCCATCGCGTCCTCCTCATCCGCTTCGCCTCCGACATGGGTTTCACGCTTGCCGAAATCAAGCTCTTCCTCAACGGTCTCCGCGACAACATCCCCGTCGGCCCTCGCTGGGAAAAACTCGCCACGCGGAAACTCGTCGAAGTCGAACAAAACATTGGCCGCTCTCTCAAACTTAGATCTCTCCTCCAGGGCCTTCTACGCTGCCATTGCGCCTCCCTCGAGTTCTGCGTCGCTCGCCTCAGCCTCCGCCCCAACCTCCGTGTCCTCTCTGGGCGTCACAAATAGCCCCGCCGTTGTAGCGGCAGCCGGAATTTATTCCGACTTAGTTGGGAGGTCGGCATCCTTTCTACGCCTCGCATTCCGCTCATACTTGCGAGATGACCAGCAGAAGAGCCGCGTCTAATCGCCGGGAGCATGCCCATGAACCCGATCCTCGTCCTCACCACCGCAAGAAAAGCTGTTGTTTTCTCCGTTCTTCGTCTTTGTAGCGCCGGCATCCCTGACGGCATCTTTCTTTTGCTCTGCGCACCGACACTCGCCCAATCCATACGCCATCGGAAATCCTAGGCACCTGGGAAGGCGAATCCAATTGCACCGTCCCCCCTGCCACGGCGAGCACCTCATCTACGAAATCGCCGTAGACCAGGACAAGACCGCCTCGGCCCCATTGAAAATGGAGGGCTACAAAGTTGTGAACGGAGAACGCCACTTCATCCGGCACGCTGCGCTGCGAATACGCCCCCCGCCCAGAATTCCCGTATCTTCTTGCGGTATCTTGCGATACCTTCCCACGCTGCATCTCTGCTCTGATCGGAACTTGATCCTTGAAACATCGCTACTGGGTTTTGCTGCTGCTGGGCATTCTCGCGATCATCACTTATCTGGATCGCGTTTGTATCGCTGTCGCTGGCCTGCGTATGCAGGCGGATCTTCATCTTGGCCCCGCTGCTTGGGGTTGGGTCGTTGGGATCTTCGCCTTTGCCTATGCGGCTTTCGAAATTCCCACCGGATCTCTGGCCGACCGTCTCGGCCCGCGAAAAGTCCTGACGCGCATCGTCCTCTGGTGGTCCGTCTTTACGTCGCTAACCGGTGCGGCCTCAAGCTTTTGGGCTCTCATGGCCATTCGGTTCTCTTTCGGAGTCGGTGAAGCGGGCGCATTTCCTAACTTTTCTTCCTGCATCTCCCGGTGGTTTCCCAGGCTGGAGCGCGCTCGGGCTCTCGGCCTCGTGATCATGACCATGCAGCTCGGCGGCGCGCTCGCGCCTTTGCTTGTTGTGCCGATTCAGGAGCGCTATGGCTGGCGAACTTCCTTCTACCTTTTTGGAATTCTCGGCTTGCTCTGGGCTGTCGTCTGGTACCCGTGGTATCGCGACACCCCTTCACAGATGGCCAAGGTGTCCCAGGCAGAGCTCCGGGAAATCGGCGATCCTCCCGCTTCGCCGCATGACACTCTGCCTTGGGGTATTGCCTTGCGCAGCATAAACCTTTGGAGCCACATGCTCATGGCCTTCGGTTATTACTACGCCGGGTATTTCTTTTTATCCTGGTTCCAGACGTTTCTCGTCAAAGCCCGCGGCTTCAGCGAAAAACAGTTGCTGTTGTCTACATTACCCTTCCTCCTCGGCGCTTTTGGGAATGCCGTCGGAGGATTTGTGAGTGACGCTCTGGTCGCAAGGCTCGGGCTCAAATGGGGGCGAAGGACCATCGGGATCATCGGCGCCGGGGGCGGCGCGCTCGCCTTGGCGGCCGCCATTCTGACCTCTCATCCATTCTTGACCCTGGTCTTCCTGGCATTCACCTATTTTGGGGTTACGCTGATTCAGCCCACGGCTTTCGTGGTGTGCATTGAAATTGCTCCCCGCTATGCGGGTGCCGTCGCGGGCGCCATGAACACCGCCGCGCAAGCCGGCGCCTTCTTGTCCTCCCTCGTCTTCGGGTATCTCGTCAGGTCGACCGGCAGCTACAACGTCCCTCTCATCCCCATGGTTTTCATGCTGATTCTGAGCGCTTTAATGTGGCTGAGAATTGACCCCACCGAGCAATTGGTTCCCGGTACCTAACCCGTCCCTAACTTTACCGCGCCCTCGCCGTCAAGGCGTGGATTTTGTCCTTTCTCTGGATGCCAACGCAACCGGAACTTGCCGTTATCTGACAGAACCCAAACCACTTACAAGTAACCATTGAAAAACAGTACCGATATGCTATAATATCTTTTGAATTTCACGCCGCAATCCCGCCCCGCTAGCCCCGCACGGCCTAGTGCTCGCCTTCCCTTTCGCGGGTCACTAAGTCTATTCCTTGCCACACATCCGGACAACTCATTCGCAAATCCTTTCCTTGCCGTGCTTCCGAAATCCTTGGATTTTAAGTCTTTTCCTTGCGACCCTTGCGAGACCCCCCCGGAGGGCTCGCAAGAATTGTCGACCAGAAATCTCGAGTTAAGGCTCCATTCTGGGTGTCGTGAACGAAGTCCTCGCATTAGTCCACCTTCATCGCTTTCCCGTCTCGATCAACCCAGCTCTGCCCCGCAATCAACTGCCATGCCTCTCCTTTGTTTTCAAGAACTTTCGTGGAGCCCATTTCGCAACTCCCTTGTTTTGAAACTCATGCTTGTAATGGGGGAGGTGTACCCCCACTCTACGGGATCTCTTTTCTCTCGAAGGCCCTCCTTCCCCATTTCTCGGTTGTTGATCGATGCTGCGGCTTCCGGCCGCTTCACTTTCAACTTCCTCCCGCTGGCAACTCACCCGAAGCGTGCCGCATGACCCAACAGCTCACCTTCAACCTCATGCCCGACCGCAAGACCTGGACCGTCAGCGAGTTGACCGGAAAAATCCGCGACCTCCTCGCCAAAAACTTCACCGACATCAGCGTCCAGGGCGAAATCTCCAATTGCCGCGAAGCCCAGTCCGGCCACATCTACTTCACATTGAGAGACGATCGCGCCCAGGTCCGCTGCGTTTTCTTCAAGCAACAGCAGCGCGGCATCAAGTTCCGCCCCGAAGACGGCTTGCTGATGACGGTGCGCGGCTCGATCAGCGTCTATGAAAGTCGCGGCGAATATCAGATTTATGTGGAAAATCTCGAGCCGATTGGTCTCGGCGCGCTGCAACTTGCCTTCGCGCAATTGAAAAAGCGCCTCGAAGCGGAAGGCCTTTTCGATGCCGCGAGCAAGAAACCGTTGCCGATTCTACCCAGCCGCATCGGCATCATCACTTCACCAAAGGGCGCCGCCGTACGCGACGTCGTCCGCATCCTCACGCGCCGCTTTCCCAATGTCCATCTGACCGTCTACCCCGTGCGCGTGCAGGGCGAAGGTTCCGCCGAGGAGATCGTCAAGGCACTAAAGTTTTTCAACCAGAAAAGACTCGTCGACGTGCTCATCCTCGCGCGCGGCGGCGGCTCAATGGAAGATTTGTGGTCCTTCAACGAAGAAATCGTCGCGCGCGCTATCTTCGCTTCAGAAATTCCGGTGATCTCCGGCGTCGGCCACGAAACCGATTTCACCATCGCTGATTTCGTCGCCGACGTCCGCGCTTCCACGCCTTCCGCTGCCGCCGAACTCGTTGTGCAGACCCGTCGCGAATTTGACAAGCACATCGCCGACCTGCGCGAAACGCTGGCCGGACTGATCCGTTATCGCCTGCTCGGATTTTCCCGCCATGTCCACGAGCTTTCCGCGCGTCGCGGATTCCGACGTCCACTCGATCTCCTGCGCCAACAGCGCCAGCGTGCCGATGAAATGACTTCACGCCTCACCCTCGGCCTCCGCGCGCGCCTCGAACAGTCGCGCAAGCGCTTCACTGCCGCCCACCTGCGGATCGCGTCTTTCGATTTTCGCGTGAAAATCGCCGCGTTCCGCCTGCGCCTCGAAAAGCGCACCGCCGAACTGGGCATCCGCATCGAGCGCGTCCTCCGCGCCAAGCGCGATCGCTGGCAGCGCCTGGCCCTGCAACTCCAGGAGCGCGGCCCATTGAAGGTTTTGGAACGCGGCTACGCCATCGCCACGGACGCCGCCGGTAACCTCCTTCGCTCTGCGGATCAAGTTCAGATCGGCGACTCCGTCGCCATCCAGCTCCACCGCGGCCGCCTCACCAGCGAAGTGCGGAAGAGGGAAACAACATGAACTCCTTCCCTCGCGCTAGCTTAGGGTTGGCAGGGCGCTTCCGCCCTTTCTCCTTGATGTCTTTGACTTTGTCGACCAGATCCTCAGCCATTTTGACCAGTTGTTCCCGTTCACCTTCGCTCCCCGCAGTGTCCGCCTTCCGTCTATACACCAAGTTCAGGTACGCCATCGCATCGTCAAAGTCCGGCCGTCACGCAAGGCACCGCCAGAAAAGACACTGTGATCAGGCACGAAGGGAATGGAACAGGTGCGCACGGATATCGGTGATCCAAAATGAAGAACTGCGATCTTCCCTGCGGAGCTCAATTCTACTCGTCGTCGGAAGAGGACGCTACCTTCAAAACGGCGAGGAAGGCTTCTTGCGGAATGTCCACCTGGCCGACGCGCTTCATGCGGCGCTTGCCTTCTTTTTGTTTTTCTAGGAGTTTGCGTTTGCGCGAAATGTCGCCGCCGTAGCACTTGGCGAGAACGTTCTTGCGAATCGCCGCGACCGTTTCGCGCGCAATGACACGGCTGCCAATCGCGGCCTGGATCGGCACTTCAAACATTTGCCGCGGAATGAGTTTTCGCAGGCGCGTGACCAGATCGCGCCCGCGCTCAGCCGCAAAGTCGCGATGGATGATCAGCGCGAGTGCATCGACGGGTTCGCCGGCGACCAGCACATCCAGTTTGATGAGGTCGGATTCGCTGTAGCCAGCAAGGTGGTAATCGAGCGAAGCGTAGCCGCGTGAAGTGGATTTCAGCCGATCGTAGAAATCGAGCACGATCTCGTTCAGGGGCAATTCGTAGGTCAGCATGACGCGCGTTGGAGACAGGTACTCGAACTTTTTCTGCGTGCCGCGCTTTTCCTGGCAGAGCTGCAGAATTCCGCCGATGGAATCGTCGTTGGTGATGATCATTGCTTTAATGATCGGCTCTTCGATTCTTTCGATGTCGCTGGGATTCGGGAATTTCGAAGGGCTGTCCACTTCGATCACTTCGCCCGTCACGCGCGTAATGCGATAGCGCACGCTCGGCGCCGTGGTAATCAGGTTCAGACCGAATTCGCGCTCCAGCCGCTCTTGCACGATTTCCATGTGCAGCAGACCCAGGAAGCCGCAGCGAAAACCGAAGCCGAGCGCCACGGAATTTTCCGGCTCGTAAAAAAACGCCGCGTCGTTTAATTGTAATTTGCCGAGCGCGTCGCGCAGAGGTTCGTAGTCATCGGCAAGCACGGGAAACAGGCCGGCGAAAACCATCGGCTTGATAGCTTCAAATCCGGGCAGTGCCGGAGCGGGGCGGCTCGCATCCGTAACGGTATCGCCCATGCGCGCGTCCGTCACGCGCTTGATGTTGGCGACGACAAAACCGACGTCGCCGGCCTCGAGTTCTTCCAGCGCGACGGGCTTGGGCGTGAGCGTGCCGAGTTGCTCGACTTCGTAAACCTCGTTGCTGTAGACGAGTCGAATTTTCATGTGATTCGTGATGCGGCCTTCCATAACGCGCACAAGAACGACGGCGCCCCGGTAAATGTCGAACCACGAATCGAAAATCAGCGCCTGCAGCGGATTTTCTGCGCTGCCCTTGGGCGGCGGCACGCGAGCAACAATGGCTTCGAGAACATCTTCCACGCCGAGGCCACTCTTCGCGCTGATCAGCAATGCGTCTTCCGCCGGAATCGCGAGCACGCTTTCGATTTGTTCTCTTGCAAAATCCGGCTGCGCGGCGGGCAAATCAATCTTATTGATCACTGGAATGATCGTGAGGTTGTGACTAGAGGCAAGAAAAGTATTCGCGACGGTTTGCGCTTCCACGCCCTGCGATGCGTCAACAACCAGGAGTGCGCCTTCGCAAGCAGAGAGCGCCCGCGAAACTTCGTAGGAAAAATCGACGTGGCCGGGAGTGTCGATTAAATTCAATCGATACGTGTTCCCATCTTTTGCCTTGTAATGAAGGCGGATACTTTTTGCCTTGATGGTGATGCCGCGCTCGCGCTCGAGGTCCATGGAGTCGAGGACTTGTTCGTGCATTTCGCGCTGCGTCAGCGCCCCGGTCATTTCGAGGAGGCGGTCGGCGAGCGTGGATTTGCCGTGGTCGATGTGCGCGATGATGCAGAAATTTCGAATGAACTTCGGGTCCATTTTTCTCGCTTACCAATTTTCTCAATTGCGGGCAGGATTCGAACGGCCCAGCCGGTTTGTCCGGCGGGCCTGCTGCATTCGAACGAGCGACACACGCAGCGCAAAAACCGTGCCGTATAAACAACCAGTTTGCCACAATTCGAATGGCGCGTCAGCCTGCTCGCTCATTCGAGCAAAAACGCAGAGTTGCCTGGCGGGGGCTGGAGGAGGGCCGCCTCCTCACCGTGGCCGGGTCAGACTCCATGCGGGGCTTATGGCTTAATCGCAGGCGTGGCCACTTCTCGTGAGAATTGAGGGCGGCGCGGGCGCAATTCTGTTTAACCAGAAACGAGACGTGGTAACTCAGTTTCCGATCAAGGCTAGCGACCATCCGCGAGTTATCGCGTGGTGGTTCGAATTGAAATGCCGAGCGCGACCAGTTCTAGCCCGTTGTGCGTCAATTCGGCTCGGATTTGTTCAATTTCTTCGATTTGATATGCACTCCCGTTTGACTTGGGGTTCTGGGCGTCTCTAACACGTCGCTTGAGGATGGCGCCCGCTTTGCTTGCCCGGCCAGACCGTCCCGTACTTTCCTATATTTGAACTTGACGGAGGCGTGAGAAACGAGTTCTGACCAGCTTTGGGTCTCCGCTTGTTTGTCCCCAGCCGACCTGCGCGATGGTCATCAGGAATAAGGTTGTCCAGTTTCTCAGCCTCATTTGCAACCTCCGGGCGTGTCCTGGAGGCGAACTTGGGGCTGGTTCTGAGGAAGCTCATGACCCACCATCAAACGGCGCTGTGCCTTGACGGGCGAAGGTTTCCGCCATAGAGTCTCGGCAATCCTTACACGCCTTCGGCTGGCCTGCGGCCGAGGAGACCCTTCGATCGGGCAGACCGACACCGAGGTGATCGTGGCCAACGAAACAGTTACCGCGGTCATGCCCGACGAAGCCAGGACGATTCAGAAACTGCGGATGAGGATTATTCCCTTTGTCTTTCTTCTGTACATCATTTCCTTTCTCGACCGGATCAACATTGGGTTTGCGGCGCTGACGATGAACGAGGAGTTGGCCATTACCAGCAAGCAGTTTGGGCTGGTCGCGGGGATTTTCTTTATGGGGTACTTCCTGTTTGAAATTCCCAGCAACTTGCTGCTGCACAAGCTAGGGGCGCGGATCTGGATCGCGCGCATCCTGATTACGTGGGGAATTCTGGCAATGCTGACGGGCTTCGTCCATTCGGTGCAACAGTTGTACGCGGTGCGCTTTCTGCTGGGACTGGCAGAAGCGGGCTATTTCCCAGGAATCGCCTTGTACCTGACGTACTGGTTTCGGCAACGG
>Ga0137394_10004763_pt1 | contig 10317 bp, 9 predicted proteins | sample czobulk116metaG_FD_108278 | JGI IMG/M metagenome (GOLD analysis project Ga0137394, IMG submission 108278) | Vadose zone soil microbial communities from Angelo Coast Range Reserve, California, USA - czobulk1.16 metaG | ecosystem: Environmental > Terrestrial > Soil > Vadose zone | place: USA... | reverse complement strand
TGTCGAAGCCGTAGCCAATGTCGTCGGCTGGCAGCAGCTCAGCAACGTCAATCTCCAACGCCAGCAGATCGCGGATGGCGTTGCCGTATTCGGTGCGATTGAGCCGATGCAGCGTGGTGCGCCCTGGATTGGGCTTCGCCACCGCCATCTGATCACGACCGCTCTCGACGTATTTGACAAGCGCTTCGAGCGTGGCGTCGTCGGGCCGTGGCATCCCGGCCGGCGGCATCTGACGTGCACGCAGCTTGCGAATGAGCTTCTCCCAAATCTCGCCATTGGTTTCGAGATTTGCGAAATCCAACGGCTCAAGATTGAGCCCCGCGAACGGCGTTGGACCGCTGTGACAGCCGACGCAGTACAGCTGCAAGGTCGTGCGATAGTCGTTTGCAGCAGATGAATTGGAACTCGTGTTCTGTGCCTGCAGTGTTGCTGAAGGCAACAAAGACGCCATCGCAACCGCGACGGCGATTGACGCCAGTGATCGCGCTTGAACCATTCGTCTCCTCCCGAACCGAAGGAATTTTTAGTCGCTTTACTTAAAATATGACGAAGTGTCGCACCGTACGCCCGTGCTTAACGCTTTGCAACTTCAGATCACGGAATTTTTTCAGATACCAGCGGATATAACGATCGCTTACCGCCCATCAAAAACAAATACAACTGCACTGCAGCGAACTTGCAAATCGATCTGCTCAACACGCCCACTGCATTTGTTTCTTGTGCAACAATCGCCTTCTGAGAGATCACGTCAACGCCATGAAATCATTCGCGCTTCAATATCAAGAATGGTGCATCGGTCGACCTTGCTTACGACGGCGTTTGCATGGCAAGCGGCCCGAAGTGCAACGACGTTGCGGCAAATTTGCAATGGCAATGACAGCGCTCCGCGGCAATGCTGTCTTCCATCAACACATCCAACGCGCTCTCAATCGTGCATGGCTGCGCAGCGTCGCAGGCGCCCAGCATCGACAGCGCAACAGCCGCTCAGCAATTGCAATGTCGAGCCAATATCTTATCGGCAATGCACGGTACCAGGGTCGTGCATGGGCTGAGTCCGAATCGCCCTTTCATTCCGCTCGCTTTCGCGGAATGAGCAGAAATTGGCTCAATGGCGATGCAAGTCTGGATTCATCCGAGCTAGACTTTGATCCGATCAGATTGAATCGGATCAAAGTCTAACTTTTTGTTTGAGCATGATCTTTTCCGAAAACCGGTCACCACTTTTCGGGATCATGCTCTAGAACACCGTGAAGCCCCGCTTCTCGAAGAACGTTTCGGCCTTCGGCGACAGCAGATACTGCACGTAGACCGGCGCCACGCCGTTGGTCGAGCCGGCGAGGATCGCCATCGGATAGACGATGGGCGGGTGCGATGACTCTGGGAAAGTCCCGATAACCCTGACGTTTTTGTCAGCGGCTGCGTCGGTCTGATAGACAATGCCAAGCGCAGCCTCGCCGCGCGAGACGAGGACCAGCGCCGCCCGCACGTCCTGCGCCGGTGCAATTCTGCCCGCAACCGAGCCCCACGCGCCAAGCTTCTCCAGCGCCGCCCTGCCGTATTTGCCGGCCGGAACGGAAGCCGGATCAGCCATGGCCAACCGGCTGTCGCCGAGCGCCTGCGCGAGCGGGAAGTTCGGACCGATCGTGAGCGAGAGCTTGCTGTTGGCGTTGGCAACCAGCACCAGCCGATTGCCGAGAAACTTCTCGCGCGTATCCGGTTTGATCAGCTTGCGCTCGGCGACATAGTCCATCCAATCGAGATCAGCGGAGATGAACACATCGGCCGGCGCGCCGTTCTCGATCTGCTTGGCAAGCGCCGAGCTCGCCCCATAGGACACCCGGACGCCGCTGCCGTTCTCGAACAGAAAGAGCGAGTTGGCTTCATCGAGCGCGTCCTTGAGGCTTGCGGCCGCGAACACCAGAACATCACGGAACTGGGCAGGCGCCTGTATGCCGGATAGCGCGAGCAGGAGCGCCACCCACAAGAAAGTCGTGACCAGATGCTTCTTGGACGGATCGCGACATAGCTCCCTTGGGGCCCTAACGAAGGTCGGCATCGGAATGCTCCGCACTCTCAGCAAAGCTCAGTCTGAGATTGAGATCATGACGCGGTCAATCGGATAAGGCCACCGGCATTTTCGGAACTCCCCTTTCCCAAATCCCGTGTCCGAACAATTAGCTCTGCGTCGTGGCGGACGGCAGGAGGCGTGGCGCGGGACCTCGTCGGCACGGTATTGTACGTTCCCATGCGAGGTATCAGCAGGAGAGACAGCGACCATGACAAGTGCGGCGTCCGAGTTGGCACCGATCGTCACCGCAGTGATTGCGCTTCTGGCGGCGCTCATTGCGGTGGTTTCCATTCTCAACCAGCGCAGCATCGCGCGCAGGCGCGCCGCCATCGATTTCTTCCTGAAGACTCAAATGGATGCGACCGGCATCGAGCTCTACAACGACTTCCGGCGGATCGCCCCCGGCATCGCGGCGCTTACCTCCATGGAGAGCTTCGTCGCCACGCCGGAGCATTCGCGGGTGCGCTCGTTCCTGAACGTCTGTGAGCTGATCTCGGTCGCGATCAATGAGAACGTGTTCAGCGAGCGGGTGTCCTATGCCTATTGGGGCGACGTGCTGCCTTGGAGCTTTCAGGCGGCCGAGCCCCTGATCCAATATGTGCGCCAGCGGCCGGGCGAAGGCACGCCTTCCACCTATCGTGATCTCGAGCGAGTCGCCAGGCTGTGGGCCGAGCGCAACGCGCGCCGGCCAAGGCGCTAGCCCCGACCACGCCCTGCTACCCTGTGATAGGCTCTCCCCTGATCAGCGCCAAAAAGGCCCGATCAAGGGAGGAGATGCCATGGAACGATTCATCGCCGATCTCGTCAAACAGTTCGAAGGCGGCGCCATCGACCGCCGCGAGTTCTGCCAGACCGTCGTACTCGCCGCCGCGGTCTACGCGGCGGGCGACGCCGCCAACGCCCAGACCGGCACCGGCTTCAAGGTGCTCGGCATCAATCACCTGTCCTATTCGTGCCCGGACTACACCAAGGCGCGCGACTTCTACACATCCGTGTTCGGGCTCGAGAACGCGCCCGGCAAGGACACCGGCAAGCGCACCAATCTGATGTTTGGCCCGCCACCCGGCAAAGGCGGCTCCTTCCTTGTCGCCCGCAATGCAACGCCGAGCGATCGCCCGGCGGCGCGCGCGGTCGTCGACCACATCTGCTTCACGCTCTCGAACTGGAGCGAGGAGCGCGTGCGCGGCACCATGAAGGCGAAGGGCCATGAGATCTCGGGCGGCCGTGACGGCAGCCTGCACGTGCTGGACCCGTTCAACTACGACGTCCAGTTCGCCAACATCGTCGAAGAAGATGCATTCCGGCGCGGACAGTGAGGGAGGCCGTCATGGAAGGGTTCGTTGCTCAGAGGCTCAATGAGTTCGAGACCGGCAGGATCAGCCGTCGGCGGTTGATCGAGACGCTGACGCTCGCTGCAACCTCCGCCTATGCGGCTGGCAGCGCGTCCGCGCAAGGTGAGTCGCCGCTCAAGGCGCAGCTCATCAACCACGTCTCCTACACCTGCCCGAACTTCAAGGAAGCTGCCGACTGGTACTCGAAGGTGTTCAATCTCGAGCAGGTCGGCCCGACCGCGCGCGACGTCGCGCTGCCGTTCGGCAAGAAAGGCGAGCAGCCCTATGGGGTCAGCACCAAAGACGTTCCGCTCTCGCACCTGATCATCCGCACGCCCAACCCGAATGCGCCGCCGCCGCGCGGCGGCGACCGGCCGCGTCCGACGCCGCAGGCGGTGATCGACCACATCGGCTACACGATCGCCGACTTCAATCGCGACCGCGCCAAGGCGGCGCTCACCGCCATGGGCGTGAAGAACCTGCGCGAGGCCGGCCGCTACAGCCTGCACATGGACGATCCGTTCGGCTACGACGTACAGATCAGCGGGCTCGAGGCGAACGCGCTGAGCGACGGGTGAGGAATGAAGCGAGTCGCGCGGCGGCGATGTCGCCGCGCGGCGCGTTACGACAGCAGATCGGCGAGCGCGAGCGCCACGATGGTGGTCGCGGCGCGCAGATCCGAGAGCCTTAGGTTTTCGTCGGCGTTGTGGGCATTCGCTTCAAGGAGCGTGCGAGGGCCCGCGCCGTAGAGCACGACCGGAATGCCGCACGCCGCATAGTGGCGGGCGTCGGTATAAAGCGGCACGCCGGTCGTCGGCACGTCGACGCCGAGCACGTCACGCGCATGTTTCTGGATCGCACCCGCGATGCGGTCGAAGCCCGGCTGCGGCACGAGCGGCATGGCGAGCAGCACGCGGCGCACATCGATCCTGATGCCGGGATATTTCGCCGCGGCGGCCGCGAGTTGCGCGCGTAGCGCGCTCTCGACATCGGCCGGGGTTTCTTCCGGGATCATCCGGCGATCAAGCCGGAACACGATCCGGTCCGGAACCACATTGGTGTTGATGCCGCCCGCAATGAGCCCGACATTGAGCGTCGGCGATGAGATGCCCTCGACCTTGGACAAGCGCTGCGCGAGCGCGGCGCGGCTGGCATAAAGATCAGCCAGGATGCCGGTGGCCGCGGCAAGTGCGTCGATGCCCGTTGCCGGCATCGCGGCGTGCGCCTGCTTGCCGGTCACCGTCACTTCGAGATGCAGGCAGCCGTTGTGCGCGGTCACAATCGCATAGGAGAAACCCGCCGCGATCGCAAAGTCCGGCCGCGTGATGCCCTGCTCCAACAGCCAGCACGGGCCGACATCGCCGCCGGTCTCCTCGTCGTAGGTGAAATGCAGCTCGACCGTACCGCGAAAAGCCCGGCCCTCCGTCGCCGCGGCCTTCAAGGCGAGCAGCGCAAACGCATAGGTCGCGAAATCCGATTTTGAAACGGCAACGCCGCGCCCGAACATGGTGGGGCCATGCGGGGCGTCCTCGACCGCCGCACCATAAGGCGCGTGCCGCCAGCCAAGCCCGGGCGGAACGACGTCACCATGCGCGTTGAGCGCGATCACCGGCCCGTCCCCGAAGCGATGGCGCACGATCAGATTGGTCGCGCTCACCATGCCGGCCGCGGCCACGACATCCTTCGGCACCGGATGCGGCTCGACCGTGAGACCAAGCACCTGCAGCAGCCGTATCGCCGCGGCCGCATGCGGCGCACAGTCGCCGGGCGGGTTATCGCTCGGCACCTTCACAAGCTCGGCGAGGAATGTGGACTCGCGATCGAAGTTCTGCGCGACAAAGTCGGAAATGCTGCCTGTCATGGAAGACTCAAGATGATGTCGAGGAGCACGCGCGCGCCGATATCGGCGTCGTCCGCCGTCACGGTCTCGCGCGGATCATGACTGATGCCGCCGTTGCCGCAGCGCACGAACAGCATGCCGATCTCGGTCAAGCCGGAGAACATCACCGCGTCGTGGCCGGCGCCGCTCGGCAGATGAAGCGGCTCGACGCCGGCGCGCGCCAGGGCCTGCGCCATTAGCGCCTGCAGGCGTGGCGCGCAGGAGATGGCGGGCGTACGAGACAGCTCGACCACATCGGCCGTCACGCCGCGGCGCGCCGCGATGCGCGCGATCTCCGCGAGCACGTCGCGCTCGGCCGCGGCGCGCACCGCGTCCTCGCCCGCCCGGATATCAAGCGTCAGCTCGCAGCGCGCCGGAATGACGTTGATCGCTCCGCCAGGCACCGCGAGCTTGCCGACAGTCCCGACCAGGCCCGGCTCGGCATTGCAGCGCCGCTCGAGCGCGAGCACGATCTCGGCGGCCGCAGCGGCGGCATCGTGGCGCAGCGTCATCGGAACGGTTCCGGCATGCCCGGCGCTGCCCTCAACAATCACCTGATGTCGCGCGCACCCAGCAATCGCAGTCACAACGCCGGCCGGAAGGTTTCTATTCAACAGCACCGGCCCCTGCTCGATATGAACTTCGAGATAGCCGATGAGATCCTGCGGCCGCCGCGCCAGCGCGGCGATGTCCTCAGGCTTGCTGCCGACCTCCTGCAAGACGTCGGCGAGGCTCATGCCGTTGGCATCGCGTCGCTGCAGCAGCGTCTGATCAAAGCGCCCTGCCACCGCACTACTGCTGATGTAAGGCGCGGAGAAACGCACGCCCTCTTCCTCGGCAAACGCGATGACGTCGAGATGAAACGGCAGCGCCTGCCCTGCCCTCTGCAAATGCTCCGCGATCACCAGCGCGGTCAGGATGCCAAGCCGCCCATCGTAGCGTCCGGCATTGACCACCGTGTCGTAGTGCGAGCCGACGATCAGCGCCTTGGCGCCCGGAGCGACGCTGCGATAACGGCCGATGACGTTGCCGACTCCATCAATCGTGATATCGAGCCCGGCCTTCTGCATCAACTCTTGCAGCTCCTTCGCCACGGCCCGATGCGCGGGTGACAGGTAGGTGCAGGTGAGCCCGCCGGTCATTTCGGAGTGCGTCGCCAGCCGATCCGCGAGCTCCAGAATTCGCGCTCCGAACATCCCGGACGACACGGCGTGCGTAGCGCGCTCATTCATCATGCGCACCGATTGCCGGTGAACAGTGAGCAGGCGCAGGCTTGAACAGCGCCCGCGCCCTCTGCCATGGTGACAATGCCAGGCACATGGGGCTGCTGAGAGTGGACACCGTCCTCACCGAGGCGTTGAGCGTCGTCATCAGATGGCTGCATGTGGTCGCCGGCGTCGCGTGGATTGGCAGCTCGTTCTACTTCATACATCTCGATCTTAGCCTGAAACCCAGCACGATGCTGCCGTTGGGCGTGCGCGGCGAGGCCTGGCAGGTCCACGGCGGCGGCTTCTACCATATGATGAAGTATCTGGTCGCGCCTGCTCGCATGCCGGACGAGCTCACCTGGTTCAAGTGGGAGGCCTACACCACCTGGTTGTCCGGCTTCGCGCTGCTGATCGTCATCTATTATGTCAGCGCCGAGCTCTTTCTCATCGACAGCTCCGTGCTGACGCTGACGCCGAAAATGGCAATTGCCATCAGCGTGGGCAGCCTTGTGGTGGCGTGGCTGATCTATGAGGCGCTCTGCCGCTCGCCACTCGCCCACCACGAGATCGCGCTGGCGCTGGTCGGCTATGTGTTCCTGGTCGCATTCACATATGGCTTCACCCATGTGTTCAGCGGGCGCGGCGCCTTTGTGCAGATCGGCGCGCTCGTCGGCACCATCATGGTGGCCAACGTCTTTGTCATCATCATCCCCAACCAGAAGAAGACCGTCGCAGCGCTCATAGCGGGCGAAAAGCCCGATGCCAGACTCGAGCAGATCGGCAAGACACGCTCGGTCCACAACAATTATCTCACGCTGCCGGTCGTCTTGCTGATGATCAGCAATCACTACCCGCTGCTGTTCGCGACGCGGTTCAACTGGCTCATTGTCGCGATCGTGCTCGCGATCGGCCCGGTCATCCGCCATTTCTTCAATTCGCGCCACCAGGGCCTGGGCAGCCCGTGGTGGACCTGGGGCGTGGCGGCGGCCGGCATGATTGCGATCGCGTGGTTGTCAGGCCTCGGCCCGCGCAACACCACACCAGCACGCGCCGCGGCGCCGCCGTTCTCCGAGGTTGCCTCTGTGATTGCGAGCCGTTGCAGTATGTGTCATGCGCAGCAACCGGTCTGGCCAGGCATTGGCACAGCGCCGAATGGCGTGCTGCTCGACAGCGAGGCCAATATCCGCAAGCATGCCCGCCAGATCGACATCAATGCGGTGCGCTCGCACGCCATGCCGCCCGGCAATATCAGCGCCATAACCACGGCGGAGCGGCAGACGCTCGCCGCATGGATCGCGGCGCAATAAGGTTGTTCCGATGTCCGCACCCGCAGACTACCCGCGCGATCTTGCAGGCTACGGCCGCACGCCACCGGACCCGCGCTGGCCCGGCCGTGCGCGTGTTGCCGTGCAATTCGTGGTGAATTTCGAGGAAGGCGGCGAGAGCTCCATTCTGCACGGCGATGCGGCCTCCGAAGCCTTCCTGACCGATGTGCTGGGCGCGACGCCATGGCCGGGCCAGCGCCACATGAATGTGGAATCCATGTTCGAGTATGGGTCGCGCGCGGGATTCTGGCGGCTGTGGCGGATGTTCACGGCGCGCCGGCTTCCCGTCACAGTCTTTAGCGTTGCGACCGCGCTCAAGCGCAATCCGGAGATCGTCGCCGCCATGCGCGAAGCGCAATGGGAGATCGCCTCGCACGGCCTGAAATGGATCGACTACAAGGACTTTTCCGAAGCCGACGAGCGCGCCCACATGCGCGAGGCTATCCGCATCCACGCCGAGACAACTGGCGAACGGCCGCACGGCTGGTACACGGGACGCAGCTCGGTGCACACGCGCAAGCTTGTGCTCGAGGACGGCGGCTTTCTCTATTCGTCCGACTCCTATGCGGACGACCTGCCCTATTGGGTCAATGGCCCGCAGGGCCCGCATCTCATCATCCCCTATAGCCTTGATGCCAACGACATGCGCTTCATCAGCCCCCAGGGCTTCGCTAATGGCGACGACTTCTTCGCGTATCTGCGCGATTCGTTCGATGTCCTCTACGCCGAGGGCGAGAGCGCGCCCAAGATGATGTCGGTCGGGCTGCACTGCCGGCTCGCCGGGCGGCCGGGCCGGGCCGCGGGCCTCGCACGCTTTCTCGATCATATTACGGGCTTCAAGCACGTATTCGTCGCGACCCGGCGCGACATCGCGGAGCACTGGCACCGCGAGCATCGTGCGCTTGCGGCCGCCGCGCCCGCTATATTGTAAGGCCCAATCCTAAGGCTCATGCCATGGCTCAACTCACGCTCGACGCCCTCAATGCCATGAGTCCGCGCGATTTCGTGGCAGCGCTCGGCGATACGGTGGAGCACGCGCCCTGGGTCGCGGAAGCCGCGGCCACGCGACGGCCGTTTGCCGACATGGCGGCTCTCTTGCGCGCGATGACTGAGGCTGTGACCTCTGCGAGCGACGATCGCAAGCTTGCGCTGATCAAAGGTCATCCCGATCTCGCGGGCAAAGCCGCGCGCGCCGGCACGCTCAGCGCCGATTCCAAGGCCGAGCAGGCGAGCGCCGGTCTCGACCGACTTTCGGAAGCGGAGTTTTCGCGCTTCCACCTGCTCAACAACGACTACCGCAAGAAATTCGGCATGCCGTTTATCGTCTGCGTCCGGCGGCACAGCAAGGACTCGATCCTGCGCCAGCTCGAGCGGCGCTGGCGCAACGACGCAGCTACCGAGCACGCGACCGCGATCGCCGAGATCCTGCGTATTGTGGCGCTGCGGCTCGACCAGCGCATCGATGCGCTGGTGCGCCTTGCCGTGAACGGCCGCCTTTCAACCCACGTGCTCGATCTCCATGGCGGCAAGCCCGCCGCCGGCATTGCGGTCGAGCTCTATGAAATTTCAGGCGAGCACGCGCTTCGCATCGCGCATGCCATCACCAATGCCGACGGTCGCCCCGACCACGCGCTGATCGCCGACCGGCCGGTCCCGATGGCGCAATACGAGTTGCGTTTCGCAGTTAGCGACTTCTACGCGCGTTTGGCCACGCCCGTCGCTGATCCGCCGTTTCTCACCGTGGTGCCGATCCGCTTTTCGGTTGCAGAGCCGGAAGGGCACTATCACGTGCCGCTGTTGATCACGCCCTGGAGCTATTCCACCTACCGAGGAAGCTGATAACGTGATGCCGATTTAGGCAGATCTGCGGGCCCTGCCCAAGCCGGAGGCAGAACAGTCCTCTGATCGCCTTGATCGTCGGCAATCCGCCACGGCAGTCGCTGGCACACAGATTGCTCAAAACGCATCAACCTGCCGGGTTTTGCCGGTCTCGATTGGGAGCAACAGACAATGGTCAAGCCTTCCGCGGTCAAGTGGTCCGCACTGCCAGTCCTGCTGATAGCCACGCTGGGCAGCGCATCGGCGCAGACCGACGTGAAATTCGCGCTCGACTGGAAGTTCGAAGGCCCGGCAGCGCCCTATTTCGTGGCCATCGACAAGGGCTACTACAGGGCCGAAGGGCTCAACGTGACAATCGACTCCGGCCCCGGCTCGGTGGCGGGCATCGCGCGCGTGGCCGCCGGCACTTACCCGATCGGGTTCTTTGATATCAATTCGCTGGTCAAGTTCCAGGACCAGAACCCGGACAAGAAGGTCCAGGCGGTGCTGATGGTCTATGACCGTCCGCCCTTCGCCATCGCCAGCGTCGCCAAGACCGGCATCAGCAAGCCGAAGGACCTGGAAGGCAAGGTGCTCGGCGCGCCGCCACCCGACGGCGCCTTCGCGCAGTGGAAGGCGTTCGTGCACGAGAACAAGATCGACGCTTCCAAAGTGAAGATCGAGTCGA
>Ga0137394_10004762_pt1 | contig 10317 bp, 11 predicted proteins | sample czobulk116metaG_FD_108278 | JGI IMG/M metagenome (GOLD analysis project Ga0137394, IMG submission 108278) | Vadose zone soil microbial communities from Angelo Coast Range Reserve, California, USA - czobulk1.16 metaG | ecosystem: Environmental > Terrestrial > Soil > Vadose zone | place: USA... | reverse complement strand
GTCCTCACCGGCGAAGCGGATGGCGCCGGCGTCGGGGGCCAGGTCGCCGGAGAGCTGGGCGATCAGCGTCGTCTTCCCGGCGCCGTTCGGGCCGATGACGGCCAGCGTCTCGCCGTCGCCGACGTCGAGGTCCACGCCGTCGGTGGCCACCAGGCCGCCGAAGCGCTTTCGCAGGCCGCGCACGGACAGCAGGCCCTCAGTCATGGCGCGCGCCCGGCAGCAGGCCCCAGAGGCCGCGCCGCGCGTAGAGCACGATCAGCACCAGCAGCGGGCCGAGCACCACCTGCCAGTGGGCCGTCCACGCGGCCAGCACGTCCTCCAGCAGCAGGAACACGAAGGCGCCCAGCACGGGCCCGAACAGGGTGCCCATGCCGCCGAGGATGACCATCACCATGATGTCGCCCGAGCGCGTCCAGTGCATGTAGCTCGGCGTCAGGTACTCCGTCTGGTTCGCGAGCAGCGCGCCGGCCAGCCCGCACGCCGCGCCGGCCAGCGCGAACGCCGCCAGCTTGTAGCGGAACGTCGCGAAGCCGACGGCGCGCATGCGCGGCTCGTTCGACTTCGTCGCGCGGATGACCATCCCGAAGCGCGCGTGGACGAGCCGGTGGCCGAGCCAGAGCAGCCCGACGAGGAGCCCGAGCACGACGTAGTAGAAGACGACCGCGTTGCCGAGGTCGAGCGGGCCGCCGAACTGGCTGCGCCGCGCCAGGCGCATGCCGTCGTCGGCGCCCCAGGCGTTGATGGAGATGCCGAGGTAGTAGAGCATCTGCGCGAACGCCAGTGTGATCATGATGAAGTACACGCCGCTCGTGCGCAGCGAGACGGCGCCGATCAGCAGCGCCACCAGCGCCGAGAGCCCGAAGGCCAGCGGCCACTGCACGAACCCGCTGTGGATGCCGTAGAAGGCGGGAATGGCCACGGCGTAGGCGCCGATGCCGAGGTAGGCGGCGTGGCCGAAGCTGACCATGCCCCCGAAGCCGAGGATCAGGTCGAGGCTGACGGCGGCGATGGCGAAGATCATGATGCGGCGCACGAGGTCGAGGTAGAAGGGCTGATTGAGCAGCCCCGCGACGACGGGCACCGCCGCCAGGACGACGAAGCCGGCGGCCAGCGTGAGGGCGCGCGCAGTCGGCATCAGCCGCGCGCGGCCGGAAACAATCCCTGGGGCCGGAAGCAGAGCACCGCCGCCATGAGGATGTAGATCAGCATCGAGGCGAGCGCGGGGCCGGCGTCGTTGGCGGCCGCGGGACCGAGCACACCACTCAGCATCGGCTTGAGGAACGCGCGGCCCAGCGTGTCCACCATGCCGACGACGACGGCGCCCACGAGCGCGCCGCGGATGGAGCCGATACCGCCGATGACGATCACCACCAGCACCTGGATGAGGATGTCGTCACCCATCCCGGGCTGCACCGTGTAGATCGGCCCCGCCATGAGCCCGCCGAGGGCGGCCAGCGCGGCGCCGAAGCCGAACACCAGCGTGTAGAGCAGGCGCACGTCGACGCCGAGCGCGGCCAGCATCGTGCGGTTGCTCGCCCCCGCGCGGATCAGCATGCCGAGCCGCGTGCGGCTGACGATCACGTAGAGCAGGAGCGCGACAGCGAGCCCCACCAGGATGATCACCGCGCGGTAGGCGGGATAGCGCAGGCCGGGCAGCAGCGTGAGGTGGCCGGCCAGCGCGGGCGGCACCGTCGTGAAGAGCGCGGTGCGGCCCCACACGATGGCCACCGCCTCGTTGAAGAACAGGATGAGGCCGAAGGTGGCGAGCACCTGATCCAGGTGGTCGCGCTCGTAGAGCGTGCGCAGCGCGATCACCTCGACCAGCATGCCGACGGCCAGCGTGGCGATGAGCCCGAAGGCCACGCCCAGGAGGAAGGAGCCCGTCCGCGTGTAAGCCGCGGTCGCGAAGTACGCCCCGACCATGTAGAGCGAGCCGTGGGCGAGGTTGACGAGGTTCATGATGCCGAACACCAGCGTCAACCCCGCGGCCATCAGGAACAGCATCACGCCGAACTGCAGGCCGTTGAGGCACTGCTCGAGAACGAGCAGCCCGCTCACGAGCGCGTCGGCGCTACCACTTCATCGGGCACTCTTGGTAGTAGGCGTCCTTGTGGCTCTCGAAGACCGTCTTCTGGATCTGCATCTCCACCTCGCTCGGTCCCTTCACCGCCTTCAGCAGGTAGAAGTTCTCGATCGGATGGTGGTTGACGTTGTAGGTGAACTTGCCGCGCGTGGACTTGAAGTCGGCCTTGCGCATGGCCGAGACCATGCCCTTCTTGTTCGAGAGGTCGCCCTTCACGGCGCGGACGGCGGAGTCGATCAGCAGGATGCCGTCGTAGCTCTGGGCGCCGTAGTAGGACGGCGTGTAGCCGAACTTCTTCTTGAAGTCGGCCACGTACTTCTGGCTCGCCTCGTTCTTGAGATCGGGGCTCCAGTAGCGCGCCTCGAAGTTGCCCACGGCGGCGTCGCCGACGGCGGGCAGCGTGGTCTCGTCCACGGTGTACACCGAGAAGAGCGGGATCTGGTCGCGCAGGCCGGCCTGGGCGTACTGCTTGAGGAACTGGATGCCCATGTCGCCCGGGTAGAACACGAACACCGCCTTGGGATTGGCGGCGCGCAGCGCGGTGATCTCGGCCTGGTAGTCCTGCTGGCCGAGCTTCGTGTAGACCTCGTCCACGATCTTGCCCTTGAAGTAGCGCTTGAAGCCGTTGACCATGTCCTTGCCGGCCGCGTAGTTCGGCGCCATCACGTAGACGTCGCCGATCTTCTGGTCCTGCATGTGCTTGCCCATGGCCTCGGGCGTCTGGTCGTTCTGCCACGACGTCGTGAAGTAGAGCTCGTTGCACATCTTGCCGGCCAGCTCGTGCGGCCCGGCGTTGGTGCCCACCATCAGCGTGCCGGCGCCGGTGACCGTCGGCGCCACCGCGAGCATCACGTTGGACCAGATGATGCCGCTCACGAAGTTGACCTTGTGCTTCTTGAGCATCTCGTCGGCGAGCTGCTTGCCGACGTCGGCCTTGCGCTGGTCGTCGGCGTAGATGACCTCGGTCTCGAGCCCGCCGACCTTGCGGCCGAGGTGGTCGAGCGCGAGCTCCACCGAGTCCTTCATGTGCTTGCCGATGACGCCGGCGGGACCGGACAGCGTGGTGATGAACCCGATCTTCACGGGCTCGGCGGCGCGGACCTGCGTCGCGACGAGCGCGGCGACGAGCGCGAGGACGAGAACGCCTTTTCGTTTCCGCACGGGGGACCTCCTGTTCATTTGGCGCGGAATTCTAGCACGTTCACAGCTGGCCCAGCACCTCGCTGAAGCGCGGAGAATCAAGCCGAGGCGACTCCGTGACATCACTTCGGGCGTACCGTCGCAGATACAACGCCTATCGCCATGGGCACCATGCCGTATTAACAGTGCAGGCCGTAGTTGAGACCTGCTTGAAGGAGCCGATAACAATGCCCCGCTAGCTGGCGGGCCCTTTGCTCGCAAACCTCGACGCAATGATTGCCATCTATATCGTTGACCGGGAGGACGAGGTTCACTATCTTCGCATTCATGGTTCGCCACGTCGGCTCAGCCTGATGCCCCGGCCGACTCCTCATCTCAGCAAACTCGAAGAGTTAAGCCAGAATTCAAAGCTTCCCGACAGCGACCGCCCAAGAGTCGAGGCGGCACTCGCGCGCTACCGGGGCTGGATCGTGGAAATGGAGGCGCTGAAGACAACCGGCGAACAGAAAGTCGTCGATCTTGTTGCAGCGCTGAATCGCTATAAGAGATACGTCGAGCTGGAGCTCATCTGGGACAGTCCGAATGAGTTCCTCTACCGACAAAGGGCCAGCTGAAACTCGACAATTCAATCATCGAGGAATTCCTCCCGTGGCTGGCTGACGAAGCCATCATTCCGGAGTTAGCAGGAACCGCCTTCGCTGCGGGACCTCGCAAGGCGTTCGCGGCAGCGTATTTCCTAATGACACCGACGAGCAATACCCCCGGAGCCGGGCTGACATTTAGGACAAAGGACCAGGATTTTGCGGTTAGTCGCCCTGTGTTTCTCAAGGCCTCTCTTTCCGGCGAGTTCCCAGCAGCAACGACAACGACGCAAGAAGTCAGTCTGGCCTTCGGCGCCGCTGAGTGCAAAACCAATCTGGATAAAACAATGCTGCAAGAGGCTATTGCGACGGCGCATGACCTAAAGGTCGCTCTCCCTGGATCTCGTTACTTTGTGATTTGCGAATATCTAGATATGAAGCCGATCAGTACCGCAGGCACGGATATCGATGAAGTGCTCATTCTACGAGGCCGACGGGTCGGGTCTGACGACCGCAAAGACAACGCGAAGCCGGACTTTCGCCGAGCCAAGCGCGAGGAACAGGCAGCCTTCTTAGATAAGGCTCCCGTCCGTACTGATGTGATCTTGCGGCTGGTTGCTCACCTGCGCTCTCTATTCGCGGAGACGGATCCCGAGGAGAAGGATGTCATTGCTCGCGGCTATTTCTGACGACGGGAGGATCGAGATATAAGCCGGTCGGTCGAAGAGTCCGCCTCAGCGTTCGCGGATTGGTCAATCGATCGTTCTCTGATCGCGGAGGACCAGCTTGACCTTCGTGAGCGCATACAAACGAGCCGCTTCCCGTGGCGCGGCCAATTCTCCCCGGGCTTAGTGCAACTCCTGTTGGAGCATTACGGTAAAGCTCGCGGTGTTGCCTGCGATCCGTTCATGGGTAGCGGAACAACACTGTTTGAGGCGCTCGACTTTGAAATGGCGGCAATCGGCGCAGAAGTGAACTTCGCCGCATTTGTCTTGTCTTCCTTGGCATCTTTCGCGGGACTCGATTCCTCGGCTCGCGATGACTGCCTCTTGAGAGCCGCTGCAGCGCTGAGGCAAACCGTGCCGCATTGGTCGTTTGGGCTCTTCTCGGAGGGCCAGGACTTACCCTCAAGAGTTGGTGACATGCTCGCGCATGCGCCCGATAGTCTGACCAGGACGGTCCTGTCCGCGGCTATTTTGCTCGGCATGGGTAACGGCCCCGAGCTTCAACCAATCAAACTCCACAAAGCCTTTGACGGGATTTGTGAGGTGATCCGGAGATTGCCGCATTCCGGTCTGACGGTTAAGACATATTTGTCAGATGCGCGCTCGATCCCCGAGCCAGATTCGTGCATCGATCTAATAGTGACCTCGCCGCCCTACATAAACGTCTTCAACTACCATCAGAACTATCGGCCGGCCGTTGAACTGCTCGGTTGCGATGTTCTGGATGCTGCGCGCAGTGAAATTGGCTCTAACCGTAAGCACAGAGGGAACCGATTTCTGACAGTCGTGCAGTATTGTCTCGACATGGGATTGGTATGTGTCGAGGCCAGTCGCCTACTGAAGCCCGACGGGATACTCATCGTGACAATCGGGCGTGAATCGTCTGTCCTCGGGACGGCCTTTTCGAATACGAAGCTGTTGGGGACCCTGGCGTTGCTAACCGGAACGTTTGCTCCCGTAAGACGCCATGAGAGAAAGTTCGTGACTCGCTTTGGTGAACGCATCTTCGAGGACGTCCTGGTGTTTGTACGAAGCGAAGGTGCGGCTGTTTCTGAGCTGGAGGCCTTCCGTGATCTTGGGGTCAGGACTTTGAGAGACGCGGAGGAAATGGTGCCTAACCGGGCAGAAGATTACCTCCTCAGCGCGATCGCAGACGCCTCGGTCGTAGCCCCGTCGCCGATATATGCGCGGCCCTCAACACTCAGTCCGCCGCCAGCAAGATAACGTGATCTCGCGGCGACTAACGTACGGCGCGATCAAAGCAGATCGTCGCCTGTCAGGGGTGACACGTTAGCGCGGGATCCAGGCGATGGCGTCGATCTCCACGTTGACGCCCGCGCGCGGCGCGCTGGCCTCCACGGTGGTGCGCGCGGGCTGCACGCCCTTGAAGTAATCGCGAAACACGCGGTTGAAGGCGTCGAAGTCCTTCATGTCGCGCAGGAACACGCCCACCTTCACCACGTGCTGCAGCGACGTGCCCGCCGCCTCCAGCACCTTGGCAACGTTGTCGAGCGTCACGCGCGTCTGTTCGGCGATGTCCGTGGATACCACCTGCTTGGTGACCGGATCGAGCGGCCCCTGCCCGGAGACGAAGACGAAGTCTCCGCACTTCACGCCCTGCGCGATGGGCGACTCCATCCCGGCCGAGAAGCCGGTGGTGGGCGCCGCCTTCGTGTAGACGACTTCTGGTTTCATGCCGGATCTCCCCTCAAGACTCGCGCGACCTCGCCCGGAATCGGCCTGGCCTCGAGCGGCTCGCCCGGCGCCGACGGCCGCCGCACCCACGCGCGCACCTCGAAGCCGGACGCGCAGGCGCGGCCGTCCACGGCGATCTCGTACTCCATCCGGAATGTCTTGTCCTTAACCCACGCGACGGTCGCCCGGATCCGCATGCCGTCGCCCCAGCGCACCGGCGAGACGAACCGCGCGCCCGACTCCACGATCGGCACGCCCACGATCTCGTAACGCGGGAAGAGCGTCGGCCACGGCAGACCCAGCGCGTCGAACAGCGAGTCGCACGCGAGATCGAACCACTCGTAGAAGCGCGGATAGAACACGATGCCCGCCCAGTCCACGTCGCCCCAGCGCACCTTCACGTCGATCGTATGGGACGTCACAGGGTGCGCTCCGCCCACTCGCGCAGCACGTAGCGCTGCAGCTTGCCGGTCACCGTGCGCGGCAGCTCCGCCACGACGGCGATGCGCCGCGGGCGCTGGTGTGACGGCAGCGTCGCGGCCAGGTGCGCCTCCAGGGCTTCGGTCAGCGCCTCGGGCTCGCCGGCGCCGCGCGATACCACGAACGCCACTGGCTTGACGAGGCCCGCCTCGGCCGGCACGCCCACCACGCCGGCGTCAGCGACGTCCGGATGCGCGAGCAGCGCCGCCTCGACGTCGCTCGGCGCCACCCACTGCCCGGCCACCTTGAACAGCTCGTCGTCGCGCCCGGCGTGGTGATAGAAGCCGTCGACATCGCGCGTCATCACGTCGCCCGTGCGGAACCACTCGCCCTGGAACGCACGGCGCGAGAGGTCGAGGCGGTTCCAGTACCCGGGGCTCGCCGACGGCGTGCGCACGTACAGCACGCCGGGCTCACCGGTCGCCACGGCACGGCCCTCGGTGTCGAGCAGCCGCGCCTCGGTGCCCGGTACCGGCACGCCCGCCGAGCCCGCGCGGCTCTTGCCGGGCCGGTTGGAGAGCACCATGAAGATCGTCTCGCTGGCGCCGAGGCCGTCGAGGATCTCGACGCCGAAGCGTGCGCGCCACCCGTCATAGAGCTCGACCGGCAGCCGCTCGCCCGCCGACACGCACGCGCGCACCGAGCGGAACGCGTCGGCAGGCAGCCCGGCGCGCAGCAGCCGCCCGTAGAACGTCGGCACCGAGAAGAACAGCGTCGGCTTGAACGCGGCGACCGCGCGCCGCACGGAGTCCGCGTCCGGCCACGCCGGGTCGAGCCAGGTGGTGGCGCCCGCGTAGCACGGAATCAGCAGCGCGTTGCCCAGCGCGTAGGCGAAGAACAGCTTGGACGTCGCCAGCACGCGATCGGTGTCGGCGACGCTCAGCACGTCGAGCCCGTAGTGACGGCACGCCAGCAGATCGCGATGCAGGTGCACGGCGGCCTTGGGTCCGCCCGTGGTGCCAGATGTGTAAAGCCAGAACGCCATGTCGTCACCGCTCACCGGCTCCAGCGCGCACTCCGGCGACGCGGCGGCCAGCAGCGCGCCGAGCGTGCCGGGCGTGTCCCCGGTGGCGATCACCGCGCGCAGGTGGGGTAGCTCGGTGAGGATGCCCTTGGCCTCGGCCAGCAGCGCGGCGTCCGCGATCAGCACGCGCGCGCGGCTGTCGCGCAGCAGCGCGGCCCACTGCGCCGGCCCAAGGCGCGTGTTGAGCGGCACCGCCACCGCGCCGATGCGGAGCGCGCCGAAGAACGTCGCGGCCCACTCCACCCCGTCGGGCAGCAGCAGCGCCACGCGCTGCTCGGGCTCGAGGCCCAGCCCGCGCAGGACGTTGCCGCAGCGGCCGGCCAGCCGCAGCAGCTCGCGGTACGTGGTGGGGCCGGCCGGCGTGACGATGGCGGGCCGGTCGGCCGCGCCGCCGGCCACGGTGTCGTCGAGAAAGGCGCTGACCGCGTTGGGCATGGGGGCCCCAGTCTACGGCGAGCGGCGGCCTGTGGTACACCTTGGCCCCAATGACCTCCGATCAGCCGTGCGCGGGCAAGAACGTCCTGGTGACCGGCGCCCAGCGCGGCATCGGGCGCGCGGTGGCCATCCGGTTCGCCCAGGCCGGCGCGGACGTCGCGCTCAACTTCCTGGACGACGAGGCGGGCGCGAAATCAGCGGCGGCGGAGATCACCGCGCTCGGCCGGCGCGCCGCGACGCTGGCCGCCGACATCGCCAAGCCGTCCCAGGCGCGGCGCCTGGTGGCCGAGGCTGAGCGGGCGCTGGGGCCGATCGACGTCCTCGTGAACAACGCGGCGATCTTCCCCCGGGCGCCGTTTCTCGAGCTCAGCGAGGACACGTGGGACGCCGTGCTCGGCACCAACCTCAAGGCCACGTTCGTCTGCGCGCAGGAGGTGGCGCGCCGGATGGTGGCAGCGAAGCGGCCCGGGGTGATCATCAACCTCTCGTCCGGCGCGCCGTACCGCGGCTCGATGCGCGCCACCGCCTACATGGCGAGCAAGCTCGGCATCGTCGGCCTCACGCGCGGCATGGCCCGCGAGCTCGCGCCCCACGGTATCCGCGTGAACGCCGTCGCCCCGGGCATCACGAACACCGCGATGCCGCGCCTGGGCAACACGGAGGAGAGCCTGGCCGCGCTCGGGCGCGCGAACCCGACGGGCCGCCTCGCCGAGCCCGACGACATCGCCGACGTGATCGTCTTCCTCGCCACCGACGCCGCCCGCTACGTGGTCGGCCAGCTGATCCACGTCAACGGCGGCGACTATCACGGGTAGGTCGGCGGGCGTCCGGGCTCAGCCGTGCAGCGTCTTCATCACCGCGGCGTTGCCGATCAGCTCCCCCGGGCGGCCGGCGAAGATGATCTCGCCGCGGTCGATGGCGTACAGGCGATCGGCGATGCGGCCGGCGTTCTGCACGTGCGACTCGGCGATGAGCACCGAGACGCCGAGCGCCTTGATGGCCCGGACCGCCTCGATGAATCGCGTGACGACGACGGGCGCCAGCCCCTCGAACGGCTCGTCGAGCAGCAGCACGGACGGCTTGAGCGTGAGCGCGCGCGTGATGGCAAGCATCTTCTTCTGGCCGCCCGAGAGGTGCAGGCCGCGGCGGGTGAGGAACGTCTTGATCTCGGGGAAGATCGAGAAGATCTGATCGTCGCCGGTGACGGTGGCCGAGCCGCCGAGCCAGGCCGTGATCTGGAAGTTCTCCTCCACGCTGAGGTCGGGGAAGATCCCGCAGTCCTCGGGGGCGTAGCCGATGCCCAGCCGCGCGCGCTGGTGCGCGGGCAGGCGCGTGACGTCCTGGCCCTTGAAGCGCACGCGTCCGCTCCGCGGCGCCAGCAGCCCCATGATCGTGTCGATCGTCGTCGTCTTGCCGGCCCCGTTGCGTCCCACCAGGCATACCGACTCGCCGGGGCCGAGGCTGAGCGAGATGGAGCGGAGAATCTGCGCGGGGCCGCGGTAGGTCTCGACCTGGTCGAGCTCGAGCATCGGGCCCGGCTGGCTCACGCGCTCGCCTCCGGGGTGCCGATGAGTGTCGTGAGCACCCGCTCGTCGCGACGGATCTCGTCGGGCGTGCCGTCGGCCAGGATCGTCCCCTGGTGCATGGCCACGATGCGGTCGGCGTAGGAGAAGACCACGTCCATGTCGTGCTCGATGATGGCCGCCGAGATGTGCTCCGAGCGCACGATGGACGAGATGGTGTCCATGATCGGCGCCTTCTCGCGGGTGCCGACGCCGCTGGTCGGCTCGTCGAGGAAGAGCAACTTCGGGCGCAGCGCGTAGGCGATGGCCACGTCGAGCAGCTTGCGCTCGCCCTGCGAGAGGCCGCCGGCCAGCACGCGGGCTTTCGACTCCAAGCGGAAGAGGTGCAGGATCTCCATCGCCTCCTGCCACACGGGGCGATCCGACTCGGCCAGCGTCCACAGCTTCCGTGTCTTGCCGTGCCGGGAGAAGATCGCCAGCGCCACGTTGTCGAGGGCGCTGAGCTGGTCGAACAGGTTGACGAGCTGGAAGCTGCGGGCGATGCCGGCCGCGATGCGCTCGTGCACCGTCTGGGCGGTGACGTCCTGGCCGCGGAAGATGATCTGGCCGGCGTCGGCCCGCAGGAGCCCGC
>Ga0137394_10004757_pt1 | contig 10322 bp, 10 predicted proteins | sample czobulk116metaG_FD_108278 | JGI IMG/M metagenome (GOLD analysis project Ga0137394, IMG submission 108278) | Vadose zone soil microbial communities from Angelo Coast Range Reserve, California, USA - czobulk1.16 metaG | ecosystem: Environmental > Terrestrial > Soil > Vadose zone | place: USA... | reverse complement strand
GCGGTTCGACCACGGCCAGACGAGCTACCGGGTGCGCGAGGCGATCGTCCGCCGCTTGCCCGACGGCGAGCCGCGCCGCGATCAGGTCGCGCGCGAGCTGTGCATGAGCGAGCGGACCCTGCAGCGGCGCCTGGAGGACGAGTCATCGTCGTTCGGGCAGCTCCTGAACGACACCCGCCGGGGGCTCGCCGTGCAATACCTCAACCGGCTCCATCTCTCGCTGGCGGAGACCGCCTATCTGCTCGGATTCTCCGAGCAGAGCAGCTTCTTCCGCGCCTGCAAGCGCTGGTTCGGGCTTCCGCCGGGAGAATACCGGCGGCAGTTGATCCAGCGGGCCTAGGACGAGATACCTGCACGGGGATCCCCGCTATACCGCGCTGCTGGCGCGGGTACAGATGCCGGTGGACTGATCGTCGGGCTCGGTTTCGCGGCTCACGGCCTTGCCCTGCTTCCGCGAGAAGGCCTGGAAGGCCTTGCCTCGATCTCCAGGGTTCGATGCAGCTCGAACGGCACCTGCTCCCCGCCATGGAGGACGCGACCGGTGATGGATTCCCCATCGAGGATGCCCGCAAACACGAACTCGTCGTCGCCTCGTCTCATCACGAAGCAGATGTACCCATCGCTCTCGCTCGCCTTGACCAGGGTCAGGTCGCCGGTGCCGGCGAGATGAAGCGTGCCGGTCGCCCGGGAGCGGCCGCGCACGAAGTCAGCCCGGATGAATTGCAGGTCCCCTCCGGCATCCAGCGTTCCCACCCAGACACCCGGGAGCCGTACAGGCGGCGCTTCCTGGTGGCAGAAGGAGAGCGAGAGGAAAGCCAGGGCGAGATGGATGCAATGCATCGTCAGCCTCCACGAGCAGCATTGCCCAGGCAGGAAAAGCGGCAATCGAAGTGGGACGACCGGGACTGGGGGCGGGATCAGCGGGCCGGGGCTCGCTACTGGATGATCTTCCTCAGCCGCTCGCTGTACGTGCGGCTCGACATCAACTTCGTTCCGTCGCGGAGGACGACGGCATACTCGCCGTGGAACCAGGGCTCGAGCCGCTGGATGGAGTCGACGTTGACGATCGCGGACCGATGCACGCGCAGGAAGCGATCCGGATCGAGCCGCTCCTCGAAGTTCTTGAGGCTGTCGCGCAACAGGTGCTCCCGGCCGCCGGCGTGGATCTTCACGTAGTTGCCCGACGCCTCCAGCCACTCGATCTCCGCGATGCGGACGAAGTACACGGCCTCGCCGGTGCGGATGGCCACCCGCTCCTGCGTGCGTCGCTCCCCGCGGATCGATTCCAGGAGCGAGAGGATCTGCGGCTCGATGCCAGGGCGCTCCGGTTGCGCCAGCTTCTTGAGGACGTGTTCCATCGCCCTGCCGAAGCGCGCGCGCGTGAACGGCTTGAGCAGGTAGTCGACGGCGTGCACCTCGAAGGCGCGGAGCGCGAATGCGTCGTAGGCGGTGACGAAGATCACCGCGGGGGTTGCTTCCGGAGAGAGCTTTTCCAGGACGGTGAAGCCGTCTCCTTCGGGCATCTGCACGTCGAGGAAGAGGAGCGACGGCCGCAGCTCGCGGACCTTGGCCAACGCCTCGCTTCCGTCCCGGGCCTCGCCGACCACGGCGACGTCAGGGAACGCGGCCAAGAGAGTCCTGATCCGCTCGCGCGCGAGCGGCTCGTCATCCGCAATCACTGCGTTCACCGGGCTCACCCGCGCTCCTCGCCGGTCCTGCTGCGGGGAACCTTGACGGTCACCTGCGTTCCCGACTCCGGGTTTCCCTGGAGCGCGACGGCGCCGCGCGTTCCGTAGAGCTGCTCGAGGCGCAGGCGGATGTTCGACAAGCCGATGCCCTCCCGGAGCCCGTTCTGGGAGAGGCCCGCGCCATCGTCGGCCACGCTGATCTCGACGGATTCTCCCTCCGCGCGCGCGCGGATCTCGATCCGGCCGGCGCCGGCGCGGCGATCGATGCCGTGGCGGATGGCGTTCTCCACCAGGGGTTGGAGGATGAAGAGTGGAACGGTGACCTCGAGCAGGGCGGGATCGACGTCCACGCGGATGGAGAGCCGATCTCCGAAGCGGATGCGGAGGATGTTGATGTAGGGCGCCAGAACGGCCAGCTCCTCGCGCAGGGGAGCTTCCTGGACGTTCTTGCGTTCCAGGCTGAGGCGCAAGAGGTCGCCGAGCTGCGCCAGCATCTCGTCGGCGGCCTCGACGTTGCGGTGCATGAGGGTGGAGATGGAGTGCAGCGCGTTGAAGAGGAAGTGAGGCTGCAGCTCGGCGCGGAGGATCTCCAGCTTGGCCCTGGTGAGGTGGTTTTCCAGCTGCGAAGCGCGCAACTGACCTTCGCGCAGGGACCTCTGGTACTCGACCGCATGCACAACGCCCAGCACCAGCGCCATCATGAAAACTTCATAAAAGAAGCTCTCGATCAGATGCTGCTTGATCATTCCGGGCGGCGTCGGGAACAACCACACGCGGAGGGGCAGGTAGATCGCGAACTGGATCACCACCAGCACGGCGATCGCCCCCAGGTACAGAGGCGCATACCGCCAGCGTCCGGCACCGAGCGGCCAGCGCCGGACCCCCCAGAGCAGGACGAGCGTGCTGCCGGTGCAGAGCTCGAACGAGAGCAGATTGAGCGCGATCGCCTTCTGCCATTCGGGCGGCTGGCCCGTGTGGATCCGGTTCAACGTCGAGAAGCCCGCCGATACGAGCGCGACCACCGCCCAGATACCGACGATCACCGTCACGTCGCGCAGGACGCTTCGCAGCATGACCCGGACCGGCCGCGCCGGCGCTGCCGCCGTCAGGGGCGATGCGGTTGCGGTGAGGGCGGAGCCGTTCATCGGGCCACGGTGGGAAGTGCCTGAACCTATCCGCGAACCAGGCTCCCGAACAACCCGAAGGGACGACCCGGCCTTCCCCAGGGCCGAAACGGCGATTCCCGCCTTTGGAATCGATCCGTTCAGCCGAACGTGAAGTCGAGCACCTTGCCCCCGGGATCCAGGAACTCGAGCTCGAAGCGCCGATCGACGACCGATCCCGGTTGCCGGATCAGCTGATACAGCCTCGGTTCAGTGACCGCGCCGGAGCCCTGTTCATCGACGTCGATCCCGTGGGCCGCACCCGGTGGCTTTCCGTCGATGAGCACGCGAAATCTCACCGGAGTCCCGCGCGTCGCCGGCGCCATTACGAGGTTTAGATCGCGGGCGTGAAAGCGGTAGGCGATCCGGCCGCTCCGCTCGTTCGAGAGGGCGGCCTCACCGCCGACCGTCCATTCTCCGGAGAGGGCCCAATCGTTGAGCGCGAGCCGGTCGGGAAACGAATAGGTCCGGCGCCCGTTGCGGGCTACGTCCTCGCGCGACGCGAATCGCTCCGCGCGATCGCGACCGACGTAGGTTTCCAGCGATCGCAGGTTGCGGGAATCGGCGGAAAGCTCCAAGGGGCGAATGTCGGCCACTGCCGGTCGACGGTCGACCTGGGAGCCCGCCTCTGCCAGCAACTTCTGGATCACCTGTTCGGACTGCTCATATCCGCCCTCGCCGAACTGGCGATGCCGGACCTGCCCCTGGGCGTCGATCAGGTAGAGCGCGGGCCAGTACTCGTTGTCGAAGGCGCGCCAGACGGCGTACTCGGGGTCGAGCGCGATCGGGAACTCGACGCCGAACTGCTTGGCCATCCGGCGGACGTCGCCGGCGTCTCTCTCGATGCTGAACTCGGGCGTGTGCACGCCGATCACCACCAGCCCCTGGTCCTTGTATTTCGCGGCCCAGGCCCGGACATAGGGGAGCGTGCGCAGCCAGTTGATGCAGGTGAAGGTCCAGAAATCGACCAGCACGACCTTGCCGCGCAGGCCGGCCGGCGTCAGCGGAGGCGAGTTCAGCCACTCCGTCGCTCCCGCGAGCGAGGGGAAACCGACCCGCTGCGTCTTGCCTTCGGAGTGGAACGCCGCTCCGATGGCCAGCGCGAGCACGGCGGCGAAGAGCAAGCGAAATCCGGTGGCGCTCATCGGGACAATCCGTCGACGTCGACGATGGCCTGGGCGAATGCCGCCGGCGCTTCCTGCGGGACGTTGTGCCCGATGCCCTTCAGGACGCGATGCGAATGCTTGCCCGTGTACTGACTGGCGTACGCCTTGCCGTCCGCGAACGGGCCGTCGAAATCGCTGCCGATGGTGATCGCCGGCACGGTGATGGGCGGGCGCGCCGAGAGCTTCTGCTCGTAGGCGTCGTATTGCGGCTCTCCTTTGGCGAGGCCCTGCCGCCACCGGTAGTTGTGGATGACGATGTCGACGTGGTCCGGGTTTTCGAACGCAGCGGCCGTGCGCTCGTAGGTCGCGTCGTCGAACTTCCAGTCCGGAGAGGCGATCTTCCAGATCAGCTTGTCGAAGTCGTGCCGGTGCTGGGTGTACCCGAGCCGGCCGCGGTCGGTGGCGAAGTAGTACTGGTACCACCAACCATATTCCGCCACCGGCGGCAGCGGTTTCTTTTGCGCCTCGACGTTGGTGACCAGGTATCCGCTCACCGCGACGATTCCCTTGCAGCGCTCCGGCCAGAGCGCGGCGATGATGCCGGTGGTCCGCGATCCCCAGTCGAAGCCGCCGATGATGGCCTTGTCGATCTTGAGCGCGTCCATCAGCTTGACGATGTCGAGGGCAACGGCCGACTGCTGGGCGTTCCGGAACGTCTCGCTCGAGAGGAAGCGCGTGGTTCCATACCCTCGCAAGTACGGCACGATCACGCGGTAGCCCTTCGATGCCAGCAAGGGGGCCACTTCCTCGTAGCTGTGGATGTCATACGGCCAGCCGTGCAGCAGGACCACCGGAGTCCCCCCGGCGGGACCCGACTCGGCGTAGCCGACGTTCAGGACCCCGGCGTCGATCTGCTTGATGGGACCGAATGCGCCGGCAGCGATGAGCGTGCCAGTCAGAAGGGCGACAGACATGGTTTCCTCTCCAGCGACCTTGTGCAACAGTCTCATCGGTCGGCTCCCTCTGGAGAGCACCATCCCGCGGACGGCGGCCGCTGATCGACAGCAGGCAGTCTTGCCAGGAAATCGATCACCGGTGAAGTCGCCCCAGACCAGATCAGCGTGCGGCCGTCTGGTGGAGCGGATCCGTGCTTCCACGGGCACCCCTCGAGTCGATGCTGAAGGCACCGGCGCCCCTGGCAAAGACGATCAGCAGGCCGCCGGCGATCGAGAGGTTCTTGAGAAAGTTCACCATCTGGCCCTGCTGTTCGCTCGCGGGGGCGGCCCAGAAGTTGTGGAAGACGATTGTCACCGGAGTGAGAAAGACCAGTAGCGCGATCGCAGCCCAGCGAGCCTTGAATCCCACGACGAGGCAGATCCCGCCCAGGAACTCGAGGGCAACCGCGATCGCCAGCAGGATCTCCGGAATGCCCTTGCTCGCGGCGTAAGCCACGGTTCCATGCCAGGCAGCGAGCTTTCCTGCGCCGCTGATGACGAAGATCAAACTGAGCGCTACGCGCCCGAGGAGCTGCGCCCATCTCGAGATTGCATCCATGTGCGTCTCCATTCCCGCCGGGGAGTCTGCCGCCGGACAGCAACGTGCAACGGCTGCGCCACGGGTTTGGCGCCAGCCGGTACGTGCTTTTACCGGAGATCAACCGCCTTCGGTGATGTCCACGAAAGGAACGCCCGCCAAAGCCGACGATCGCGTCGGGCAGCGGTTGGCGCTACCCTTCGTCGCCTCGCCCTGGGGGAGACGATGGTCCACTGCTCATGCTGTCATCAGCTTGTCGCCGCGCTCGTAGAGGTGCCCAGTACCCGGCAACTGGTGTGTTCACGTTGCCTCACCCGGATTCGCGGCATGCTGGGAGTCTGGGACGCGCTGATCGGCGCCGCGAGGCAGCGGACGAAGCCGGGTGACGCGTAGCGCGTCGCGGTCAGGGCACCCGCTCCCGGGCGGCATCGCGGATCCACACTTCGACGCGGCGATTGCGCTGCCGCCCGTAGGCGTCGTTGCGCGACGAGACGGGCATGGCCGCGCCGAATCCCTTCACCACCGAGGGCTTCACGCCTCGTCTCTCGAACTCGCTCGCGACCTGGTTGGCGCGTGCGAGCGAGCCGGCGGGATCATCCGCGAACCCCAGGAGCAAGAGCTGCGCACCGGGCCGGGTGCGGAGGAAGGCGACGAGGCGCTCCAGGTTCCGGCTCGCCAGGCTGTCGAGCTCATCCGTGCCCGGGCGGAAGCGAAGGTCCACCGTGAGGCGTTTCGCCTGGAGTGTCGCCGCCACGTACGCCGGGGGGCAGCGGGCGTCGCAGGCGTCCGGGCTCCGAGCGGCGATGGAGAGATCGACGAAGCCGCTCTCACGGACGACCTGCTGCCCTTCCGGCGAGAGGGCGAAATTGACCAGGCTCGTGACCAGCGGGGTGCGCGGGTGGGGCAGCGTATAGAGGTAGAGCCGCCGAGAGAGCGGATAGCTCTCGTTCGCTACCGTGAAAGGAGACGGCAAGGTGGGCGAGAAGCCTCGTTCGGAGATGGCGACGGCGTTCGCCGAGCGGACGTACGCGAGGCCGACGATTCCGATCGCGCCCGGCTCGGTCGCCACGTTGTCGGAGAGCTCGATGCCGTCGACGAACCGCTTGGCCGAGCTCACCAGCGGCTGTGCCTCGAGCACCAGCTGCCGGAAGGTGTCGTAGGTCCCCGAATTGTCGTCCAGCGCGTAGACCTCGATGGGCCCCGGGCTCCCGCCCACCGCCGACCAGTCGCGCACCCGCCCGGTGAAGATGGCCTTCACCTGGTCGAGGTCGAGCGGGGGCACCTTGTTGTTGGAGTGCACGATCACCGCGATCCCGTCGAGCGCGATGACGTGCTCTGTGGCAGGCGCCCGGAGATCGCCGATGCGTTTGCGCGCCAGCGCCGACCTCTCGGTGTCGCTCATCGGCCGCGAGGCCATGGCGATGTCGCACTGCTCCTCGGCGATTCCGGTGAATCCGGTCGCGGTGCCAGCGGCCTCGATGGAAACGGTGAGCGAGCCTGTGCTGAGCGACGTCTGGCGCGGGGATGCCCCCGGCTTGCGCTCGACCGACCGGGCGCCCTTGCGCGTGAAGAAGGCGTCGACCAGCGCGGGCGCCAGCTCCCCTCCGATGGTGTTGGAGCCGCACAGGCGGAGATCAGGAGTCCCCGCCGCGGAGCCGGATGGCTTCGGCCGGAGAGTCGACCAGAGCAGGAATCCGAGGGCGCCGGCGACCACCACCGCGACGCTCGCCAAGGCGGCCACGCTGCGCTTGGGGCGCTTCGGCGCCACGGGCGGCAAGGTGTCACTGCTGGGGATCTGCGGGGCGCGCAGCTCGGGAAGCGCGGCGGGGGTGTGCTCGGTGGGCGTCTCGCTCTCCGTGGCGGCGATGCTCTCGCGGATCCTGCCCCGCAACCACCGGCGATCGCGCTCGAAGAGATCGGCGACGAAGCGCCCCACCTCCTCGCGCGGCGCCTTTCGCACGCCGCTCTTCTCCAGGGCCGACTCGAGGGCCTCGCGCATCTCGGCCGCAGTGGCGAATCGCTGATCGGGCTCGCGGGCCAGCGCCTTGTCGGCGACGGCTGCGATTTCCGGCGGGATCTCGCTCGCCACCGAGGCCACCGGAGGAGTCGGATCGCCGAGCAGCTTCTCCGACGCTTCCGGCGCGTCAGCCTTGAAAAAGAGCCGGCGCCCGGTGAGCAGCTCCCAGAAGACGATCCCCGCCGCATAGACGTCCACCCGCCGGTCGATGGGCCGCCCCAGCGCCTGCTCCGGAGCCATGTACGCGGCTTTGCCCTTGATGACGCCCGCTTGAGTGACCTCGCCGCCGGTGGCGGCCTTGGCGATGCCGAAGTCGACGAGCTTGACCTCTCCGTCGTAGGTGATGAAGACGTTCTGCGGAGAGACGTCGCGGTGGATGACCTCCAGCGATCGCCCGTCCCAATCGCGCAGCTCGTGCGCGGAGTGCAGGCCCGCCAACATCTCGGAGACGATCGCCGCCGCGAGCGGAAGCCCGACGCCGCCGCTCGCCCGGGCGGCCCGCACCACCTTGTGGAGCGGCTGTCCGTCGAGGAACTCCATCGCGATGTAGTAGCGGCCGCCGTCGTCGCCGACCTCCAGCGTCTGCACGACGTTGGGGTGATGCAGCCTCGCCGCCAGCCTCGCCTCGGACATGAGCATGTCCTTGAAGCGAGGATCGTCCTCCATCTCCGGCCGGATGCTCTTGATCACCACCAGTTTGGAGAAGCCGGCAGGCCCGCGCCGGATGGCCAGATAGACTTCGGCCTGGCCGCCGCGTCCGAGACTGGCGACCAGCCGGTACGGTCCGACATTGCGGGAGAGCGGTTCCACGGGCCCTCGCCCGATCCTCTACCGCACGACTGCAGGCAGCGAAAGGGCACGGCTCTCTTGCTTCTGCGCGTCCGCTTGCGGCACCATCCACCAGGACGCTGTCTCCGTATTTCAAGCGTGTTCCCGCCTTCGCGGGAACACGCAGAAAAGGCGTAGGCGCATTTCCGCGCCTTCGGCGCGGAGCGCCTGGGCGGAGGCTCGCATGCGGTGCTGCATCGGAGCGCGCGTTCTGGCGTTCGCGCTCCTCTCCGCCGGAGGCGCGCTGGCGCTGGCCACGGGCAGGATCTCCGGCGTGGTCACCGACGCGAGAACGCAAGCGCCGGTGGCCAAGGCGCTGGTGACCGCGCGCGGAGGTGCCCTGCCAGGCCAGCGGAGCGCGGTCGCCGACCAGCGAGGCGTTTTCGAGATTGCGCGGCTCCCGGCCGGGACCTACGTCCTCACCGTCGAGCGCGAAGGGTTCCAGAAGCTCGCCTCTCAGGAGCTGGTGGTGGAGGCCCCACGAGCGACCAAGGTCCGGCTCCAACTCGTCCCGCTGCCGCCGCCCGAGCCGATGACCGAGGTCAACCCGCCTTCGGGCGACCAGCCCATCGTCTTCAACGACGCGTTGACGCCGCCGGTGCTCATCTCCGGCCCGTCACCCGAGTACACACCCATGGCGCTCGAGCGGCGGGTCGAGGGCACCATGGCGATCCGCTGCGTGATCACCGTGGATGGCACGGTGCACGGCTGCCGCGTGATCAAGAGCTTGCCATTCATGGATCGCGCCGCCATCACTGCGCTCGAGCGGCGCAAGTACAAGCCGGCGCTGCGGGCGGGGCAGCCGGTGGATGTGTATTACACGTTCACCATCACGTTCACGCTGCCCTGAAGTCCGCCTGCCGAGCCGCGCTACTTGCGCGGCTTGGTGCGATCGAGGTCGAGCTCGAGGCCGCTGCCGTAAGGCCGGTGGCACGCCTGGCGGCTGCACGCCGCGTTCGGCCAAGGGCTTGGACGCCTCTTGCAACGAGTTCCCGTTCCACTAGGGTGCGCGCGCGTCGCGGCCTCAACTCTCAACAAGGAGGAGATCCTCATGGGAACAGCCGACACCAACCGCGGGTTGCAGAACATCAAGTTCGACCGGAACAGCCACCAGATTAGCCTCGGCGAATCCAATACGCGGATCCCGGTACGTGAATTCTTCGAGTACTTGCGCGAGCAGGGTGTGGAGGAGCGCGACGTTCTTCCCGTATGGCAAACTGGAGCGAACAAGAACCGGAGCAGCGAGAGCGCTGGGCGGGGCAGCTCGAACCTCTGACCAGCGGCGATATGTGAACGGTCCGACGCAGGGCGGCTGCATCGTGCGCCGCCCTTTTTTTGCGCGCGTGCGAATGCACCGCGAAGGTCGCGAACGAGGGTTTGAATGCAACCAGCAGAGCTGACTTCCAGCTGCGCAAAAGGCGAGGGTAATCCCGCGCATCGGCGAAAGGGCTGCGGCTCGCGGGACGGCGGGGGTCGATCGGGGCCGCTATCATCCGTTCGTGGACCCCTACATGACCAAGACGGCGGAGATCCTGCGCGAGGGAAAAGGCAGGCTCGATCGCCTGTCGACCGTGCTGCGGGCTTCCGCACCCGAATTCTCCGTTCTCCAGCGCCGGCGGAGGCTGAAGAGAGCGGAGGCGCGGTACGCCGACGTGAGCCGGCATTTCGAGCAACTGCGCGGTGCCGGCACCGAGGGCATCGCCGACCTCAAGGTGGCTCTGGAGAAAGCATGGGCCGCCTTCACAGCCGAAATCGGCTGGAAGGCATAGCGAGACCTGCTGCGTTCACATGCCCCGTGCCGTTCTGCACCCGTGCTCCGTGAATGGAGAGCCGATGGATGCCGCGGGCAGCGGCGCCCGGCCTCGGCCTGGTGGCGGGAGGCGCCGGAGGAGCGCAGAGCCATGATGCTCGGGGCCGAAAGGACCGACAAATTACCCGAGCTGCTTTCCTTTGCTCTCGACCGCGCCCATTAGATCTCGCCAGGAGG
>Ga0137394_10004756_pt1 | contig 10324 bp, 4 predicted proteins | sample czobulk116metaG_FD_108278 | JGI IMG/M metagenome (GOLD analysis project Ga0137394, IMG submission 108278) | Vadose zone soil microbial communities from Angelo Coast Range Reserve, California, USA - czobulk1.16 metaG | ecosystem: Environmental > Terrestrial > Soil > Vadose zone | place: USA... | reverse complement strand
GCTTTGCGGCACGGGATCAAACGTTTCAAAGCGCAAGCCTCCTTCGGATACATCGAGCACGCTCCCGCCGTCATCCCGTTCCAGCTGTAGAAATGCAAGTTTATCGGGCATCTTTCTGAGTTTTCGGCGTCGATCCAGGTTTACGTTTGTCAGGTTCATGTTTTTTTTCGGAGGCGCTTCTGATTTTCGGAACGGCCTTCAACGGTGGGAGATTGAAGGAATGCCGAATCGGCGGGCCCAGGGTGGATGTGGGGCCGGGCCTGCTGGCCTCACGAACGTCATTATACTCTCCCTCGCTACAATTGGAAGTCATTCGTACCGGTACTCGGTACCCAATTTTCTGAGCCTACTACGTCCGACCTGCCGCCACCTTTTTTCAACCTCCGGGTTCTATTGACAGCCCATCGAGAGACGCTGGTATCCTGAACGTCTCACCAGCCATGCCCATCCGCCCCACCCCGGGGGAATAGAGGCAGCGAGTCATGAATCCGGAAAAACTCCGCGTCGCGCGGGAAAAGCTCACTCGTGTCTTCCGTTATCTGGAAGCGCTCAACCAGCATCGCAATCCGGCCAAGCGCCAGATTCGCGAACAACTCTGGAGTCTGTGGTTGCACGATCTTCCCGAACATCCTTCCATCAAACGAGGCGCCTCTAAATCCGCGTCCACGAAAAGCAAAGCCGCGGATCTCCAGAATGACGACACCAGCGCCGGCGGATTCGTTGTCAAGGTACAGCGTCCCACACTGACCGCCCCTCCCGAGCCTCCCGCCGCAATCGCCGCCTGGCTGGAAGCCGGATGGGAAGACCCGTCAAGCGAGCCTTCCGTAAGCGCTTCCCGGAATGAGCCGGATCAACAAGGCGAAGCGCGCACCACCAACTTCGCCGATGAACCGGCAAGGCTAGCCGTTTTGCAACGTTGGACGGCGGCACGCCAGGAATGGGCCAGGAACGAAAGGCCCGCCCGCGCCGCGATGAAAATCTTTGAGACCTTTTACTCCCTCTACGGTCGCATCGATCGCGAAGCCGAGCGCGTCGAGTTGGTGCTCGGCGATGGCATCCTCAGTTGGCGCCGAACCGAAGGCAGCATCTACCATCCCATTCTCCTGCAACGCCTGCAGCTTCAATTCAACGCCGCCGTACCTGAATTCACTCTGTCGGAAGCCGACTATCCCGTCGAACTTTATTCCGCTCTTTTCCAATCCATGACCGACGTCGACGGACGCGCCATCGGCCGCTGCCGCGAAGAGTTGGAGCAGGAAGGTTTTCATCCGCTCATCAATGGCGCTACTTCCGGGTTTCTCAAGCGCCTGGTCGTGCAGCTCTCCCCGCGCGGTGAATTGATCGAAGAGCGCGCACCGGCCGGCGAAGCAAATGATCCCCAGATCGGCCGCCATCCGATTCTGTTTCTGCGCGCCCGCACGCTGGGATTTGCCGCCGCCATCGAAGGCATTCTGGCGGACCTGCGAACGCGCGAAGATCTGCCTTGGTCTCTCTTGAATATCGTTGGCGAGGAATCTCCTCTCCCCGACACCGGAGAAACCGACCCTTCGGCGAATCACTACAGCGAAGCCGACGCCGCAGTTCTTCTCAGCAAGCCCGCCAACCCCGAGCAGATTCGAATTGCCAGGCAACTCGAGGAATACGGTGGCGTCCTGGTTCAAGGCCCCCCGGGCACCGGAAAAACTCACACCATTGGAAATCTCATCGGTCACTTGCTGGCCCAGGGAAAAAGCGTCCTCGTCACCAGCCATACCACAAAAGCCTTGCGCATGGTGCGCCATCACATCGTTCCCGAACTGCGTCCGCTGTGCGTCAGCCTCCTTGAAAGTGATTTGGACAGCCGCAAACAGCTGGAAAGCGCCGTCGGCTCCATCGCGGAAAGATTGTCGCGTGCCGACGCCGGTTCGCTCGAAATCGAATGGAAGAAACTGGAATCCGAGCGCGGCGACCTCCTGAAGAAGCTCGACGAGGTGCGAAACCAATTCGCCGACGCCCGCGCCGACGAGTATCGCGACATTGTCATTGCCGGAAAATCCTGGGTCCCTGCCGATGCCGCTCGCAAAGTCGCCCAGGAAAAAGACACCCTCGGTTGGATCCCCGGGCCCGTAGCTGCCGTCGCGCCCTTGCCTCTCTTTTCCGGAGAATTGGCCGACGTCTACCGCACCAACGTTTCTGTCTCTCGTGAAGACGAAGCCGAACTCTCCGGTCATCTCCCCGAGCTCCATGATCTCCCACGGCCTGAAGACTTCGAAGCCTCGGTCAGTGAGCGCAATCGCCTCGGCATGGAAGATCTCGATTTGCGTTCCGATCTCTGGCAGTCCGGCGCATCGCAAGGCTCACCCGATGAACTGGAATCGCTCGCCGCCAACTTGACTCAATCCGTTGAGCCGCTCTCCGGGAAAGATAAGTGGAAGCTCGCCGCCGTTTACGCCGGCAAGTACGGCGGCGCCCACCGCCAGCCTTGGGATCAACTCGTCAGCTTCGTCCGCCTCGTTCATCGCGAGGCCGCCAACGCGCAGGAATCCTTCCTCAAATTCGGCCCGCAACTTTCTCATGAGCATCCGCTCGAGGATCAGGAGCGCATCGCCGGAGAAATCCTCGCTCACCTCGAAGGCGGCGGCAAACTTGGCTCTTTCGCGCTTCTCACGCACAAAGCCTGGAGCCAGTTCATCGATGCGACCAAGATCAAAAACGCCCGCCCGCGCCTCCCGGAACACTTTGAAGCCCTGCGCCAGCTTGCGCGCCTCATGAATCTGCGCCAGGATCTCGCCGGCCGCTGGGACCGCCAAATGGCTGCCCTCGGCACGCCGCCTTCGGCTGAAATGGGCGAAGAAGTTGAAAAAACGCTCATGCAGTTTTGTGATGCCATCGAGAATTGCCTCGGCTGGCATGAGCACACCTGGCTCCCCCTGCAACAGCAACTCGAGGATCTCGGTTTTCGCTGGGAAAAATTTCTTGCCGAACAGCCTCCGGTTGTCGGCGCCGACGGCGAACTGGTGCGCATCGGCAAAGCCGTCAATAAATCCCTTCTTCCCATCCTGGACTCGCGTTACAAGAAGCTGAAGCTGCTCCAGCTCGAAGAAGAAATCCGCGACCTCAAGAATCGCCTCAAGCTCGCCGCTCGCCTCGCGAAATCCTCCAAAGTCATTTCTAAACTCCTCGCCGCCGTGAAAGACGAAGATTCGAACGACTATCGCGATGCCTACGAACGCCTACTGGAACTCAAAAGCCGCCAGGCCGATCTTGATCTTCGCCGCGCCTTGCTCACCAAACTCGAAAGCGCCGCGCCTTCCTGGGCCGCCGCCATTCGCAATCGCACCGCCGCGCACGGCCGCGGCGAGCCGCCTCGCGATCCTGCTGCCGCCTGGACTTGGCGCCAGCTCAACGATGAACTCGATCGCCGCGCCGGCGTTTCTCTCGAAGCGCTCCAGTCCAAGAGCGAAAAGTTTCGTGAGCAGCTTCGCCGCGTCACTGTCGGCCTCATTGACCGGCGCGCCTGGTCCGCCCAAGCTCGCCGTACTTCTTCCCGCCAGCGTCAGGCGCTGGTCGGATGGCTGGACACCATTCGCCGCATCGGCAAAGGCCACGGCATCCGCGTTGCTCTCCTCCGCGCTGAAGCCGCCCGGAAAATGTCCGAATGCCGGAGCGCCGTTCCTGTCTGGGTCATGCCTCTTTCTCGCGTCGTCGAAAATTTTGACCCGCGTACCACACGCTTCGACGTCGTCATCATTGACGAAGCCAGCCAGAGCGACGTCATGGCTCTCGTCGCTCTGTACCTCGGAAAAACCGTCCTCGTCGTCGGCGACCACGAACAAGTCAGCCCGTCCGCCGTCGGCCAGGATCTTGGCATCATCCAGAACCTCATCTTCCAGTACCTCCCCGGAATCCCCAATTCCGATCTCTACGATGGCCAGATTTCCATCTACGACCTCGCGCGCCAGTCCTTCGGCGGCACCACTTGCCTCGTCGAACATTTCCGTTGCGTCCCGGAAATCATCCAGTTCAGCAATCTGATTTCCTACGACTACCGCATCAAGCCTTTGCGCGATGCCAGCCGCGTTCGGCTGCGCCCTCATACCATCGCCTATCGCGTTTCCGGCTCCAGCCGAGACGGCAAGGTCAACCGTCAGGAAGCCCTCGCCACTGCTTCACTCCTCGTTGCAGCTATCGAGCAGCCGGAGTATAAGAAAAACGACGCTGCAGAACCCACCAGTTTTGGCGTAGTTTCTCTTGTTGGTGACGAGCAGGCCATCGAGATTGACAACCTCCTCCGCGCGCATCTTTCGCCCGACCGCTATGAACTCCATCGTCTCCTGTGCGGCAACGCCGCCCAATTCCAGGGTGACGAACGCGACGTCATCTTCATCTCTTTGGTTGACACGGCGCAGCGCGGCCCGCTCTCTCTCCGCGACCAGGAACTCTTCAAGCAGCGCTTCAACGTAGCCGCCAGCCGTGCCCGCGACCAGATGTGGATTGTCCACTCCCTCAGTCCCAACAACGACCTCAAGCCCGACGACCTTCGCCGCCAGTTGATCGAGCACGCCCAGGATCCCAGCCGCCTCATGCGTGCCCTCGATGAAAAGGAGAAGCGCACTCAGTCCGCTTTCGAACGCGAAGTCATGAAGCGCCTCAGCGCCGCCGGTTATCACGTTGCTCCCCAGTGGCGTGTCGGCGCGTTTCGAATTGACCTGGTCGTCGAAGGCGACGGCCGCCGCCTGGCCATCGAGTGCGATGGCGACCGCTATCATCCTCTCGAAAAACTTCCCGAGGACATGGACCGCCAGTCTGTCCTCGAGCGCATGGGCTGGATCTTCACGCGCATCCGCGGCACCGAATTTCTCCGCAATCCCGACCGCGCCATGAAGCCCGTTTTTGAAAAGCTCCAGTTGCTTGAAATTTCTCCGAACGGCGGGACTTCGAGTACTCCCGGGAAAAAACAGCCGTCCGCCGATCTCATCGAGCGCGTTATCCGCCGCGCCGAGGAACTTCGCGCAAAATGGTCGGCTTCAGCGGAATCTTCGTCCCGTCGTCAAAAGGAATCTCGCGAAGTCCCGCAGCCTGATGTAATTGTCTGACCGGCCGCGATTAAATGGGCGCTTAGCCGACAATTCTCACGAACAACGCTACCGTTTGCGGAGCAAATCCTCTGTAGGGGCACAGCACGCGGCGCCCCAGCTTGCCCAGACGTCCAATTCACCCTGCTTTTCAGATGGTTTCTTTGCCCAAACGGTTTTTGTAAATCATGGCCTACGGCTTGGGCAACCCGTGCATCCTCGTGACCCGTAAGCGCGATCTTGCCGCCCGTCACCGTCCGCGTTTCAGCTATACTCCGTCCCGCAACGACATTCGCTTATCCAGCTAGGAGCAGCCTTGGCCGGATTCACACCTAAGCTAGTTCTTGTTTTTCTTTTTGCCGCCTCATACGCCGGTTTTCTGCGCGCTTCGACGCAATCCTCGCCGGCCACCACTGCTCCTGCCGAAACTAGTGTCACTTCCTCAACTTCTTCGCCAACTACTTCCGCCACACCGTCTCTCTACCAATCAAAAATCACTTCCTACACCCTCCCGCCTGATCTCTATCGTAAAGCCCACAACCGCGGGCGCATTGGCTTCGCCTCCCGCATCATCGGTTTTTTCTACGGCCTCTTCGTTCTCTGGTTCATCCTGCGTCGCAAACTCTCCGCGAAATATCGCGATTGGGCCGAAAAAGTTTCTCGCAACCGCTTCCTGCAGGCGCTCATTTTCACCCCGCTCCTCGTCCTGACGATCGGCGTTCTTCAGCTTCCCAGCGATCTCTTTCAGGAATCAGTTTTGAAAATTTACAAAATTTCCGTCCAGTCCTGGCCTTCCTGGACTGCCGATTGGGCTAAAGGCCAGCTCCTCACTATCATCATTGGCAGCTTGCTCGCCTGGATTCTCTACGCCGTCATTCGCGAGAGCCCCCGCCGCTGGTGGCTCTACTTCTGGATCATCTCGCTGCCGCTCATGCTGTTCGTCCTGTTCATCTCTCCCTACGTCATCGACCCGCTCTTCAACAAGTACGAACCGCTCTCCACCAAGGCTCCCCAACTCGTTCCCGAACTCCAGCGCGTCACCCGCCGCGCCGGCCAGGAAGTTTCTCCCGAGCGAATGTTCTGGATGAAGGCCAGCGACAAAACCGTCGCCACAAACGCTTCCGTCAACGGCTTCGGCGCCTCCAAGCGCATCATCATCTGGGACACGACCTTAGCGCAGGAAACCACCGACGAAGTCCTCACCGATTTCGGCCACGAAATGGGCCACTACGTCCTCGGCCACGTCTGGAAGGGATTTCTGTTCTTCGCCGCGCTGCTATTTGCGCTTTTCTACCTCGGTTATCGTTCCATCGGCCGGCTACTCGCTCGCTGCGGCGCCGCCTGGGGTATCCGCTCCCTCGATGATTGGGCTTCGCTTCCCGCGCTTCTCTTTCTTCTGACGCTCTTCGGTTTTGCGGCGGATGCCTTCGGCAATACCTTCAGCCGTTATCAAGAGCACCAGGCCGATATCTATAGCCTCGAAGTCACCCACGGCATCGTTCCCGACCCCGGCCAGGCTTTTGCGCGTTCGTTCCAGATCTACGGCGAAACTGTTCTCGTCGATCCCGACCCAAATCCCGTCAACGTCTTCCTCTTCTTCGATCACCCCACTGTCACCGACCGCATTCGCCTCGGTGTTACCTACGACCCCTGGTCCAAAGGCGAATCACCCCAATTCGTTGAGTGACGCTCCGTCTTATTGTTTTTTGACTTGGCATTCATTCGTGTTGAGCGTAAATTTCCTTGCACCAGCCACCCGAGGTGCTTATGAAGGTGCTATTCGGTCTCCCCCTGCTGGCGATCGCGGTTTTCCTCTTCGCTCCACCCCGTCCGGAGGCCCCCACCGGCTTTGACGACAAAACCAATGGTCTGGTGGACGACGCCACTCACGCCGCCGATCAAGCCAGGTTCGAGGAAACCGAAGCCGTCGCCGACGGTCTCGGCCCTCTCTATAACGCGCAATCCTGCCGCGAATGTCACCAGAATCCCACCACCGGCGGCTCCAGCCAGGTTTCCGAATTGCGCGCCGGCCACCACGGGCCCCACGGTGAGTTCGTCAATCCCGATATTCCGATTGCCCGCGGAACAGAAATCATCAAGGCCCGCTCGCTGGTAAATGACCGCGCCATCTGTCCGAATGCGGCGTTCCCCAGCACGGAAATCCAGGAGCGCGTGCCAGACACGGAAAAGATTCGCACCTTCCGCATTTCGCTGAATGTTCTAGGGGATGGTTTCGTCGAAGCCGTTGCCGATCAGACTTTCCTCGACCTCGCCAGGGAGCAATGCAAGAAAAGCCATAACAAAATCTGCGGTCAGGTTCTATATGTTCCCGTCGTCGAAGCCCCCGGCCAGACCGCTGTCGGCCGCTTCGGTTGGAAGGACCAGCAAGCCAGCCTCTTGTCCTTTTCCGCCGACGCCTATCTCAACGAAATGGGCGTCACCAGCCGCCTCCAGCCGGACGAAGTCACCAACCTTTGCAACACCGCCAGCGAGCCCAATGACAAGACCGGCCCCGACGGCCTCTCCGACGTCGATCACTTTGCTCGTTTCATGCGCGCCAGCGAAGCACCTGCGCGCGATGCACAATTGGCGCAGACTCCCCAGGCTCGCCATGGCGCCGAATTATTCGATACCGTTGGCTGTGTTGCCTGCCACGTTCAAACCCTCACCACTGCTCCCGCCGGCACAAGCATCAACGGCGGCTCTTTCACCGTCCCCGCCGCACTCGGTGAAAAGCAATTTCATCCTTACGGCGACTTCCTCCTGCACGACGTCGGCACTGGCGACGGCATCGTCCAGTCCATGACCGAGCATTACGGCAAGAACATGTACCGGATCACCTGGAAAAATCTCTCCATTCCCGAATTCAACAGCACCGCCAACAAAATCCGCACTGCTCCGCTCTGGGGTGTGCGCCTGCACTCGCGTCTGATGCACGACGGCGCTTCCGTCACGCTCCTTGACGCTATCCTCCGTCATCATGGCGAAGCCGAACACGTCACCGAAAAATTCGAGAGGCTCAAACCGAGCGATAAGGAAGCCCTTCTAGAATTCCTTCGCTCCCTTTAGGCCGACTTTGTGGGGGCGCAGCATGCGGCGCCCCTGCTCGGCAAGATTGTGCCAGCAAGAGGGAATTTGCCCGCCTCTTACCCTAATCGAAGAATCGGCGTGAGAATTCCTCCCGGCTTAGTGGAGTCCACTTTCTTCGCCCAGGCAAATCCCAGTGTCCGTCCGTACAGTAATTGTTTACGCAAGGCTCCCTTCCGAACCGCTTTGCCATCCCTCTTTCTCTGCTAGCCTGTAGATACGAAACGATATACCCCGCCCCCGGGATTTTCATTGGCTTACCCGGCGGGGCACGTCGCCTTTTTCTCAAATCAAGTCGTGGCTGCTGGGCGGCCATAGCAATTTCTCCGCCTTTTAAGGCGATGAGGAGCACGCCGTGAAACTGGCATCAACCATTCTTGTGACCACTGGAATTCTTGGCATGCTGGCCATTCCCGCCCTCGGTCAGGCCCGTCCGTCCGCCGGCCCTGCCAAAAATGTTTCCCGCACCACCAAAGCCGTCAATTACCGCCGCGCCGGCGCCGCCAAGATCGATTTTCAAGGCACCGAATTGATGCAGCAAGCCAGCGGCGAAGCCCGCGTGCAAAACAAAGGCAACCGCACGGAGATTGAAGCGAAATTCACCGGCCTCGACGAAGCCACAAAGTTCGGCCTCGAATACCTCACCTACGTTTTGTGGGCTGTTTCTCCCGGAGGCCGCGCCGTGAATCTTGGCGAAGTCGTCCTCAAGAACGGCGCCGGCGAAGTGAAAGCCATCTCCGACATGCAGACTTTCGGCATGATCGTCACTGCCGAACCCTATTTCGCCGTCACTCAGCCCGGCAACACCGTCGTTCTCGAAAACGTTTTTGGCCCTGCCACGCTCGGCAAAGTCGAAAACATTGACGCCAGCTACGAACTCATCGGCCGCGGCAGCTACTCCTCCTCCAACACCAAAATTGAAAACGCTATCTTCGGCATCGACCGCAAGACTCCGCTCGAACTCTTTGAAGCGCGCAACTCCGTGCGCATTGCACACATCGCTCTTGCCGATAAATACGCAACATCCACGCTCGCCAAGGCCGAGCAGCAGCTCAAGAACGCCGAAGAAACCTACGCCCGCAAGAGCGACAAAAAATCCGTCATCGCCGCCGCTCGCGAAGTCGTGCAAACTGCGGAGGAAGCCCGCGTCATGGCCGTAAAACAAAAGGCCGAGGAAGACGCGCAAGCCAGAATCGCCGCCGAAAAGAAAGCCGCCGAAGATCGCGAAGCCAAGGCCCGCGCCGACGCCATTGCTGAAGCGCAACGCCGCCAGGAAGCCGAGCAAGCTCGCCAGCAAGCCGAAGCCGCCAAGGCAGAAGCTGTTCGCATGAAGCAGGAAGCCGAGCAGGCCGCCGCCGAAGCCGCGCGCCAGAAAGCCGAAGCTGAAAAAGCTAGCGCCGCCGCTTTACTCCAGCAGCAAGCCGCGCAGGCCGCTGCCGACCAGGCGGCTAAGGACAGAACCGCCGCGCAAGCGCAGCAACGCGCCGCCGAGGCAAAACCGAAAAGGCCCGCCAGGCCGCCGCTCAAGCCGAAGCCGAAAAAGCTCAGCTTCGCGCCCAGCTTCTTTCGCAACTCAATTCCATTTTGCAGACCCGCGACTCCGCTCGCGGCCTCATCGTCAACATGTCCGATGTGCTCTTTGACACCGGCAGCTACACGCTCAAGCCCGGCGCTCGCGAAAAACTCGCCAAAATTTCCGGCATCGTCCTCGCGCATTCCGGCCTCTCTCTCCAGATCGAAGGCCACACCGACAGCGTTGGCAGCGACGATTTCAATCAGCAGCTCTCCGAACGCCGCGCCGATTCCGTCCGCGATTTCCTCGCCGAGCAAGGCGTTCCCGGCTCTTCCATCACTGCCCATGGCTTCGGCAAAACGCAGCCCGTCGCCGCCAACGACACTCCCGAGGGCCGCCAGCGCAATCGCCGCGTCGAACTCGTCGTCAACGGCGACGCCATCGGCAACACCGCCATAGCCTCTGCCGCCCCCGCGGCCCGGCGATAACCCCAGCGCCGCTCTAATTGCTAGTTGGCTGGAGAGATGGCGCGTAAAAAAAACGAGACTGGCCTCTCGACGTACTTCAAATGGACAAACTAATGCCCCGCGTGCTCAACGGGCCCGGGAATGACAATGATGTAGGCGTCCGGCCGTCCCGGCCTGATCACGCGTGGCATGTTCCGAGCCGC
>Ga0137394_10004755_pt1 | contig 10324 bp, 8 predicted proteins | sample czobulk116metaG_FD_108278 | JGI IMG/M metagenome (GOLD analysis project Ga0137394, IMG submission 108278) | Vadose zone soil microbial communities from Angelo Coast Range Reserve, California, USA - czobulk1.16 metaG | ecosystem: Environmental > Terrestrial > Soil > Vadose zone | place: USA... | reverse complement strand
TGTGCTTACCTGACACATCCCCTAATAATACACAGACTGGTGACTCGGAGCTTGAGGTGGTGCGGGTGGTGCGTAGTGCTTCTCGATGGTCTCGAACGCGCTTCTCCGGAAAGCTAGGTCGCCATGGGTCCATTTGACATCCCGAAGCTCCCTCCTCGCCTCTTCGACATAGATATTTGCGCATCCATAAACCACGTTTCCCAGCAACTCCAGGAGCAGCTCCGTGATGCAGCCGGGATATCTGTGATTTGAAAAGATACCATGATCTCGAACGGCAATATCGCAGACTAGGTTAAGGATGATTTGTTGTGTCCCAGTCGAGTCTTTGTACTTCTCCCAGTCGTACGTGATGGCTTTGAATGCGCCGACGCAAAAGGTAGTGAACTCCCTAGATGGGGACGCAGTAGACGACAGCAGTTTCCTAACAGTGAGAAAATACAGTTCGAGGGTAAAACCGAAAGCGCCGCCGACGCAGAGATCTTGAAGACGCCACAATTGCCGTTCCATAAGTCGATGTCGACCGACGAACAATCGAGGTGAGGTACGGATTTTCTCAATAGTCTCTAGTACCATCTCGCGAATGCCATGCTGTTCTTGACCGAGGGAGCACAGGCCTTGAAGCCGCTGTCGGAGGTATATCAATTGGGGCTGAACAGGATCGGAAAGGAAGTCAAAAAAGTCCAATAGGTGGGTGGGTCCTGTAAGGGTATCGAAGGCCACACCGGGCAACTGTCGAGTCAAACCATGGGTGACTTTGTCCATCTCACTTTGAAGAGCCGAGATACCCCTATCGATCGGTCCCATACCGTCGGCTTCACCCTGGATGTCCTCCAGTTTTGATGCATCATGGCGTAGCATTGCCTCCGCTTCCTCCACTGCCTTATTCGGTTCCCTGAAGCGTCCGCAGGCTTGATAGAGTTTTTCTACACAGTCCCACGCAGTCGCAGAATGTTCATCTATTCTGCGGGCATTATTGAGTGCCAGGTCATCGGTATCCATGGAATCGTCGTCCACATCCTTCTGTAGAGCAAGCGTTGCTATCGTCCCCCTCGCATACTCCTTTAGCCGTTCGGTATTGAGCATGTGCCTTATCGCTACGAGGGAGAGACATGTCCAACGCAACGTGAACGATCGGTTCAGGCCAGTCTCTGAGAATTTCCAGGTCTCTTCGGCATTGCCGAGGTCGCTGAGCAATTTTCCGATTTCTCCGAACCAGCGTAACTCGGCGTTCATGCAAAAGACAAATGACGCCGCGGTTTCTACACATGCACGTGATCGCTTGCGCCAGTCGTCCACGTGCACGAATGCCCCACGGTTGTTGCATGTTTCGAACAAATGCCGAAGGCGTTTGGAGAGATCTTCCAGACCCACAGGTGGGAGGCCGGGGGGTGTGCTAGGCTGCAGTTGGGGCGAGAGAGGGCGAGGAAAATGAACGTGGCGACTACTTGCAGCATCCGGCAACCCACCGTACGATTCGAACGCAGCGAGCGAGTTGCGATTGGTAGGTTCGTACTTCGTGATCCCAGTGGCGCCGGTCCACACTTCTTGACCCCACTCTGTGTTGAACGAACCAGGAATTCCCAGAGCAAAGGATTCCATTTCGCCATCCCCTCTGAGATTTTGAGCCATCCATCCAATCGCCCTTTCATCGCGGCCCAAGCGTGCGTCATTCTCTTCCATCGCCAGCCTCATCTGTTCGTCCTCAATATTCGGAAACATCTGCCTCTTTGCTTGTTCGAGATTCTTTGGCCATCTTCTACGCTTCCACGAATAACAATACCAGACAAAGCGAGAGAATGAGGTGCGATAGGGAGATCGTGGGTCCTTGACCTGCGCAATTGTGCTAATGATATAGAGGGCGGCACAGAAGGTGACTGGGACGAGAGTAAGTATACCCACGATCCCGTAGGTATTCAGAAGGAAGTCGGCAAGCCCAGTGAAGAATAGGAAGAGAGAAATGTGGACAAGTCCAGGCACCGCTTCCGCAGTTGCTGACATGTACCAGTTCTTAACTCCCTCATGTAGATACTGTCGGATCCTTGCGAGCTTGCGTGGGTTACTGTAACGCTTGAAGATGTGCATGTAGTCACGGGCCCAACCCTGGACGAGGGTCGCCAGGAGTGCCGCGAAAAGGCTGAACACAAGACTCAAGAACCAGTAGATATTCACCCGGACGTCAGATGCTGACGCATTGACAGCAGGGTCTACGAGCGATATATCCGGAGAGATGGAGGCTTGAGCGCCGAGAGAGGAAAGCTGCTCGGATATCTGATTAAGCAGCAGTGCAGATTGTTTTTGGAAGTAGGCAGATTGCTGTGCAGGTGTCTGTTGTATGCCCTGAGAACGATCGATAATGAACGCTGTGAGGGCCGCAGAGAACAAGCCAGCCTGAAAGTTCGTCCGTGAACACAATAAAGCATAAAAGTGCATGAGATAAATAAACACACAAATATGAGGACACCGTCCATGTCTCCCTTTAGGCTCTGTATTGTGGCCTCGTCATAGCTTTTTGCCTCTTTCCCATAAAGAGACCAAAGGGCATTGGAGCTATCATCAAAGTCCCTTTCTTGCGATTCTTCTGAAGAGCTGCCACCATTACTTGTAATGTCGCCGTACGTAACCGTCCTTGTCCCTTCACGCCGCGGGCCATCAGTCAAGCAGTCGGGTCGGTGATGGAACTTAACGATGGCTCACGTCGATTTCGAGCGGGTATCTCCTCATACGAGTCCTCGCCTTCAGGTACTACTAGTGTAGGCCCTCCTGGTGCACAACGATGAGTACATTCAACCCCAAGGACCAGGTTGAAATGGGAATGTACCGTGGACGGTCGGGCTGTAGAAAACTGAGTGGGCGACCCTCTCAGGGTCAATAATCTCAATATCTTGCTGCATTGAATGGGTGTACCCGTCAATGTATGCAACCGACATTTTTACTACCTGTGCTTGGACGAGACCGATAAGAACTGGAGTATTAGTAAGCAATCTGGCAGGTGCCAGTGGCGCTGTACGCCACATGCCAAAAAGGACAGATTAAGGGCCGGGTATGCAGTGACTTGAATTGAAGTAGTTTCCTGATGCCCCCCAGCCCCCAGAGGACGATTGATCTTCTCGCTCTCATACCATGTCTTACCCTGACTACGCCTTCACTCACTTGTCCTCCGACTTGCAGCCGATTCTCGATACTGCCGTGAACGAGTACAGAAAGAAGACAAAAATTGATCTCCTTCTGCATCCACTCTCAGCCAAATTCGATGACTGTGACTCCCCAAACTCTGTTCTTACCGTCCTGCAGCGGCAAGTCCTGGGTGTCGATCCGCCTCAGAGTAGCGACGAGGACGACGTATTCACAAGATGGCTCTATCCAACCGTGAAAGTTATCTTTGCCTTCTCTACTACTCTTAGAGAAACTGTTGACCTAGTATGCTTTATGTCATGAACTCGTCTGAAATCTACCACAATTTCTTTGGCAGGTATACTCACCTGCGACGATGATCTTTACCGGAATCAGTGTTCTCGTTTTAGTGCGTATCTTCTTCATAACTTTGCACGGTTCATTGTAATGCCGACATCTCTTATGAGGCTAAGGGCGTCCGTAGAAGCCAAGACACTCTCATCGTTCTTTTTAAGCGCATCGAATCTTTCTTCCGGCGTCTCGAGTTCTTCACCGACGTGCCACTTACTCCTATAATGATGGACGTATTCACGTGGATAGTCGCCGACTTCATTTTCGTTCTCGCCATCGTGACGAGAAACCTTAAGCAAGGCAGAGTTAGTGAGTAGTTCCCGTACGAGTATGCCACCCGGACCGTTGACTGTGAGAACTTCAGAGAAATATCTGAAGCAACTGGCCCGAAGGACAGATATGGAAGATGCACTGAAGAGGCTAGAAAACATGACTCAAGAGGAGACTCGGATGGCTAATTCGCAACTTGTGAGGGAAGTTAGGGATACTGCGGCTACGGTCGATGGCAGTGTGGCCAGCACCGACGATCCAGAGCCCATCGTTGACAGTAGGACGAGGCGCGTCGATACTTTGGTGCCAGTTGTCGACGATATGGAGGTCGGCATCAATGAAATGAATCGTTCGTAGTCTGCTCACCTCATCTGTGCTAAATGTGAAGACTAAATGTCCTTGTAGGACAACACCGGCTACAGAGGGTAGGAAGATGGCTCTCTCCTCCAGACCTATGGCAGAATCACAACGCGGCGTGCAACGCTCGCCATGCGGGTACAGGCGACTGGCTTTTCCAAACCAGAACATTCAGGAATTGGAGGTCTATGGGTCCTCTATTGTGGATACATGGAAAACGTAAGTTCTTCTCCGCCTTCCACGCCTCTGCTCCTGATGACGTCCCTTAAACTAGCCGGAGCCGGTAAGAGCATTCTGTGGTCGGTGTTCTTCTGCTGCTGCTGTCAAGGAGAACTTACCTCGCTGGTCAGCTCCACAATCATCGAGTACATTGAAGGCATGTGTACGGCTGGCAGCGCCTTTATGGGATATTTCTACTTCGATCCTCGGGATAAGCTCAAGAGAAACCATCTCAACATGGTACCTTCTCTTCTTATGCAATTAGCCACTCGTTCTACCCTCTGTTGCGACACGCTCTTTCGCTTCTACTCGGTACACAACAAAGGTGCAGACGTACCCCGCGGCACCATGTTGACAGAATGCTTGAAAGAGATGGTATCAATTCCTGGTTATGTTCCTATTTATCTTGTTCTTGATGGGCTTAATGAATGCCCTGATTCTCCCGGGGTGCCGTCGCCACGAGAGGAGGTCCTCGGGCTTATCAAAGAGCTCGTTCAATTAAACCGACGGAATCTACACCTATGCGTCGTCAGCCGTTTCGAGGCCGACATTCGAGCCGTCCTCGAGCCTTTGGCAATTTCCCCCGTATCCTTGGACGACGCACCTGGACACAAACGTGACATCATCACGTACATCAACGCTGTCGTTCATTCGGACCGAAGAATTCAGGGATTGAGAGCGGATGACAAACAGCTGATCATTGATAAGCTCCCAGAGAGTGCGGACGGAATGTTTGTACCTGACTGCTTGGCTTCTTGGCCGCGCTAACGATTATATAGGTTTCAATTTGCTTCTTGTCAGCTGGAGGCGCTGCGAGTTTGTCTCCCACAGGATGTGCATCGTGTCCTGGATGAAATCCCACGAGGCCTGGACGAGACATACGAGCGCATTCTGAGGGGGATCAACCATTCGAACAGAAAGCGTGCCCATCTTCTCTTGCAATGCCTTACGGCGGCCATTAAGCCTCTTCGCGTCGAGGAGCTCGCGGTGATTCTTGCCGTTGATTTTGATGACGTATCAGGGGTCCCGAAACTGAAGCTGAAGGACCGACGCCTGGGGAGTCAAGAACAAGCCATTCTGTCTGCCTGCTCAAGTCTGGTCTCTGTGGTGGATGTCCGAGTTGACAACTCTCGCGTGGTCCAGTTTTCGCACCCGTCAATGAAGGCATTCATGTCGTCCAGCCACCTTGCTGTCTCGAGTGGGCTTGTCTCTCACTATCACATTGTCCTCGAGCGTGCGCATACCATCCTTACCCAAGCTTGTCTCAGCGTCCTACTCCCGTCAAACGACGATGACAACCCCGACCTGGCCAGCATCAAGGAAAACCCTCTAGGCGAATACGCCGCTAAACACTGGGTCGAGCATGCTCGCTTTAGGAACGTTGCAACACACCTACGTGGCATGGTGGAACTACTCTTTGACCGAGAGAAACCGTATTTTGCAAATTGGGTCTCGATGTATGACATGGACGAACCCTTATCGCCGCCCATGACCTACCCAATGCCACCTGATACTGGCCCATTATATTATGCTTCACCGAGCTACGCAATGCCAGGCACATTGTATCAGGTTCCGCCAATACCGATGCCATATCAGGTTTCACCATTACCACACCCATCGTATCAGTCTCCACCAATAATAATCCCCTCGTATCAGGCTCCACCAATACCACTCCCATCGTATCAGGATCCGCAAATACCACTCCCATCGTATCAAGTGTCACCAATACCGGTCACATCGTATCGTGCTTCACCGAGCTACCCCATGCCTCTTGATGCTGACACGCGTGCGCGGTATCATTCTGCACCCAGCTATACAACCCCCCCTGCTGCTGGTTTATCATATCATGCTACACCGAGCTACCCGGTTCCACCTGCTGCTGGCCCACCATTTCATGCTTCACCGAGCTACCCTATGCCCCTTGATGCTGACCCACCGTATTATGCTGCACCCAGCTATCCAACCCCCCTTGCTGCTGGTTTATCATATCGTGCTACACAGAGCTACCCGACTCCACCTGCTGCTGGCCAACCATATCACGCTATGCCGGGCTACCCAACGGCACCTAATGCTGGCCCATCGCATCAGGCTAAACCCACCAACCCGACTCCTAGTGCTAGCCCATTGTATTATGCTACACTATGCGAACTCCCGGACCTTGCAAGGAGCCTCATTGTCAAGCATCCGGAGCACATAGATGAGCGAGGTGGTCGTTACACAACGGCGATCCATGCAGCGTTGTACAAAGGACATCTCTCCATTGCTCGCCTGTTGATCGAACATGGTGCCGACGTGACTTCTCGGGATGACGAGGACTCGACGCCATTACACATAGCCGCACACAGGGGACACGCCGAGCTCGTCCAGCTTTTACTCGACTTTGGGGCTGATGTGAACGCAACCAAGTCAGGCCACTCGCCTCCTTTGGTCGTGGCGTCTAACAGCGGAAATTTCGATGTTGTAAGACTGCTTATTGACGGCGGTGCGGACGTGAACATGCAGGATGACAAGAGCTCAACCCCATTGCATGTTGCATCAGGCAATGGAGACTTAAATGTGATCCAGGCTCTACTCGATCACAATGCCCATGTGCATTCCCGAGACGACCATAACTCGACTCCCTTGCATCTCGGATCGGCCAGGGGGAACTCTCTGGTCGTCGAGTTGTTGATCAAACATAACGCTGACGTGAACGCCTTGGACAATACCAGGTCAACCCCCTTACACCTTGGCTTAACTAATGAACACTTTGACATTGTGGAAATGTTAATTCAACACGGCGCGGACGTGAAAGTCCCGGACAACCAGATGCTCACCCCCTTGCATCTCGCAGCGGCCAGAGGAAACCTCAACGCTATCAGTCTACTTTTGCAGAATGGCGCGGATGTGAATGCACAAGACGACAATCGCTCGACTCCGATGCATCAAGCCTCGGACAATGGCAGCCTTGAGGTTGTCAAATTGCTTATTGACCACGATGCTGATGCGACTGCTCTGGATAATAACGGCTCTACCCCGCTGCATCTAGCATCAGACAACGGAACCGTCGAGCTAGTTAGTTTGCTAATCCAGCACGATGCGAATGTGAAGGCTCGCGATGCCAAGAACTCGACGCCGTTGCACAAAGCATCGTGTCGCGGCCCGCCCGATGTAGTGGACGTCTTGCTAGACCACGGCGGGGATCCGAACGCGCGGGACGACATGGACTGGACCCCTTTGCACATCGCATCTCAGCAAAGGGCCGTCGAAGTCGCGAAACGCTTACTCGCGCGGGGCGCGAACGTGAATGCGGAGGACGGGGATCGCAAGACGCCGTTACACCTGGCGTCGAAGGACAAGAAGATGGCGCACTTGCTGATCAGGGAAGGCGCGGATGTCCACGCGCGGGATAACAACGACTCGATGCCCTTTCAAGTACGGCCAACAGGTCCTGGAGCACACGGTCGCCGGAGCCGCTCCCACAGCCGCACACGACCCGGTGACGGTCTCGCGACAGCGACACGCGGTCTTTCGTCCAGTCCTCGTCCACCCTCATTTGACAAATATTGAGGACAACGCGAAGACGCGGTCCAAACACCGACTTCGACCCCCTCATTTACGTTATGATGTAAAGTTACAGTAACGAGACAGGTCATATTTTCTTTTTCTTTTTTTTGGAAAGACCTACCCATGACCGTACAAGTTGTGCTACAGCTAACTATAGAACGCTAGGTAGGGTGTTCGGGTGTAATAGGATGAGAAATGAAAGGTAACGGGCGCCCGCGCATGAATGCTTAGGTCCCTTGAGTGGGTAACGTAGAAGGAAGGTCCGAGTGGGTAAGTGTGGGAAGTGTGGAGACAGGTCATATTGGGACAGCGATGAGAATAAAATATGACTGACATGAAAAGTGAAAAATGGAGAGATGAACGGGATCAAATGGACATTATGATAGAAGTACCTCGATCATAATGAAGTCGGGAGGACACGCGCGGTGGGCGAATGGCGGGGGATGAAGAATATAATAAGGGGGACTTCGAGCCTATAATCCCGGTTTGACAGCATGTCTGGGCCTGGCCACCTTCCGCGTCTGGCAGATTCGGCTATGGTAGAGGGTCTGGGTCTGGTTCGACATGGGTTACGCCACTTGAGGAATAGAGCCTATAGCGACGGTGACCTGTTGGAGAGGCCTTTCCGATGAGTCTGACAGGCTGACCAGCAACCTCACGCTCATGAATGAACGGGGCAAACGTCTTGTCATCAACGTATCCCGCAGGACATACAAGCTCCTTCAACTCGGGTAGGACCTCCAGACTCGGAGAGGGTTCTCCATCAGATTGCAGAGATCGAGAGAGCTCCCCGACGAGACCACCGTGAACACGAAGGATTTTCACATTTCTAAAGGACCCGAGAAGTTCGCGCCACTGTGTGCCGTCGGCTTCATTATGCCAGTCTGACGATGATGTATGGCCCCTGTAGTCGAGAGTGAGATTCACCACCTCGGAGAATAATCGGTTGAGGTCTTTAGAAATTTGTGTCCCAGAAGACACCTGCCAGTCGAGGTAATTACAAGGAACTGCAAGGCAGAAGTTATTCGACCCGGCCTCCACATGGGCATATGCAAACATGACAACTGCTTCATGATGGAATGTGAACTCGGCACGGCTAAACCTGAGTTTTTCTGCGGTCATCATAAAATTTTGGAGGTGTGGGACAGAGAAGTTAAGCTGGTTGAAGAATTGTACTCTGAACGTCTCGAGGAGAGGGGCGGCCATGTGAGTGAGAACGGCTTCCAAGAAACCACTGACACCCACGAAATCAAACAGGCGGAGGTGAGGATGTGTGACGGGTGTGATGACCGGAGTATGCAACAGTTGCCTTTCAATGTCACGATTGGGAACAGCGGAGCGAAAGCTAATGTGGAGTTCGTCCAGTTGGGGTAAGAGAGAAAGATATTGTAGAAAGTCGTTCGCGTGGGGGTATGTGGGGTGGATCCATTCAAGCGAAAGTATGACAAGGCCAATGGCAGTTGAAAGAAAAGAATAGCCTATTGGGGAGGTGAAGTGAGTCAACATGAGGTAGCGTAGATGTGGTGCTTCGAATGTCGGGGGAAGTGCAATGCGAGTATCGTGCTGGGCCGGAGTCCCGAGACAAAGGAACATCAGTGCCGGAAAATCTTCGTCTAATGCAGATATGAGCTTCGACAAAAGTGGAACATGCAACGAAAGGTAGATGCATCGCACACGATTGCGGTGGCCGAGTGCGAGAATGATTCCCTCTTCGTCTTCTGCGGAGAGGTGTTGAATAGTTTCATCGTAATCGATAATGAGGGGAAAGGGAGGCGAATGTGCCAGCATGTCCGCCACAGGCGTGCCGGCTGTACAAAGGAGGCAGAGACGCAGGTGAGAGGCTGACCCGAAGATGAGGTACCGCCACCTTCGGCAAACTTGCGCCAACTTGTACCACCAGCGTTGGCCAAGCAAGTTCCACAGAGGGCCAGATTCGTCCACGTCGCGGAAATTCGGTCGAGAAAGATAAAAGACATGGAGAAGCGAATCCTCGTCGAGATCGTGGATTGACATACGCGGTGATTTCCTGGCCCTGGGATGGGTTTACTCGTAGATAAACACAGCACAAGATCGCAGGAGAGGAAGCGTACCTCCGGAGTTGTGGTAAACTACTAGTAGTAGGTGCACTTTGGGGAGAGGAGATAGACGTGCTATGTGGTCTGTTGAAGTTACTCAAAATCTGGTAGAACCGTAGAACATAACAAGATAAGGAAACGTACCCCCCACCCTGGGACTCACAACTAGTGCGGTGTGGGTGTTTTCAAGGCCTCCCAATGAACGGAAGACAATTTACAGTCGAAAGGCAATTAGGCATCACAGAGAAATGTGGTCGTAAGCGAGACAAGTGACACTGTCAACATTACCCGGTTTGTAAATTTAAAAACTATAAGTAATTTACAGAATGAATATAAGATCTTTTCATTGTCCATAATTGGAAAATATGTCTGATTAAATTTAAAGTTTCTTCGGT
>Ga0137394_10004753_pt1 | contig 10326 bp, 6 predicted proteins | sample czobulk116metaG_FD_108278 | JGI IMG/M metagenome (GOLD analysis project Ga0137394, IMG submission 108278) | Vadose zone soil microbial communities from Angelo Coast Range Reserve, California, USA - czobulk1.16 metaG | ecosystem: Environmental > Terrestrial > Soil > Vadose zone | place: USA... | reverse complement strand
TACCGCGCGTATCGCAACGGCACTTTGGTGGCGTCTCCTTCAAGTACATCAGCTTCAATTACCGGACTTACCGCAAGCACCCAATACAGCTTTACGGTCACAGCCGTTGACGCGGCAAACAATTCCTCGGCGCTGTCCGCGCCTTTATTGGTGACAACACCGACGTCCACACCGCCGGGTCCGGCCCAGCGTCCTGCTTACAACACCGGCACCGGCTTCTTCGTTCTAGGCAAGACGCTGTACGACGCAGACGGCTACGAGTTTCGCATCCGTGGGGTCAACAAGGCCCACTACGACTCGAATCAGTACGCCGTCGTCAACAACATGAAAGCCAACGCGGTGCGTTGGGTCATGTATGACCCGACGAACACGCAGCCGGCGCAAGTTGCTGCGGCGAATGCTTGGATTGCGCAGAAAATCGTGCCGATTCCCGGCAACTGGGACGGCGTCTGCATCGATTCCACCGCAACCCTGACATCCATCGTCGATCTCTGGGTGGCCCGAGCGGCTTCGTGGACCACGAGCGACCTCCAACGGTACGCGATCATCAACATCGCGAACGAATGGGGACCGAGTAATAGCGTGGTCTGGAGAGACTCGTATATCACCGCAATCCAGCGGATGCGCAACGCAGGATACAAGCAGACGCTGATGATCGACTCCGGCGGCTGCGGGCAGGACGCGGCTGACATTCTGAAGTATGCGCAGGCCGTCTTCGACAGCGACCCACAGAAGAATGTCATCATCAGTCTGCATATCTACGGCCAATGGGCGCGCCCGGCGATCCAGAGCTGGCAGACCGACTACGACACGGTGCTGGCGCAGATGTCTCTGCTCAACGTGCCCATCGTCATCGGCGAGTTCGGCCCGGGCAGAAATATTGGACCCAGCCCGACGCCGATCACGCCGTTGGAGATCATGACGACGGCCGAGACCAATAAATGGGGTTGGCTAGGGTGGGCGGCTGACGACGGCAATACCGACAGTTGGTTCGCGATGCTCTACAACAACACGGTCTACAACAGTAGCGCCGACCTGACGATCTTCGGCAAAGTGGTCGTTGATAACGCGGTCTTCGGGTTGAAGGCAATTGCGGTCAAGGCGGTGGCACTTACGGGAATACCGCCTTTGCCATAGCAGCCTGCATGTAATCGGTCAGCGCCCGCATCAGCCCCAAAGGGCTATTGCGCTAAGCATCAAGCGGGTGCAGGTTCGAGGAGTCAACCACCGCGGAAGAGATCTGGCGCCGCACCGCGGAAGAGCGGACAAGCGGGCACACGCATCAATGCGGCGCTCTTCACGCGCGAAGGCGGATTTCAACTGGTGAATGGACGCAGCGATTCTGAGCTGCCTGCCTCCGTTAATTGCCTGATCAACCCCGGCGCGGTCGCGCGACGATTCGCAAAGCTGCGCGCGGCGAAGCAGGTCGCGCAGGTCACGCTCGAGCCGCCGCGGGGCGTATGGCGCCAGGTGGAAAAGTACAAAGCGCGTTGGGCACGATACTGGGCGGAACGGCAATGAGAAAGCCGCGATTCTGGCTGGCCGTGGGGCTATCGATCGGCCTGCTTGGGCTGGCAGGCCTGCTGGCTGCGCGGTGGGCCGTCGACGCGACGGCCGCGCCGGCGAGCGGCGGTCCGGCGTTTCAAGACCGGTTGCGCTCGCCGATCGGGACGAATCTGGAGGCGCTATCCTACTGGTCGCCGCAGGTGCCGTTCGTCGACGTGATGAAGTCCTCGAGCGAATGGTTTTCGGGGGACGCGAAAGACTGGGGCGGGGGCCCGCCACTGGATCTCGATGCCAACGGCTGGGTGCGCTCGCTGCGGCCCGGGCAGGTGGCACGGAAGCTCATGCTGCGCGAGTTCGGCGATCGCTACCCCGGCGGGCGCTACCTCGTGCGCTACAAGGGCGAGGGCAAGCTGCACTTCGGCTTCGCCGCCAAAGTGGTCTCCCAGCGCACTGGCGAAATGCTGATCGAGGTGACACCGGACGACAGCGGCGTCTACCTATGGATCCAGGCGACCAACCCGGCCAACTACCTGCGCGACATCGAGATCATCATGCCCGGCGGCATCTGCGAGGGCGACCCGTTCCGGCACGCGCTCTCGGCGCAGGACTGCGGCAGGCGGCGCTTCGTGTCCTTCGCCGAGGACCGCAGCATCATCTTCTACCCGGTGTTCGCCGAGCGGCTGCGCGGCTACTCCGTGCTGCGCTTCATGGACTGGATGCGCACCAACAGCAGCCCGGTGGCGAGCTGGACGCAACGCACGCCGGCGAGCTACCACACCTGGGCTGCGGACACCGGGGCGCCGGTGGAAGTGATGATCGCGCTCGCCAATCTGGTGGGGGCGCATCCGTGGTTCACGCTGCCGCACCAGAGCGATGAGTCCTATGCCCGCAGCTTTGCGCAGATCGTCAAAGCGAAACTCGACCCGTCGGTCGGCGTCTACGTGGAGGACTCGAACGAGGTGTGGAACTCAGAGTTCTCGCAGTACGCCTATCTGTTTAAGCAGGCAAAGGCGCTGGGCCTCACTCTGCCGGCGCTTCACGCGCAGCGCACGCACGCGCTCGCCGCGGTATTCAAGGCCGAGCTCGGCGCCGAACGCGTGGTCGCTGTGCTCGGCGTCCAGGCCGCCAACCCGCGGGTGGCGACGAGCGGGCTTGAGTACCTCAGAACACGCTTCGGCGCCGGGGCGCTCGGCATCGATGCGCTGGCGATCGCGCCGTACTTCGGCGTCACGCCGACACCCGCCGAGGCCGGCAAGTTCACCGTCATGACGCGGGACGCCTTTATTGATCACGTGCGAACCACCGTTTTCCCGTACGAGACCGCGCATATGCGCAACCACCGCAGGGTGGCCAACCAATACAGCTTGCGCCTGCTGGCTTACGAGGGCGGCCAGCACATGGTGGGCGTGGGCGCAGCCCAGGACAACCGGGCGCTGAACGCGCTCTTCGACGCGTTCAACCGTGACCAGCGCATCAAGCAGCTCTACCTCGAGTACCTCGCCATCTGGAAGCGCGAGGGCGGCGAGCTCTTCGTGCACTTCAACGACGTCAGCCGGTATACGAAGTCGGGCCGCTGGGGCGCGCTCGAGTACGTCGCGCAGCCGCGCAGCGAGTCGCCCAAGTTCGACGCTCTGCAGACCTTCATCGAGCGGAACCCGCCGTGGTGGACCAACTAATTAGGAGGGAATCTCTCGGGACCTCACCGCGGTCACCGACTGGAGCCGCGAGTGGACGTTCGTCGACGCCTTCAAGGCGAGCCGCTCCTGAATCCATCGCGCGGAGTCCGAGCAGTTCGGGGACTGCCCCTGTGTCGCGAAAGGCGATTTCAACGATCCCACACATTCTCTCTCCCCGTTTCAACGGATGCGGCGTGCCTCCCTGTCTCAGTCCGATCGCGTGCGCTGGTCGAACCAGAGCTTGAGGGTCAACAATCGCATGAAGTACTTACTCGGACGGTCGAGATAATCAGCGATTTCGTCCCGGAAGGGCTCGCCGCAGAGCTCGCCGACCAGCTCATGTGCAGCCTGGTTGGGACGCTGCCACAGCGTCCGTAGCTTCACGCTGGCGCGGATGTAGTAGACCCAGTTCGGCCAGGACTCCTGCGTGGCCATCGTCTTGCCGCGCCGCTCGATCCGCCGTCGCAGCGCGGTGCAGTACCGGTTAAGCGCGACGCGCACAGGGGGTGCGGAAAGCGGCAGGCCGGTATTGGCGTCGGGAATCTGCGAAATCGCTTCGCCGCAGACCCTGCGTACCGCGTTCAGATAGACACGCCGATTGAGCTTCATCTCCGGAGGCGTCGTGCGAGCCAGTTCGAGCACGGCTGGATCAACGGCGGGCGTGTACCAGCCCATCACTCGCTGCGGCACCAGACGCTGGGCGTTGTCGCCCTCGTGGTAGAGAGGGAAGGTGCGACGCGCGGCGATGCGTGCGCGTGCCACCGCGGTCGCCGCATTGCGATCGACTTCGGGATAGAGAGCATTCATCCGCTCACGGACTGCGTTCTCGAATTTCGGGGCCACGGCGAAGTGCGGCAGGTAGCTCTCGAAGGAGAACTCGCCGAAGCGCTCGCGCCGCAGCAGACCCTTCTCCCGTGCGTCGAGGGAAAGAGACTTGAACAGATAGTCGAAGTAGCACCCGGTCACGAGATTCTCCACGCCGAGTTCGCCGAGTTTTTCCCTGAAGCCGAGGAAGTGGTTGCTGGTGAGTTCTCCCATGCCGCCGGAGATCCGCACGCCCATCTCCGCGTTGTCGCCGTAGTGGTCGAAGGAACGCTTGAATGGAAGGAACTCGACGCCGAGCCCATCGGCGATGGCCTTAGCGGAGCGAAACTCCGCGTTCTGCTCGTCGAAGGCGCAGAAGGCGAAAAGCTCGGGATGGCGCTCGGCGCCGCAGAGAATGGCGCGGGAGTCAAGGCCGCCGCTCAGGGCCACGGCGGTTCTGCCGAGGACCGGCAGCGTGCGGCGGCGGGATGCCGTGATCACGGCCTGTGCGAGGCGCTCCGCGATCTCGTCCTCCGCGGCTCCGCTCAGGCCGTCGGGTTCACAATTTTCATAGCGGGAGACCGATCGTCCTGGCGGGGCACGCTCGTTCAGGCGGAAGTTGTGGATGCAGCCGAATTCCAGCGCCGTAACGTGACGGTAGTACGACCGTGGAAACGAGACCACGCCCGTCGCGATGAACTGGGCCATCGAAGTGAGATCCCATTCTGTTCGGTCCAGGAGCCCGGCGAGTATGTCGGGGTGGGAACATAGCAGCTCGCCGGCTGTCGTCGAATAGCAGGGGAGGGCGCCCGCCCGGTCGGTCACGAGGTGGTAAGTCTGTCGGCCGGGGTCGTGCAGGTGAATTGCGAAGCCGCCGCTGAAGCCATGGAGACCCTCGACTCCTCGATTGCGGTAGGCCTGGTAAACGGCCTTGCATGCCAGCCCGCCCTCTCCGTCGACACGCGAAGCGCTCTCCCATTCGCTCGCGTCCAGCGCCAGGCGCCCCGCCAGGCCGACGACAACGCCATCCGGCGACTCGAACGGTGCCCACAAGTCCCTGCGCCCGACGCGGCTCACGAAAAGCGTAAAGGCGTCTCGCGCGACGCGGTCCACCTCCATGTCGGGGTAAAAGCGGAGCGACTCAGCACTCTGGCAGCGCTGGCTCCGGTCGCGAAAGTCGAGTAGGAAGTCACCCATTCATACGCGCTCTCGGGCTGGATGGCCGAAGCAGTGTCTTCGCTTTGCCAAGCCTACCAGCGGACCTTATCAGAAGCTCCCTTGGCACATGAGAGAAGTCAGGACGCCGCCGCGCTTCTGCAGCACCTCGAAAGACTCGGTGTTCCCCATCACCAGCACCCCCGCCTCGTTCAGGGCCGCCGCCAGGTTGTTGACGCCGGCCGCAATCGTGGCCGGAGGGAAGTAGTTGCGTTGCAGCAGGTTGAATGACAGGATCAAGTCGTAGCGCTCGCCTCCCGGAATCGGCCGGAAAACGTCCATGACCTGGATGCGGAACGTCCCCTCGGCCACGAGCCGCTCCACATCGGGGTGCACGACGAGCTGCCGCGTGCACCCATTGCCGTTCTGAAACCGGTACCGCTTGCGCAGGCACCAAGACGCTACGCTGTGGGGAAGCAGCAGACCGGCCGAAAGGAACGTATAGCGGTCGCCAGACGTGTGCTCCCTGTGGATGCTGAAATACCGGCTTTTGGATCCGACTTGCAGTAAGTTCCCCTGCTCGTCGAAGACGCAGCGGCGCCGCTTATCGTAGAGCACGCCGTGATACAGATCGCCAAGCACGTAGGACGCGATGCGATAGCGCTCGCTCAGCAGGGCGTAACTTTGCAGGCTCGCGATGCCGGTCGAGGCCGGCACGTCAAGGACGCGGATCCCCGAGCGCGGCAGGCTGAAACGGTTGGCCGACAGAATGGTGGAAACGGTTCGCCCCAGGCGATCGGCATAGCTCGTCTTCCTGACACCGTTTGGCATCACGAGGCAATCCGCGATGGCGTCGAACTGCCTCGTCAGTTCCGCTCTGCGGATACCGTTGGCGTCCCGGTAGGCCGCCTTCATCTGCTCGAGGTTTCCGGCGAAGTTCTCGATGCGGTGCTTCTCGTCGTAGCTGACCACGAAGTTCACCGCATAAGGCAAGCCGCTGCGGGCCGCCGGCCGCCGTATCGCCGCCGGCAGCTGCCGCCAGGCATCACGTAGTCCGGACAACATGGCAACCGAGCGCTTCATGTCGACCTATCTCGCGCGCTCACAAGCGAACGCCCAAATGACCAAAGGCCGAGCCCTCGCCCGTAGCTCGACCGAGCGCACGCCGTCGGGTCCCTGATGCCGCAACCGCTCGCCCGTCCGCAACGCGGCGCTTCCCAGTTTGTCGAAAGGCGCGCCCAGGGCGCCGGCAATTCCGCCCATACCTATTCGGCCGGTACCACAGACGAATTCGACCGGGAAGCAATGCCGTTTCCACGGTAGATTTCCTCGATCGCTCTTTTCTTGCCTACCAACAGGACGCGCCATTGGTATCTGCGCAGAAAGCGCCTGAACTCAGCGTCCTCGTATCTCGGCTTGCGCTGGATGGCGCTTTTTATCCACCCCCAAAGCATCGCCATGCCGCCGAGCACGTAGGGCCTTTCGCCGGTCCGGTTGATCGCGCTGGCGGTCATGTACAGCAGGCCAGTGCCCATGAAATATTGTCCAAAACCGTGGCGCATGCGGCCCGCGAAGATGCTTTGCTGACTCGAGCCCATAGGGCGCAGATGGACGAAGCGCAGCTCCGGCTCGTCCCAACTGCATGCGATCCAGCCCTTCATGCGACAGCGATGACCATCGATCCCGTCCCACATCACTTGCCGAACGAAGCCGCCGATCTCCTTGAAGCAAGCCACCCGATAAAACTTCGTCATGCCGAGAGACGTCTCGTCGCCGTGGCCCTCGGCGACCAGCGTGCCGTCTTTCTCGAGATAAGCCTTCCCGCTGCAGGTCCCGATCCTCGGGTCGGCCTGCATCCGCTGCATTAGAATTTCGAAATAGCGCGGTGGCAGGCGCAAGTCGAGGTCGAGTTTGCAAAAATAGTCATAGCCGTCCGGGTTGATGCTGTCGTATCCGGCGTAGAAGGCGTCCACCACGCCCGGGCCCACCGCTCTGCGTCCCCGGTCCTTCCGGGTGATCACCGTGATCCAGGGATAGCGCTGCGCGTATTCGCCGAGAATGCGCGCGGTGCCATCCGTCGAGCCATCATCGACGATCACCCACTTCTGCGGAACGATCGACTGCGCGCTGACACTGTCCAGCGTCTGTCGCATATAGTCCGCTTCATCGCGGCACGGCGAAATCAGCACATAACGGCGGTTCATTCCAATCCCGGGTTGTCGCAGGATTCGCGGAACAGCTCGGCCAGCTTTTCCGCTTCGCTGTCGATCGAATGCCGCGCCAGCACACGGCGGCGCGCGGCCTCGCCCATTTTTTCGAGCTCAGCGAGAGGCGTGGAAAGAAAATCCTCCAGCGCCGCGGCCAGGTCGTCGATCGAGCCCGCCGCGAACAGCCATCCGTTTTCTCCGGCCAGCACGAGCTCGGGTATCGCGCCCACATAGGTTGTCAATACGGGCCTGCGCAGCGCCATGGCCTCCATGATCACAATCGGCAAGCCTTCCGCGACGCTCGGGAGAACGAGCCCGCGTGCCGCCAGGATCTCCGCGCGAACCTGACGGCCGCTGATCCACCCGGTAATCCTGACGCGGTCGGAGAGGCCGGAGTTCACGATCAGGGATTCGAGTTCGACGCGCAATTCGCCGTCGCCGGCGAGCACCAGCTCGAACTCGATCCCCTTGCGTGTCAGGCGATGAGCGGCTTCGACCAGCAGCAGTTGCCCTTTGTCCACGCAGAGCCGGCCGACGCAGACCAGGCGCGGTACCGCCGGCGACGGCACGGCCGTGACGTTCTGAAACGCCGCCTCCAGTCCGCAATGGACCACTTTCACCTTCGCCCTGTGCGCCCTCTCGACCCAGCGATAGAGCTGGCCGCGCGCGTAAGAGCTGATCGCCACCACGAACGCCGAGCGGCGCACCTTCTCGGCGATGCCCAGGAACTGCGGCTTGTCGAATTCTTCCGGACCGTGGACGGTGAAGCTGTACGGGGGTCCGCCCAGGACGTGCGCCAGCATTGCGACTTCGGCCGAGTTGGTGCCGAAATGGGCATGCACGTGCCTCGTGCGGAAGGATTTCAGCCACGGCAGCATGCGGCAGGCTTCGGCGAGGGAAGCCAGATGATAGGGCAGCGCACGCTCGCCGCGCCACCCCATGCGGAGCGCCAGTGCGAGCGCCAAAAAGAAGCGCCGCGGGGAGATCAACAGCGTGCGCAGCAGCGCCCACAGCAAGCCGGAAATTCCGTCGCGCAGCACGTAGCGGGTTCGCGTTCGCTCCTGCTGATCCTCTTCGTCCACGAGCACCGCATCCCATCCGCGCAGGGCGATGCGCTGAACCTCGAAGCCTCGCCGCTCCAAGGCGAGGATCTCGCGCCGGATGAAGGTGTGCGTCGCCTTCGGGTACTGATTGACGAAGTAGGCAATGCGCGACCGCATGGCGGCGGCTATTTCTTGCCCCGCGTGCGCCGGAATTGTGGCGTTTCGTCGCGAGGCAGCAGCCCAGAGGAGCCGTTCGCTGTGCATCCGCCTAGGCCATGGAATCGCGTAGCGCCGCCACGATCCCCCGCCCGATCAGGGTTCGCGCAGGTCGCAAGCCGAGAGCCTGGCGGGTCTTGGAGCAGACGCCCGCGAGCTCGACGTGGGCACGCGATCGCAGCGTTTTGACGTGCGCATCGCAAATGAAGCCCGCGCCGACCAGGCCGACCTTCCAGCGGCGGCTATTTGTATTCGATGATCTCGTAGCGTCCCGCCCGCTTGTTAAAGAAAAACCTTGCCAAGCCGACCGCGTGGGCGAATTTGGCGATCAACACGAACGTGGCGTAAAGGACCGCGTCCGCCGCGCTGTCGCCCCCGCCGCGCCGCCGCCGCCAAACGCGGAACCATAGGACCGCATAGGCCGCCAGCAGGAGCAGGCTCGCGCCGCGGGTCGCAGGCGCGCTGCACGCCACGATGAGCGGTAATCCCATCGCCCAGAAGACGGTACTGCTGCGTTCGTGCACGCAGTCGCGCACGGCGGACCTGCCGTGAAGATCGCAACGCTGGCCGATGGCATGGCCGGCGCGCACTGCGCGCCGCCACCACTGGGCGAAGCGCGTGATGCCGGCCTCGTGGGTCGCCATCGGGCAGGCGATTTTGGTGACCTTGTAGCCGGCGAGCGCCATGCGAATGCCGAGCTCCGGATCCTCGCCCGCGATGAGCTGCGGCCTGAAGCCGCCGAGGGCCCGGAACACATCGGCGCGCATCATCGCGATGCCGACCAGGCTGGCGGGATTGCACGGGTCGCCCGGCGCCGAGCGCCATTCCAAGGCGCACAGCCGGCTGTAGACGCCCGCGCCCGGTTCGCGCTCCATCAGCTCGCCGATCACCGCGGCGCGCCTCGCATCCGCGGCGAGCGCCTGCGCGGCCGCCTCGAGCCAGCCCGCGAACAGCGTGCAGTCTGCGTCGAGGAACTGCACGCAGCCGATACCGGGAAACTTCGCCAGCAGGCGCTCGAAGCCTTCATTGCGTGCGCGCGCGGCCGAGAACGGACGCGAGCGCTCGAGCTCGAGCGTCTCGACGCCGAGGGCGGCGGCAAGCGCGACGCTGCCGTCGCCCGAGCCCGAGTCGACGTACACGATCGGGCGTGCCGTGCGCAGCGCCGACTCCAGGCAGCGGCGCAGACGAGGGCCCTCGTTGCGGCCGATGACGACGACGCCGATCGTCATGGTCAATTGAACCTCCGGGCGCGCTCGAGTCGCTTGAGCGCCCTAAGCGGCAATTGCCAGGCTGCTTGGGCTTCGGCCAGGCGGCGCAGGCGGCGCGCGGTTGCGGCGAGCGAGGGCAGCTCGACGAAGCCCTCGCGCAGCGGCGCGGCGCTCGTCATCAGGCTGCGCTTGTACTGCGCATCGCCTTTGCCGAGATCGATGCGCTGGATGCCGAGCGCCGGCGCCGCGGCCGCAATGCGCAGCAAGAGCAGGATGCCGGGCGAGTAGGCGGCGTGCGCGGCGTGATAGGTCGGGAACCACCAGTGCAGGACGCTGCGCGAGCGCATGCCGGCATGTACCGCGACGATCTCGTCCCCGGCGCGCAGCACCGAGCAGGCGCCGGCGAAGCCCGGCAACTCGAGATCCATCAGCCGGCGCAGGAGCTCGCCCGTCCAGGGCACGCCGAAGGCGTCGGTCAGCCCGGTGCGGCGGTACTGCTCGCTTTTCCATT
>Ga0137394_10004752_pt1 | contig 10328 bp, 10 predicted proteins | sample czobulk116metaG_FD_108278 | JGI IMG/M metagenome (GOLD analysis project Ga0137394, IMG submission 108278) | Vadose zone soil microbial communities from Angelo Coast Range Reserve, California, USA - czobulk1.16 metaG | ecosystem: Environmental > Terrestrial > Soil > Vadose zone | place: USA... | reverse complement strand
GATCATCAGACGATTCGACCGGCCCGACGAGACGCGCAGCTTCGAGAAGGGGAAGTTCGATCTCGTGAAGATCGGCGACCTCGCCGTCGGGCGCGCCAGCTATGAGCCGGGGTGGAAGTGGTCCACGCACGTCGGCCCCATCGCGGGGACCAAGAGCTGTCAGGTCGAGCACGTGGGGCTCGTCGTCTCGGGGCGGTGCCGTGTCGTCATGGACGACGGCAAGGCCTTCTCCCTCGGGCCCGGCGACCTGTTCCACATCGCGCCGGGTCACGACAGCTGGGTCGAGGGCACCGACCCGTACGTGTCGCTGCACTTCCTGGGTGCGGACCGGTATGCTAAGTAGGTCTGACTGAGCTCTTGAACACCCGCAACAGGTAGTACAGCGACGGCAGCAAAACGGCCGCGCCCAGCGCCAGCGCGCCCAGCGTGAGACGCAACGTGGCCGCGGGCGCGGCGGCGCCTGCGATCGAAAGATCGGGTGGCAGAATGTAGGGATACTGGCTCAGCGCCCAGCCCCACAGAATGAGGGACACCTGCGTCACCGCAGCGACGCGCGCCAGGCGCCAGCGGCGCACCCACAGGGCTGCAAGCGCCGTGACGGCCGCCGCCGCCGTGAGGAGATGCAGCGGGAGGGCCCAAACCGCGAAGATGAGCCCGTCGCGCACCCGGGGCGCGCCGTTGAGGGAGAGAAGCAGCGCCACCACCGCGGCCAGAAACAATCCCACGCCCGACGCCAGCCCGCGGCGGCGGAAGTCCTCTTGCAGCTCCCGCTCGCGGGCCTCGAGCGTCAGGTAGACGGCCGCCAGGAACGCGAACGCGATGAGCGCGAACAGGCCGACCGAGAGCGGGAACGGACTGAGCCACGGTGCCACGTAGATCGTGTAGAACGCGTCCGCCCTCCCCCTCGCCCCTCCCCCCTCGCCGAGAGCCCCCGACGCAATCGCTCCCGCCGTTGTTCCGAGCAAGAATGGAGTGATGAGACTCGCGATCGCGAACACCACACCCCAGTAGCGTTGCTCCTCGTCCGCCCCGTACCGCCAGAACGTAAACGCGGAACCGCGCAGCACGACACCGATCAACACGAGCGAGAGGGGGATGTGCAGCAGCGTGCCGAGTCGAGCGAACGCCGGCGGGAAGCAGGTGAAGAGCAGCACGATCGCCAGGATGAGCCACACGTGGTTCGCCTCCCATACGGGGCCGATCGCCTCGGCGATGAGCTCACGCTGACGCGCCTTACGGGGGCCGAGCGCGAAGAGGTCCCACACACCGCCGCCGAAATCGGCGCCGCCGAGCACCACGTAGGCGTTGAGCGCGACGAAAATGACCCCGGCGAGGAGATCAGCGAGGCTCACGCCACGCCTCCCGCATCCCGCTTCCCGCCTCCCGGCATATAGAACCCTCGCCATTCCGGTACCGCCGGACTGCGGATGATATGCCGGTACAACAGCCAGACGACGATCACGCCCAGGAAGCAATAGAGCAGCGTGAAGCTGACGAACGGCACGACCAGCCCCGGCATCGGGGTGACGGCGTCCCGGGTCCTCAGAACGCCGTAAATCACCCACGGCTGCCGACCCAGCTCGGTCACCATCCAGCCTGCCTCGACGGCCACGAAGCCCAGCGGGGTCGCGAGCGCGATCGCCCGCAGGAGCCAGCGGTTGTGCGCCAAGTCCGCCCGCCGCCACGCGAGCCACCCGGTCCAGAGCGCCACGACCGCCAGGTACGAGCCCACGGCGACCATCACCTGGAACGAGAGGTGCACGGCCGGGACGTTCGGCCATTCCGACTCCGGGACCAGGTCCAGCCCCTTCACGACGGCGTGCGGATCGTGGAACGCGAGCAGCGACAGCGCGTACGGGACTTCGACCCCGAACCGGGTCTCGCGCGCCGCGACGTCGGGCCAGCCGCCGAGCGTGAGCGGCGCGTCGGCCCGCGTGCGGAACAGGGCTTCGGCGGCGGCGAGTTTCACGGGCTGGTGCGCGGCGACGTGGCGGGCGGAGATATCGCCCGAGATCGGCTGCAGCACGGCGGCCGGCGCGCCCACGATCAGCGCGATCTCGAGCGCCCGGCGATGGAACGCGTTGGCCGGATCCTTGAGAAGCAGGAACGCGTGGATCCCGGCGACCGCGAACCCGGTGGCGGCGTACGCCGCGAGCGTCATGTGCAGCGTTTGTGACACCGCGGCAGCGTTCGCCATCGCCGCGAACGGATCGACGTTCACCGCCTGCCCGTTCACCAGCTCGAACCCCGCCGGCGCATTCATCCAGGCGTTCGCGATCACGACGAAGACACCCGACGCCGTCCCGCTCAGCGCCACCGCCACGCCAGCCCAGAGGTGCGCTCGCGGCGAGATGCGGTCCCAACCGTACAGGTAAATGCCCAGGAAAATCGCCTCGGTGAAGAACGCGAACCCCTCGAGCGAGAACGGCATGCCGATGATCGGACCGGCGAACTCCATGAACCGGGGCCACAGGAGCCCGAGCTCGAACGAGAGCACCGTCCCGGACACGGCGCCGACCGCGAACAGGATGGCGGTCCCCTTGGCCCAGCGCTTGGCGAGATCGAGATAGATCGCGTGCCCCGTCACTCGCCAGCGCCGCTCCGCCAGCACCATCATGAGCGGCATGGCGATCCCGATGACGGCGAACACGATGTGAAACGCGAGCGAGACCGCCATCTGGGAGCGGGCGGCCAGGAGGTCGGGCATGGCTGTGAAAATAGCTACTTGAGCTTCGCCTGCCGCTCCTCGACCGCCCGATTGTTCGCGAACTCTCGGGACATCGCCTCGAGGGTCGCTTTCGCGGAGCCCGGCGAGCCGGCGGCGACGAACGCGTCGGCGCGGAGAATCCCGACCCGGAACCGGAGGAAGCGGCTGTCGGGCACGGCCGGGAAGGACGCCAGTGCCGCCAAGGCCGCTCGTCCGTCCTGCTTGTCCATGATGAGCGATTCGATGGCGAGCAGCCGCGCGCTGGTGTCATTCGGCAGGCGCTGCACCAGCTGGCCGATCAGTTGGGCGGCCTCAGCCGTCCTTCCCGCTTTGCGGGCGAGCATGGCCTGATGGTAGAGCCCCGCCACGAGCAGCCGGCCCACGTCGTCGGGATTGCCACTGCGGATTCCCACGCCCCCGGCGTAGGCGTACACCAACTCGCCGCCCTGTTCGGCCGCTTCGTACAACGAGAACGCGCCCGCAAGTCCGACCACCGCCGAGGCGACGTGCACGCCCTTGCGCCACCGCTGCGCAGCGGGGATGAGCGCCGCGATCTCGAGCGCGGCCACGACGAGAAAGATGTTGCGGGTGCGCTCGCCCCACTCCTCGTGCTCCATGACGGCGGCGCGGGCTCCCGGCACGCGCTCTACCGGCCCGTGAGCGTCAGTCCCCGATTTCACGGCCAGCACCGCGCCGAGCGTCCCGACCAGCAGCGACACCGCCGCCGCGGGCCCGGTGAACGCCGCCCGGCCCGTCACAGCAATGCAGCGGAACAGCACGCCCACAAACAACAGGGCGATCACGAAGTGCACGAATTGCGGGTGCAGCGGCGCGAGCGACACGGGGGCGGCTCCCGAGGAAAGAGTGGACCAGGACAAGATACGGCTTGCGGCCGAGCGTCGTTGATCTAGATTCCGATCGACAACTGCTTCCGTGGCGATTTGCGGCCTATTGCAGCCACGTTAAACAAGTCGCTAAAACGCCAGCCCGTTTGGCGACTACCTGGCCGAACGGGCCTTGCGTTTACGGATAACGGATGACGGAACACGGATGACGATCACCCTCCGCGACCTTCTCGACGACGGCAAAGTCCACGTGCTGGATGGCGCCATGGGGACGATGCTGTACGCCAAGGGCTTCTTCCTGAACGTGTGCTACGACGAGCTGAACCTGAAGCAGCCGAAACTCGTCCAGGAGGTGCACGAGGCCTACGTACGAGCCGGCGCGGAGATTCTCGAGACCAACACCTTCGGCGCGAACCCCGTGAAGTTGGGCAGCTACGGGCTCGCCGACGACACCGAGAAGATCAACCAGACCGCGGCGGAGCTGGCCCGTCGGGCCGCCGCGGGGCGGGCGAGCGTCGCCGGCGCGATCGGGCCGTTGGGCGTCCGCATCGAGCCGTTCGGCGCGACGTCGCGCGAGGAGGCGTTCGCACACTTCCAGCGCCAGGTGCGCGGCCTCGTCGCGGGCGGGGTGGACGGTTTCATCCTCGAGACGTTCTCAGATCTGGATGAAATCCACGAGGCGCTGCGCGCGGTGCGGAGCGTGTCCGACCTCCCCGTGATCGCCCAGATGACCGTCGGCGACGACGGGCTGACGCATTACGGCACGGGCCCCGAGACGTTCGCCAAGCAGCTCACGGCGTGGGGTGCGGACGCGCTGGGCGTGAACTGCTCCGTCGGTCCCGCCGGCGTGCTCGAAGCGGTGGAGAAACTGGTGAAGGCGACCGATCGTCCGATTTCCGCGGTCCCGAACGCCGGCCTCCCCAAGGACGTCGGCGACCGGAAGATCTACCTGGCGTCCCCCGAGTACATGGCGAGCTACGCACGCCGCATGATCGAGGCGGGCGCGCGCCTCGTGGGCGGCTGCTGCGGGACGACGCCCGAGCATATCAAGAAGATCCGCGACTACGTCGCGAGCGTCGTGCCGCGCCACCAGCCTGTGGTCGTATCGCGCGAGACGATCACGCCGCCCGCAGGCGTCGAGGAGGTGCCGCTGTCCGCGCGCTCGTGCTGGGGCGCGAAGCTGGCCAGGGGTGAGCTCGTGACGAGTGTCGAGATCGTCCCGCCCAGAGGCGTGGACCCGACGCCGATGCTCGAGCAGTGCCGCGCGCTCAAGGCGGCGGGAGTGGACGCGGTGAATGTCCCCGACGGCCCACGGGCCCAGAGCCGGATGGGCGTGCTCCCCTCCGCGATCCTGATCCAGCGAGAAGTGGGGATCGAGACCGTCATCCATTACTGCTGCCGGGACCGCAACCTCCTCGGGATGCTGTCGGATATCCTCGGCGCCCACGCGGCGGGGCTGCGCAACATCCTGATCATCACCGGTGATCCACCGAAAATGGGCCCCTACCCCGAGGCCACGGCGGTATTCGACATCGACTCGATCGGCCTCACTAACCTGGTGTATCGCCTGAACCATGGGCTCGACCCGGGGAACAACCCGATCGGGACGCCGACCCAGTGGGCCATCGGTGTCGGAGTGAACCCCGGCGCGGTGGACCTGGACCGCGAGCTGTCGCGCTTCGCCTGGAAGGTGGATGCGGGGGCGGAGTTCGCGGTGACACAGCCGGTGTTCGATCCCAAGCAGCTCGAGGCGTTCCTCGCCCGCGTCGGGCAGTTCAAGATCCCGATCGTGGCGGGGATCTGGCCACTCCTTTCACTGCGCAACGCCGAGTTCCTCGCCAATGAGGTTCCCGGCGTGTCGGTGCCCGAGTCGGTGCTTGCGCGCATGCGCCAGGCGCAGGACAAGGGCAAAGAGGCGGCGCTCGCCGAAGGTGTGAAAATCGCGCGGGAGATGTTTCAGCAGGTGAAGGGCACGGTCCAGGGCGTGCAGGTGAGCGCGCCGTTCGGAAAGGTCGAGGTGGCGCTGGAGGTGTTCGGGTAGCCCAAAAGCCCGCTTCCTTGTGTCAGCCCGTCCGAGCGCTCATACTCCATCCTCGATACATACCGGAGGCAGGATATGCGGACACTGCTTTGCGCCGCCATGGTCTTGGCTGCGTGCGCACCGGGCGATAGGTCGCGCTCCTCGGCTGGGCCAGCGCAGAAGTATGCCGGGACATGGGAGGGGCGGTCGTTCCGGAGCGCGTCGGATACCGGCACCCCGTGGCGCATCGTCACCGCCGTCGTGCAGGATGGCTCGCTGCGCGGCACGATGACCTACACCTCGGTCACCGCGCCCCCTGTGCCGATCCGAGCGCGGGATGTCAGCGACAGCGCCGTCGTGCATGAGCTCGGCCCGTACCACAGCATCGTGGCGAAAGCCGACGTGGTGACGACCGCCACGGGCAGGCTGCGGGGTGACTCGCTGAACGGCACGTTCGAAATGCGGCCGGCGGGCGGCGGGAACGTCATCATGACCGGCACATTCCGCTCGAAGCGGGTCGCACCGTAACGGAGCGGCGCGCGCGCCTCGCCCTCACCGCCGTGCTCGCGGTGTACGGCGGATTCTTGATTCTCAATCCGGGCCATTACGGCTGGCTCGACAGCCTCGACCTCGCGATTCACGAGTTCGGACACCCCCTGTTCGGTTTGTTCGGAGAGTTCATCGGCGCCCTCGGCGGAACGCTGATGCAGCTCCTCATGCCGGCGATCTTCGTGGCGTACTTCTGGCGGCAGGGCGACCGGCATGCGGCAATGGTGGCGCTCTGGTGGGTCGCCCAAAACCTCTGGAACGTCTCGGTCTACGTGCAGGACGCCCGCGCCGAGGAGCTGCCGCTCGTGGGCGGCGGCGAGCACGACTGGAACTACCTCCTCGGGACCCTCGGGCTCCTGAACCAGGACCAGCTCATCGGCGGCGGCGTGCGGGTGGCCGGCGTGCTGGTGTACGCGTGGTCCTGGCTGCGAGGATGGACCTACGCTGGCGAGCGAGCCGAGCCAACGTAGCTTAGCCCCGACCCCAAGGAGCGCTCATGCCGACCGCCAACATCAACATCCTCGCCGTCCTCGTCGCCGCGGTCCTGACCTTCGTCCTCGGCGCCGTCTGGTATTCCCCCGTCCTGTTCGCCAAGCAGTGGATGGCGGCGCAAGGATACACCCCGGAAAAGCTGGACGAAATGAAGCGCAAGGGAGTGACCCGGGCCTACGCCGTCTCTGTGCTGTGCTATCTGGTGACCGCCTACGTGATGGCCCTGCTCGCCTCGTACACGAATTCCACCAGCTTGGCGCAAGGGCTGTGGCTCGGGTTCCTCTCATGGCTCGGGTTCGCCGCCACCGTCGGGCTCACCGCGAACATGTTCTCGGAGAAGCCGATCGCCGCTTGGGTGCTCGACGCGGGCTACCAGCTGTCATATCTCGTGCTCATGGGCGTGTTGCTCTCGGTGTGGCGCTGAGCGGGTGCCCACCACCTCCGCCCCCACCCCCGCTCGTACCGCCCTCGTCGCCGGCGCGTCGGGGCTGGTCGGCAGTCACGTGCTGCGCCTGCTGCTCGAGGATCCGGCGTACGCGCGCGTGACCGTCCTCGGCCGCCACGAGCTGCCCCTCTCACACAAGAAGCTGGAGCAGCAGGTCGTGAGTTTCGATCGCCTGGCCCAGATCGCCGATTTCCCGCGAGTGCACGACGTCTTCTGCTGCCTCGGCACGACCATGAAGCAAGCGGGCTCGCCCGACGCGTTCCGCAAGGTCGACTACACCTACGTCGTCGAGCTCGCCCGGGTCGCCGTGCGGCACCGCGCCTCGCAGTTCCTCGTGGTGACGGCCGTGGGCGCCGATCCGCAGTCGCGGATCCTCTACAGCAGGGTGAAGGGGGAAGCGGAAGAAGCGCTGCGCCGCCTGCAATTCGAGAGCATCCAGATCTTCCGTCCATCGCTGGTCGTCGGCGCGCGGGCTCAGAGCCGACCCGCCGAACGCGTGGCGTGGCTGCTCGGCCAGCTCGTCGCCTGGGCCCTCGTGGGGCCGCTGTCCCGGTACCGACCGATCAAGGCCGAGGCCCTGGCGCGCGCCATGGTGCGGGTCGCCCGCGAGGCGCCGCGCGGTACGCACGTGTACGAATCGAAAGAAATCCGTCGCCACGCCTAGTTGCGACGGATCTCCACCGGTCCGTTGGTGGTCACGGCGTGCACCGGAGCCCCGCCCGCGCCGAGGGTCGTTGTGATGCGGTGCCCCACCCTTCCCTGGATCGTCACGGCGAGCGGAAACCCGATGCTCATGGGACCGTTCACGGTGCCGAACTCGAGCCGGGCCGAATAGCTCTCGGGAATCGCGAGGTTCACGGGCCCGTTCGTCGTCTCGGCATCGAGCCCCACCCCCTCCCAGCGCTCGCCCGTGAGCTCGATGTCGATCGGCCCGTTGGTGGTGCGAGCGCGGACGTCGCCCCCGACGCCGTCGAGCGACACCGGACCGTTGTAGGCGGTGAGCGCCATCCGGCCGGTCACGTCCCGGACGCCGATCGGCCCGTTCTGAGTGTCGAGCCTCAGGTCGGAGCGGCGCGGGGCATAAATGATGAAGCTCACCGACCACGACCGCCGGCGGCCGGACGGCGGCCCCTCGGCGCCGATCCGGGCGCCGGAGGTCACGACCTTGATGTCGCGCGCGAGCGCTGCAGCGTCCTCGTCGCTGGCCCCTTGCGTCTGGATGCGTGCATGCACCTCGATGCTGTCGCGGCTCCAGCCTTCGACTGTCACCCCGCCGTTCTCACCGGGATCGACCGTGATGGTGCCTCCCTTGGCGAGCGTGATGACGCGGGTCTCGCAGTGCTTCACCTGCCAGTCGCCTGAGTAGTCTCGGCATTGCGCGATCCAACGCGCATCCGCGGCACTTTGGGCCTGGAGGACCGAGAGCGAGAGGGCGAGGAGCACGAGGACAGGAAAAATTGGGCGCGGTAGCACGGGTGCCTCCGGACGAGAGAGAGCGACTCGACACCGTTAGACACGGCTGGCGCGAAACAGGTTGGCCGCCACATTTTCCCGCGTGCGGTTCCCCCACCCCCTGACCCTGCTGTGCGGCTGTGTGCTGCTCGCCGCCGCGGCCAGTCACGTGCTGTCGCCCGGTCAGTACGACCGCCGGGACGATCCCACTACCGGCCGCCGGGTCGTGGTCGCGGGCACCTATCACACCGTCCCGGCGCGCCCGGTGGGGCCGTTTCAGGCGCTCGTCGCCATCCCGCGCGGCATGGTCGACGCGGCGGCGGTGATTTTCTTCGTGTTCCTGATCGGCGGGGCCTTTACGGTGGTGGACGAGACCGGGGCGCTGCGACAGGGCGTGGACTGGCTGGTGCGGCGGTTCGGGCACTCCGATGCGCTCGTCGTCCCCGCCGCGTCGCTCGCGTTCGCGCTGGGCGGCGTGCTCGACAACATGAAGGAAGAGATCATCGCGCTCGTGCCGGTGATGCTCCTGCTGACACGCCGCCTGGGGTACCGGCCGGTGGTCGCCGTCGCGATGAGTCTCGGAGCGGCCGCGGTGGGCGCCGCCTTCAGCCCGATCAACCCGTTCCAGGTGGGAATCGCGCAGCAGCTGGCCCAGCTGCCGTTGCTCTCGGGATCGCTCTATCGGATCGCTTTCCTGTCCGTCGCTCTGGGGATCTGGACTTGGGGCACCGTGCGGTACGCGGCACGCACCCGTACGGCGCCGCCCACCGAGCCCGACCCCGGCGCGAGCACGCTCGACGCCCGCCGCGGCGCCGTCCTCACTCTCGTGCTGGTCGCGTTCGCCGCGCTCGTCTTCGGCGTCCGCCGGCTCGGCTGGGGCTTCAACGAGATGGCGGCGCTCTTCTTCGTGATGGGCGTGGTCGCCGGGCTGGTGGGCGGGCTGGGCGTCGGTGGCACGGCCAACGCGCTCGTCACCGGGTTCCGGTCCATGGCCTACGCCGCGCTGCTCATCGGTTTCGCCCGGGCGATCTTCGTCACCCTCGAGGACGGGCGCATCGTGGACACGATCGTACACGGGCTGTTCACGCCGGTTGCCCAGCTGCCGCTCGCGCTCGCCGCGCTCGGGATGATGATCGTGCACGGCCTGGTACACGTCCCGGTGCCGAGTCCCAGCGGTCACGCCGTGCTGACGCTGCCGATCCTCGTGCCCCTCGCGGATTTGCTCGGGCTGTCGCGCCAGGTCACGGTGCTCGCGTATCAATACGGAGGCGGATTGTGCGAGCTGTTCACGCCCACGAACGGGGCGCTCATGGCGATCCTCGCCGCCGCGCAGGTCCGCTACGAAGACTGGCTCCGGTTCGCCCTGCCGCTGCTCCTCACGCTGCTGGCCCTGGGCGCCGGCGCGATCGCACTGGGCGTGGCGATCAGTCTCCAGTAGGTTAGGAACACCTTCCCCATCCGACCCGGAGACCGCATGTCCCGACGCTACCCGATTGGTTTGCTGCCGATCGCGCTGCTCGTTCCCGTGGCGCTCGGCGCCCAAACCCCTGCGCGCCGGCACGTGGACGTGCCGCCGGTCGCACCCCGCGCCGCGGACGTGGCCACGGTCGATGGGGTCGTCAAGGCGTATTATGGCGTAATCACCGGCCCCGCCGGCCAGCCGCGACAGTGGTCGCGCGACCGCTCGCTGTACATCCCCGATCTCCGGTTCGTGGCTACGGGGGTCGGGAAACAAGGGCCCTACGCCCACGTGATGGATCACCAAGCGTTCGTCGACGGTTCCGATTCGAGCATGGTGCACGACGGGTTCTACGAGCG
>Ga0137394_10004751_pt1 | contig 10328 bp, 8 predicted proteins | sample czobulk116metaG_FD_108278 | JGI IMG/M metagenome (GOLD analysis project Ga0137394, IMG submission 108278) | Vadose zone soil microbial communities from Angelo Coast Range Reserve, California, USA - czobulk1.16 metaG | ecosystem: Environmental > Terrestrial > Soil > Vadose zone | place: USA... | reverse complement strand
GGTCTCGCGGTCGAGCCGCACGACCTGCTGATGGTGGGCGATGATGCGGGTCTTCTGCGTCGTTGCGCCGTGCCCGGAGAGGACGATGCCATCCGTGCCCGCCCCGAGGCGGCGGAGCGCCTCGGCGAGCTGCTTCCCCGCCGCGTCGCGCCCGACGATGCCGCATGCGGCCGCGCGGCCCCCGAGCGCGGCGATGTTGCTGACGACGTTCCCTGCTCCGCCCGGCCGCACGTCCTCCGCGGTCACCTGCACGACGGGCACCGGTGCCTCGGGGGAGATGCGCTGCACGCGGCCCCACACGAAGCAGTCGAGCATCAGGTCCCCCACGACCAGCACCCGGACGCGTCGAAAGCGGCGGATCAGCTCGTCGAGCCGCCGCCCGCCGCTGATCCTCTTCGCAGGGCTTGCCTTCACGGCCGGTCCTCGTAGCAGGCCAGCGTGCCCTCCGCCATGCGTGCGACGGTGAAGCGGACGCGCACGCGCTCGCGGCCGGCGGCTCCGAGGCGGGTGCGCAGCGCAGGGTCGCCCGCGAGGCGCGCCAGCGCCGTCGCGAGCGCGCCCGGATCCCCCGGCGGCACGAGCAGTCCCGTGGCCTCGTGCTCGAGGACTTCGGCGAGCCCACCCACGCGGCTCGCCACGACGGGACGTCCCGCCGCCATCGCCTCGAGTGCCGCCACCCCGAGCCCCTCGTGGAGCGAGGGCAGCGCGACGATGTCCGCGGCGGCGAGGCAAGCCGGCACGTCTGCCCGGAACCCGGCCATGCGCACCATGCCGTCGAGCGGCGCGGCGGTGCGGGCGATCGCCGCGGCCTCGCGGCCCTCCCCGCAGAAGACGTAGCGGAGCCCGATGGCGGCGGGCGCGAGCCGCGCCGCCGCGTCGAGCAGCACCGCGTGGCCCTTGCGGCGTTCGAGCGCGCCCACCACGACGACCGCGATCTGCTCCTCTCCGATACCCCATTCCCGCCTGACCGCCGCCCGCGCCGGCGGCGGAGCGACCAGCGCGTCGGCATCGATCCCGCTCGGCACGACGCGGATCCGCTCCGGCCGCACGCCGACGCGCAGGAGCGCGTCCCGGACGCCGGCCGAGATCGCGATGACGGCGTCCACCGCGTGGTTGTAGAGGAAGCGGACGTACGGCCCGCCCGCGGGTACGTAGTCCATCCGCCGGGTGACCACGAGGCGGGCGCCGAAGCCGCGGCACATCGGGGCGAGCGCGTGCGCGCGCGCCGTGTGGAAGTGGACCACGTCATAGTCGCGGGCGAGACGCCGGAGCGCCACGCCGGCGCGCAGGTCGAAGTGATTCGCCACGCGCAGCGGAGCGACCGGCACCCCGAGCTCCGCGGCGACCCGCGCGAGCGGACCCACCGGGTCCGCGGCGACTGCCGGGCGGTGGCCGCCCGCGACGAGCGCGCGCACGAGCCCCGCCACCTGGACCTCTCCTCCTCCCCACGCCCGCTCCGGGTCGACGTGCAGGATGCGGAGGCTTCGCGTGGCGCTCGCGCGAGCCAGCCCGCGCTCAACCACGGACGCTTCCCTCTCCCGCCTGACCGCTCTCCCAGCAGCGCATGAGCACGGCGAGCGCGACCCACATGGCGATCGCGACCTCCGCGTCGCCAAAGGTGTACTGCGTGAGGCCGCCGACGAGGAACCCGAGCATCCCCGCGTACGCACCCGCGGCGGCCCCCCACGTCTCGGTGTCCGCGGCGCGCCGGACCGCCTCCCAGCCGCGGCGGAGCACGGTCGCGTAGAGCAGGCCGAAGGCGCCGAGTCCCGCGAGACCGGCCTCCGCCGCGATCTGGAGGAAGTTGTTGTGCGCGTGCGAGCGGCGGTCGGCCGCGGGATGCGTCGCGTAGTACGGCGCCGCCGCGCGCTGGTAGCGCCCGAAGCCGAGGCCGAAGACCGGGTGGTCGTGGATGACGTCGAGGTTCGCGGCGTAGATACCGAGACGGCCGGCATTCGCCGGGCCGCGCGTGAACATCTGCGCCGCCTCGGCACGGAGGTCAGGGGTCATCGCGAACGCGACGCAGGCGGCGCCGGCGAGGGCCGCGACCGTCACCGCCGCCCGGCCGCCGCGGGCGAGGATCGCGAGCGTCCCCGCCGCCCCGAGCATCGCCAGCCACGCGCCCCGCGCGGTCGAGAAGACGATCGCGACCACGATGAGCGGCGCCGCGGCGATGCCGAGCACGCCGCCGCCGAGCGCGCCGGCCGTCCCCCACGCGAGCGGGAAGATCATCGTGTGCGCGAAGGTGAGGTAGTTCCGGAAGAACCCGACCACCGCGAACCCCGTCGTCCCCGCCTCGCGCGCGCGGACGAAGGTCGGACGCCCGAGCAGCGCGCGGTACCAGTCGATCCCGGTGAAGTGCTGCACGATGCCGTACACCGCGGCCACCATTCCCGCCACGACGACGACCCGGGCCAGCCGAGCCGCGTGCGTCGTGTCGCGGAGCCACCAGAAGACGACGAAGTACGCGAGCACGACCCAGAGCCGGCCCCACCCCACCGCCTCCAGCGGATGCGCGCTCGCCAGGGTCGAGAGTGCGAGGGTCGCGAAGAAGACGAAGAGCACGCCGTCGAGCGGCGTCGCGCGCACGACGGCCCAGCCGCGCAGCACCGCCGCGACGCCGAGCGCCGCGAGCGCGACGACGCCCACCTCCATGCCCGTCGTCGACAGCGGGATCGACGCGGCGGTGAAGACGAGTAGCGCGTCCGCGAGACGACGGGCGGCGGGTGGAGTCGCCTCCGGCACGATCAGATCCCCCTCCGTGTCATGATGACCTTCACCGTCTCCGAGAGAATCTTGAGATCGAGCCAGAGCGAGCGGTTGTAGATGTACGCGAGGTCGTACTTGAGCTTGGTGGCGGCCGACGTGTGATACTCCCCGTTCACCTGCGCGTAGCCGGTGAGACCGGGACGGACCCGGAACCGCTCGGCGTACCCGTCGATGTCGCGCTCGAACTGCCCGACGAACTCCGGACGCTCCGGGCGCGGGCCGACGAAGCTCATGTCCCCGTGGAGCACGTTCCAGAGCTGCGGCAGCTCGTCGAGGCGGGCGGCGCGAAGGTAGCGGCCGAGCCAGGTGGCGCGCGGATCGTTCTCGGTGGCGAGCACCGGCCCGGTGCCTCGCTCCGCGCCCATGTGCATGGTGCGGAACTTGATGATCGTGAACGAACGGCCGTCCTTCCCGACCCGCTCCTGGCGGAAGAGGACCGGGCCGTGCGAGGTGAGGCGGACGCCGAGGGCCACGAGCAGCATGATCGGCAGCCCGACGACGAAGAGCAGTGCGGCGAGGGAGACGTCGAAGACGCGCTTCGCCGCGCTCGCTCCCCCGGCGAGCGGCTCGCGGATCACCTCGATCAGCGGGATGTCGTGCAACCGGAGATGCTCCGTCCTCCCGATCAGGATCTCGTAAGGCGACGGCACGACGCAGATCCGCGCCCGCGTCCCCCCCGCGCGGCCGAGCGAGTCGACGAGCCGGTCCTGCCACACCGGGTCGGACGCGATGATCACCTCGTCGACGTCGTGCTCCCGACAGAGGGCGGGCAGCTCATCGCGGGAGCCGAGCACCGGCACATCGCGGAGCGCCGTCGGCCGGACGCCGTCGCCCGCGACCGCGCCGACGATGTCCATCCCGAGCCAGTGCTGCACGCGGATCGTGTCGATCACCTCGGCTGCCGCCGCGTTGGTCCCGACGACGAGCACGCGCCGTCGCGGGTAGCTCCCCATGAGCGGCTGGCTGCCGAGGCGCCACGCGACCAAGAGGGTCGCGTTCAGGCCGGCGAAGACGACGAAGATCGAGCGCGGGAAGAGGAGGTCCTGGCGGAAGAAGTAGACGGCGATCAGCAGCAGGGCCTGGAGCCCCGTCGCCGCGACGACGGCGCCCAGGTGGTCCCGGGGCCTGTGGAGCGCATGCGCCTCGTAGAGGCCGAGGAAGTAGAGCACGCCGGCCTGCGCGAGCAGCATCTCCGGCCAGTGATGGTGCACCTCGGCGAACCGGACCGGCGGGAGGTACCCCTGGGTCAGGGGCAAGGGGACCCTGGCGCGCAGCATGAACGCCAAGAGGTACGCGAGGCTGGCCGCTAGAACGTCGCCGGCGACCAGGATCGCCCAGCGAAGGCGCCATCCTCCGTCGCGGCGGTACACCGACCGCGACATAGCAGAAGGGGGCGCCCGTTCAAGGCGCGCCGACCGCCGCCCGCCACGCCGCCTCGACGCCGGCGGCGGACTCCTCCCAGCGGTAGCGCCGCTCGACCAGCGTGCGGGCCGCGTGCGCGAGCCGCCGGGCACGCGCCGGATCGCGCAGTAGGTCGACGACCGCGCGCGCGAGCGCGGGTGCGTCTTCGGCGAGGAGCACGTGCTCGCCGGACCGCACGTCGAGACCGGCGACCGCGCGCGGCGTCGCGACCACCGGCGTCCCCACCGCCATCGCCTCGAGCACCTTGTTCTGGAGTCCCGACCCGGCGCGCAGGGGGACGATCGCGACGGTCGCCGCGGCGAGCTCGGGCGCCATCGCCGGCACCGAGGCGGCGAGCGAGACGCCGGGCGCGGTCGCGAGCGCCCGCACGGCCCGCGCCGGCCGCGCGCCGACGAGACGGAGCTCCGCTCCGGGTATCGCCGTCCGCACGCGCGGGAAGATGTCGCCCACCAGCCACGACGCCGCGTCGACGTTCGGAAAGTAGCCGAGGTTCCCGCCGAACACGAGGCGCGCGGCAGGCCGCCCGTCCTCGACGTAGCGGAATGCGCCTGGCTCGACACCGTTCGGCACCACGCGGATGCTCACCCCGCCACCGAGGGCTGCGCGCTCCCTCTCGGAGACGACGAGGCACGGGATCCCGCTCCGCACGAGCTCCGCCTCGCAGCGCCGGAGACGAGCCGCCTCCCAGGCGACGACGGGTCCGAGCGGCCCGCGCTCGCTCGCCGCTCGGCCCGCGAAGTTCGCCGACAGCGCATCGATCAGGTCGACCACTGCGGCCGGTGGGCGCGCGGCGGGCAGGTAGGCGAGCGTGCGCACGAGCTGCGCGTGCACGACGTCGGTCCCCGCCATGAGGGCCGCGACCCGCGCCCGCGCGCCGCGCGCGGCGTACAGGAGCACCTGGAGCGGACGACGGTCGCCGCCGAGGACGCGCGCCACCGACGCCGCGGCGCCGCCGAGCCCGAGCCGCACGACCTCGACGCGCACGCCCATCGCCTCGATCTCGGCGCACGCCTCCGGCGGGGGCCGCCGCGCGACCAGTGCGACGCACGTGATCTCGTGCCGCGCGGCGAGCAGGCGGAGGTGATGGTAGGCGCGGGTCTGGTCGCCTCGCCAGGGCGGCGCCGGAAAGCGCGTGACGAGGAACAGGACCTTCACCCGGCCCCCCAGCTCTTGGTGGTCGCTGCCTGGCGCCAGACGCCCGCCGTCGCGCCGCGGCGGTAGCGCCACCAGGCGACAGCGTGCGCCGCGCTCCGGAGGGCGAGATAGGCGGCGAGCCGCGCGAGCCCGGCCGCCCCGAGGCTCCGGAGCGCGGCGCGCGCGCGCGGCTGCGGAACGGCCCGCCGGGCGAGGCCGGGATACTCGTGCGCGATCTGCACCTTCCCCATCTCGATCCGGACGCGCTGGCGGAAGAAGTCCGCGAGCGTCCCGGGAAGGCGGACGGCGACGCGAGCGGCTGGCACGCGGACGATCCGCTCCGGGCCGAGCACGAGCGCGAGCCAGTGCTCCGGCTCCAGGAGGTCCTCGGGAATCGCCGGCGGGAGCGCGTCGAGACGGGCGGCATACAGCTGGGGAGAGAGGTTCGGGAAGTCGACGCCGTACGGAGCCGCCATGACCGCCTCGAAGAGACCCGGCCGCGGCGCGCAGGTCGTCTTGCCGGACGCGAGCGCGGCCGCGGGATTCGTGCCGAGCGCGCCCAGCAGGAGAGCGAAGGCCTCGGGTGCGAAGGAGACGTCGGCGTCCATGAAGAGCGCCAGCGGGCTCCGCGCCGCGCGCCGGAGGATGTTCCACGCGATCGGCTTCCCGGTCCGGCGCGTCACGAGCGCGGCCACGGCGAGCGGCGCGGCCGGGAGGTCGGGCATCGAGCCGCCCGCATCGAGGTCGACCTCCGCGAGCGGCACGCCACCGCGCTCGGCGAAGTGACGCAGATCGCGTAGCGGGCCGGCGCCGTCGCCGCCGTTCAGGCACACCAGCACCTCGAGGGCGCGCGCCGCCGGGCCCGACACGCGACGCCACCCGTCCGCGGCGGCCACCAGCGTGCGACCGAGCGCCGGCTCGTCGGTGCGGCAGGGGATCGCGAGCGTGACGGCGGGCGCGGCGGTCACCCCGCCACCTCACCCGGGTCGAACCCGAGGCAGGCGCGCACCACCCGGCCGTACGTCCCCGCCGCCGTAGCCCTGCCCGTCGCGGCGGCGAGCACGCTCTTCAGCGAGAACTTGCAGGCAGCCACCGTCCGGAAGAGCCGGAGCGCGCGCGGCCCCCGCCGCGCCGCGTAGAAGCGCATCTCACCCTTCACCACCTCCGCCTCGCGTCCCGTCCCGAAGCGCTGCGCGGCGCTCACGTTGGCGCCGTGGACCGCGCGCGCCGCGGGGACGTGGATCGTGCGCGCGCCGAGCTCGGCCGCGCGATAGCAGAGGTCGAGGTCCTCGCCGTAGACGAAGTATCGGGCGTCGAAGCCGCCGAGCTGGCGGAACAGGTCACGCCGCACCGCCATGAACGTCCCGTACACCCAGTCGACGCGGTGCGGCCCGCGGCGGAAGCGGCTCGCGAGGCGTCCGGGGGTCGTGTCGAGGAGGAGGTGCGCGAGCGGATCGAACCGCGCCCACGCCGGTTGCCACCGGCCCCGCTCGTCGACGAGCGCCCCGCCCGCTATGCCGGCGCCGGGGGTGAGGAGCAGCGCGTCGACGAGCGCCGCGAGCGCGCCCGGCTCGAGCCGCGCGTCGGGATTCAGGAAGACGAGCGTCTCCCCGCTCGCGCCGGCTGCGCCCCGGTTGGCCCCTGCCGCGAAGCCCAGGTTCGCGCCGGTCTCGACCAGCCGCAGGCCGGGATGCCGTACGCGGGCCGCCGCCGCGCTGCCGTCGGTGGACGCGTTGTCGACCAGGATGATCTCCCGGCCGGCCGCGCCCGCCGCGGCGCAGCTTGCGAGGCACGCGTCGAGGGCCGGGCCGGCGTTCCAGTTGACGATGATGACCGAGACCGTCACGCGAGCGGGCGGCGCCGCGGGGCGCATGCCCGTGGCGCCGTTTAGCAGAAGGGATGGGGGCCGGCGAGCCGCGGCGGGGTGACCGGGACGCCGCGCCTACGCCCCGAGCACGCTCGCGATTGCTCGAGTGATGCGGCTCTTCGGTACGGCGCCGAGCATCTGCTCCACGACGCGGCCTTCCTTCAGGACGAGCAGGGTCGGGACGGCACGGACGGCGAAGCGCGCCGTCGTGACCGGGCTCTCCTCCGCGTTCACCTTGACGACCTTCAGCCGGCCCTGGTGCTCAGCAGCGATCTCGTCGACGATCGGACCGATCGCCCGGCAAGACGCTCACCAGGGCGCCCAGAAGTCGACCAGCACCGGGACGGGCGACCGGAGCACCTCGGCCTCGAACACCGCGTCGGTGACCGCCTGCGCGCTCATCTCTCCCGGATACTGGCGGGCGGACGCCGATGCAACCGCCGCCGGGATCAGGCCGCGCGCAGCCGGTCGGCGAACACGTCGCGCAACGGACCGAACTGGCCCTTCCCGAGGAGGCGGCGCAGACGGCCCTCGGTCCGGCCGAGGTTCACGCGGTGGCGGAGGCTCGAGAGCGTCGAGGCCTCGGGCAGGCGCGGCTCCTCGGGGTCGAGCTCCCAGGGGTGGAGGTACACGATCGCAGGTTGCCCCTCGGCGTTGATGCGCGCGATCGCCTGCCGCGTGACCCAGAGCGGGAGGAGGCGGAAGTATCCCCCGCCCGCCACCGGCCAGTTCCGTCCGCCGAGGCGCACGGTGCTGACCGGGAACTCCCACAGGCCCGCGCCGACGCGTGCGGCGAACCGGCTGGCGCCCGAGACCCCGCAGCGCTTCCCGCCGCGGAGAGCCGATCCCCCCCGCCGGTCGACCGGCTGCAGGCTCGAGTCGTACGCGAGGCCATGCGCGCGGAGGATGTCGAGGGCCCACAGCGTCTCGTCCGTGAGCGAGAATCCCGGTGCCCGGTAGCCGAGGAGGTGGTTCCCGCCACCGAGCGCGCGTTCGATCGCGCCGAGAGAGCGCGCGAGGTCGTCGGCGAACTCGGCAGGGCTCTGGCGATAGAGGAGCTGGTGGGCATAGCCGTGGCTACCGATCTCGTGGCCGGCGGCCGCGATGGCGCGTACCAGGTCGGGATGGCGCTCCGCCACCCAGCCGAGCACGAAGAAGGTGGCGTGTGTCCGGTGGTCGGCCAGGACCTCGAGGACGCGCTGCGTGTTCCGGACCACCCGGCTCGGGAACCGCTCCCACGCCGACCGGTCTATGACGTTCTCGTAGGCATGTGCCTGGAAATGCTCCTCGACGTCGATCGTGAGCGCGTTCCGCATGCCGCGCCCGGTTCTAGGGGCCGGCCCGCGGAGGGTCAAGCGGGAAATCGCGCCGCTCGCGGACCTTCGCCCAGCGCAAAAAGACGTAGAATGCGCCGGTCGCCGCGACGAACAGCCCCGGGAGGCCGTCGAGGAAGCCGCCACGGACGACGTAGGCCCGGACGAAGCGCCACAGCGGCTCGACCGCGAGTCGCAGAAAGCCGACGTCGCGCGGCACACCCGGCTGGTCCGCCGCGACGGTGGTCAGCTTGTTGACGCTGCGGAGATGATCCGAGATGTCGCCATACGTGTAGTGCAGGATCGGCCAGCGGAGCGCGGCGACCCGCCCCCTGACCTCGGCCCGCTCGTGGGGATCGGTGCCGCCCCAGCGGGCCGCTTCCCGGCGCACCACACGGAGGATGCGGCGGGGATACCAGCCGCCGTGGTACCACCAGCGCCCGAGGTAGCAGACCAGCCGCGGCACTGCGAAACCGCTCACGTGCGGCGGCGCCGCGGCCACCGCGGAGCGGATCTCCGCCGCCAGCTCCGGGGTCATCCGCTCGTCGGCGTCGAGGTTCAGAACCCACTCGCCACGCGCGGCGTCGAGGGCGAACTGCTTTTGCGCGCGATAGCCCGGCCACGGGTTCAGGATGACGCGCTCGGTGAACCGGCGCGCGACCTCGACCGTTCGGTCGGTCGAGCCCCCATCCACCACCACGATTTCGTCGCACCACGCGACCGTCTCGAGGCAATGCGCGATGTTCGTCTCCTCGTTCTGGCAGACGAGCGTGCACGAGAGCTGCGGGACGCGTCCAGGCGGCGGCCGCGGACTCCTCCGGTCCTTTCGCGCCGCGCCCCGCTCGACCTCGAGGGCCCACCGCCTCCGCTCCGCCCGGTCGGGGGACCCACCGAGGTAGGCGTGGAGGAAGCGCACGCGATCGGCGGCGCTCGCCCGGGGCCCGAGCGTGCGAGCGAGCTGCACGAGGTTCTTTACCCGGCGCCGCCGTGGCACCTGCCCGAAGACCCGCACGCGCTCGAGGTCGAGCAGGACGCAGCGCGGCGACAAGGGCGGTCCGGTCACCAGCACGTTCACGTCCTTCAGATCGCCGTGGTACAGGCCGGCCGCGTGGAGCCGGCGGAAGAGATCGCCGAGGGCGCGTGCCAGGGCCCACCGCGCCGCGCGCCGGCGGGGCGGGTCTGGGTCGGCCAGGATCGCTTCCCAGCGCGCGTCCGCCGTGAGCGCGCCCTCCACCTCCCGGGTGACGAAGAAGCTCCGCCGGAGAAGGCCGGCCCGCCGGAACTCGATGGCCGCGACCAGCTCCGGCGTGGCGAACCCCCGCGCCGCAAGGGTCCGGGCGCCGGCCCACGCGCCGTACGCCGGCGACCTGCTCCAGAGGCTCGCCAGCGCCAGCCGCCAGGCAAACACGTTGTAGCGCTTCACGTACAGCACGCCCGCTCGCGTGACGACGCGTCCGACGATCACCTTCGGCTGTAGCTTGACGATCCGGCAGTCCGAACGCGTGAGGAGGTGATCCGGGTCGCCGTCGGCCGCGATCAGGTGCTCGAGCGTGACGCCCGGCGCGACGCGGGCCCGGAGAGCGCCCCGGACCACCCACCCATCCGCACCCGCGTCGACGGGCACCTGGTCAAGGTCGCGTTCCAAGAAGGGCAAGTCGTCCGCCAAGGGGAGCTGGTGGCCGCAATCGATCCGCGGCCCTTGCAGATACAGCTCGCCCAAGCCAAGGGGCAACTGGCGAAAGACGCCGCCCAGCTCACCAATGCGCAGGTCGATCTCGCACGCTACACCGTCTTGCGGGCGCAAGACTCCGTCACCCAACAGC
>Ga0137394_10004750_pt1 | contig 10328 bp, 10 predicted proteins | sample czobulk116metaG_FD_108278 | JGI IMG/M metagenome (GOLD analysis project Ga0137394, IMG submission 108278) | Vadose zone soil microbial communities from Angelo Coast Range Reserve, California, USA - czobulk1.16 metaG | ecosystem: Environmental > Terrestrial > Soil > Vadose zone | place: USA... | reverse complement strand
ATCAGGAGGGCTGGTTAATAACTAGTGCGTTTGCAGTCCCGGCATTGGCTTTTATCAGGAGGGCTGGTTAATAACTAGTGCGTTTGCAGTCCCGGCATTGGCTTTTGGACTGCGACAGTCCTCTGCGCTTTGGCATGCGCGGCATAAGATTGTGGGGTGTGCGAGGTCGAAGGAAAAGCGGCAGAGGACTGCCGCAGTCCAAAAGCTTCGCCAACTCAGGCGGCGTTTTCGCCGACCTGTTTGCGAATGGCCTCGCAGATTTGCGAGCTCCAATATTGCAGATCCTTGGCATTGCGCCCTTCGATCAGGAGGCGGGCTTTGGGTTCCGTCCCTGAATAGCGCAGAAGCACGCGCCCACCTTCCGGACTGACCTTGGCCTCGGCCTGTTCGACCAATTGCATGAGCCCCTTGAGTTGATCAAAGGGGACCTTCTCGCGCACTCGCACATTGGTCACCAACTGCGGGAACCGGGTCCAGGAGCGGCACAACTTGGAAAGTGGGACGCCTTTGGTCTTCATGATTCGCAAAACCTGCAACGCCGCGACCAACCCGTCGCCCGTGGTGCTGTGTTCGCCGAAGATCAAATGTCCGCTCTGTTCGCCGCCGAAGTTGAACCCTCCCCGCAACATCTCGTCGATGACGTTTTTATCCCCTACCGGGGTCCGTACCACCTTGCCGCCGGCGGCTTTAAACGCGACATCGACTCCGGCGTTACTCATGACGGTAGCGACCAATGTTTTCTGCGCCAGCGTGGCCTCGGCGAGCATGTCTAATCCGGCGATGACCATGATGTCGTCACCGTCGATCAAGGCGCCTGCCTCATCGCAGAGAAGGACACGGTCGGCGTCCCCGTCGTGGGCGATGCCGACATCCGCGCGCAATTCGCGAACTTTGGCGCCGACCAGTTCTGGGTGCATCGAGCCGCACTCTTTATTGATGTTGGTGCCATCGGGTTGGTTGCCGAAGACAAAGATCTCGGCGCCGAGTTCGCTGAGCACGCAAGGAGTCGATTTATAGGCTGCCCCATGCGCGCAGTCGATCACGATGCGCAAGCCTTCGAGAGTCAGCCGGCGCGGAATCGAAGCTTTGGCAAACTCAATGTAGCGGCCCAGGGCATCATCAATACGAACGGCTTTGCCGACTTCGCTGGCGGTCGGGCGAATCGTCTCGATGCCGCCGCTGAAGACCAACTCTTCAATCCGGCCTTCGATACTGTCATCGAGTTTATAGCCATCGGCGCGGAAGAACTTAATGCCATTATCATCGTACGGATTGTGCGACGCGGTGATCACAATGCCGGCGTCGGCTCGAAGGCTGCGGGTGACGTAGGCTACGCCAGGAGTCGGAAGCGGACCTATGAAGAGAACGTCCACTCCCATGGAGAGTATCCCCGAGGAAATGGCATTTTCGAGCATATAGCCCGAAAGCCGTGTGTCTTTGCCAATGACGATTTTGTGTCTCCCGTGGCCGCGCGATTCGGCCCGAAGATTTTTGAAAACGTGCGCCGCCGCGCGGCCCAGCTTCAGAGCGGTCTCGGCCGTGACTGGTTCAATGTTGGCCGTGCCGCGGACGCCATCGGTGCCGAAGATCTTCTTCTGCTTGGAGCCGTTGTTCGTTTCCATAGGCTTATTGAGGTTTAGCAGGTTCGACATGAACATGCGAGGGCCAAACCTGCTGTAAGGTCACGTTCCGGGGCAGCTTCACCTCGACTGGAAACGCCCCATGCACGTCCAGAACATCGGTCAACCGAATATAGACCTGAATGTCGTTGGGGTTAAGCTTTTTCAAAGCATCCGGGTCCGCATTGATTTTGACGTTCACAAAAAGCGGATCAACGACATAGGCCTGATGATCGTTTGCGGCGGTCATCAGCATGATCGGACGCGGATACTGATCCATGGCCGGAGATCGAAATGGATTCTGTGATCCGGATAACTCTGTGCGGATGTTCGAATGGATGGCCAGCCAGATCATTACCGCCAGCACCAGCGAGAAGGTCTTGAGCCAAAAATTGTTCAGAATGAAGTCGCGCATGGACATCAGTGGTGGGCGTTGCTCTTTTGGACCACCGCCGGACCAGGTTTAATCCGATGTCCCTGCCAGGTTTTGAGCCAATCGACCATGCTGCGGGATTTGTTGGGTTGAACAAGAAGTGAGCTGAGGAAGGCCCGCAGTTCTTCGGAGGTAATCCCGCGCACCAATTCGCCTTGAAAGGCGTACGAAATGGCACCTGTCTCTTCCGACACGACCACAATGATGGCATCGGTCTCTTCGCTCAGCCCAATGGCGGCCCGGTGCCGTGTGCCAAGGGTCTTATTGAGGTCTTGCCTGCGGGTCAGCGGGAAAATACAGGCAGCGTAGGCAATCTGGTCGCCTTTAATGATCACGCCCCCGTCATGGATGGCGTTGTTCGGAAAGAAAATCGTTTCGAGCATTTCGGGTGTCGCCAGGCAATGCACCGGAATGCCCGATTCGACCGATTCCTGAAGCTGAATGTTCTGCTCGATGGCGATCAATGCGCCGATCCGCACGTCGCTCAGGCGCTCGACGGTTTGAATGATCACTTCGATGTTTTCGCGCTGCTCATGGCTGGTCTGGAAAATCGGCAGGTTGCCAACCTGAGCCAGCAACCGGCGCAATTCGGGTTGGAAAATAACCAGGACCGCGACCGCCACGAAGGTCGAGAAAGTCCCAAGCAACCAATGCAGAACGGCGAGCTCGAAGAAACTGGTCACGAAAGCCATCACCAGCAAAATGGAAAGGAAGCCGATCAGGATCGAAAAACCGCGGGTCCCGCGAACGAAGCTCAGTACATAATAGATCGCCACCGTCAGGATGGTAATCTCGAGGGCCGGCCCCCAAATTGTCTGAGCGTATCTAAGCATTAAGTCTGCGCGTTCAGGATTGCTTCTGTCATCCGAATCGCCTGCCGCGTCGCGGCCACATCATGGGTGCGGATGATCTGAGCGCCGGCCGCAATCGCCCAACAGGCGCACGCCAACGAGCCGGGCAGTCTGGAGGCCAGGTCTTTGGCCCCCGTGATTTGGCCGATAAACGATTTGCGCGACACCCCCAGCACCAACGGCCGATCCCATTTTGTAAAACTACGCAGCGACTGGAGCAACTTTAAATTATGTTCGACCGTCTTGCCGAACCCGATGCCCACATCCAGCATGACCTGTTCTGATCCTACTCCATTCTCCGCCAATCTGCTCAATCGATCTGCAAAAAACTTCTGCACATCCGCGGTCACATCGCCGTAGCGCGGATCGCATTGCATGGTTTGCGGGCTTCCTCGCATATGCACGACCACGTAACCGGCCCCGCTTTCGGCGACCACCCGCCACATCTCGGGCTGCTCCCGGTTCGCTCCCACATCATTAATGATGCTGGCCCCGGCTTCGAGGGCGCGACGGGCGACCGCCGGCTTGAGCGTATCGATGGAAATGGGTTGATCATTCTGCTGAGCCAGCGATTCGATTACCGGGATTACCCGCCGCAGTTCCTCTTCTTCGGGGACAGCCACCGCGCCGGGCCGGGTTGATTCGCCGCCTACGTCTATGATATCGGCACCTTCGGCAATGAGTTTGAGCCCTTGTTCGATAGCCGCCGCCGGTGTCACGAACTGCCCGCCGTCGGAGAAGGAATCGGGCGTGACATTGACGATTCCCATGATGAGCGCCCGGCCAGGAAAGGCATAACGGAACTGGCGGGCGCGCAGGATCATTTTTTGATCAACTCCCTGGCTGCCTCGACCAGCCGCCGGGCGATGGCCGCCACGAGCTCGTCCGGCACCCCAATGTGCGGATTGGCCGATTGGCTCAGCATGTGGCACTGGTCATTCACGTAATCAATAACCACAAATTCGCCTGACTCGATTTGAGCGATCTCGCTGGAAAAGAAGTTCATGCCAGTCAGAGCAGCGATTCGGCGAATAATTGATTCGAGTTCGGCCGAAGCCTGGTCCGTAAGGTCGCCCGGCTGGATGAGCCGGTAATTGTCGTTGAAGCAGTTCCACCAGACCTTAAACACCGAGCCAAAGATATAATAGACCCGGAAGTAGGCAGGCCGGTCACCTTGCTGGCGCGGCACGATCTTGCGTTGGAAGAGGTAATTTTCGTCCGGCCACAGCGCTATCGAGCGTGCCAGGTCCTTTTCGGAGGTAGCGTCCAGCACCAGACCGCGCTTCCCGTAACCCATACTTGGCTTAATCACGAACGGAACGCCCAACGCCTGTCGCTCCGCTTCGGTCAACTGGAACTCGTTTGCCTTCCCCTTCGGGACGATCACCGTCGTCGGAACATTGATGCCTTCGGCCATGAGCCGAGGATGGAGGCGCGACTTGTCAAAAGCGGCTTGTGCCCGGTCGGGAGGATCAATCACCTGCGTCTGCCGCTCGGCGGCCAGACGGACCAATTTATGGTACAGATCATCCGGCTGGTGATGTTCGCTGTGCATATTCAGGAGGACGCGCGCCCAGATTTGGCCTTTGGAAAAGCCGTCGTAAAACGCCTGCACCCAAATAGGTTCGATGAGGAAGAAGCTCAGACTGGCCTCAGCGCAGTGCTGCTGGACGCGATGGATGAAAAGATCATCCGCGTCCAGCTTATGCGTCATCACCACATCATATATGCGGACCACTCTGCCCACTATCTTTGCACGCTGCATCCTCTGTCAAAAGGAGATTCGCCCCGCCTGCCGCACGACGTGAAGGCCGAACATCACTTCCTAGGGAAGAATCGCGTTCGCCCGATAAAAGCGCTGCGTATTGATCAGGATGGTTGGATCGTCAAACTGGATCGTGCCGGAAACGTTGGTGACAATTGTCCGGGGCGTCCAGGTGGAAAGATCGGAAGAGCGTTCAAGCTGATAACGCAAACCAATTTCGCCGTGCAGGAGAAAGCGAAGTCCCCGAAAGAACGGATGACCGCCACATTCCCAAAGGGAAAGTCTCGGTTTGCGGCTAAAACTCGCAATGATTGTCCTGGACTGGGTCATTGCGAGGGTGAGATTTGTTTGCGACCCGGTGGCATCTCCGCTCCAGTACAAGAAAACCTGATCTGCGTCGGGGAGGGCGACGAGGGAAACGCTTTGGCCAGAGCTGAACCGGTTTGCCGAAGGGCTCGTTGCGACCGTACCGAGACCGTTCACCAAAACCGTCAGAGCAAACTGGCCGGCGTTCAAGGTTCCGAATAACGACGAGACAGTGGGATTTGCATTGGTCACAAGAAACGAAAGCGGGTTGTTGGTTCCACTCGCTGCATTTCCCCACAGGGCAAAATAGCTGCCGTGCTGGGGCACGCCACTGAGCTTGACCAGCGTGCCAAACGGCAGGAGCGAAGGAGTTGGCGTGACGATCACTGAACCGGTTCCGCTAACGGTTGTGCTGAAAGATGTCCCAAAGACAGCTTCAATGCATTTTCCCCGGTCCATGTACAGAGTCGGTGAGCGAATCGGCTCGGGAAGAAGTAGCCTTGGCCAGTGGTGTCGTCCGGACGTTGACCATGCTGAGGAGTTCCTTTAGAATGCTTTTGTGAAGGCCGGAACATATCGAGAAATCATGGGCCGGATTCATCAGAGCAAAAACGCTGATCTTGCCCGGTCAGCCAAACTCCCCTTTACAGAAAAACTCGCCCTGACTGCCGCTGCCAGCAGGCTCGGAAATCAAATGGTCCTTTCCGAATCGTTTGCCGAGCCCGTGCTCGAAGTCATCAAACTTTTCAATCAGGCGGTCAAGCACGGCGTGTTCCAAAGATACGCGCTCGCGGGCGGCCTTGCGGTGGAATATTATGGCGCTCCCATCAATACGGTGGACGCGGATTTTCTGGTTGTCTTCCCGGAAACAACTGGCGGTTTGCTGGACCCTTCAGCCTTTTTCGAATTCTTTCGCGGGCAAGGCGCCAGTGCCGGTGGAGAGCATCTCATCCTCCAGGGATTGAAATTCCAAATGATACCGGCCAATACGCCTTTGGATAACGAGGCCCTGCAAATGGCAACATCAGTTTCAGAAAAGGGCATTCCATTTTTTGTTGTGACCATCGAGCATCTCGTCGCTTTAAAGTTGCGAGCCTGGCGATACAAAGACCGGCTGCACATAAATCATCTTTTGGACAGTGGTGTGGCTTTGGACAAGGCTAAGCTGTCAGCGATTCTTGAACGCCACGCGCTTGAACGACGCTGGGAGCAACTCCTGGCCGAAAGAGCTAAAGGCTGAATCGCCCCTCGGGTCACTTGTAAACGCACCCTTCGCCCCAATTCTCCGTGACTCTGTAGTTGTTGCCAACTCCCCAAGTCAGCTAACTTTAGACTGGTCAGGCCCGGTCAGGCCGCCTGCCGCCATTTTTGTAGTGGCACTTGGATGCTGGACGGGATTTACTCAGCGCTCCTAAATTCTAGATGAAGATGAAGGCCTATGCGCGCGCTGGCGTTGACGTTGATCTTGGAAACAAGGTCAAGGCCACGCTGCCGCAATTGCTGGCGTCCACCCATCGCCGCGAGGTCCTGGGAAAAGTGGGCGGGTTCGGCGGCTTGTTCGCGCTGGATGTGCGCCGATACAAGCAGCCGGTACTGGTCTCAAGCGTCGATGGGGTCGGCACGAAGCTGAAGATCGCTTTTGCCATGGACCGTCACGACACCATCGGCGAAGACCTTGTCAATCATTGCGTCAATGACATTGCAGTACTCGGAGCAGAACCCCTCTTTTTCCTGGATTATTTGGGCACGGGCAAACTCGAGCCTCATGTCTTTACAGAAATCATCAAAGGATTCGCCCGCGGTTGCGCGGCCAACCGGTGCACGCTAATCGGCGGCGAAACCGCACAGATGCCCGGGTTTTATCAAGCGGGCGAATACGACGTGAGCGGCACGATCGTGGGCGTCGTCGAAAAATCCAAAATGCTCGATGGGAAAGCGATTCGGGCCGGAGATGCCGTGATCGGGCTCGAATCGAGCGGTCTGCACACCAATGGCTACTCGCTGGCACGAAAAATCTTCTTTGAAGAGTGGAAACTGGATCCCAGATCGCATGTAGCGGAGTTGGGAGCGAGCATTGGCGAGGAGTTGCTTAAGGTGCACGTGAGCTATGGTTTGCTGATCCAGACGCTCCTGAAGAAGTTTAACAAAAAAGCGCGCGGCATCAAAGGGCTCGCGCATATCACCGGTGGCGGGTTTGTAGACAATATTCCGCGCGTGCTGCCGAAGAAATGCGACGTTGTTATTCGGAAAGGTTCGTGGGAGATGTTGCCCATCTTTCAGCTCATCGCGGCAAAAGCCGGCGTGCCCGAGGAGGAACTTTACCAGGTTTTTAATATGGGAATTGGAATGACGATCATTGTCGCGGCAGATTCGGCGGATGCGGTGTTGCGGTTCATTCGCGCACAAAAGGTCAAGGCGTGGCTCATCGGCGAAGTGACCAAAGGAAGCGGAACGGTGCGCATGGCCTAGACGACTTTGGTATGAAGGCGCTGAGATTTTGGTGGTCATTCTGGTCCTTGGTCGTGCAAAGCAAAGCGGCAGAGGACTGCCGCACTCCAAAAGCTCCGCCACTACCAGGCCATTGGAACTTCCGCCAGGTTTTGGAGTGCGGCAGTCCTCTGCCGCTTTGCCTTCGACGAATTCATGGCTTCCTGAGAGTAGCCGTCACCACAACGTAAGTTGCCAGCGTGAAACTCTTGGTCATTGGGTCGGGTGGGCGCGAACATGCGCTGGTTTGGAAGCTCGCGCAGTCGCCGCACGTTGTCCGGATGTGGTGCGCGCCGGGCAACGCCGGTATCGCCGAGGAGCGCGTGTCCAAAAACGGCACGGCGGTCGAATGCGTCAATATAGGCGCGGAAGAGTTGCCGAGGCTGCTCGCATTCGCACAGGAGAACAGAATCGATCTTACGGTGGTCGGGCCTGACAATCCGCTGGCGCTCGGGATCGTCGATCTGTTCCAGAGGAATGGGCTGCGCATTTGGGGACCGAACCAAAAGGCGGCGCAATTCGAATCCTCGAAAGCTTTCAGCCAGGATTTCATGGAGAAGCATGGGATTCCCACCGCGCGAGCCGGCACATTTGCCGACCCGGCTGCGGCGAAGGCGTTCGCTGTTTCGCTCGGGGGCCGGTGCGCGGTAAAAGCCGACGGTCTCGCCCTGGGTAAAGGGGTGCTTCTTTGCTCCAACGTCCACGACGCCACAAAGGCAATCGACGAAATATTAGTCAGCAAAGCCTTCGGGAAAGCCGGCAGCCGAATTGTGGTCCAGGAATATCTGAATGGAATGGAGATTTCGCTCCACGCCATTTGCGACGGGACCACGTTCAAGTTGTTCCCCACCGCCCAGGATCATAAGCGCGCGCTGGACGCCGATTTGGGCCTCAATACCGGCGGGATGGGTACTTATTCGCCGGCCCCCTTTTTGACCGGCGCAGAGGTGACGGCCGTGGGCAACACCATCCTGGCACCCTGGCTCAAGGGCTGCGCCGAGGATGGAATCGATTTCCGCGGCATTATTTATCCGGGAGTGATGCTGACAGAAAGCGGACCCAAGGTGCTCGAATTCAACGCGCGATTTGGAGATCCGGAAGCGCAGGTTTATTTAACCCGCCTGCAAAATGACCTCGTGGAAGTCCTCGATGCCAGCGTGGAGGGACGGCTTTCAGAAACCGAACTGCGCTGGAGTTCTGAGTCGGCCCTGTGTGTCGTGATGGCGTCGGAAGGTTATCCGGGCAGTTACGCAAAAGGGAAGCCGATCACAGGTCTTATAGAAGCCAGCCGCTTGCCCAATACCAAGGTTTTCCACGCCGGAACGGCCCGCACGGGTGGATCTGTGGTCACCGCCGGGGGACGCGTTCTTGGCGTAACTTCGTGGGCTAACAGCTTGCGCGAGGCCCGCAATGCAGCCTACAGCGCGGTGTCAAAAATTAGATTCGACGGAGCCCATTATCGGCGCGATATTGGCGCCAAAGCGCTTACGTGAGCGCTCCACTGTCTATTTGCATGACCATATTTAAAAAAGCGTTCTTGGGAGCCGCTCTTCTTTTGGCGGTCAACGTCTCAGCCGATTCGACGGCGCCGCAGTTTCGCGAACTTTACGACTTGCTGCGCACTAATCTCACTGGCGTGAGCGAAGGCGATCTCAATCGGGCCGCTGTCCAGGGTCTGGTCGACCAACTCGGTCCAAAAGTGACATTGGCCGACGACAAGGAGTCCCCAGCCAATGACACCAATTCGCCTGTGGCTTTGAAGGCGTCAGTTTTCGAAAGCGCTTTCGGTTACTTGCGATTGGGCCAATTCGGGGAAGGCGCGGACAAGAAGCTAATGGATGCCTATCGTCAAATGGCTTCGACCAATCGGCTCAAGGGGCTAATCGTCGATCTGCGTTATTCGCAGGGACAAGATTACGCTGGAGCCGCTGCCCTGGCGGACCGCTTCTTTTCCAAGGAGGAACCTTTGATGGATTGGGGTGAAGGGATAAAGAAAGCTTCGACCAAGACCAATGCGCTGGAGCTACCGATCACTATTTTGGTCAACCGCAAAACTTCGGGCGCAGCGGAAGCCTTTGCCGCTATTCTCCGGCAAGCGCAAATGGGCCTGATTATCGGCACGAACACGGCCGGAAATGCGGCTATCGCGAAGGAATTTGCGCTTAGCACCGGACAACGCGTCCGTGTGGCCACCACGCCCATTAAGTTGGCCGATGGCAAACCATTTCCAGCCTCCGGTTTAAAGCCTGACATCTACGTCGAGGTCAATCCCGAGGATGAACTCGCCTGGTTTGAGGATGCCTACAAAGTCGTTGGCAAGCCAACCGCTCGATTGGCGAGCACGGCTACCAACGAGTTATCCGCCGCTTCCACCAATAGACCGCGTCGCCGCCTGAACGAAGCCGAGTTGGTCCGCATGCTGCGCGACGGCTTGAACCCCGATAATGAGCTCGGCTCCGCCGCCCGCGAGCTCGAGCGCGCCAAAGGCATTGTGGGTGATCCAGTTCTGGCGCGCGCCCTGGATTTGCTGAAAGGTCTTACCGTGGTGCAACAGTTCCGCTCGAGTTGATTTCACGTTGACGAATCTGCATCGGACTACCAAGTTCAAACGACTTATTGGGTCAATGAAGACAATTCTTTTCGTCTGCACTGGGAATATTTGTCGCAGCCCAATGGCCGAAGGACTTTTTCGTCATGCCGTAAAAGGCCGGAATGATTTCCGGGTGATCTCCGCGGGCGTTGGGGCCGTCGATGGGTTGCCTCCCAGCGAACATGCAGTCAAGGCCCTCAAGGAACTAGGAATCGATATCTCCAAGCAACGCAGCCACATGCTCACGGCCGAGCTTGTGCAACAGGCCGACTATATT
>Ga0137394_10004749_pt1 | contig 10329 bp, 9 predicted proteins | sample czobulk116metaG_FD_108278 | JGI IMG/M metagenome (GOLD analysis project Ga0137394, IMG submission 108278) | Vadose zone soil microbial communities from Angelo Coast Range Reserve, California, USA - czobulk1.16 metaG | ecosystem: Environmental > Terrestrial > Soil > Vadose zone | place: USA... | reverse complement strand
GCGACAGTCACGATATCGCGAGACTTGGCGTCCCGCGCGAGCCACTCCACACCCCAATTCGTCGAGCCTCCGGCGACAATCAGAATCCACACGTCTTTCACGCGTAGAAGAGTTTCCAATTTGGTTTCGTGAAAGGCGCTCGATCTTACTTTGGTGACGATATAGTCGTCGCTAGCGGGCTTGAGTTCGTCGATCACCTCTGCCCCGTCAGTGCCCCGGACGCAAATAGGCGACCCCGGCCGGCGCAGGTACGGCGCCCGCTCAACTGGAAAGCCCATGGCCGGATCGTTTTCCACCCTGGTGTAGATAACGGGAATCGGCAAGCTGTGCGCGAGATCAATGAGGGCCCTCGTCCGCTGCACGACGGCTTGCATTGCGGGTTTGGACAACGACGCTTTAATGAAGTCATTTTGCATGTCGTGCAACACCAAGGCGGTGTTGGACCGACCGATCGGCGGCAACGGTGCACCTTTCATTTTCTTGCCTCCTGGCTTTCTTAGAGTTGCGTCGCGGACAGATTCGCCGTCAGCGCCCACCCGACTGGCACTGGTAGCCGCCGCGGCATTGAATCCCCATTTCTCTTTGAACCTCTCTTAGCAGAGTGAAATCGGCGACGTCGCTGGTCTTCACTTTTTCCGGATCGATACCGAGGCGCTCCGAGCTGTATTGAATTTGCAGTCGAATCCCTTGTTCCGTCGAGCCGCCCGGATCCTCCGTGCTCATAAAACCTTGCGCCTGCTTGATCGCTTCCTGGGCGACGTCTCGCTCGAGTTTCAATTCCCGCGCCGCGATCTGCGCGGCCTCGTCGGGATTCTGCCGCATGAAGAGCAACGCTCGCACGTGCGCGCGCAACCATTTCTTTGCATTCTCGGGGCTCTTACGCAGGAATTGGTCGTGGCTCGCCATGCCGGAAAAGGGTACCGGATACACCTCTGAAGAATTGGCGATGATCTTATAACCTTTGCGAACCAGTTCCGCGGCGATGTCTATATTATTCGCCGAGCCGGTGATTTGGCCGGTTTCCATACCAATGACGCGTGCCTTGGAATCGCCGATGGCAAGGAGCTTGACGTCGCGGTCCGGATCCAAACCGAATTTCTTTAGCATCAGTCGCGTCGCTTGATCCTGCGAGCCGCCCGGACTGGAGATCGCGATAATTTTGCCCCGGAGATCCTCCGGCTTCTTGATTTCCGGCCGCACCGTGAATTGCATGATTGAGGTATTGTAAGTGAAAAAGATCGCCTTCAGTGGGGCTCCTCTCATGGCCGCGGTCATCGCGGAACCGTGAACTGCGAACTGGACCTCGCCGCTCACCAAGGCCGGCACTGAGACGGTTGCACGCATGACGACGATCTTTAAATCCACCCCTTCGTTGGCGAGAAATCCTTTCGCCCGAGCAATAAACGAAGGCACATAGCCGAAATCCGGCGAGGAAATACCTTCGATCAGGGTGATGTCCTTCTTCGCCGGCTGCGCATGGACCCGGTCCCAAATAAATGCAAGGCATGTTATCAGACCGAAAACACCAACGAGAAACCTCATCGTGTCCCTCCTTCGCAGAATCAGCTCCGATACGCCCGGCGCTGCCGCCAGTGAACACTGCGGGGCTAAGCGACTTGCTGCTTTACTGCTCCATTGGCAAAAACCGAGGCGTTCTCCAGCTGTTCAAACCGCGTCCCCATATCGACCCCCAACACTTCGAACAGATTGGGCGTTGCCGCGATGTAGCGCGCCACTCGCTTTTTGTCGGTGTTGAAAAATTGATATTCGACCGGCCGGGACAAAATCGGTAAACCGACGCAATCGCCCTTCGTCCAGGTATGCTTCTTGCCGTTCACAACCACATAGCCTTTGCCTTCGAGGATGTAGTGCACGATGCCGCCGGGCGATGCCTGCTTTCCCGAGTGGCCTCCCGGCTCAATCTCCTGCATGTAGATGACCAGACTGCGAATCGCTGTGTCGTTCTTGGCCGGGTGCACATACCAACACATCTTTCCATGACGGTTGATTTCCCAGGGAAGCTCGTCCGCCCGGACGATTTTCACGCCGCGCTCCGCCTGGTCGCGATAGCGGTCTCTCAGCTCGAACAGGGCATCCAGCAGGTTGCCTTGATTTTTCATTGGCTCTCCTCCGTCAGCCGTTCCAACGATCTGAACGTCTTGAGCTTGTTGAACGTTTAGAGTTTGACGCTTTTCTCCCAGCTGCCCTTCCAATCCGGCGAGTCTTCGATTTGCACGATCTCATAGCCGAGATGCGGCCGGTAGGTATTGGTGATCAAGGCGAGCCAGCGAGCGGGCTTCTTGGGATCCGCGTTGAAATGCTGATGCGATACGCCGCCGGGCTTGATCGGCAGGAGAATCAGATCTCCGGCCTTCCAATCGTAGCGATTGCCGTCGACCACGGTGTAGCCGGCGCCCTCGAGGACGAAAATCGCCAGGCCGCCCTGGTGGCGGTGTTTGCCGGAATGGTGATGGATGACGTGCTCAAAGGCCTGCATCGTTTGCAAGGCGGTATCGGCCTTGTACGGCATAAAATAATAACGCACCTTGGCGTTTCGGTTCTGCATCCACGGCGTGTCCTTGGCGCGCACGACGATCTTTCCCGTTTCGGCGCGCCGGTTCATCTTTTCGAGATCCTTGATCAGGCGCGGATACCACGTATCCTTCGCTTGCAGCTCACCTCGAGTTTTTCTCTTGATCCGTTTGGCACCGTTACTTTTCATCGTCCCCCCTATAGTCGAAAACGCACGCTGCTCCAAGCATCAAAAAACTATTTTTCGCACCCATACCCGCCTTCGCATCGGATACCCAATTCTTGCTGAACTTCTCGTAGCAAGCGCAGATCCGCTACCTCGGATATTTTGATTTCCTCGATTTTGCGTCCCGCGTTGGCTGCGTTATCCGCGATCCACGCCCCCATTCCAGTCTCGCTAAATCCGCCGGGATCTTTGACGCTGATCGCCGTGACAATCGTGCGCACCGCGGCAAGCGCTGTCTTTCCGTCCATGCCCAGGGTCTGCTCTGCCACCCGCGCCGCGACGTGCGGCTGGTCCCGCGTCAGCACGATGGCCTTCACGGTGGCACGGAGAAATTTTTTTACCGTCTCGGGATTTGCCGATACAAAACGCGCGCTCGCGGCAAACCCGGAAAATGGCGTTCTTTGCAGATCGCCGAAAGAAGCGAGAAGCTTCAGGCCCTGCACCTGGCTTTCAGCGATGGCCGCGCCATCGGGATTGAACAGTGATGCGTGCACGAGCCCCTTCGCCAATCCCAGGATGCGCTGTGGCTCAGGCCCCATCGGCACAAGGGTGTAGTCCTTATCTGCCAACCCGTGAGCTCTCAGGATCTGCCGGGTGGCGAAATCCACGGCACTGCCGTAACTCAGGATTGCGATATTCTTTCCTTGGAGATCGCGCACCGCGCGAATTTCAGGCCGCCCGAGGAAAAGCATGGTCGGGCGGTCATAGTAAAAGACAACGGCCCGCACGGGCGTACCGGTTAACGCCGCGCGCATCGCAGAGTCAGCGGCGGCAAAATGCACCTCGCCGGAAATGAGCGCCGCCACGCTCGGCGGCATTTTCATTACTGGCGCCAAAACCTCCAGCCCTTCCGCCTGGTAGAAACCCCTTTCCTGGGCAACCAACAGCGGGAGAAATCCGAAACTCTTGGTCGGTATCGCCTGAATCAATCTGGTTTGAGCGTAGGCGGAGCATGACGCGACGAAAGTGATGCAAATGTTGAAGGCCATTGGCATCAAGCCATGCTTGAAGAACATCGGTTCACTTTCTATGCGCGTTGACGCCGTCTCCAACTGACAGCGTTGTAAAACTGCTGACGGAACAGGAGAGACTCAACCCGCGCGCTCGGTCCGAATGCGGGTTCTTTTCTGTTCCGTTTTCGCCTGGTCCACGACGCGCAGCCCCTCCGTAAACACCACACCATAGATTTCCTCAGCGCAGTGCGGGCTGACCAATCCCAGCTGCGCGTCCTTCTTCACTAACTCCGGATCGCGCTCCAAAGGATCGCCGAAGCCTCCCCCGCCACAGGCCACCCGCTCGAACACGTCCCCTCGCCTGAGAAAAGTATCTTCGCACGACTTCGGCTGGAGCTCGCCGTCCAGATCATTGAACTCCACCGGAATCCGGCCCCGACTCAATAGCTCTTGCACCGAGGTCTTGCGGCGAATGTTGAATTGGGTGGTGCTGCCGGGATAGCCGCCGGCGATCCCCGCCGAGGCCGGCTGTTCAATGCCGCAGCCATGAAGCACGCAGGTCGGAATCTCTTCGACGTCGTGCGGCGTCATGGCCAAACCGATGGCCGCTCCGCCGCGAAACTTTCCCGGTCCGCCGGTGTCGCACTCCTGCCTACGGTAGAGATAGAGAAGCGGATAGCGAAATTCGTAGGTCTCGACGTTGGCGATGGCGCAACCCAGAGAACGAACGAATCCGCCGGTATCGATGCCGTCGCGATCGTAACGCGCGCCGCTTCCTCCCGCCATGCCGTCCAGCATCGTGGCCCCGAAGAGCTGGCCGCGCTGATCGGTGCCGAACAGCTCTTGTTGCCCCGATGCGCCGTTCCAACAAGCCATCAGCCTCGAGCAGTGGGTCTCGCTGGCATCCAACATTTTCGCCAAGCAAGCGCTGACGGCCGTGGTGGTGACAAAGCTGCCGGCCGTGGTCGCCTTGGCGGCTCCCGCGGGCCATGCGGCGTCGACGACGGTTCCCTTTTTCGAAATAATCTCGACCGGCCGCAGAATCCCCGCCGGACACATCGGGATGTCGTAGCAAAGATAGGCGAGCACCGCGGCCTGCACACCGGCGAGAAGGCCGGAATAGGTGCAATTGGCCACGGCGGGCGCCTGCGGCGAGCTCTCGGTGAAGTCGAGAATGAGTTGGTCGGCTCGCTTGCGCATCTTCACGCGGATCGCGTACACCGCCCCGTCATAATCAATATAGGAGGTGTGGCCCCACTCGCCGTCGGGCAACTCTTGCAGCCGCGCTCTTAGCTTGGCTTCGCTCACTTCGACGATGCGCGCCAACACCTCACCGAAGATTTCGCCGCCGTAGCGCTCGCAAACCGCCAGGAGCCGCTCCGCCATCACCAGATTTGCCGAGATTTTCGCCCTGAGATCGAGCGCGTTTAAATCCCGAGTTCGCGATCGGATGAGATATTCTTCCTCGAGATCTCGCCGCAGCTGACCTCTTTCGATGATTTTGATCGGCGGAATGACCGGAGCCTCCTCAAAAATCGACTTCGCGCCGGTGGCCGCCTGGCTGCCTTTCGAAGAGCCGCCGACGTCGACCTGATGAATCGTCGCACCTGTCCAAGCCACTAACTTCTCGGCGTGAAAAACCGGCGCCACCAAAGTCACGTCGTTCTGATGCAGCGCGCCGGAATAAGGATCGTTGCAGAGAAACATGTCGCCGGGAAAAAATCCCGGATTAGCCGTATAGCGTGCGAGGATATGTTTGACCGTGAGTCCCTGGCCGATGGCGAGAGAGGCGACGTAGGGACCCATCACCACCGAATCTCCGCTCGGGCTCATGATGCAAGTGTTGAAATCATGCGCCTCGGTGGCGATCGGCGAGCCGGAAATATTTTTGATCGTGCTCGCGGCCTCCGCGCTGATCGACCACAGCCGGTGGCGCAACACCTCGAAGCGAATCGGGTCCATTAGTGTTCTTCCATAATCTACGTCACCTGAAGAAGCAGATTACGCGAGCGGTCCACCCTTGCCGTCTGCCTCGGATGGAGCAGCAACGTGGTCGCGGGACTTTCCACTATCGCCGGACCGGCGATGCGGTTGCCCGGCCGCAACAACTCCATACTGAATACCGGAGTCTGGATGAACTCCTCGAAATAAACCTGCCGCTCGCCGACACGGGCACGCTCCGGGTCCTCGCCTTCCCATTCATCTTCCTTGAGCTTCGGTTTATACGTTTTCGTCGTCCCCGTTACAATAAAATTGCTGACCTCGACGCCGGCTTTTCTATAAGCCGTCCCTTTGCCGTAGATTCTTTCGTAGGCCTCTTCGAAATTCACCATGAGCGCGTCCATCTCCTGAGAGCGTAACTCCCCCGACGGCACCGGTATCCGGACATTGTGCACCTGCCGGCGAAACTTCATATCGAGAAAGCGTTCCAGCTCAAGCTCCCCCGCCGACTGGACCGCGTCGCGAATGGCTGCCGCCTCCAGGTCGCTGAAGATCGCGTTGAATTGCGCCGCCGGCGCGGGCAGCGTCATGGGCCGCGACCGGGTGTACTGCCGCTGAATGTTACAGCCGGCGATGCCGAAGCCTGAGAAAACCGGCGCGTACGGCGAGACCAGGACCTCGGACACGCCGATGTCGCGCGCGTAGGAACCGACGTGCAAGGGACCGCCGCCGCCGTAGGCGTAAATCACAAACTCCGAGGGATGATATCCCTGCTCGACGGTAACGCGTCGCACCAGGTCGGCCATATGGGAATCGACGATCTCGAGGATGCCCTTGGCGGCTTTGAGCAGATCCATCCCCAAAGGCCGGGCCACTTTTTCCTCGATCGCCTTTCTGGCCAAGTCATAAGCCAATTTCTTGCGGCCCCCGAAAAAACTACCGGCGTCTATTCTTCCCAAGACCAGATTGGCATCCGTGACCGTGGGCTCGTTGCCTCCCTGATCGTAACAGGCGGGGCCGGGAAGCGCGCCGGCACTGCGCGGCCCGACTTGAAGTAGACGGGTCTCTGCATCCACCCACGCGATGCTTCCTCCTCCGGCGCCGATGGAAATTACGTCGATCATCGGCACGGCCAGAGTAAACTTCTCGAACACGGGTTGGCGATTGAGAGTGGGCCGGCCGTCGACAATCAAGCCGACATCGAAGCTGGTGCCGCCCACATCCGTGACGAGAATATTTTTGTGACCCAACATTCGCCCCATATTCATGGCGCCCATGACGCCGCCGACCGGACCGGAGGCCATGATGTGAGCGGCTTTATCCCCCGCTTCTTCGCATGGAATCACGCCGCCCAGGGAATGCATGGCGAGCACCGGGCCACTAAGACCGGCCGACCGCAAGCTTTCCAGCAAGCGCCCCATGAAGTGCGCGATGATCGGGCCCAGCGAGGCGTTTATCGCCGTCGTGGCGGTCCGCTCGTACTCGCCTAACAGCGGCGAAACCTCGCTCGAGAGCGTGACAAAAATTCCAGGAAATCTTTTCTCAACCAAGTCTCTTACCGCGCGCTCGTGGCTGGAATTCATGAATGACCAAAGAAAACAAACCGCCAACGACTCAATCCCCTGCTGCACCAGGCGTGCGGCTGCGCTCTCGACTTCTTGAAGATCGAGGTGAGCAAGCACGGCACCTTTATAATCCACCCGCTCATTGATGCCGCAAACGAGGGCGCGGGGAATCAAGGGTGTCGCTTTGTCGAGATGGACGACATCTTTGATTTCTTCTTCACCCAAGCCGGCGACTTTCTGATGAATGCGTCCGATGAATAGATTATCTTCATGTCCCCGAGTCGTCAGCAGGCCGGTCTTGGCGCCGGCACGGGCGAGGAGCGCGTTGAGCCCCACGGTGGAACCGATGCCCAATGCCACCGTCGCGCTGAGGAGCTGGGATCGAGAGAGGCCGAGCCTGGCGCTGGTATTGCCGATCGACTCGAGAATTCCCAAGGTGTGGTCCTGAGGCGTCGTGTGCGCTTTGTCCCAGATTACGGAACCGTCTTCACCAATGGCGACGCAATCGGTGAAAGTCCCGCCGGTATCAACGCCAATGATAAACTTCATGCTTCTTTGAGCGCGACTTCAGTTTCAATCAATCGGAAGCAGGCCGGGCAGAAGTATTCGCGCAAGAAAAAACGCCCGCCGCCAAGGGCGTATGGATTTACTTTGGGACCGGCCGCAGACAGATCGGCGTCCCTCCTCTTGAGTAAGCTTTTGGCATCCTGTTGGGCATCGGCGGCGCCAAGCACGGCACCGCATCGGCAGAGAACCATCTCGTTGCCGTTCACCGACTCGATGTTGAGGTTCGAGGACAAACGTCTCATTGGAGCGCGGGAATGATTTCTTTGGCGATGAGATCCAGCGCTTCCGGAACGTTTGGACCGAGCGGCACGCCGATCACGAGCTGATCGATGCCGGCCTCGCGCACCAGCGGCAGAATGGCTTCACACTTGGCCAAAACTTCTTTCGGCGTGCCGGCCACGATGAACCCCGCGTCCTGCAGCAGTTTATCCGAGACGCGCTTGGCCGCCTCGTCGACTCCCAAGCCGTTCACATAGGCCTCGCGCACCCGTTCCACATCTTTAAGATCGACGCCGGTCGATTTGAGCACGTCGGGATACCGGCCGAGGCTTCCTGCGAGAGCGTAAGAAGTATTGCGCTTGGCCCACTGCCTTGCCTTATCGCCGTCCGCGGAAACCGAGATGTGCAGGTTGTAGATCTTTTTGAAAGCGCCATGGGTTGCGGCCGCCTGGCGCGATTCCGTTACCTTCTGAACCGCTTGCTTGAACATACCGCGCTGAATTCCCGGCAGCGACGTCCAGGGATTGAGCTGAGTCAAAATCACCCCGTCGCCGAGCCTGCCGGCCATGTCGAACATTTTCGGGCCGCCGGCGGCGAGATAGACCGGAACTTTGGGCCGCGGCGGAAAATAAAGCTTCGCCTTCGTCCGTGGATTATAACGAAAGCGCGCGGACAACCTGGGGTAGCTGTTCAGATCCGCGCTCTCGCCGGCAAAAAGTGTTTTGAGAAAGCGCGTGGTTTCCTCCATGACCGCCATGGGTGCGGTCTTCTCGTTCACCACCTGCTCCTGCACTGCGCCTCCAGCACCGATCCCCGCCGAAACTTCTTTTCCCTCTTTGATGAGACCCGCGATGCCCGAGAACCGCTGCGCCAGCTCCATCGGATTGCGGTGCGGGAACGTCACCATGGTGCCCACCGAGACATTCAAGCGCATCGCCATGGCGGCCAACACGGTAAAGGAATCTTCATATTGGAACTCGTCGCACATCCAGACCTGCTCGAAAGGAAATATTTCCAGAGCGCGCTCCGCATAGGCGACCAGTGTTTTGATGTCATACCAAGGCCACATTTGAATGCCGATTTCGAAACGATTCACGCGCGACCTCCTCCTGTTGGCATCGGATCATGCCAAGCTATTCGGCGCTGTTTCGGAGTGCACAATACCGGGTTCACCGTCGAATGACGGTGTTGATAAAATCGACAATTTCCCTTCTCATCAGCACGTACTTTTCTCTGTAGGTTTCTTGATAGCTGACGCCTTCCTGGGGAAGCAGAATCTCCGGGATATGATCCCGGGGGACGTCGCGCCTGAGGCTCGCCAATCCCGAGGCTTTGCTCCAGGCCACCTGCCCTTCGCTCGAGAGAAGATAATTCAAATAGAGCTTCGCGGCATTGGGGTGCGGCGCATTTCTCACCACTGAAATCGTCCCGTTGCTGGCGGTCACAAAGCCGCCCTCTTGCAGTCCGGCGCTGCCGAAAAGCTCCACCGGAAGGCCCTGCGCTTTGAGTTGAAACGTCAAGGTGCCGCTCGGGCCGATCGCGATCGGGTAGCGCCCGCGAGCCACAAAGTCGACAATTTGCCGCTCTTCATTGGACGTAAAAATATCTTGGGTCGTGAACAGCTGCTTCACAAAACTTTTTCCCAAACCGAGCTTCTCGTTGGTATACCAAAATGTGGATATGTCCAATCCGCCGCCCGCGCGGCGCGGATCGAGCATGGCGATCTTGCCCTTCCACTCAGGATTAAGCAAATCTTTCCACGATTTGATTTTGCCCGGCGTCAAGGAGTCGCGGTTGTAGACGAAAGCGACTTGGACGCGGTTGCCATAAACTAGATTGTACTTCTCGGCCTCATCAGAAAAGTGCAGCTTCCCTGCTTGCCATTTTGACAGATCGCGACTTTCAGAACCCACGAGGAACGGCTGCATCGGCATGACGGCGTTCACCGGCGCAAGCCCTTCCAGCGCCGTCGTGGTTCCGGCAACGACCAGATCGGTTCGGTACTGTTGCGCTTTGAGCTCAGCGATTAACTTCGGCGCCACTTGGGCGCCTTGCATGCCGTTAAAGTCAACCTCGATTTCGGGATATTTTTTTTGAAACCCGAGCGTATAGGCGTCTCTGACGTCGGCGCCGGGCGGTCCGAACACAACCACCTTACCCTCTTTTTTGCCCGCGCCGACGATTTTTTCCCAGGCCGGATCATTAACCGACGCGCCGTACGCGATGGCCGACGCGACAAACACAAGCACGATCAGAACAGCGGCTATCAATCGATCTCGACGTTGCATCTCGCTCCTCCTGGGTGGAGGCAAACGGCAGCAAAAAT
>Ga0137394_10004748_pt1 | contig 10330 bp, 10 predicted proteins | sample czobulk116metaG_FD_108278 | JGI IMG/M metagenome (GOLD analysis project Ga0137394, IMG submission 108278) | Vadose zone soil microbial communities from Angelo Coast Range Reserve, California, USA - czobulk1.16 metaG | ecosystem: Environmental > Terrestrial > Soil > Vadose zone | place: USA... | reverse complement strand
TCTCACCCGCGACGAGCAATGGATCGGCGAGGGCATCGCGCAGTCGCTGATGCTCGCGCTCGTGCACGTGCCCGGCCTGGTCCAGATCGACCGCGAGCGGGTCCGCGCGCTCCCGCAGCCGGAGGCGTGGGACGAGACGACCACCGCGAGTGCGGCCAAGCAGCTCGGCGCCGATCTCGCGCTCTTTGGCGAGGTGAAGCGGACCGGCTCGGACCTGATCGTCCAGCCGCGCTTCCTCGAGCTCCGGGGGGACAAGGTGGAGCGGGGCGCGCTCGACACCTTCGCGGTGGCGGAGGGTCAGCTCCTCGACCGGCTGCGCCCCCTGCCCGCCGCCTACCTCAAGGCGCTGAAGGCTCCCGCCAGCGACGTGGAGCTGGCGCGCGCCCAGAAGTGGGCCGCCCCGACGGGCGTCGTGCGCGCGTACGAGCTGTACGTGCGAGGCCGCCACGCCAGCTATCGCGGCACCCAGGACGCGAACGAGGCCGCGGTGGAGTTCCTGAGTCGGGCGATCGAGGCGGACCCGCAGTTCGTGGCGGCCCAGTACGCCCTGGGCGTGGTGCATCAGAACCTCGGCAATCGCTGGAAGGCAGCCGCCCAGTTCCGGGCCTCGGCCCAGCTCGATCCGACCTACGCGGAGCCGTACAAGGCCCTCGGGGATCTCTACCTGACCGCTCCGCGCCGGCTCTTCGAGGAGGCGATCAAGGCCTACGCCAAGGCCATCGAGCTCCGGCCGTTCTACGCGGAGGCCCACGTCGGCCTGGGCGACGCGCTCGCGGCCAAGGGCGAGGTGGACCCGGCGGTGGCCGCGTACCAGAAGGGGCTCGAGTACAACCCGATGAACGCCAAGGTCCACGTCAGCCTGGGCAAGATCTACTACTCGGAAAAGGGGCTCTACTACGAGTCGGTGACCGCCTACAAGAAGGCGATCGACCTCGACCCGGGCTACCTCGACGCGCGGATGGGCCTGGCCGAGGTGTACGAGGACAAGGGCCTCTACAAGGAAGCCATCGAGGAGTACCGCAAGGTCGTGGACGCGGACGCCAAGAACACCGGCGCCCTCTACAACCTGGCCCTCGTCTACGAGAAGGTCGACCCGAAGGAGGCGGTCAGCCTCTGGGAGCGCTACATCGGCCTGGCCGGTAGCCAGCCGTCAGAGAAGGATTGGGTCGACGTCGCGCGCCTGCACCTGAAGAAGCTCAAGCAGCAGGGGAACTAGAGTCCGAGCAGGCTCTTGAGCGCGGGCTTGTTGAAGCCGCGCACCACCTGATCGCCGACCACGATCACCGGGATCGACATCTGCCCGGTGAGCTTGACCAGCTCGTCGCGCGCGTCGGCGTCCGCCAACACGTTGATATCCTCGAAGGCCACCCCCTGAGACGAAAGATACTCTTTCGCCGCCTTGCAGGGCCCTCAGGTGGGACTGCTGAAGACTCGGACCCTCGTCGCTTGGTCGCTCATGCCCCAAGATTAGCACATAGCTCGGCCACGCACCCGGCCGCCGGCGGACGGGCCGAATGGAGGCGTCCGCTATCGCCGGGGATATACTCGACGCGTGGTGGAGACTCACGGACCCCGTGATTCGCTCCAACGCGAGCTGGCCCGCGAACGTCTGAAGAACGCCCGGCGTAGCAACACCGTCCGCTTCTGGGGTGTCTCCGCGTTCTTCCTGTTGTTTCTCGTCCTCGGTGGGCTGCTCCGGATGCCGGCGTGGTCCGGCAATCTCCTGCTCGTCGCGCTCTACTGGCTCGCCACCACCGCGATCTTCCTGGTCAGCCGGCGTTCCGAGCATCGTGCTCGCCTCCGGCATGGCGGTCGCGCTCTTCGACGCGCCGCTCGTCTTCTTCCTCCAGTGGGCGACGTTCCCGACCAGCAACCCGAGCGGGGTCGCCGGATTCACGGTCGGGGTCTACGTCCTCCTCGTGATGCTCGCCGCGTTCTCCCTGCAGCACTGGTACGTCATCTTCACCGCGGTGGTGGTGGTCGTGTACGAGGTCCTGTTGCAGCACTTCGCCGGCGTCAGCGTCGGCGCGATGGTGTCCACCGCCATCCTGATCGGCCTCGCCGCGGCGATCTGCTCGTACGCGCAGTACCGGCTGCTGCGCTTCGTCCGACGCGTCGACCGACACATCCGCGCCCATCGGGAGGCCGAGGCGGCGCGCCGACAGGCCGAGCGGGTCTCGGCCCTGGCCGATCTCGCGCGCGAGCTCTCCGGGACCCTCGATCCGACCACGGTGGCCGAGCGGACGGCCGACAGCATCGTCCGCCTGCTCGGGGCCCGTACCGCAATCCTGTTCCGGCGCGATCCCGCGTCGGGTGATCTGGTGACGGTCGCGACCATCGGGATCGACCGCCGGAGCTTCCCGCTCGGCACCCGCCTTCCCGCCGGAGCGGGGGCCACCGGCCAGGCGGTCTCGCGGCGCGAGGTCGTGATCACGGCGGACGTGCTGGCCGAGCCCGGCATCTCGATGCCCCCCGACCTCGAGGCCCGGCTCCTCGAATCCAATCACCGCGCGGCGTGCGCGGTCCCCTTGATCGTGCGCGGCACCGTCATCGGCGCGCTCCGGGTGGCGGACGTGGCGGGACGGCCCTTCACCGACGACGAGGTCCATCTCGCCCAGGCCTTCGCGGACCACGCCGCGTTCTCGCTGGAGAATGCGCGCCTCTACGCCGAGCTGGACGCGCAGCTCCATCAGCTCGAGACGACGCAGCAGCAGCTCGTACAGGCGGGCAAGCTCGCCGCGGTCGGTCAGCTCGTGACCGGGATCGCGCACGAGATCAACAATCCGCTCGCGACCATCATGGGGCAGGCCGAGATGCTGAGCCGTCGCCTCTCGGATGCGGGCCAGCTCGAGCGGGTTGCCAAAATCGCCGATTGCGCGATGCGCGCGGCCACGATCGTGCGCGGTCTGCAGACGTTCGTCCGCCCACAGCCCCACGACGTGGCCGCGCTGGACCTTCGCGACGTCGTGGCGCGGGTGACGTCCCTGCGCCGCGACGCGATGCGGTTCAACGGGGTCGAGCTGATGGAGGACTTTCCGGAGGGTGTGCCGCTCGTGCTGGGCGACGCGGGGCAGCTCGAGCAGGTCGTGCTCAACCTGGTGATCAACGCCGAGCAGGCCGTCGCGGCCGTCACCTCGGCGCCCCGCATCGCGATCGGTCTGAGCGTGCACGACTCGCGGGTGCGCCTGAGCGTCGCCGACACCGGACCCGGGATCCCCGCCGACATCCTGCCGCGCATCTTCGAGCCGTTCTTCTCGACGAAGGCGCCAACCAGAATTCGGGGCTGGGCTTGTCCATCTCCTACAGCATCGTCCAGAACCACGGGGGGCGGCTCATCGCCGAGAGCATCGCGGGCCACGGGGCGACCTTCGCGATCGAGCTTCCCGCGCATCGGGGCGCGATCCCCGCGGCGCCGCGCCCCGACCCGGAGAGCCCGCCGCTGCGTCGCGGGACCGTCCTGGTGGTCGAGGACGAGCCTCACGTCGCGGGTATGCTGCGGGACCTCCTGACCGACCTGGGGCTGGACGTGACCGTGATTGCGGATGCCGGGAGCGCTTGGCGCCTCCTGGACGAGGACGCGAAGGAGTTCGACGTGATCACGGTGGACCTCCGTCTCTCCGGCCTCTCGGGCCGCGCCTTGTTCGAGCGCGTCGAGCGCGAGCTCCCGAGGCTCGCGGCCCGGGTGATCTTCATCACGGGCGAGATCGCGGACGCGGACAGCGAGGCGTTCCTCGAGCGCTCGGGCCGGCCCACCCTGCGAAAGCCGTTCAGCGTGAAGGCCCTCATCGCGAGCCTGGCCACCCTGCTCGCGCGCGGTCCGGCCTCGACGACGCAATGAGCATTGCAGCCCAGCGCGCAGAAGAGCGGGCGGCGCGGGAAATCTCCCTGTGCGAGGCTAGGGGTATGCGTAGGCGCGGGTGGATGGATACGGGAGACGCGATAGTGCGCCTCGCCTGGAAGCTGCTCTGGAGCTGGAGGCGACGGTAGGGGCCCGCTCGAGACTTCGCCCATGATACCGCCGGTTTCAGTCACTTCCCCTGCCTCGACGCGTCAGCTTCGAATCGCCAAGAGACGTTAAATCAACAAGATAGCTCGGTGGCCCCTGTCTTGCTCCGTGTTGAGGCATTTGCCGCCCACTCTGGAGGGGACGATCGTGATCCGCAGGTCATCGGGTAGGGAGAGAGGCTTCACGCTCGTGGAGCTGATGGTCGTCGTGGCCGTGATCGGCGTCCTCGCCACGATTGCGATCCCACTGTACTCGAACGTGCAGGCGCGCGGGCGGCTCGCCAAGGCTCAGGCGGATTCGCGCACGCTCGCGTCCGCGGTGAGCGTCTACGGCGCCCACATGGGGCGGATTCCCTCGACGCTCACGCAGCTCACCTCGGTGTCGACCAATGCCCTCGGCCAGCCGGGCGGACCCTTCATGGCCCAGGTCCCGGCCGCTCCCGGCGGGTGGGCGAGCTACGCTTACACCCCCAACGTCACCGCCGGCACCTTCACCATCACCACGAGCGGCGACGGTACCAGCGTCGCCCTTCCGTAGTCCCCGCGCGTCTGCATCACGTCGACGGCCTGGTTCGCCGATCGGCGCTCCGCGAGGTGCTGATCCGGATGGGCTTGCGTGGCGCTAGCCCGGCGCCCGCCCCGCGCGAGCGGACTCGTCCCCGCGTCTCCTTGACTTAGTGGGGGGCATTTCCTATGGTGGCCCAGTGATGAGCGATCTGCGCAAGGATCCGACTCGAGGACGCTGGGTGCTCGTCCGTCCCGGCGGCAAGCCGCCCGCGTCGTCGGCGTGCCCATTCTGCCCCGGCAACGAAGCGCTCACGCCCCACGAGATCTTCGCCTATCGCAAGGAGGGCTCGGGGTCCGACGGGCCCGGGTGGTCGGTGCGGGTGATCCCGGAGGCCGATCCGTACTTCCGCATCGAGCAGGAGCTGGTCCGCGAGGGCGTCGGGCTCTACGATCGCATCTCGCCGCGGGGCGCCACCGAGCTGATCGTCGAGAGCCCCAACCACGACGACACCGCCGCGACCCTGGGTGACGCGCAGTGGGAGCAGGTGCTGTGGATGTACGGCGAGCGCATCCGCGATCTCAAGCGCGATCCGAGCATCCGCGACATTCTCATCACGCGGCGTCACCGGGCGCACGGCTCGCGCATCACGCATCCGTACTCGCGGTTGACCGCGATCCCGATTATCTTCGACGAGGTCCGCCGCAAGCTCCGCGAGTGCCGCGAGCACTACGAGTACAAGCGGCGGTGCGTGTACTGCGACATGCTCCGTCAGGAGATCGCGGGCGGGGATCGGGTGGTGCGCCTGACCGATCACTTCCTCGCCCTCTCCCCCTACGCGGCCCGCTCTCCGTTCGAGACGTGGATCCTGCCGCGCCAGCACAACTGCCTCTACGAGGGCTCGCTGTCTGGGGACGTGGTGGCGGACCTGGCCGGGATCCTCGGGGGCCTCTTCCGCACCCTGGCCGCCAAGATGGGCGATCCGGCGTTCGAGATGACGCTCTATACCGCCCCGAACCTGACCGCCAAGATCCTGCCCGGGGAGTGGGCGACCATCGCCGACGACTACCACTGGCACATCGAGGTTTGCACCACCCCCGACCGATCCAACGGGGTAGGGGGGATCCACGTCAACGACACCCCGCCCGAGGAGGCCGCCAAGCAGTTCCGCGACGCCTGGCTCTAAGCCGGGCCCCTCTGGTTGGACCGCCGTAAGGCCAGGCCCCAACGGCCAAAGTCCTCTTCACCTTGACAAGGGGCCACCCGGGTGGCAGAGTACGACCGTACGGATCGGAGATCCTTAAGGTCGGATATAGAAGGCGGGCATAGAACGTCGGGTAGAGGGGACAGGCGTGCTGAGATTCACGAAGCGGGCGGACTACGGGCTGATGGCGATCCACTTCATCGCCTCCCACGGAGACGACGGAGCGGTGAGCGCCAAGCGCATCGCCGAGGAGTTCCGCATCCCGCCGGAGCGGCTCGCCAAGATCCTCCAGCAGCTCGCGAAGAAGAAGCTCATCACGAGCCACAACGGGCCCAAGGGCGGCTATGTGCTGACGCGCCGGCCGGGGGCGATCACGGTGGGCCAGGTGGTCCGGGCGCTCGAGGGGCCGCTCAGCGTGGTGAGCTGCATGACCGAACACGACGATTGCCCGCAGTTCGCGCGCTGCAACCTGCGGGGTCCGGTGCAGAAGATCCAGGCCAGCATCACGCACGTACTCGATAGCATGACGCTCGCGGAGCTGGCGGCCGACCCCGCCGTCACGGTGATGCCGCTCGCGGGCATTCACTAGGAGAGACATCGCAATGGCGTTGAAGCTTCCGATCTTCATGGACAGCCAGTCCACGACCCCGGTGGATCCGCGGGTGCTCGAGGAGATGATCCCCTACTTCACCGAGAAGTTCGGGCATCCCGCGAGCCGCAACCATCCCTTCGGCTGGGAGGCGGAAGGTGGAGTGGACAAGGCGCGCGAGCAGATCGCCAAGCTGATCGGCGCGCGGGACCCCAAGGAAGTGGTGTTCACCTCCGGGGGCACCGAGGCCATCAACCTCGCGCTCAAGGGCGTGGCCGAGATGTATCGGGAGAAGGGTAACCACATCGTCACCACCACCATCGAGCAGCGGGCGACGCTGGACGTCTGCAAGCGGCTCGAGCGGCAGGGCTTCGAGGTCACCTACGTCCCGGTCGGCCGCGAGGGCCTGGTGGACGTGGAGGCGGTCCGGGCCGCGCTCACCGACAAGACGGTCCTGATCTCGGTGATGGTCGCCAACAACGAGATCGGGACGATCCAGCCGGTGGCGGAGCTGGGCAAGCTGGCCAAGGAGAAGGGGATCATCTTCCACACCGACGCGACCCAGGCGGTGGGCAAGATCCCGGTCGACGTGGAGGCGATGGGTATAGACCTGCTTTCCGCGACCGCCCACATGCTCTACGGCCCGAAGGGCGTCGGCGCCCTCTACGTGCGGCGCAAGAGCCCGCGGGTGCGCCTGGCCCCGATGGTGGACGGCGGCGGCCACGAGCGGGGCATGCGCTCGGGCACCGTCCCGGTGCCGCTGGTGGTGGGCTTCGGAAAAGCCGCGGAAATCTGTAGAGAAGTCATGGGCGAGGAGTCCAAGCGCCTGGCCGCGTTGCGGGACCGGCTGCAGGAGCAGATCCTGTCCAAGGTGGACGAGGCCTACGTCAACGGTCACCCGGAGCGGCGGCTGCCCCACAACCTCAACATCTCGTTCGCCTACGTCGAGGGGGAGTCGGTGCTGATGGGCCTCAACCGGGAGGCGGCGCTCGCCTCGGGCTCGGCCTGCACCTCGGCGACCCTCGAGCCGTCGTACGTGATCTCGGCGCTGGGGGTGGACTCGGAGCTGGCCCACTCCTCGATCCGGTTCGGGCTGCATCGCTTCTCGACCGAGGAAGAGGTGGACTTCGTGGCGCAGAAGACGATCGAGGTCATCCACCGGTTGCGCGAGATGTCGCCGCTCTACGAACTGGCCAAGGAAGGCGTCGACTTGAAGTCGATTCACTGGAAGGCAGAGTAACAACGCCCAGGGAGGCTCTACCAACATGGCCTACAGCGATAAGGTGGTCGACCACTACAACAACCCGCGCAACGTGGGGTCCTTCACCAAGGACACCCCGGGGGTGGGAACGGGCCTGGTGGGCGCGCCGGAGTGCGGCGACGTCATGAAGCTGCAGATCAAGGTGAACGTCGAGACCGGCGTGATCGAGGACGCCAAGTTCAAAACGTTCGGCTGCGGCAGCGCCATCGCCTCGTCGAGCTTGGCCACCGAGTGGCTCAAGGGCCGCACGGTGGACGAGGCGGCCAAGATCAAGAACACCGACATCGTGAGCGAGCTCAAGCTGCCCCCGGTGAAGATCCACTGCTCGGTGCTGGCCGAGGACGCGATCAAGGCCGCGCTCCAGGACTACAAGGAGAAGTGGATCAGGAGCGAAGCCCCCGCGGGCCGGGACGCGTCGTAAGAGAGGGGACAAGGAGACCCACGCCATGGCGTTGGCGCTGACCGAGACGGCGGTGAAGCAGGTGAAGGAGCTGATGAAGACCCAGAATCTGGAGAGCGTGTATCTCCGGATGGGGGTCAAGGGAGGCGGCTGCTCCGGCCTCTCGTACTCGCTGGAGTTCGACAACGAGACCGGCCCCCGAGACAAGAAGTTCGACATCGACGGGGTGCAGGTCGTGGTGGACGCCAAGAGCTACCTTTATCTCAACGGCACCACTCTCGACTACGTCACCCAGGGACTGACGGGCGGCTTCACCTTCGTCAATCCCCAGGCGAAATCGAGCTGTGGCTGCGGCACATCGTTCTCGGCCTAGGGCCCGGCTCGAGAGACGGAGACAACGGGCCCCCGACGGGCCCGTTGTTCTTTTCAGGGATTGATCAGGGACTGATATGACCGACTACTTCACCGTGTTCGGGCTGCCCCGCAAGCTGGCGGTGGACGCGCCCACGCTGCAGCGGCGCTTCTACGAGCTGTCGCGGGAGCACCATCCCGACTTCCACCACGGGGCCGAGGAGGCCCGGCAGGCGGAAGCGCTGGCCGCTTCCGCGCAGGTCAACCGCGCCTACCGCGCCTTGCGGGATCCGCTCGCGCGGGTGGAGTACCTGATCGCGCTGGAGGAGGGGCGGGAGGTCCGCGAGGGTGCCACCGACAAGCCCAAGGCGCCTCGCGAGCTGCTCGAGGAGATGCTGGAGGTCCAGGAAGCGCTGGCGGAAGCGAAGGCGGAGGGACTCGACGGGGACGCCGGCACCCGGCTTCGCGAGGAGCGGGCCCGGCTCGAAGCGCGCTACGCCGGTGAGGCCGACGCCATCGTCGGGCGCGCGGAGGACTGGGACCGGCTGGTCGACGAAGGGGGCGACCGCAAGCCGCTGCTCGAGTGGTTCAAGCAGCGGCTCGCCACTCGCGCCTATCTGCGCACCGTGATCGACGACCTGAGTGACGCGCTGGGGGAGCGTGAAGAGAGCCATGTCTCGCATCGTCGGCATTGACCTGGGGACGACCAACAGCCTGGTCGCCTACGTGGAGGGCGGCATCCCGCGGGTGATCCCGGACGCGGAAGAGCGCACCCTGCTCCCCTCCATCGTGGCGTGGACACCCGGCGGGGTGGTGGTGGGCGAGGCGGCCCGCCGCCAGCTCGCCCGCAACGCGGCGCGCACGGTCTACTCGGTGAAGCGGCTGATGGGCCGCGGCTACGAGGACGTCAAGGACGAGCTGGCCCGCCTGCCCTTCGCGGTGACCCCGCAGGCGGAGGTGGTGAGCATCCGCATCGGCGATCGGGAGGTGACCCCGCCCGAGGTGTCGGCCCACGTGCTGCGCGCGCTCAAGCAGCGGGCGGAGGCCCACTTCGGCGAGCCGGTCGAGCAGGCGGTGATCACGGTCCCCGCCTACTTCAACGACGCCCAGCGCCAGGCCACCAAGGACGCGGGGCGCATCGCGGGTCTCGAGGTGCTGCGCATCGTCAACGAGCCCACCGCGGCCTCGCTCGCCTACGGGCTGCAGAAGATGGCCCAGGGCGTGATCGCGGTTTACGACCTGGGCGGCGGCACCTTCGACATCTCGATCCTCCGCGTGAAGGACGGCGTCTTCGAGGTGCTCGCCACCAACGGCAACACCCACCTGGGCGGCGACGACTTCGACCGGGCGATGGTGGACTGGCTGCTCGCCGACATCCAGGCCCGGCACGGGGTCGATCTGTCCGGCGACGCGGAGGCGATGCAGGAGCTGCGGCTCGGCGCGGAGGCCGCGAAGTGCCGGCTCTCCTTCGACCAACGCACCGTGCTCACGATCCCGTTCGAGCGCTTCGCCTATCACCGCGACATCACCCGTGACGATCTCGAGGCGATGGTGGAGCCGCTGGTGGCGGGCACCCTCGGCCCGTGCCGGCAGGCCCTGACCGACGCCGCGCTGGGGACCGATCAGGTGGACGAGGTGGTGCTGGTGGGCGGCTCCACGCGGATGCCGCTCGTGCAGCGGCGGGTCGCCGAGCTCTTCGGTCGGCCCGCGCACAGCCGGCTCAACCCGGACGAGGTGGTGGCCCTGGGGGCGGCGGTGCAGGCCCAGATCCTGGCCGGCGGCATCACCGACATGCTCCTCCTCGACGTGACCCCGCTCTCGCTCGGCATCGAGACCCTGGGCGGCATCGTGAGCGTGCTGATCCCGCGCAACACCACGATCCCGACCCTGGCCAAGGAGTACTTCCCGACGTCGGTGGACGGGCAGACCGCGGTCGACCTCCACGTGCTGCAGGGAGAGCGGGAGCTGGCCAAGGACAACCGCTCGCTCGCGCGCTTCGACTTGGCCGGGGTGGA
>Ga0137394_10004747_pt1 | contig 10330 bp, 9 predicted proteins | sample czobulk116metaG_FD_108278 | JGI IMG/M metagenome (GOLD analysis project Ga0137394, IMG submission 108278) | Vadose zone soil microbial communities from Angelo Coast Range Reserve, California, USA - czobulk1.16 metaG | ecosystem: Environmental > Terrestrial > Soil > Vadose zone | place: USA... | reverse complement strand
TTCTTCAACACCCGCGTCCGTCAAGCCTCGAAGCGGCCGCCGCTCGGCGGTATCGAGGGAAACGGGTGGCGCCTCACCTACTCCGACACGCTCTCACCGTACGTACGCGCGATCGAGAGGGCGCGGCAATGGACCTACCTGACGTTCTCACTCGGCCTGCTTCTGGGCTCGGACGGGGCGGTCATCGACGTGAACCCGGATCTTCCCGCGGCGAAAGCGGGCCTTGCCCCCGGGATGAAGCTCCTCGCGGTGAACGGGCGCACGTGGACCGCCGATCGGGGGCGGAAGGCGATCGCGGCGGCGCGGGGCTCGGGCAAGCCGATCGAGGTATTGGCCGAGTCGGGCGACTATCTCAGGACGTTTCGGATCGACTACCATGGCGGGGAACGGTACCCACGGCTCGTCCGCGACCCGTCGAAGCCGGACTACCTGACCCGGCTCCTGAGTTCGAAGACGAATCCCCGCTAGGCCGCGCTCGGGCGGCGGGACTCAATCCTTGCCCGCGAGCCAGGCGTCGAAGGCTTTGAAGTCGTAGTCCCGCTTCAGGAAGCCCTTCACCAATTCCCTCGCCGGCATCGACCCGCCCGGCGCGAGCACGTTGTCGCGGTACTGCGCCGCGATCGTCGGATCCAGCAGATTCTCCCTGTCGAAGCGGCTGAACATGTCCTTCGCGATGACCAGGGACCAGAGATACGTGTAATAGACGGCGGAATAGCCGTCCAGGTGCCCGAACGACGTCTGCATGTGCGTGTTATCCATACGGGGCACCGGGGTGAACTTGGGCTCGAGCTCGGCGACGACCGCGTCGGTGTTCACGTGGTCGGGCGTCGCGTTGTAGATCCCGAGCGAGATCGCGGAGTAGTAGGCCTGCGTGGCGGTGTTGAGCGCGCGGCCGAACTGGTCGGCCCGCCTCATCTTTTCGACCAGGGCCACCGGAATTGGCTCCTCTGTCTGGTAGTGCCGGGCGAAGGTCTGAAGCACCTTGGCGTCCCAGGCCCACTCCTCGAGCATCTGGGACGGCGCCTCGACGAAGTCACGCTGCACCGCGGTCCCCGCGATCGGCTCCCACCGCCCCTGGCCGCCCAGGATCGCGTGCACCAGGTGGCCGAATTCGTGGAGGAAGGTCTCGACGTCCGAGTGCTCCATCAGGCCCGGATCGCCGGCCTTCCCGCCCGGGAAATTGCAGACGAGCGCGTGCTCTGGAACCTGGATGCCCGCCACTCCCTGGCGAATCGTGAATTTGGCCGCGTGGTTGAACTTTCCAGGCCGCGGGTGGAGGTCGAGATAGAATCGGCCGAGCAGCTTCGGGCCGTCGAAGACCTCGTACGCCTCGACGCTCGGATCCCAGACCGCGGCGTTCTCCATCCGCTTGTAGGTGAGGCCGAAGATCTTCGAGGTCACGTCGAGCACGCCCTGCTTCACCAGGTCGAAGCGGAAGTAGGCGCGCAATTCCTGTGTATCGAAATCGTAATCCCGCTTTCGGATCAGCCGGCCGTAGTACGACATCTCCCACTTGTCGACCTGGGTCGCGGCGGGATTGTCCTCGCGCTTCCGCTTCAGGTAGAGCGCGTACTCCTCCTGGGCGCGGCGGAAGGTGGTCCCCCGAAGCCGTTGGATGAAGTCGGACGCGTTCTTCGAGGACCCGATCATCTTGTCCACGGTCACGTAATCCGCCCACGTCGGGTAGCCCAGAATCCGGGCCAGCCGGTAGCGCTTGGCGATCAGCGAGTCGAGCACCGCGATGTTCGCCGGATAGGCGCGGTTCAGATCCTCGTACATCAGCCGGCGCCGGACCTCGCTGTTCTGGGCGTATCGGATGACGGGGAAGTAGTCGGGGTTCTCGATGCTGAGCGTGATCTTCCCGTCGGCCCCCGGGGCGTGGGCCCGGATGAAGTCCTCGGGGAGACCGGCCAGATCCTCGACGCGGTCGAGCTGTATCGTACGGGAATCGCTCCGAATGTTCCGGCTGAAGTCCTGGCCGGTCTTGGTCAGCTCTGCCAGGAGCGTCGAGATCATCTTCCGGGTGGCCTCGTCCTTATCGACGCCCGCGAGGCGGAAGTCCTGAAGCGTCCTGAAGAGGAAGTACCGCGTCGCCGCGTCCGCCTTCTTCGCGTCGACCTCAACCAAGGCGTCATAGACCGGTCGGTTCAAGCTCAGGTCGTCGATGAACTTGCTCGCCCGCTGGGTGAGCTCTTCGGCACGCGCCCGAAAGGTCGAATCCGGATGGACCGATTCCATGAGGTGCGATCCGTACGCCGCGTTCTCCGCGTGGGTCATGACCGCGTTGTAGGGGACGAGCGTGTTCTCGATCGTCCGCTTCCCCTGGGCCGCGAGCATCGTGTCCAGCGCGTCCCGGGCGGCTTGGAGCTCGGCTTCGGTGCTCACTTGAAAGGTCGCCACGTCTGGGGCGCCGGTGAAGAAGGGCGCGGGTAGCGCTGACTCCGGCTCGGCCGCCGCCGCGGGGCGGCCGGCGGTGGAGAACAGCGCGAGCATGAGCGAAAGAGTCAGGACCAGGCGGGCCGTTCGGGGCGGGTTCAGTTGAGTCACGATTCCTCCAGGCAGATGGCGGGTTGGATGCAGCTGGCCGGGATTCTACACGAGCCTCTTCCCCAACCTGTACTGCGACTTGAGGGTCTCGTATCCGCGCGACTTGTAGAATTCATGGGCCTCGACGCGGATCACGTTGGTTCGGATGCGAACGATCTCGTATCCGCGCTCCTTCGCCCAGGCTTCCGCGGAGGTCATGAGCGCCGACCCCACGCCCTGTCCCCGGGCCGCCTCGTCCACGACTAAACCACCGATCTCGGCCCCCGAGTCCGACTCGAGGTGCCGAGTCCCGTAAACATGAATCCATCCGAGAACCGTCCCATCCGGGGCCTGGGCGATCAGAGCTCGGGCGTCGGGGGATTCATCGAGCGCGTCGAATCGCCGCTCGATCTGAGCGGCGGTCGACGGGTAGCCAAGCTGCGTCGCGAGCCGGGCGACCGCGGCGGCGTCCCCGATCGTCATCGGTCGGACTAGAATTTTGAGGGGGTTCATGTCCTAATGGGGCATCGTGCCGATCGTGACGCCCAAAATCAAGCCATGGGTGGCCCTCGCCGTGCTCGCCGGGTGCGGGGCGCTTTCCGGTTGCGCCCAGGACACGAGCCGCTTGAGTCCCGCCCTCGAGCAGCGATTTGCGGCCGAGGGCGCCCTGAGGCGGGCGGACAACATCGTCTTCCGATTCACGCACGGGCAGGGGACGAGGGAAGCGGGTTGGGAGGACCGGGTCGGATCGATCGTGGTGACCGGCCAGACCGTCTATCTCCACAAGAACGAGAAGGTCGGGCTCGAGATCACACCCCGCACGCGGCGATTTTGCGAGGTCGAGCGCCGCACGGACCGTATCCGCATCCGGGCGGGGGCCGGCCGCTCGGCGGAGGTCTGGTCGTTCGCACCGCCCGAGGATGCCGAGGGTTGGGCGAAGGATATTCGCGCGGTGATCCGGGCGACGCAGGGCGCCGCGGACAAGTAGCGCCCCGCGTCCACTCCCGGGAAGGTGCTCTCTAGAAAAAGATTCCGAACGTCACGGGGATGATCTGTGTCTTGAGGTTCTGCGTCACGGCCGGATTGAAGCCCTGATCCGTGTAGACGTTCTCGAACTTCCCTTCGATGAAACCGTTCAGCCCCATCAACCCGAATTGTAGGCCGGCGCCGGCGTCGATCCCGAACTTGGTCGTGGAGGCGGGATCCGGGACTCCAGCCGCGTCGAACGTGGTCTTCATGTTGAACACGCCGAGCCCGGCCGTGATGTACGGCTTCACCGGCCCCGGCAGCGGCATCGTGTAGGTGATGTTGCCGAGACCCGAGATGATCTTGCTGGCGCCGCTCGACCCGGCCGTCGCCTGATCGAGACTGAGGTGCTTGTAGGAACCGAGCGCCCGGAGGTCGAACGGCAGGCCGGGAAGGTTGAACCGGGCGATCGCCGTTCCATGCCAGCCGCTCTTCAGAGCGTCGGCCGCGTCACCGACCGGAACGCTAACGCCGCCGCCGAAGCCGATCTGGAACGGCTTCTGAATCGCCGACGCCGTTGCCGACCAACCCGCCAGCGCGACCGCGGCGGCAACCGCTGAGATCGTGGAGATTCGAATCCGCCTCATGCGACTCCTCCTTCGCTCGAGTGTGTGGACACCAAGGAACGGCCCATGGTTCAATGCGCCCACCATGCTACGCCTGACTCGATAGCGTCGACAAATTGAATCGGATAAGCACCGACCCGGGGCGCGATCGCCTCATCCTCTACAGCGCCGCCTTCCTCCGCGCGCTCGCTACCGGGATGATCGCCGTCTTGATCGGGATCCATCTCGCCAAGCTCCGGTTCGACCCGGCTTCCATCGGGTCGGTCGTGGCCTCCGGCCTCGCCGGCGCCACCGCGGCCGCGCTCCTCGTCACCATCGCCGGGGACCGGATCGGACGGCGCCGCGCGCTCGTGGGGCTGGGAATCCTGGGCGCAATCGGCGGACTGGCGGTCGCGCTCGCCGCGAAGCCGTATATCGTGGCGCTTGCCGCTTTCTTCGGCATGCTGAACGGAATGGGGCGCGACCGGGGCGCCTCCATGATCTTGGACCAGGTGGTGCTACCGGCCACGACCACCGATGACCGGCGGACCTACGCGTTCGCCTATTACAACGTCGTCCAGGACATCGGACACGCGCTTGGCTCGCTCCTGGCGGGGCTCCCGCTGCTCCTCCGCCGTGTCTCACCTATGGCCGAGCCCGACTCGCTTCGACTCGCGGTCGGCTTCTACGCGCTCCTTCTCCTCGCGACCGCGGTCCTCTACGCCGGGCTCTCTCCGCGCGTGGAGCCTGTGGCTCCCAAGGAAAAGGCTCGGATCACGCCCGAGACCCGACGGATCGTCACCCGGATATCGGCCCTGTTCGCGCTGGACGGCCTTGGTGGCGGATTCCTGACGACGGCGATGCTCTCTCTCTTCTTCTACAGCCGTTTCCACGTGGACGAAGGCGTCGTGGGCGCGCTCTTCTTCGGGGCGCGGGCGATGAACGCGCTTTCCCACATGGGCGCGGCGTGGCTCGCGCGCCGGATCGGACTGGTGAACACGATGGTGTTCACGCACATCCCTTCGAGCCTCCTTCTCGTGACGGTTCCGTTCGCGCCGACATTTCTCGTGGCCGCGATCCTCTTCCTGATCCGGGAAGGGCTCGTGGAGATGGACGTCCCGACGCGCCAGTCCTACGTGATGGCCGTGGTTCGTCCCGAGGAGCGGACGTTCGCTTCCGGCGTCACGCACATCGTCCGGTTGGGATCATGGGCGGCGGCGCCCGCCTTCGCGGGGATATTCATGCGGACGGCCTCGCTCGCGGCGCCGCTCTGGATCGGCGCGGCGATGAAGATCACCTACGACGTTCTGCTCTTCTCGGCCTTCCGCTCGATCCGGCCCCCGGAAGAGGTCGCGGGATCCGCCTTCAACGCGACGAAGTAATAGTTCTGGCAAAGGGTCGAAAGGGGCACGGCGAGGAGAGAATCGATCCCGTCCCACGCATCGGCAAGCGCGCGCGACCGGCGGAGAGCGCCCGGGAGCCGGTGGCCGAAATTGCGAGGTAGAAAGCCGTACCGGCCGACCTCGAGGAGCCGGAGCCCCGCGCCCGTCGTGAGCGACCCGATGTCGGCCCGGGTGAACCGGAATTCGTGATGGTGCTTTCCGGGCACCCTTCGCGCGGCCCAATCGATCCAGCTGGACCGGTTGGGGAAGTGATAGCAGGCGAACACGCCGCCCGGCCGGAGCACGCGCGCGATTTCCGCCAGGCTGCTTTTCTCGCTCCCCCCGGTCTCTCGAACGTGCTCCAGCACGCCCACCGATGCAACCGCGTCGAAGGAGTTGTCGGCGTAGGGGAGCAGGACCGGCTCGCGCTCATCCCCACGCAGGAAGGGGTACTCGTGATCCGGGAGCCAACGGAGGAACGCCCCCTCGAGCAGCGAATAGCCCGATGCGCGGTAGCCGGAACGCTGCAGATAATAGGAGAAGTGGCCGTTGCCGGCGCCCCAGTCGAGCACCCGGGCCCCCTCGGGCACGTATCTCCGGAAGAGACGGTAGAGCGGCAGATATTGATGCGCGCTAAGAAGGCTGCCGAACTGGAGTAGGAAGTCGTCCGGGTGGGCGTCCGCTCGGGAGGTCAGCTCGAGGGCGATCGCCTCCACCGGTGCTCGACTCATGCCGCCGGCGACACTCCCAAGATGCGATCCCCACCGTGCTCGAAGTAGGCTCCGACGGCTTCCCGGCGGCGCGATTCGGCCAGGCGCAGGAGCTGAATGAACTCGGGATGCGTGCGAAGGGAATCGAGCCAGGGATCCCGGGTCATGATGGCGGGCGGGTAATACCCCCGCTCGACGACGCGCCGAAGCACCTCCAGCGCCTCGTCGGTCTCGTGAAAGTAGGCAAACGTGCGCGCCATGAAATAGAGGCCCTCCGGATCGCGGAAGGAGGATCGGGCGACATGCCGCAGCGAGGCGATGGAGGCATCACGATCTCCGGAGATCGCGGTGAGCTGGGATTCGAGGATTGAATGCTCCACGTGGGCGCTCTCCTTCGACGTGCGGTAAATCCGGTCCATCTCCGCGAGATCGCCCTTCGCGCCGAACGCGTAGGCGCTCAGGAAGAGGAGCCCCGGCTGCGAGCGCCCCTGCTCGGTGGCGATCGCGCGATCCAGGTCGCCCAGCATGAAGTAGGTGTAGCCGACGCTCGTCTGCACGGACGGATCGATCCGCCTCGCGTGCTCGGCCGCCGCGACGGAGGGCTCGAGGAGCCCGCAATACCGGCAAGCCTGCACGAGCGCCGCGTATAGCTCGGCGTCGTTGCTCCGCTGCCGCGCGCGGTCCAGGAGCCGGACCATCGCCTCCTGGCACCGGCCCATCTCGACCTCGAGGTAGACGTAGAGGTTGTGGGCCAGAGAGAGGTCGGCGTTGAGCGAGAGGGCGCGGTGGAAGGCGTCGCTCGCGCGGAGCAGGTTCTCCTCGGAGTTCCCCTCCATGTACTTGGAGAGCACGCGATAGGTGCGGCCCAGCTGCGCCCAGGCGGGCGCGTAGTTTGGGTCCTCCTGGAGGCACTTGAGATAGAGATCCCTGGCCAGCATCCACCCTTCCGGGCTCCGGCCGAGCTGATTGGCCCGGAGATAGAACTCGTACGCCTTCGCCGTCGCGGGAACGTCGCTCTGGAGCGGCCGGACCTCGCGGCTCGCCAGCGGCAGCGAGAGCGAATCGACGATCTGTCGCGCGAGGGAGTCTTGGAGCTGGAACAGGTCGCCCATCGAGACCTGGGTCGTTTGGGTCCACACGACCGTGCCCGACGGGGCGTCCAAGAGCTGCGTGGCCACCCGCATCTGGTCGCCCGCCCGGAGGAGGGTCCCGGTCAGCACGAGATCGACGTCGGCCTCCTCGGCGATCCGCTTCAGGTCAGGCGCCGGGCCCGTGAAGGCCGACGCCGACAGATGCGAGCGCACGACCAGGGTCTCGATGCCGGCAAGTGACGCGGTGATGGCGTCGGGAAGGCTGAAGGTGAGGAAATCGGATTCGGGGTCGGGCCGGAGGGAGCGGAAGGGAAGCACGATGAGGCGCGTCACCGTGCGCGCGCGGGCGGTCTCGCCACCCTCCAGGAGCGCCAGGGCGCCTCGAACGCCCTCTGCCATTTCCTGCGCGGAGGCGTAACGGTCCGAGGGCGGCTTGGCGAGCGCTCGCTGGATCACCCGGTCGACCGCGGCGACCGCCGGGGGGCCGGAGAGCGCGGGCGGCTGGTCGAAGAGGGTCGCGTGTCTCGCCTCCGCCGGCGAGTTGCCTGAAAACGGGGGAGATCCCGACAGGATCTCGAAGAGAATCGCGCCGACCGCGAAGAGGTCGGTACGCGCGTCGGCGGGCTCCCCCTTCCACTGCTCCGGGGCCATGTAGCGCGGCGTGCCGACGACGAATCCCGTCTGCGTGAGGTCCCGGTCCGGAAGGGGCTCGGAGTTCTGGAACGTGCGCGCGAGTCCGAAGTCGAGGAGCTTCACGCCGTGCGGGGTCAGAAAGACGTTCGTGGGCTTGAGATCGCGGTGGACGATCTGGCGCTGATGGAGCGCTTCGAGGGCCGAGAGCATGCTGAGCACGATCGGCCCAGCATCGCTCAAAGGGAGCGGACCGGACGTGAGGCGGGCGGCGAGAGGCTCGCCCTCGAGGAGCTCCATGGCGATCCAGAGCTCGCCCTCTTCCTCGCCGACGTCGTAGATCTGGCAGACGTTGGGGTGGCTGATGCGCGCGGCGGCGCGAGCCTCGCGCCAGAAGCGCTCCCGCGCGTCGCTCGCGGTCGAAGCCTCGCGGATCATCTTGATAGCCACGCGGCGGCCGAGGCGCTCGTCGTGAGCCGCGTAAACGACGCCCATTCCTCCCTCACCGAGCCGGTCAAGGAGGCGGAACGACCCAACCCGCTCGCGCATTCCGCGAGTATATCTCAAGGCGGCCGAACGACCGGCGCCCCCGCGCGCACGCGCTATTTCAAGGGATCGAACTTGAGCGCGGCCGAGTTCATGCAATAGCGCAGACCCGTCGGCTTCGGTCCATCGTCGAACACGTGCCCCAAGTGCGCGTCGCAGCGGACGCACCGGACTTCGGTCCGATCCATGAGATGGCTCGCATCGGACCGGCCGGTGACATTCTCCTTGGCGATCGGGGCGGTAAAGCTGGGCCAGCCGGTGCCCGACTCGAACTTGGTGTCCGAGGAAAAGAGGTCGGTGCCGCAGCAAACGCACCGGTAGATCCCCTTGGCGTGGTTGTTCCAGTACTTGCCCGTAAAGGCAATCTCGGTCCCGGACTTGCGCGTGACGCGAAATTGCTCCGGAGTCAGGACTTTTTCCCACTCCGCATCGCTCTTCACGACTCTCTCCACGATGACGATTCCCTTCTTCTTGGCTGAGTAGACCTTGATCTTGCCAGGGGCCGCCGGCGCGGCGGCGATCGAAATCGCGGCCAGCACCGCCAGGACCCCATTCCACCTGTTCATTCTCGCTCTCCTTCCTCCACCCTCCGTCCCACTAGGCCGGATACTTGCCCGTGATGTAGTCGGTCAAGTACCGGATCTGCGCTTTCTGATCCTTCGAGAGCTGCTTCACCACGTCGCCGATCGAGACAAGCCCGGCCAGGCGGCCGTGCTCCAGCACCGGGAGATGGCGGATCCGCTTCTCGGTCATCACCGCCATGCACTCCTCAATCGAGTCGTTGGGTCCGACGCACACCAGGTCGGCGGTCATGATCGTGCGCACTTCGGTGTTCTTGGATGTCCGCCCCTTGAGGACGATCTCGCGCAGATAGTCGCGCTCGGTTATGATGCCCCTGATTTCACCGCCATCGACGACGAGCAGGGAGCCGGCATTGTGATCCACCATGCGTTTCACGGCATCGTAGACGCTGGCACCGCTCTCGATGGTATACACGTCGTGGCCTTTGGCTCGGATCAGGTCGGCGACTCTTCCCATGGCGGACCTCCTGGGATGGGCTGGGTCTCGGGGGGAACCTCCCTCTAGGATACCGCCGAAGATCGCGCGAATCCATCAAGCGGTTCCAACGCAAGGAGCCTCATGTCGATCCAGGAGGGGACCCGCGCCATCCTCGCCCTCGAGGACGGTACCTTCTTTGAAGGCAAAGGGTTCGGAAGAAGCGCTGAGACATTTGGTGAGGTGGTCTTCAACACCGCCCTGTGCGGATACCAAGAAGTCCTCACCGATCCCTCCTACCGCGGCCAGGTTGTCGTCATGACCTACCCCCATATCGGGAACTATGGCGTCAACCGAGAGGACGTCGAGTCCCTCCATCCCCAGGTGGCCGGGTTCGTGGTCCGGGAGATCTCCACCCGAGCCTCGTCCTGGCGGGCGTCGGGGGAACTCCATCGATACTTAGATGAGGCGGGGGTCGTGGGGATCAGCGAAATCGACACGCGGGCCCTGACGCGCCACATCCGCACGCGGGGCGCGATGCGGGGGGTGATATCGACGGTAACGCTGGACCCCGAGGTCCTGATCCGGCGCGCTCGCGAGGCGCCTTCCATGATCGGGCTCGATCTGGCTCGCGAGGTGACGTGTGACGCGGCGCACGCGTTCGAGGACCCGAACGTCACGGCCGGGGGAGGGCGGTTCCGCGTGGTGGCGTACGACTTCGGGATGAAGCGAAACATCCTCCGCATGCTCGCCGCCTCGGGGTGCGACGTGACCGTCGTGCCGGCCACGACCTCGGCCGCGGACGCTCTGGCGCGCGATCCGGACGGTATCTTTCTCTCGAACGGTCCCGGCGACCCAGAGCCGTGCACCTACGCGAT
>Ga0137394_10004746_pt1 | contig 10332 bp, 9 predicted proteins | sample czobulk116metaG_FD_108278 | JGI IMG/M metagenome (GOLD analysis project Ga0137394, IMG submission 108278) | Vadose zone soil microbial communities from Angelo Coast Range Reserve, California, USA - czobulk1.16 metaG | ecosystem: Environmental > Terrestrial > Soil > Vadose zone | place: USA... | reverse complement strand
GGCCTACATCTCCTGGCACTCCGACTTCAACGACGAAAAGAGCTACGCCGAGATCATTACCCAGGACAAGGTCGACCCGCGCATGCGGGTGCGGCCCAACCCGACCGAGGTCGAGCGCGCGGCGAAGCTCCTCGTCGAGGCGAAGATGCCGCTCCTTATCGTCGGGGACGAGATCTACACGGCCAAGGCGTCCGCCAGGGCGGTGAAGCTCGCAGAACTCCTCGGGATGCCCGTGACGCAGGCGCGGCAGATCTACGCGAATTTCCCCGAGACGCATCCGCTGTGGGTCGGCAGCCCGCCGGCGGCGCGGCTCACCTCTCTCGATTTTCCGAAGAACCCGGACGTGGTCATCAACGTCGGGAACAAACTGCAACACAACAGCCCTCAGCCGGTGGTTCCGCGCGAAGCCCTGTTCATCGACATGCGCATCGACAGCTGGAGCATGGGCAACGTCGTGAGCACCGACGTGCCGCTGGTCGCCGACGTGGGCTACGGCCTCGACGACCTGATCGCCGCCGTCGAGCAGCTCCTCAATCCCTCGCTGAAGAAAAAAGCGGCATCGAGGGCAGACGAAGTACGGAAATTCTCGGAAAAAGCGAAGGCGCTGCGCGCCCTGGTCTCGAAGAGTCCCGACTGGGACCGCGCTCCCATGATCGCCGACCGAATCACCTGGGAAGTGGCGCAGTTCGCCGACCCGGACGCGATCATCGTGCACGAGGCGGGCTCGGTGAACCTGCACAGCTTCAACTTCGACCCGGAGCGCGGGCGCGAGCTCTTCTACTACTACGGCGCGCACCTCGGCTCGGGCGTGGGAACCGCCGCCGGGGTCAAGCTCGCGCGAGCGAACCGGCAGGTGATCTGCCTGGTCGGCGACGGCTCGTTCGTGTTCGGTCCGACCGCGCTCTGGAACATGGCGCGCCTGGAGCTGCCGGTCATCACCGTGGTGTACAACAATCACGCCTACAGCGGGCCGCACAGCCGGGTAATCGAGAAGGTTCCGGGCGGACGCATGGTGCAGACGGGACACTTCTTCCACGACTACCTCGGCAGCCCGGACATGAACATGGCGTGGATCGCCAAGGGCTTCGGCGTCGACGGTGAAGTCGTCGAATCGCCGGCGCAGCTCAAGGCCGCGCTTGCCCGAGCGAGGAAGGCGACGGTGGAGGGCAAGCCCTATCTCATCGACGCGCAGGTCGCGCGCATGGGCGTGGCGTGGGCGCAGAAGCCCTGGACGCCTCCCATCCGCATCGCGCAGGAGCGCACGCGCAAGGTGTAGTTCAGGAGGAGATTCGGCGCGGGCGCCTGGCGGCTTCGCCGCGTGGCGCCTTCTCATGCCGCGCGCGCCGGGGGAGGCACGACGCGGTGCCCGGGGTCGATCGGCCCCCGCCGAAGGGATTCGATCATCGCCGACGCAGGCGCGGGGGCGGGTCCCGAATGTCGCCATCGGGGACGATGCAAGCGGAAAAAACGCTAGAAGCCTTTCAGATCCTTGCCGGCGAGCGCGCGCAAGCCCGGCACGTCGAGCAGCGTGATGCCGCGGTAGCCGCTGCGGATCAGTCCCTCGGATTCCAGGCGCCGCAGCTCCGCGTTCACTCGCGAGCGGCTCGTTCCAAGCATGCGCGCGAGATCGGCCTGCGTCATCGGCAATACCGGCTCGCCCGAAGCCGCTTCGATCGCGGGGAGAAGGACGAGCAGGCGCCGCACCAGCCGCTCTGGCAGCGCGCACGCCGTGTTGTCGCGCAGGAGCATGAGGGCGACCATGAGCCGCTGCGAGAGCAGCGCGCCGAAATGGCGCCACAGCGGCGGCCGGTCGTCGAGCAGCCGCATGAGCGCGGTGCCGTCGATCCAGGCGAGCTCCGCGGCGCCGAAGGCGCGCGCGTCGATGATTCCGACCCCCTTGCCGATCACCGCGGCCAGGCCGAAGTAGTTTCCCGGACCGAGCACCGCGTACACGTGCTCGCAGCGCTTGGCGGCACTGGTGCTGATGCGCACGGCGCCGCTTACGATGACCCACAGGTGGGCGTCATAGCCGCCGGCGTTCTCGACGCGCTCGCCGTTGTGCAACCGCTTGGCGCGTGCGAGCTGGGCGAGGCGATCCAGGTCTCGCGCCGCGAGGCGTCGAAAATGCTCGCTCTGCTCCAGCGTTCGCCGGATGGCGGCGGACTGGCGAGGCCGCGTCACGGCTTCCAGGCGAGGCCTCGCGTCCATGCTGCGCTAGCGCTTCTCCTGGACTTCCTGCGCCAAGTTCTTGTCGATGAGCGTGATCTCGATGCGGCGGTTCTTGCGCCGGCCCTCGGCGTCGTCGTTCGGCGCGACCGGCGAGAATTCCCCGCGCCCCGCCGCCGAAAGGCGCTCGGGCGGCACGCCGGCGGACTGCAGGAAGCGCACCACCGTGGTCGCGCGCGCCGCCGACAGCTCCCAGTTCGAGGGAAACTGCGCCGTGGCGATCGGCACGTTGTCGGTGTGGCCGACCACCCGGACGATCTTGTCGTCGTAGCCCTTAAGCACCTCGCCCACCTTCTTCAGGACCTCCTTGCCGGTGTCCTTGAGCACCGCCTTGCCCGAGTCGAAGAACAGCTGCTCGGCCACCTCGACCGTCAGCATGTCCTTGTACTGGCGCACCTGGAGCTGGCCTTTCTGCACTTCCGCGTTGAGGTTCTGGACCAGGCCGTCGTACTGCGACTTGGTCTGCTGGTTCGCCGCCTCGAGCTGGGACTTCTGCCGCTGCAGGTTGTCGACCTCGGCGCGCAGGTCGGCCTGCTGCTTTTCGAGCGCCGCGCGCTGCGATTGAAGCTGCTTGGTCTGCTGCTCCAGCGCTTCGCGCTGCTTCTGCAGCGCGTCGACCTCCTGGTTCTTCTCGGCTTGCAGCTTCTCGAACTCGCCCTTGCTGACGCAGCCGGCGGCGATCAGCGCAACTGCAATCACACTGCCCACAACGTAAAGTCTTGACTTCTTCATAATCGGTCCTCTTGTCGATCCCCCAACGCCGCGAAACTTAGCATGTTCGCCCCGCTCTTCGCTGCCCCGGCGGGATGCCCCGTATCATGCACGCGACAGACGGTTGACATTCTATGAACTATCAGACACTCAAGCTCGAGGAGAGCGCACCCCACCTCCTGGTCGTGACCCTGAACCGTCCCAAGACGTTGAACGCGCTCAACACGCAGATGGGACGCGAGCTCCACGAGCTCTGGACCCGGCTCACCGCCGAGCCGGGCGAGACCCGCTGCGTCGTGCTCACCGGCTCCGGCGAGCGCGCCTTCTGCGCCGGCGCCGATCTCAAGGAGCGCGACGGCATGGCGCAGGCCGACTGGCAGGCGCAGCACGAGCTCTTCGAGCGCGGCTTCATGGCGCTGATGGAATTTCCGCTGCCGGTGGTCGCCGCGGTGAACGGCCACGCCTTCGGCGGCGGGCTCGAGATCGCGCTGTGCTGCGATTTCATCTACGCCTCGAGCGCCGCGCGCTTCGCGCTTCCCGAGGTGCGCCTGGGCATCATGCCCGGCGGCGGCGGCACGCAGAACCTCGCGCGCGCCGCGGGCGAGCGGCGCGCCAAGGAGCTGATCCTGTCGGGCCGGCAGTTTACGGCGGCCGAAGGCGTCGACTGGGGCATCTTCAACCGCGCGTGCGAACCCGGCTCTGTCCTGAACGATGCGTTGGAAACGGCAAGAGCGATTGCGGACAACGCTCCGCGGTCGGTGCGCCAGGCCAAGAAATCGATCCGCTACGGCCTGCAGACCGATCTCCTGACCGGCTACCGCTTCGAGATCGAAGCCTACAACCGGCTGGTCGACACCGAGGACCGCCGCGAGGGCGTGCGCGCCTTCAACGAGAAGCGCAAGCCCGTGTTCCGCGGCAAATGAGCCGGCTCACTTAACTTGCTACTTCGGGCTGGTCTGCAGCTCCTGCGCGAGGTTCTTGTCGATCAGCGTGATCTCGATGCGCCGGTTCCTGCGCCGGCCGTCAGGATCGTCGTTCGATGCCACCGGGGAGTATTCGGCGCGTCCCGACGCCGCGAGGCGCTCGGGCGGCACGCCGGCGGCCTCGAGGGAGCGCACCACCGTGGTCGCGCGCGCGGCCGAGAGCTCCCAGTTCGACGGGAACTGCGCCTGCATCGCCTTGCCGATCGGCACGTTGTCGGTATGGCCGACCACGCGGACGATCTTGTCCTCGTAGCCCTTCAGCGCCTCGCCCACCTTCCTCAGGACCACCTTGCCCGAGTCCTTGAGCGTCGCCTTGCCGGAGTCGAAGAACAGCTGCTCGGCCACCTCGACCGTCAGCATGTCCTTGTACTGGCGAAGCTGGACCTGGCCCTTTTGCACTTCATCGTTGAGGTTGCGCGCGAGCGAGTCGTATTGCGACCTGGTCTGCCGGTTCTGCGCCTCGAGCTGCGCGCGCTGCTTTTCCAGCGTCACCACCTCCGAGCGCAGATCGCCCTGCTGGCGCTCGAGCGCGGTCTTCTGCTGCTCGAGGCCGGCGCGCTGCGACTCCAGCTCCTTCACCTTCTGGTCCAGCCCATCGCGGTCGGCCTGGAGCTTCTCGTAGTCGCCCTTGCTCACGCAGCCGCCCGCCGCCAGCGCCACGGCGATCGCGCCACACAACAACAGCCATCGGTTCTTCCTCATCGCAGTCTCCTTGCAGGTTGTTTCGTTCAAGCTTCTTCTCCGGAAAGCCAGGTCACCGCCTCCTCGAAAGATGTGAACGCTTCGACGTCGAATCCCTTGCTGTCGGCAAGCAGCGCGAAGAAGCGCGCCCGGTCGAAGCGCTCCATCGGGCAGAGCACGGCGGTCTTGCCGCTGAAGGCGTGGCGGTGCTTGGCGAGGCGGTCGGCGAGAAACCACAGGTCAGCCGCGCCGAGCTGACCTTCGGCCTGGCGGGTATCGATCAGGACTTCGGCCCGGTCCAGGCCGTCGGCCGCTTTAGCGATCTCGAGGAGAAGCGCTTCGCTTGTTTCGAGATCGAGCACGCCACCGGGCCGTGCCCGCACGAACTCGTGCGCATGGATGACTTTGACGTTGGCAGGTCCCATGCGAGTCCCACAACCAGGGGAAATCCTCTCGCAGGGACGCTCGTTACGCTATTGGACCTTCGTCCAATAGTCGTTCCTTCCCGCCCGCGGCTGGGTCAGCCGGGCGGCAGTCCGCGAACGTAGGAGGGGCCGATGAACCCGGGCTGCGCCGGGGGACGCGGCAGGTGCACGAGGCGCAGGCGCACCGCGCCGGACTCGTCGAGCAGCGTGAGCAGGCCGCCTTCTACGCGATGGGAGCGCGCGGACTCGAGGGCCTCGAGAAAGCTCGTCTCCTCCTTCATGAGCTCGGGCGCGCACTCCATGCGCGTCAACGCGATGTCGCTCGCCTGCCACACCTCGGCCTTGACCTCCAAGGCGCCGGAGAAGCGGTTACAGCCGCCCGAGCCGCTGATTCGCCCAGGGTTGAAAACGAGCGTCGCGTAGGTCTTCCCGCCGGGACCGCGGCCGTCGATGTCCCAGGCGAGCCAGGCGGTGCCGACGAGAGGATTCTCCGGGACGACCAACGGCGGCGACTGGCAGCCCGCCAGGGCAAGAACCGCCAGTGGAAGAACTACGAGGAGCGGCAGAACGCGCATGCACTACTATAGCCCACACTCAGGAATCGAGCTTTGCGCCGGATTTCCGCAGCGCCTCGTGCGCTTGCCCGGCAAGGCGCGCGCGGCCGATTTTCTCCGCGGCGCTCGCCGCCCGGCTGAGCTCCTCGCGTCCCTCTTCGCGCCGGCCCTGCGCGAGCAGCGCTTCGCCGCGCCAGCGCCGCGCTTCGGCAGCGAGCTCTCCAAGCCCCGGCGGCTCCACGAGCGAGAGAAGCTCCGCGGCATGGACGAGGCACGCAGCGGCGTCGCCGCGCGCGAGCGCCAGCTCGGCCAATCCCGCCAGGCAGCGTGCGAGCTGGAAGCCTTCGGCGTTCTGCCGGCAGTAGTCCGCGGCGCGCTCGAGTGGCGCCCCAACCTCGAGCTCGCCCAGGCGCAGGCGTGCAATCGCCAGGTTGGCCTCGATGCGCGGGCACCAGAAGGTGATGCGCGCGGTGCGCGCGAGCTCCAGGCCGCGCCGGCACCACGCCGCCGCGTCGCGCGCAGCGCCGGAATCGAGCAGCAGGTGGCCGACGAGGTCGTAGGCGATGAGCTGATAGCGGATCTGCTTCACGCTCTCGAGCCAGCGCAGCGTCCTCGTCATGCCGGCGAGCGCCTCGTCGTACTTCCCGGCGCAGGCGCGCAGGTGATCCAGGCCCAGGAGCGTCGGCCCCATGTGCCACTGCAGGTCGGCCTTGCGCGCGATCTCGAGCGAGGCTTCCAGCGCGGCAGCGGCGCGCGCATAGTCGGCGAGCCCCATATAGCCGGTGAAAGCGAACCCGATCATCATCAGGTTCTCGCACTCGTAGCTCTTGTCACCGATGCCGCGCGCGAGCGAAAGCGAGCGCTCGAAACAGGAGATCGCAGCCTGGGGCTGCGCGCTGTTGTAGTGCGCCTCGCCGCGGCCGTGGTAGGCCTGCACCGCGACGAGATCCGTGAGACCGAGGCGCTCGCAGATCTCGACCGCCTCCTGGTGGAAGCCGACCGCCTCGCGGTTGCGGCCGTTGCTCCACGCCACCGTGCCGAGGTGGTAGAGCGTATCGGCGGCGTGGCGCTCGTCGCGCATGGCGCGGCTTTCGGCGAGCGCCTGCGTGAGGCACTGAGTCGCGCGCTCGTAGTCGTCGCCGCGCCGGTAGGCCATGCCAAGCTGGATTACGGCATCGCGCGCCTTCTCGCGCTCGCCGCGCGCCTGCGCCGTCTCGATCACACGCTGGATGTCGGCGACTGCGCCCTCGGTCTGCCCGGCCTGCGCCCGCGCGTTGCCACGCCTGGCATACAGGTCAGTATGATTTTCATTCGAGTGTGCTTCGGCCAGCGCTACTGCGCGGTCGAGCCAATGGAGCGCGTCGCGCATGGCGAAGAGCTTCTGCGAGCGCTCCGCCGCCAGCATCAGATACTGCAGCGCCTTTTTCCAGGCGTGGCCGCGCTCGTAATGCTCGGCGAGACGCGCATGGCGCTCGTCGGGCTTGCCCTCGGCACTGCGCTCGAGCGCCTCGCCGACCGCGCGGTGCAGTGTCACCCGCCGCGCGCCGCCGATCTCGCGATAGACCACCTCGCGCACCTTGTCGTGGCTGAAATCGTAGAACCCGTCCTCGGGCTCCTCGCGCAGCAGGCGCCGCTTCACCAGGGTGTCCAGCGCATGGAGCACCTGTTCCTCGGGCTCCTGCGTCACCGTCGCCAGCGTCTCGAAGTCGAAGCGCCGGCCCAGCACCGCCGCCACGTCGAGGGTGGGACGCGCTTGCGGCGGCACGGTGCCCAGGCGCGCGCGCACGGACGCGCGCAGCGCCTCGGGCAGCGGCAGCTCGCCGGTCGGCCCGGAGTCGGCGCCGCCTTCGGCCAGAACCTGCAGCATCGACATGAGGAAGAACGGATTGCCGTCGGTCTCGCGGTGCAGCCGGGCGGCGAGCCCGGGGCGCTCGAGCCCGGGATGCGCGAGGCGCTCGAGCAACGCGGCGGTGTCGGATTCGCCCAGCCGCGCGAGCGGCACGTGGCGCGCGTGCGACTCGCGCCTGAGGCCCTGGACCAGCGCGGCGAGGTGCTCGTGGGTCTCGAGCTCGTCGCGGTACGCGCACACGAGCAGCAGCGACCGGCGGGAGGCCTGGCGCGCGAGGAAGTGCACGAACTGCGCGCTCGCGTCGTCGGCCCACTGCAGATCGTCGATCATCACCACGATCTGGCGTCCGCACGCCAGGGCCTCGAAGAGCTGCACCATCGCACCGAAGCGCCGTGCCTGGCGCGCCTCCGGAAAGTCGGCCGACAGGCTCGGCACCGCGACACGCTCGGCCACCGCGGGCACCAGCGCCGCGATCTCGGCCAGCGACACCGGGGCGAGCTTCTCCAGCGCCTCCTTCGATGCAAGCTCGAGCGCCTTGCCGGCGAGGTCGATGACGGGCTGATACGGCATCGCGCGCTCGATCTCGTAGCAGTTGGTGGCGAGCGTGCAGAGATCGCGCGCCGCGCAGTAGCGGGCCAGCTCCTGCATCAGCCGGGTCTTGCCGATGCCGGGCTCGCCCTCGAGCAGCACGACGTGGCCCGACCCGGCGGTGAGGCGCGCAAGCAGGCCGATGAGCAGGCCGAACTCGGCGCCGCGGCCGACGAAGGGCGTCGTATCCCTATGCTCCGAGGCCAAGGGAATTCCATCCAGTACAAGACCTTCGGCTGCCCGGAGCGAGCGCGCGGCGTCGAGGAACGCCTCGCGCTCCGGCTCAGGGATGCCGAGCTTGTCGGCCAGCCGCTCGGCGAGTCGCCGCGAGGGCCGGCGCTCGTCGGCCTCGATCTTGCGGATGGCGAAGCGCGAGCAGCTCACCGCCTGCGCGAGCGCCTCCTGGGTCAGGTCGAGCGCCTTGCGCCGCCGGCGCAGCCAGTACCCAAAACCGGGAGCTCGCTCCTCCACTCGGGAAATTCTAGTGCGGTTGTCCCCCTTTTTGTCCCGCTGGGTCACCCCGCGGCCATCGCCTGCCACGCTGTAATGCGCTTGTTCGTCCCACAACCTGGAGGAAACAATGAAAATGCTCAGAGGTAGTGCGATCGTGCTGGCGCTCTTCGCCACTTCGGCCTGGGCGCAGCACGCCGGCCACCACCAGGCCGTCAACGCGGCGGACCTCAAGTGGAGCGAGGTCCCTTCGCTTCCCAAAGGAGCGCAAATCGCGGTCATCGAGGGTCCGATGAGCCAGGCGGTGCCGTTCACGGTGAGGCTCAAGTTTCCGGCCAACTACGCGATTCCCCCGCACACGCATCCGGCCGTCGAGCGCGTGACCGTGCTTACAGGGACCTTTCACATGGGCATGGGGGAAAAGTTCAACCGCGGCGGCACCGAGCCGGTGCGCGCGGGAGACATGATGATCATGCAGCCCGGAACCGCCCACTACGCCTGGACCGAGGCCGAGACCATCGTGCAGCTGCACGGCACCGGGCCCTGGGGCATCACCTACATCAACCCCAATGACGATCCACGCAAACAATGAATTCGGTTACTGATCTCTCCCTCGTCAAGGCGAAACAGCAGTCGGCGTGGGCCGCCGGCGACTATGCCGTCATCGGCACCACGCTCCAGATCGTCGGCGAGTCGCTGTGCGAGGCGCTCGACCTGCGTGCCGGCCAGCGCGTGCTCGACGTGGCCGCGGGCAACGGCAATGCCACGCTCGCGGCGGCGCGGCGCTGGTGCGACGTAGTGTCCACCGACTACGTTCCGGCGCTGCTCGAGCGCGCCCGGGCGCGCGCCGGCGCCGAGGGCCTCGCGGTGCAGTTCGAGCAGGCCGACGCCGAGAACCTTCAGTACGAGGACGGCGCGTTCGACGTGGTGCTCTCGACTTTCGGCGTGATGTTCACGCCCAACCAGGAGCAGGCCGCCGCCGAGCTCGCGCGGGTATGCAAGCCCGGCGGCAAGATCGGCCTCGCCAACTGGACCCCCTCGAGCCTGGTCGGCGAGATGTTCAAGCTGATCGGGCGCTACATTCCCCCCGCTCCGGGGATGAAATCGCCCGCGCTCTGGGGCACCGAGGAGCGCCTGCGCGAGCTTTTCGGCAGCCGCATCGCCGCCCTGCACGCGCCGCGCCGCAACTACATGTTCCGCTACCGCTCTCCCCGGCACTGGCTCGACACGTTCCGCACCTACTACGGGCCGATGCACAAGGCGTTCGCGGCGCTCGACGCCGGCAGGCAGGAATCGCTCGCCGAGGACCTGCTCGGGCTCGCCCAGCGCTTCAACAGCGCCACCGACGGCTCGATGGTGGCGCCGAGCGAGTACCTCGAGACCGTGATCAGGCTACGATAGCGCATGAAAATCGCAAACTCGGTGGTCGAGCTGGTCGGAAACACCCCGCTCGTGCGCATCAACCGCCTGGCGCAGGGCTGCGGCGCGAAAATCGTGGCGAAGCTCGAGTTCTACAGCCCGGGCGCCAACGTCAAGGACAGGATCGGCGTGTCGATGATCGAGGCCGCGGAGCGCGCCGGCAAGATCGGGCCCGACACGGTGATCGTCGAGCCGACGAGCGGCAACACCGGTATCGCGCTCGCCTGGGTGTGCGCGGTGAAGGGCTACAAGTGCATGCTCTTCATGCCCGAGCAGATGAGCAAGGAGCGCCGCGCGGTGATCCGCGCCTACGGCGCCGAGCTCGTGCTCACGCCCGCGGCCGAGGGCGCGATCGGCGCGGTGAAGCGCGCCGAGGAGCTCGTCGCCTCCGACCCCAAGCGCTACTTCATGCCCGACCAGTTCCGCAATCCGGCCAACCCGGAGAT
>Ga0137394_10004745_pt1 | contig 10333 bp, 11 predicted proteins | sample czobulk116metaG_FD_108278 | JGI IMG/M metagenome (GOLD analysis project Ga0137394, IMG submission 108278) | Vadose zone soil microbial communities from Angelo Coast Range Reserve, California, USA - czobulk1.16 metaG | ecosystem: Environmental > Terrestrial > Soil > Vadose zone | place: USA... | reverse complement strand
GGCCGTAGCGCGAACGCCATTTAGCCATCAGCCATCAGCCATCGGCCATGGACGTGAGTCCCTGCCGAACCTCGGTCAACCCGCGCAGCGCGAGGACGCCGAACGGCGATCCGGGCGCCAGGCAGAGAAACACCCGCTGCCAGCCCATTGCTTGTGCGGAATCGGCAGCAGGCGAATCGATGCCATCGCCAGCAGGAAGCCGGTGCAGTCCGAATCGTCAGCGCCGTGCCCACGTGATCGCGCGGGCTGTACTCCGCGACAAGCGCCGACAGCTGCGCCGAGTCCGCTACGACGGCCGCTCCCCACACGACGGCGAAGACGACCAGCAGCGGCGCCGGTGCGTGAAACACGAACCCGGCGGCCGCGCAGCAGGTGCCGCTGACGCTCATCGCCCAGGCCGCGACGCGCGCTTTGCCGATCCGATCGGCGAACCATCCGGCCGCCACCGATCCGATCGCGCCACTGCCGATGGTTGTGAAGGCCACCGCCGATCCGGCCGGCGAGCTCGGTGTCGCGCCGCCGGTGACGCCGAAGCTCGCCGACGCGAACGCCGCTATCCAGGTCCAGTCCGCGTAAAGCTCCCACATGGGGCCGAGATATCCGAGCGATGCCAGCCGCGTGCCCCGCTCGACGAAGACTTGCGACACGGCCGAGGCGTCGAAGCGCGAGCTGCCCGCGAGGTACGGACCGTCGCGGACGACGGCGATCACCAGCGCACCGCCGATCGTCGCGAGCGCTGACGCCGGCGGCATCAAGGTCCGCCACGGCATGGTCGTCGAGGCGGACGCGAGCAGATGCGGCAACGCCGATCCGATCGTCAGCGCACCGATCCGATCGTCAGCGCACCGATCAGGACGCCGGGCGCCGCGCCGCGGCGCGCCTCGAACCCAGCGGCGGCAACCTTCATGCCCGGCGGATACACCCACGCGAGCGCAGCGCCCGTGATGACGCGCAGCCCGATCAACATCGTGGCCGCGTCCGCGCGAACGGGCGCGGCGTTCTCGCAGGCGGCGACCGGTGGCGTGGAGAGTACCGGACAACGCCGGCCTCTGGAGTCCTTCTGCCGTTGCACGCCGTCCGCCCGAGGTGTACCCTGCCCGTCTACGTATCGACTGAGTCGGCTCGTTGCCGTGCTGCAGATGACTCCCGATTGGCGACGTGTGAACAGAGGCGGCCATGAGAGCGAGACCCATGTCGATGCTCGATGAAATGCTCACGGCGTGGGCGTACACGCGTGATGGCGTCGTTGCGGAGGTGAAGAACCTGCCCGAGTCGTCGCTCGACTTCAGGCCGACCGACCACACGCGGACGACGCGCGAGATCGTGCAGCACATCATCGAGTCCAGTCTGCTGATGTCGGGGGAGCTGTCGCGGCCCGACGGCGACTTTCAGCGCAAGCCGTACCGCAAGCTGCTCCAGGAGCACGCGAGGGGCGTCGCCCGTCATCGAACGAAGGCCGCGCTCCTCGAGGCGCTGAAGCGCACGCACGCCGACGGCGCGAAGCGTTTCCGCGCGGCCGGCGAGGTGGCGATGCTGCAGACCATCCGGCAATTCAACGGCGAGCCCGCGCTGCGCCTCTCGTGGATGCATCACGCGATTGCGCACGAGGAATATCATCGCGGCCAGCTCGCGCTGTACGCGCGGCTCGTCGGCCGCGTCCCCGCGCTCACGAAGATGATCGAGGGCGGCTGAATACTCGGGATTCGGGATTCGGGATTCGGGATTCGATCGGGATTCGGGACTCGGGATTCGGGACTCGAGGGTGTGGAGCTTGCGATCAACAGATGCACGGTGAGTCATTGAGCTGAACATGACAAGCGCCGAAATCCGCGCGTTCATCGAACATTTCATCCATGCCTGGGAAGAGGAGGATCTGCAGGCGCTCCTCGATTGCTATGCGGAGGACGCGAGGCTCGACAGCCCGATGTTCCATACGGTCGAGGGGCGGGCGCAGATCGGGAAGTCGTTCAGCGACCTGTTCGAGTCCTTCGACGACTGGGACCTTCACATCGACGACATCCTCATCGAGCGCGGACCTGACGATCGCGCGGCGCTGGTGTTCACGTCGCATGTCACACATCGTGGCGTCATTTTCGGAATGCCCGGCACCGGACGGCGCGTCGAGACCAAATGCGCGCTGATCCTGCGTTTCAAGAACGGCCGCATCGCGTCGGAGCGGCGCCTGTACGACTTCACCGGGCTGCTCGTTCAGCTCGGGGTCCTCAAGGCGAGGGCGGTCTGACGCAGCGCCGGTCCGGGTGTGACGAGAACCTTTCAGCCGACGCACGGCTGAAGCCCTTCGCGGTAGGTGAAGTGCAGGGCGATCCTTCAGGGTGGCCGTTCGCTGCGCTAGAATCTCAGGACGTCCACGGAATCAGGTGAGGAACGGCACATGCCTGTCCAGAAGCTCGTCGGCCAGAACTACACCACGCCGGATCTCATCGCCAAGGTCACCGGCCGCGCGAAATACGCGGAGGATTACCGGGCCGACGGGATGCTCTTCGCAAAGCTGCTCCTCAGCCCGATGCCGCACGCGCGCGTGCGGCGCATCGACACGCGCGGCGCGCTCGCGATGCCGGGCGTGAAAGCGATCCTCACGGCCGACGATCTGCCGGACCTGCGCGGGGCCGAGCGCGCGCTCACGAACGAGCCGCTCTATCAGGGCGAGCCGATTCTCGCCGTGGCCGCCGTCGACGAGCTCACCGCCGCCGAAGCGGTGGACCGGATCATCGTCGATCTCGAGCCGCTGCCCTTCGTCGTCGATCCGGTCGAAAGCCTGCGTCCAGCCGGCGCGAACGGACGGCTCGAGGGCAACGTCTGGTTTCCTGCTCCGCCGCCGTCGCCCGGCGCCACCGGGCAGCCGCAGCGGCCCAGGCTTCAGACGTTGAAATGGACCGACCAGGATTTCGCGGCGGCGCCCGAGGGCGCCCTGCCGATGGGCAAGGCGTCGGAGGAATGGACGTACGGCGATCTCGACGAGGGGTTCAGGCGCGCCGCGGTCATCGTCGACGAGACATTCGTCGTGCAGTCCACCGGGCACCAGCCGATGGAAACGCGAAGCGCGATGGCCTACTGGCAGAACGGCAAGCTGTTCCTCCACGGCTCGACGCAGAGCGTCGCGCGCACGCTGGATCCGCTCGCGACCTGGCTCGGCATCGACGCGTCGAACGTCGTGCTGATCAGCGAATACTGCGGCGGCGGCTTCGGCAGCAAGGGCGGCGGCGCCGTCTCGATGGTGATTCCGGCCTTCCTGTCGAAGAAAGCCGGCGCGCCCGTGATGATGCGGATCAGCCGCGAGGAAGAGCACTACATCGGGCGGGCGCGCACCGGCATGGTAGGACGGGCGAGAGCGGGCTTCGCGCAGGACGGCCGCATCACCGCGCTCGATCTGTTCATCGTCGAGGACAACGGCGCGTACGGGCCGATGGGCGATCACCGCTCGGCCGGGAACGCCGCCTCCCTGATCTGGCAGCCGCCGGCGATGCGGTGGCGCGGCCTGGCCGTGATCACCAACACGCCGCCGCGGTCGCAGCAGCGCTCGCCGGGCGCGATGCAGGCCAACGCGATCATGGAGCCGGTCGTCACGAAGGCCGCGAAGAAGCTGGGCCTCGACCAGCTCGCGATCCGCCGCATCAATTCGCCGGAAGGCAAGGCGCTTTACGGCGCGCCGCGGCCGAACGGCCAGCGCCCGCACATCACGAGCGCGTTCGTGAAGCAGGCGATCGATCGCGGCGCGGAGCTGTTCAAGTGGGACGAGCGGAAGGCGCGGTCCGGCAAGCGCGAGGGGTCGAAGGTCCGCGGCGTCGGCATGGCAGTCGGTCCGCACGGGGCCGGCTCGATTGGCTACGACGGCCTGATGACGATCCAGCCCGACGGCCGGCTGTATGTGCAGTCGGGCGTCGGCAATCTGGGAACGCATTCGTGCATCGACCTCGCGCGCGTCGCGGCCGACGTGCTCGCGATGAGGTGGGACAACGTCGTCGTGACCTGGGGCAGCACGGCGAAGAACGTCCCGTGGTCCGCCATGTCCGTCGGCAGCCAGACGACGCATGCGATGACAAGAGCGAACATGGCGGGCGCGGTCGACGCGCGGCAGAAGCTGCAGGAGATCGCGGCGAAGGATCTCGGCGGCGTGCCCGCCGATTACACGCTCGCCGGCGAACGCGTGCATCGCCGCGACAACCCGTCGCGCGGGATGACCTACGCGCAGGCGGCGGCGCGCGCCATCCAGTTGGGCGGCAGGTTCGACGGTCACGAGCTGCCGGCCGACATCCATCGGTTCACGAAGAAGTCGGCGTCAGCGCTTGCCGGCCAGGGTCTGATGGGCGTCGCCAAGGACACGTACCCGCACGACGGCGACACCTATTCCTTCGTCGTCGGCTTCGCCGAGGTCGAGGTGGACGTCGAGACGGGGAAGACGCGGCTCGTGGATTATCTGGCGGTCGGAGACGTGGGCACGGTGATCAATCCGCGCAGTCTGCATGGGCAGCTGCTGGGCGGGATCAACCTCGGCGTCGGTCATGCGTTGACGCAGAAATGGGTCTACGATCGGCAATACGGCGTGCCGCTCGCGAAGCGCTTCTACCACACCAAGCCGCTGACGATTCTGGATATTCCGGCCGAGATGCGCACCGAGGCGCTCGGCATTCCGGATCCCGAGACGCCGGTCGGGGCGCGCGGTGTCGGCGAGCCACCAGTCGGCGCCGGCTACGGATCGGTGTTGAACGCCATCGCCGACGCGGTAGGCGAAGAAGTCTTCCGGCGCGCGCCGGTCACCGCCGACATCGTGCTCACCTCGCTCGAGCACGGCAAACGCATGCACGATCCGCTCGTTGCACACATCTGACGCGCGCCGTTGACAACGCCGCCAGACGATGGCATCGTCGTCGTGAGGTCGGAAAGGGGAGACGACGATGGCTGGCAGCCGAATCCCGGCTGCGCTTCGCGCCCGAATCGGTGATGACGCGACCTTCGGTCTGATTGAGCTGCTCGATACTGAACGGAACGACTGGAGCGAACAGGTGCTGAGCGTGGCCTCCGACAGGTTCGAGCGACGGCTGACCGATGAAATCTCGACGCTGCGGGACGAGATGCGCAACACGCTGAACGAGGGGCTCACGTCGGTGCGTCAGGAGCTCGCAACCACGCGCGTCGAAACGTTGAAGTGGTCCTTCGTGTTCTGGGTGGGGCAGGTCGCGGCAATGGCCGGTCTGCTCGCGTTCATGCTCCGGCACCCGTAACGGCGAGCGCCGAGAGCCGCGCTGCCGTGGATGTCGGTTACCAGCCGAAGATATAGCGCTCTCGTCTGACATCCGCGCCGCCGCGCAGCGTGCCGTTCTGTGGGTCGACACCCACGGCGACGACGCCGGTGCTCATCGAGTAGGGACCGAGGACCCTCAGCTTGTGGCCGCGCGCGATCAGCGCGTCGCGCACCGCTTCAGGCACGCGATTCTCGATCTCGAGCACGCCAGGCTCGCTCGGGTGGTTGTCGAACGAGCCGAACGGGTGCAGCGAGTTGACGCGCGGCGCCTCGATGGCTTCCTGGATGTCCTTCCTGAACACGATCATCTCCAGCAGCACGTTCAGGATCTGCTGATCCTGGCTGTCCCCGCCGGGCGTGCTGATGGCGAGGAACGGCTTGCCGTCCTTCAGCACGATCGTCGGCGTCAGCGTCGTCCGCGGCCGCTTGCCGCCGACCAGCACGTTCGGGCTGAGCGGATCGAGATCGAACACGGTCATCCGGTTCGAGAGCGGCACGCCGGTGTCGCCCGCAATGAACGCGCCGGAGAGCAGCCAGCCGGAGCTCGGCGTGGCGCTGAAAAGATTGCCGTCCTTGTCGACGACGTCCACGCACGTGGTGTCGCCCGCTTCGGCGCCGCTCTTCTCGCCCTGCAGGTGGGGTGTGTAACGCGCCGGCGGCGCCTTGACGTCGGGATCGAATCGGAACGGATCGCCGACCCGGTGCTCGAGCGACGCCCGGGCGCCGATCAGCACGCGCCGCTCCGCCGCGTACGACTTCGACAGCAGGCCGGCCATCGGCACCTTCGCGAAGGCTGGGTCGCCGTAGTACGCGTTGCGATCGGCGAATGCCAGCTTGATGGCCTCGTGCACGTAGTGGATGTAGTCGGCCGAATTGACGCCGAACGACTCGAGGTCGACGCCTTCGAGGATGTTCAGCGTCTGCAGCAGCACCGGTCCCTGGTTCCACGGTCCGGGCTTGTAGACGTCGAAACCGTGAAAGCTCGTCGTCGTCGGCTTCTCGATCTGGCCGTGGAACGTCGCGAGGTCGTCGTAGGTGAAGACCCCGCCCGCCGCCTTGTTCGCGTCGGCGATGCGGCGCGCGATCTCGCCCGTGTAGAATGCGTCGCGCCCGGCGCGAATCGCGGTCCTGCGGTCATGCGAGCGCCCGAACGCGGCCTTGTCGGCGTCGGCAATGGCGCGCAGCGTGCGCGCCAGGTTCGGCTGGCGGAAGATTTCCCCGACCTCGGGGATGTGGCCGTTCGGATAATATGTTTTCGCCGACCACTCGTACTGCTCCGTGGCCTGCCGCTCGCTGATCATGAAACCGCGCAGGAACTCGTACATCGGAAAGCCGTCGGCGAGCTCGATCGCCGGCTGCATCACCTGTTCGAGCCGCAGCGTCCCCTTGGTCTCCAGCGCGAGCGCCATCGCGTCCAGCATCGCCGGAATCGTCGCGCCGAGCGGGCCGTTGCCCGGAACCATGCCGCGCGCCGCGAACATCGAGGGTGTCGCCGCCTTGGGCGCCGGGCCCTGACCGTTGATGACGATGACCTCGCGCGTCTTGGCGTCGTAGATCAGCGTTGGCGCTTCGCCGCCGAAGCCGAAGTGCGAGATCTCGCACACCGACGCCGCGAGCACCGATGCGACGCCCGCGTCGACGGCGTTGCCGCCCTGCTGCAGCATGCGAATGCCGGCCGAGACCGAGTAGTGCCGCCCCGCGGCGACGATGCCGCGCGTGCCCAGGATCTCGGGGCGCAGCGTGTCGCTGCGCGGCGCCTTCAGCGGTGCCGGCCTCGGTGGCCGCTGCAGCGCGCCCAGCGTCGCGGCGATGGCCGCGATGGCCGCGACCGCCGCGACGGCGACCACAAGCCGCAGTCCCCGGCCCGCAATCAGCAATCTCATGTGTATCTGATTGTATAGAATGTGGGCACCTTCGTGACGCGCCCGCTGCTAATCATTTTCCTGACCATTTTTGTCAATCTGGTCGGATTTGGGATCATCATCCCGCTGCTGCCGTTCTACGCGGAAACCTTCGGTGCATCGCCGGTCGTCATCGGTCTGCTGTTCGCGGTGTTCTCACTCTGCCAGCTCGCGGCGGCGCCGGCGCTCGGGGACCTGTCGGACCGGTATGGCCGCCGTCCCGTGCTGGTGTTCAGCCTGGCGGGAACGGTCGTCAGCTTCGTCATGCTGGCCCTCGCTCACAGCATCGCGATGCTGTTTGCCGCGCGCATCGTCGACGGCCTGTCAGGCGGGAATATCTCGACGGCGCGCGCCTACGTCGCCGATGTGACGGAGCCGAAAGATCGCGCCCGTGCGTATGGTCTGATCGGCGCGGCGTTCGGCCTCGGGTTCATCCTCGGGCCGGCGTTGAGCGGCGTGCTCGCCGGTGTCAGCTATACCGCGCCAATCTGGGCGGCGGCGGCCCTCACCCTCGTTGCGACGGTGATGGCGTGGCTGTGGCTGCCGGAGACCGTCCATCGCACGCGCGCGGGCGTCGGCAATCCCTTCAGCTACTTGCCGGCGTTGCTGCAGCGCCCGCTGGTGCGCCGCATCCTGGCGATCGACCTCGTCTACTGGTTTGCGTTCGCGACGTTCCAGACGACCTTCTCGCTCTTCGTCGCGCGCCGGTTCGGGTTCGACGCCGCACGGACCGGCTATTTCTTCGCCGGCTTCGGACTCCTCGGCGCTGTGATCCAGGGAGGGCTCATTCGGCCGGTCGTCAAGCGCCTCGACGACAAGCCGACGTTTCTGCTGGGCCTGTGTTGCGGCGCGATCGGGCTCGTGACGGCGGCGCTCGCGCAGTCGGTATCGATGTTCGCGCTCGCGCTCGTGCCAGTGGCATTCGGCATGGGTTTCGGTCATCCGACGATATCGAGCCTCGTCAGCCGGGTCGCGCGCGGGGACGAGCAGGGACGCGTTCAGGGTGCGGCGAGCGCGGTGGAAAGCCTCGGCCGCACCGCAGGTCCCGTGTGGGGCAATGCGACGCTTCAGCAGTTCGGCGAGTCGACGCCATACCTCTCCGCCGCCGCCTTTCTCGTGCTGGCCCTGGTGATCAGCGTTGGATTCCAGGTCGAGAGCCCCGAGGATCTTCGCTTCAAGGTCTAATGAGGGCGCACGACGCCGAGCAGACTTCGCAGGCCGTTCAGCGTCTGGATCATCGTCGTAATCAGTCCGGCGTTGGCGCCGTTCCGCGGGAAGATCTGGCCGACCGACATCTCAAGCTGGCCGATCAGCTCCTCTGCTTTCTGGCGTTCCTGATCCGTCACGTTCGGTCTCCTTCGGAGCGGTCCGGCTCGAGCCGTTCGAGCTCGGCGTCGGTGAGCTGCCGGTGAATCTCCCGCGGTCCGTTGCCGACCAGATTCGTTTCCGCGCCCCAACCCCGCCAGCCGCAGGCGTGGCACCTGTACGGCACGCGGCCAGTCACGTGCCGGCGCAGCCGCTCGAACCACGAGCGAGGGCGCGAATGATGGAGCGGCCCTTTACCGCATTTCTGACACGTCAGGGACACGCCAAAAACATATCAGATTTCAGTTGGCAGATTTCAGATGGCTGACCTGGACCCGGCCCGCTCAGCCACGTCGAGCAGCATCACCGGCCGCCGGTGCCTCACGCCGGCTCTGCGAGGCTGATCGAGCTCGCGCGCGGGCCCGCGTCCGTCGCGATGTCACTGTCTCACGCCACCTTGACCGTCGGGCACGAGCACGAGCTGCGGTTGAACGCCTCGAGCACCTCGGTCCACGCGCGCGGATTTGCGGTCGTTCCTTTCCCGATCGGCGCGTTGTCCACAGGATGGCGCCGTCCGGCGCGTACATGTCGACGTTCGCCTCGACGTCTGTCTTCGCCATCGCCGCATTCCACTGATTGTCGGGGGCGCGCGAATCGCCTGCTCCTCGGCGCGCGCGTTCAAGGGCGGCGTTCGAGCCCGCCGCGCGATCCTTCTTCCGTCCTTCTCACACACGGGTGTCGGTCGGCAGGTCGGTCAGTCGGCCGTTCGATCGTCAGCAGGCGCGGAAGCTGCGCGGATCGGCGAACGCCGTCACCATCAAAACTGCGAAAAAGAGTGTGAAGAAAGGGATGGAACTAATTCATGAAACGGGTACAATGCCGCCCGTCAGCGGAAGGGCGAGCCGAGCCGGCGGGCGACTCTGGCCCGCAGGTCGGCCTCAGAGCCTGCGGCCGTAACGTCCATGCCGCTTTCGATCAACCCGTCGATTAATGCGCGAATGATTTCAGCGCGGTTCAGCGCCTTGCCGCTCGTGCCGCGGCTGGTGGTTGCCAGACGATCGAGCTGGAGGACCTGCCGATCGAACAGGACCACCGAGACTTTGGACCACCTCTCGCTGTGGACCGGCGGTCTGCCCGGTCCCGGCTTCGAAGCGCGTGTCGTCAGTCGCGGTCGCATTGGTCGAGCCCGTTTTTTCGACATTCAGGGCCAACGTGATCGGCGCAGTATACAAGGAAAGCGGGTTGTTGGTAGCACAAACGCAGCAATAGTCAAAACCTGTTCCGTTTGCATCTCATGGCACACAAGGTTTCGAAGGGACCCCGCCGCATCGGCCGCCCGCCCGCGGGCGCGCGCAAAGGCGAGAAAGTGAAGGACTACCCGCAGCTGAGTATTCGACTGCCCGTCGATGTCAAAGCGAAGCTCCGGGCGCTCAGCTTGATCGCATCTCGACCGCAGTGGCGGATCATCACGGATGCCATCGAGGCCTATGTTCGCGGACGTCCCGACTCGGAGCAGCGCATGATCGGCGAGCTCGCCGTGCGCTCGCGGGCCCGCGCGACGCGATCGCGCCGCTGAACTCCTGCAGTTTGCGGCCTGAAATACTCAGGCCACGACCGGCGCCGGCTCGGGCGCCGCGGCGATGGGCAGATAGATCAGGAAGGTCGCCCCGCGGCCCGGCTCGCTCGCGACCGTGATGTAGCCGCCGCTCTGCTTCACGATACCGTAGACGATCGACAGGCCGAGGCCCGTCCCTTTGCCCTGTTCCTTCGTCGTGAAGAACGGCTCGAAGAGCTTGGCGCGCGTCTGGGCGTCGATGCCGGTGCCGGTATCGGCGACGCTCAGCCGCGCATACCGTCCGGCTCGTCC
>Ga0137394_10004744_pt1 | contig 10333 bp, 13 predicted proteins | sample czobulk116metaG_FD_108278 | JGI IMG/M metagenome (GOLD analysis project Ga0137394, IMG submission 108278) | Vadose zone soil microbial communities from Angelo Coast Range Reserve, California, USA - czobulk1.16 metaG | ecosystem: Environmental > Terrestrial > Soil > Vadose zone | place: USA... | reverse complement strand
CTCGCCTCCCTCTCGCCTCCCTCTCGCCTCCCTCTTGCCTCCCTCTTGCCTCCCTCTTGCCTCCCTCTCGCCTCCCTCGCCTCCTTCGCCTTCAAGTTTCGACGCCGGTTCCGTGCCACTGAGGCCCGCCCGCGTTTATCTCGAACAAGTAAAGATCCCTTCACCACTTCCGTCTCATATCGTTCACCTCACCATCCCCTTGTACACGCGTGGCTTGTCCCTTATCGGATAAGTCCTCACTTGCTCTTTTTCCTTCTTTGTCAGTACACTCTGATTTGCCTTACGTTCTCACTAGTGTAGGCACTTGTCTCGCTTCACGGACGTCTTCGCTTGCTCATTCCTTTCATCTGTCAACATACTCTGGCCTGCCTTGCATTCTCACCATGCATAGGCTTTCAGTCTCGTTTCAGCATAAAACTGGCAATTTTCCTTCGGTCGCTCATTGGACTACCTACCACACCGGCGTCAAGAGAAATGAGCACCGCCATTGAATATGAGCCAGATTCTTGGAACGCGACTCGGACATTGACACGGCGTGTCTTCCACTTCCAACATATTGGCTGATATCGCAAAATGATTGATTGTAGTCAGCCAAGATCAAGCGTCGGTTTCCGCGTCACCTCAGGCTGTCGTACAATTGGAGGAACTTTGTTTATTAATGAGGAAGAAAAACCAATCATTGGCCCTGAAATTTTCCAGTTGCTTCGGAAAATGCGTCAGCACTTTGGGGCTTCTAGGTACGCGCAGTGAGTTTCCAGTTTATCTATCTGCGGCGATGGTTACCGGTTAGCGAAAAGCGTTGCTCCAGAGAGTATCAATTCGCATGATGTCTCATATAATTTTGCCACATGATGATGCCACAAGCGCAAACCTATAAGTTTGTCGCTGTCCATCAGGAAGGATCCCCTAGCTCCTCGCTCAACATTCGTTTCTTTTCCAAGGCACTGGTTGGTGAGCACAGCCTGAGAGCCTTGTCGGGTATGGCCACTTGACTCCCCTCTGTAGCCCAGACGTTTTGTTCGCACACTGATTGTTCACGCCAACTCGGATCTTTTTCAACAATGCGCTCTTACATGAATCTCGCCGCCGTCCTTGCCCTCGCCGCATCTATTGTTTCCCCTGCTTTGTCTGCCCCAATCCAGTACAGGTATGAAGATCTACTTGTTGAATTCAAAGGCTGGGCCTTCTTGATAAGTGGAATTCCTCTAGGGAGCCTGACGTTGACAGTTATCGCTTCCCTTCCCCTCGCTCCCAGGTTGAGCCCTCTCGGTTTTACATTGGTTCCCCACCCTCCGATGTCGGCCACTCCACTGGATCCGAAGTCAGCACACCCATAACCGGTCCCCGACAAGCGGACACCGATTATCCTCCCAGACTCACTCACGGACTCCCTCCCCTCGGACACACTCCCGGACACACAGTTCCTCTTTACGAACACACAGTTCCTCTCTACGGACACACAGTTCCTCCTTCCGGACACACAGTTCCTCCTTCCGGACACACAGTTCCTCCTTCCAGCGAATCCTTTTCCTCTTCCCGACCCTCTTTTCGCACTGGACTTCCCGCACAGGAACCCAATCCCGAACCGAACCACAATTGCAAGGGCCTTGGCTGCTGTGGGTCGTGTGTGATTGGGCGCAAGTAAGACCTCCTTAGCTAAGCAGCTTGGGTGGAGTTTGGAACGGCGTTGGAAAGAGCAGGTCTTGGGAACACCTGGGCAAACTCGAGGCGATTTTAGTGGGAAAGGGTTAGTGTAACTTTGTGAAATTCCACGTTCAATCCATGTTACAGTACGCAGAGTTTGAAGCAGAGTGGCTGCTTCCGAGCCTTCAGCATCGCCGGTTGATTGTGCATCTCAGGCTGCTATAGTATATTTACATCAGAGACACAAGTTGGTCTGGCTTCCGCCGGCAGCTGTCGCGCACCTCGATCACTTTCTGGGACTGAAACGAAACCGCTTGGTCCGCATTTGTTCACATCAAGTCCATTTGAGCCCCAACGTGTGATTCCAAGTGCACGTGGGGGTGAGTCGGGGAAGGAAGAAGAGGGAAGCTTAAGGTAAGGGAATTAAGGTCATACAGCAACCGGACGCAGCGTATAACCCTGGACTGTATGCGGCTCACGAGCGAAAGTTTTCGGATCGGTATCATACCGTCACCGTGACACGGTTTGAGCGCGTCGTCGAGCCGAGGGCCAAAGAGCGAAATAACGTAACGCGTGTTGTCCTCGAAACGCTCACGAGCGCACTCTGTCACCTATTGCCCTTGTTCACTCTCCTCCGCTACACGTCCTCCGTGCTGTACTGTATTATGGTGCAGCATGCCCGCGACAGTTCTCACAGGTCTGGCGTCTTTTTTCTTCATTTACGCGGCTATTTGTCACCACGTGTGTTCTCATCCTCTTCTCTTTTCCTTTCTCGCAATAGCACCATCATCAGAGTCTCGAGACAACGACTTTGTCTTCCAGCGAGCGAAGGATCTCCCCAACACTCGAAAGTCTGAATCTGACGACCCGCGCTGCTCAATCTCGTCCTCCAAAGATCGGCGCCCCGAACCCCTTCTCACACATCGCTCCATATCCTCCCTTCCTCATCTCGACGACCAACCACCCATCATGCGACTCCAAGCCTGGGCCGAACCCGGTCCTTCCACCCCTCCGAAGCATGCCGTGGCCCACACCGAAAACTGGGATGACGACTTTGAGGACAAGTCCAACTCGCCCGCTCGCCAACCCCCTCCTCGATCGCATCATAGATCGCCCAAGCTTCCAGAAATACCTGAGCCAGAGAATTGGGATGATGAGCTGGATGGAAACAGGTTTGTGTCCCCAAAAAAGGACCAAGCTTGGGATTCATCCGACGACGAGGATGGCCTCGACTTTGCCGACCAAGAGGAGGATAAAACAGTCACCGCGCGTCCTCGCAGGAGCCCTCTCGGCAAGTTCTCTCCTTCGCCTCCCGTGCCACCCCTTCCGCGCTCGCTTGAATCCGTCGGAGAGACCTTCCCGGGCTCCCCCACCATGTCCGTTTTTTCTATTCCTTCCGGACGAGAATCTGCCACATATTCCTCTCTGGCGCACCTCCCTTTGCGTGCCGGGAGCGCCTCTGCCCTCGCCATGTTACCTCCAAGCCCACCTACGCAAAGAGAACGCAGGCGCCTACGAAAAAAGTCACGTCCGCCTGACAATAACGTTTTCGAGCTCCTTGACAGGCAACAAGATATCGCACCCTTACCCTCCCCACCTCAATCATCTTCTCCTGGCCCGGGTCCCGTAGACCTTCCACCTTCCGAAACCTCCAACTCTTCTAGATCCTCCATCCTGTCGCGTATCGGATCCGTCAAGAAGTGGGGTGTCCGTAAGAGACTTACGAGTCCTGGCCCCAGTGATACGGCGGAACGTATACAAGCAGAGAGGGATGCGACACCCCGTGCTGCGGCGTCTCAAACTCAAACACCATCCCGGGCACCAAGTTGGTTTTTTCGATCTTCAGAAACGCCTGACTCGATGCTAGGCTCCCCATTAGCGTCTGCCACTCTTGAGCTCAAGCACGAACGGAGCTTCAGGCACCTCAAGGCTTTCGCGGCTGTCGATTCTCCAACTAAGAAGGGAAAACGCCGTGGTGCTATGCTAGGTGAACATCCACACGACGCCGGATCACCTGCGACCCCAGATGGCTCACCGCCATCTTCCCCGCGCTATCCACACCGCCCAAAGTCGATGCAGGTTCCTGCAGGGGCACCGGCACCTGCCCCGCGCCACGCTTCTTACGGAGCGCGTTCAATTTCTCGTGCTACATCTCACACGAGCATAGAAGATGCCAACCGCGAAAGCCAAAGCAAGGACAATGAGAAAGAGGGTCGCCGTGGGTTCATGAATGGCGTGCGACGCATATCCCTTGTACCGGGCAAAAAGCACAAACGTACCAAGAGTACTGCGACCGTTGAAGATGACGATCAGCCCCAGTTACCTTCAATCCCGCAATTTCCCTTACCAGCGATGGCCATGACTCCCAACATCTCGTCTCAGTTACTCCCACCAATTGAGCTCCAACCCCCATCACCGCCACGGGGACAAGAGCCCGATGAGCCTCGGAAATCAATCGCGTCGGAACGTTCCGTCGTTTCTTCGTCAGGATCCCTCGCGGCAGGGGTTGAATTGCTACTTCTCCAACCTTCTGTGGATATCAAGTCGACGCTATCTCCGCCGACCATCACTCCACGACCGCCGCTCTCCAAGAGTCCCACTTCTCCCCAGTCCGCTTCACTTGGGCGCGCCACGCAACCGCCCCCCGCCAGTACTGCAACAGGCATCGTACCAAGGAGGAATTCGCTGGGCGATCTTAAAATTCCTGCGAGAATCAGCAAAGCGCAGGTTGGTTTGAAGAGAGACTTGGGTATGGTCAGGGAATTTGCAGCCGAGGTTGAGAGTGAGTACAGGAATTGTTCTACTCTGACGATGGCAGGTGTTGAGCTGGCTTTCAGGTCTCAAAGAGCTGCAAACTGTCTACCAGTCTCTCGCGGCGGAAGTCCAAACTGCTCTTCTCGAGCGTGCACGGCACCTACCGCCCCGGGCCACATCTCCGACGTTCTTCAACCTGCCTCGTCCTCGTTCCCGGGCGCGGTCACACACCAGTCCGAATCCTTCCCTCGAGCGCGCAGGCCCTCATAAGCAGTTTGCCGCGTCATTCTTCCACCTGGATCACAAATACAAGATCTCTTGGGAATGCGCTGAGCTTCTCATCGAACTCGGGGGCGGACCACCGGCCCCGGCACACGCGTCACAGCCAAATACGTCCTTGTTAGCGTCCCCACAGCAGTCCATACACCCGGGTGATTCCATTGCCGGCCGAAGAAGTCGCGAACGCGCCATAACCTTGGCGGGAGATGAGTCCGCGCCACCCTTCTCTGTCGCATTCTCTGGTCCCTCTGTATCTTCCTCGCCAGCAGAGTGGCGCGCATCTACAGGACGTAATGATCTGAGTCAGCGCCAATTATGGCTCCTCCGCGATATGCTCAATAGGTCCGACTCCTCACCCACCATGCTCGCGAACTTGCAAATTCCTGAGGAAGGAGCTGTCAACAGAAGCTGGCGTTGGGGTGAAGCGACGAGCAGCACAATTACCCTACCATCTGAAGACTCGGCGCGCAACTCATCGCCTGCAAAGAAGCGGCGCTACAGTCGGATAGGAATGAGTGGGCTGCGCGACATGCTCCGGTCGCTCACGCGTGGCCATGAGCCTACTCTACCGTCCTTACCCTCCCGGCCCCCTTCATCTGCCTCGACGAGTGCATCTTCTACTTATGATGATCACTCCATCCACACGGACGGCCAACAGCCTCCCACGGAAAGCGGTCCCGAGGATGTTGGCCCCATCCGCGCAACTTCGCCGTTTAGCACCGCCCCTGCGCTCTCGCTCAAGTCGCCTCGCCGACCCTCACTAGCGTCGATCTTTCGCTTTGCTCAGAAGGGAAAGCATCCACTGCCTGCAAGAAGTGAACCAAGGCCCCGCAACGCTTCGCATCCAGTCCTGCGCTCATATAGCAGCGGGTCGGACCTCGGCAACGGCAGCGGTGCTGCGGATGAGGACGAGGACTGGGATCATATCGAAGATTTGGACGCGGCGGCACAGGCTTTAGGGTTAAAGGAGGTGAACGGCGCGGCAACTGTGCGTGGGCGCAGGACCAAGCAGCACCCGTACCGGTCGGAGAAGGGCACTTCCACAGATGCGTCACAATCATCACTGTTACTCTGGGCCGAGACGCCATCCGCGGGTTCGCGCTCGCAAGTATCCCTCGCCGCAACCGCCGTCCCCGTCCCGACGCCGCCGCTGCCGCACCCGCAGTTGCCTGCCTGTACAGTGACGGCGTCGGCGTACATGCGCCCTACCCGCCTGTCGAACGTCGAAGAGATGGCCGAGGCCCAACTGGAGAACGACAATGACAATGGCCAGGGCCTACAGCTCGAGGCACACGCACAGGCAAGCAGAGCCGAGCGCAAGAGCAAGAGTCCACGGCGCTCATCCTCACGACGCGGGAAATTGACCGGTTCCGTACGCTCGGCGCCACCCCCGACACCGATGCTACAGGACGGCGATAGGCGGAGTCTTGCGCTGTCATTGACCCCGGAGACGATCCGACCACTGCTCGAGAATGCGCGGGAGGTGCACGCCAGGTGTACCGAATGCGTCGACGAGCTTCGCGCGTTGCTCGCATCCCGGCTGTCGTGACTAAATCCGCAGTTTTCTTGATTTGTTTCTTTCACTTTCATTTTTTATTCAATTCTTTGCACACGTCGTTATTGTTATCTTCACTTGTACGCTCTCGCACAGCCGTATCGCTACAACACAAGCTGGACTCCTTTCTTGCATATCCTGTGCATTTGCATGAGCACCGTCTGTCTGCCGTCAATGCTAATCCTCAACCTGTATCTCACATTTCTATCAATTTGAGTTATCAATCATCCACGAGCCCTTTTTGCGGAGAACACATACCAGACATGTTAGTTTGGTGAACTGCCGCGATAGATGGTGAAAGCCTCACAGACTATAGACGTAACAAAGATGGAGCAACGAGTGTCAAATTCCATATACGCAATTGGCGTTGATCTTCCCAAGCTCTAGCACGCGGTCGACATCCCATCCTTCGCCTGCAACGGTCGCCACAAATTCCGCCGTCCACGGTATCATAGCCGTGTGACACAATGGTAGCCGACCCTTGACCCCCGGCAATGAGCCGTAGATATTCGCCGGGACCATGAACGGCGCGTCCGTTTCGAGGATGATGCGTGGCGGTCGCGAGGGCGACTGCGCGAACATCCGCCGAACGAGGTTGGACGTGTTTTCGTTGGACGAGAACGTGATCACACCTGAGGACGCAAAACAAAAAATGCGTGGCAGTCCCCTTGAGCTGGTTGTCCTCGTGAGAGAAGGGAAGAAGGGTGCATGCCAGTGATGCCGATGTATAGGTTCGGGAAGTGATCCAATAGGCGCTGTGCGAATTCTGGGGAGTCTGTGAAGCAATGAACGTGTATCTGCGGGGATTTTGTTTTTTCGCAAGTGGAGTGGGAGAGGGAGACAACGCAGTTAGCATATCGGTGCACTGGAATTGTGGTGGTACCGTACCTTGTGGTCCTTGGGAACCTCGGCTTTTAGTATCCGCTCGGTATCTACTTCCGCCTCTCGAGTGTGAACCGTGACCGGCTTTCCCAGTCTCACGGCATGTCGGAGCTGCCGCAAGAAGACCTGCCTTTGGATGTCCCGCGGGGAATTATCGTAGTGGTAATCGAGGCCGATCTCGCCCCACCCTACGTTGCGGGGATGTGCCATGGATTCAAGACTGGTTTTCGGTTTTTTTGTGTTTATTTCGGACCATGTAAGCGCATTGTGCAAGGAAGACAAGGCAGGAAAACGCGCACATGTCCTTCTCGACGTTATCGGTATAGAGCTTGGCCTGGTGTCTGTGCTCATGTCACATCAGCGGTTAGTCGTCTCTTGGGTTCTCAGGGTGGGACGCTTACGGATGGACACCTGCGGAAGAATAGTGAGAAGGATCAGCGCGCAGACAGCGGCCGTCGGCGAGCACGCACCCATAACAAACCAGTATTCCAGCTCTCCCCACTTGTCCTTTCTGTCCTCTGCTGTGATGGCCGAATCCGCAATCTCTTTCCACATCCTCTGCACCGGTGCCTCGCACCAAACATCCACCAGGGCTGCCACCCTCTTCCCTCGATACAAACCCCTCACGAAATCGTATACGGTTTCATATTTCCCGTCCTTATATTTTTGCTTGTAGGCGGCGAACGTGGACACCAGGTGCGTGTGCGTGTCTACAACAGGCGCGGTTCTGTGCCTTGGGTGGTCAGGAAGAAACAAGCAGCCCTCGGAGGGACCCTTCTTGTTGTTCTTTCCCATTCTTGCACGTTGGTATTTCCTTGTGTAAGAGAATCGACCGTGGAAAGACGAGGGACTGCGAGCAAGGAACATGCGTTTATCATGATCTTATCTTAATTCGTCACAATGTGTGCAATGTGACAGACGCGGTGTGACATGTTATGTCACGCGTTTCAGTCTCCGCGTGAACCCAAAAACGCGTCGATGGGTTCTGTGCTTACGCGCGCCGAGTGGGTGAATCAAGCAACCGTCTAGCGTCCCAGCATTTCCATCTCCTCCCCCCGCACGCACGTCTCTCGTCCTAGTTCGTCAATCCAAGACATGCTAGAAGCTACACTGAATGAAGCGGCGACACTTAAGCGTCTTCTAGATGGTATGCAATTCTGTAGTCTCAGCAGCACCAACTTGTGACGATCTGGACTTGCACCCAGCGGTCAAAGAACTCGTGCAAGATGCGAACTTTGAGTGTAATGAGGGTGGCATCGTGAGTACCTATACCATTCACTGCAAGCACATGATCTAACATGCCGCAGAACCTGCAAGCCATGGATAACTCGCATGTCGCTCTCGTTTCCGTCAAACTGCACGCCGACGGCTTCGCGCTCTACCGTTGCGACCGTCCAATCCCCCTTGGCGTCAACCTCGGATCGCTTACCAAGGTGCTCAAGTGCGCGAAGGATGACGACAAATGCACGATCAAGGCAACTGATGATGGTGATGTCCTCAGCCTCAAATACGAAGCAAGCCGTACGTCTACGTTCTAACACTCCGGAAAAAATCCCACCTCGCTAATGTCTTGTTATATCGCAGGCGGTGATCGCGTTTCCGAGTATGACATGAAACTCATGGATATCGATGCTGACACGCTCGGCATCCCCGAGACCGACTACGACGCACGTATCACCATGGTATCCGGCGAGTTTTCTCGCATCGTCCGTGACCTAAACACTCTCGGCGAATCTGTTCGTATCGAGGTGTCCAAGGAAGGTGTGCGCTTTGCGAGTGATGGCGAGGCCGCGCAGGGGAACATCCTCTTGAAGCAAACCGACGCTGCGCGAGAGCGATACGAAAATTATGGCAAGGAAGACGATGATGAAGTGGAAGAGGTCAAGGATGAAGAGGATGAAGAGAAGCCAAAGGCGAAGAAAGAGAAGGTGAAGAAGGAGGAGGGAGCCGAGGATGAGGATGCGGAGATGGCAAGTGGCGATGAAGCAGAGTTCAAGGCCAAGTCAGAAGACGAGGGAGAGGATGAGGCGAGTGACAGTGAGAAAAAGAAGCGCAAGCGCCCCACCGCATCATCATCCGTGCGTTCCTAACTCTTTTCCGAGCGGCTTATCGTGATCACACAGGACTCAAAGGCGAAAAAGAAGGCGAAGAAGGTGGCCGATGACTCGGCCGAAGGTGGCAGCGGTGGAGTGCACATCGAGATGACGCAACACGTTAACTTGACATTCTCGTTGAAATACCTCGTCAACTTCTCCAAGAGCGCGGCACTTTCGGACACTGTCCAACTCATGCTCAAAAATGACGTACCTCTTCTTGTATGCATCTTTTGCAGGCCGAGGAATTCCCGCCATGTCATGGCTGACGCTTTCCTAGGTGTCGTACACATTTGGCCAGGGCTATATTCGGTATTATCTAGCACCAAAGATTGGTGACGATTGAGTATCGATGTTATCCCTGGTCACTGGCCACCCTGGAGTCATTTTAACATTGGCGTTATCTGAAACATCGCTCTCGTTTAGCTGCACATTGTATCCCATTCTCGGCCCTGCTTCGGGCTACACGAAACGATTGGCCACTCTTGGCACTTTCGGTCTGCGGCGAATGAAAGATATCACGTCGGTCATCATCGTCTACGGCCCAGCGTCTAGCAATGGGTTTTATTCATGGCACGAGTAGCTCCCATCGTGCTATCTCGCCCTCAACTCTGCCCCAGCGTTCCCTTCCGCCGCGGCACTGGTGCAAGCGGAGGCTTTCGAAATTGAGAATGTCACTCATCGAGGTCTGTCTAGTCACTGGTATCTGATTCCGTCAGTTTCCGTTCCCCGATCAACCCCGCCCAGTTCTGCTGCGACTGCCCCCACCCTCATGAAAGCAGCCGAGGGTTACGGGGCTAGGTCGGCGCCCCAATGCTGTGCTGTGCATGTATATACGGGACCAGCGCTACGCGTGCAAAGTGTCACCGAAAGTTTGATGCCTGCACGGCGATGATAAGATACAGTTGGCCTGCGTCGCGCTCGCACCACCACAGTACCCTACAGTACCTCGGAGTTCCAATAAGTACTTTTGTGAGACATACAGTGCCTAGCGTGGCACTTGGCTGTCACTAACCTGTAATTATTATGCCCCATGTGGGGAAGGGAGAATAGAAAAGGCGAGTTATGCTGAAGCGAACACGTGCATTCGCATTGATTACCTCCTCGTAGCAACAGTTTACTACCG
>Ga0137394_10004743_pt1 | contig 10334 bp, 7 predicted proteins | sample czobulk116metaG_FD_108278 | JGI IMG/M metagenome (GOLD analysis project Ga0137394, IMG submission 108278) | Vadose zone soil microbial communities from Angelo Coast Range Reserve, California, USA - czobulk1.16 metaG | ecosystem: Environmental > Terrestrial > Soil > Vadose zone | place: USA... | reverse complement strand
CAAGGACAACACCACGATCATCGAAGGCGCCGGCAAGTCCGCGGACATCGAAGGCCGTGTGAAGCAGATCCGCTCGCAGGTCGAAAACACCACCAGCGACTACGACAAGGAAAAGCTCCAGGAGCGCCTTGCCAAGCTGGTCGGCGGCGTCGCCGTCATCAAGGTCGGCGCAGCCACCGAAACCGAACTGAAGGAAAAGAAGGCGCGTGTCGAAGACGCTATGCACGCCACTCGCGCGGCTGTCGAGGAAGGTATCGTCCCCGGCGGCGGCTCGGCGCTGCTCCGTTGCATCGCGGCCGTCGAGAAGCTCAAGCTCCACGATGACGAAGCCGTTGGTGCCGGCATCGTGCGGCGCGCTCTCGAAGAGCCTTCCCGCCAGATCGCTCTCAACGCCGGCCATGAAGGTGCCGTTGTGATCGGCAAGATCCGCGACTCCAAGGAAGAAAACTTCGGCTTCAACGCCGAAACCGGCGAGTATGGCGACATGGTGAGGATGGGCGTTATCGACCCGGCCAAGGTCACCCGCCTCGCGCTGCAGAACGCAGCCTCCATCGCGGGCCTCATGCTCACCACCGAAGCCCTCATCGCCGACATCAAGGAAGACGACAAGAAGGCAGCCGCTGCCGGTGCTCCCGGCGCAGGCGGCATGGGCGGCATGTACTAAGTTCTCCAGCTCGCCCGTAACCTCAATCCCGAAAGGGCGTCCGCGGTGCAAACCCGGACGCCCTTTTGCTTTTGGCTATTCCGAATGCGTAACCACAGAAGGCCTGCTTGCCTACACTTGCCAGCCTCTGTTATCGTCCCTCTGCCTCACCGAGACTCTTCAGGGGAGAGTCAGACATCATGCCGGGACTTTTACAGCGGTTCTTGCCGCGCGAAGAGGGTTTCTTTGACCTCTTCGCCAAACAGGCTTCCAATATTCACGTGGGCGCCGAAGCCCTACTCAAAATGCTCTCGCACTACACCGGCGTGCCCGAACAAGTGCAAATCGTAAAGGCCATCGAGCACGAAGGCGACGAAATCACCCATGCACTCTTCACCAAGCTGAATCAGACCTTCATCACCCCCTTCGATCGTGAAGACATTTATGAGCTCTGCAGCCGTTTGGACGATGTGATTGACCTGATCGACGCCGCCGCCAGCCGCTTCGTCCTCTACCGCGTGGACACTGTCCGCACCGGGACCATCGATCTCGTCAAAGTGCTGGTTTCCGCCACCGCCGAAGTCGAATTGGCAGTTGCCGCACTGGAAAAGCCGCAAGAAGCCCTGAAGCACTGCATCGAAATCAACCGCTACGAAAACGACAGCGACCGCCTGTGCCGAACGCTGATCGCTCAGCTCTTCGACGAAGAAAAAGATCCCGTCCAGATCATCAAGTGGAAAGAAATTTTCGAAGTCATCGAGACCGCCGTCGACAAGTGCGAAGACGTCGCCAACGTCATCGAAGGCGTCATCCTCAAGAGCGCCTGACCTGTGAACAGCTTCAGCCTGCTCCTGATCGTCATCGGTCTCACTCTCACGTTCGAATTCTCGAACGGCTGGCACGATGCCGCCAATTCCATTGCCACTGTAGTCTCCACGCGCGTGCTCACGCCCTTCCGTGCGGTCGCGTGGGCTGCTTTCTGGAACTTCATCGCCGCTTTCGTTTTCGGCACTGCCGTCGCCAAGACCATCGGCAAGGGCATGGTCCACATCGAAATGGTGGATGAGAAGGTCCTCCTCGCCGGTCTCCTCGGTGCGATCACCTGGAACACCATTACCCTGATCCTCGGCCTTCCGACAAGTTCGTCCCACGCCCTTATGGGCGGCTACGGCGGCGCTGCCATCACTCATTCCGGCTTCAAAGCCCTCATACTCGTCGGCTGGACCAAGCCCGTGCTCTTTATTTTTCTTTCGCCGGTCATCGGTTTCTTTGTCGCCATGGCCGTCACCGTCATCACCAGTTGGATTGTTCGTCGCCAGCGCCCGCTGAAGGTCGACCGCTGGTTCCGCCGTCTGCAACTGTTTTCCGCTGCCGCTTACAGCCTCGGCCATGGCACCAACGACGCGCAGAAGGGCATGGGCATCATCACCACCGCCCTCGTCGCCGGCGGCCTGATGAAGACTTACGACGTCCCCTACTGGGTCATCCTCTGCTGCCACCTCGCCATGGGAGGTGGCACGATGGCGGGGGGCTGGCGCATCATCAAGACCATGGGCCAGCGCATCACCAAGCTCACTCCCTTCGGCGGCTTTTCCGCCGAAGCCGCCGGCGCGCTCACACTAATGGGCACGGCACACTTCGGCATCCCCGTTAGCACCACGCACACCATTACGGGTGCCATCGTCGGCGTCGGCGCTTCCCGCCGCCTCTCCGCCGTCCGCTGGGGGGTAACGCGGCGCATCGTCTTCGCCTGGGTCCTCACGATTCCCGGGGCCGCCATGTTCGGCGCAGGTCTCTTCCTTCTCCTACGCCACTGGCTCCCATAGGGTTGGCCGTGCCCCAGTCTTGTACCGCTCATTCTTTCGGCGCTCGAGAAATGTAGGGCTGCTTTGCGCTGACTTTTCATTCTTACTCCTGCGATTTTCATTTCTCTGTCAGCCGCATACCGCGCGAGAATGTACCAGGCCGCCGGCAGAACGCACGGTTGCGGCCGCTCGCAAAACGGAGAAGGAGGTAAATAGAAAATGGCTGACTTTGAGATAACCCGCAGGGAATTCAACAGGGGCCTGGCAGGAGCCGCCGTGAGCATTGCCGCTTCGGCTGGCCCGATCGCGCAGAGCGTCTTGGGGGCTAATGACCGGATTGGCGTGGGCCTGATCGGCGCTGGCGGAATGGGTCAATTTGACCTGAAGGATTTCCTCCGGTCCAGCCAGGTCGATGCCATAGCCATTGCCGATCCCTTCCAACCCAATTTGGACCGCGCTCTCGAGCTGACCGACGGGAAGGCCAAAGGTTACAAGGATTTTCGCGCCATCCTCGACAACAAAGACATCCAGGCAGTGATTATCGCCACCCCTGATCATTGGCACGCCATCCCCATGATCATGGCTTGCGAAGCTGGTAAGGATGTTTACGTCGAAAAGCCTCTCTCACATACGCTGGCCGAGGGCCGCAAAATGGTTCAAGCGGCGGCAAAACACAACCGCGTGGTGCAGGTCGGCACGCAGCAGCGCTCGGGCGAACATTTTCAAAAGGCCGTGGAGTTGGTTCACAGCGGAAAAATCGGCAAGGTCACACTTGCCGAGACCTGGATTCACAGCAACAGTTGGCCGGAAGGCATGGACAACCCCCCCGACAGTGATCCACCCTCCTGGCTGGACTGGGACCTTTGGCTTGGCCCCGCTCCTTACCACGCCTACAACCGCAATCGCTGCATCGGCACTTTTCGCTCCTTTTGGGACTATTCCGGAGGAACGCTCACCGACTGGGGCGTGCATCTCCTGGACATCGTCCATTGGGCCATGGGAGTCGATGCGCCTAAGGCCGTGAGCACCTTCGGCGGAAAATACGTCATCGAGGACAACGGTGAAATACCGGATACGCTCGAAGTTGTCTTCGAGTATCCAGCATCGCCGGTGAGCGGCAAAGAATTTGTCGTCACGTGGAGCAATCGCAGCGCCAATTCGCACGGACCGGACGGCCACGGCTACGGCATCCAGTTCTACGGCACGGAGGGTACCCTGTTCGTCGACCGCGAAGGCTACACGCTGTGGCCTGAGCGCAAGCCCAACGGAGGCGAGAGCGTTTTATCATCCGGCACGATCAGGAGCGAAGGCTCCGCGCAGCACTACCCCCACGTGCTGAACTTCCTCGAATGCGTGCGTTCGCGCCGCAAGCCGAACTCCGACGTGGAGACGACGCACCGCTCGACCAGCGCGCCGCACGTGGCCAACATTGCCTTCAAGGTAGGACGCAAGTTGCGCTGGAACCGCGACGACGAACAATTCCTGAACGACCCGGACGCCAACAAGCTCCTCACCAAGCAGTACCGCAAACCCTGGAATCTCATTTAGCCCGCGAGCAAACCCGTTCGCCACCCAGTTCGCGAACTCTTTTAGGGCCGGCCCTCTGAGGCCGGCCCCACTCTAGCGTTCTCGCTCGCCTGCCATACCGCCGTTCAAGGATTTCCATCCTGGGCAGTGATCGAAGTCCGCGCGGCCAAGATGGGCAAGAGGGGGCGCGACAAATCCGTCTTTTGCGTCCTGGTCGCTTAAGCCGGGACATCTTAACGTCTTATGCTCCATTCGAATGTTAACTATTTAATTCTTTACTATTAATAGTAATCTAATGCGACAGTACGGTGTGATTGTCGAACGAATCTCTCTGGCTCACCCCGGCGCTTCCATCCCCGAGGCGAATCCCTGGCCTTCAGCCGCTCGCACCTTTGCCGATCCCATACATTAAACTCAATAGAGGGGGGTGCCATGTCCCGTTGACCGTTTGAGATCCTCAGACCTTCCAACATCGTCGACCTATCCCCTTTCTTATCATATTCTTGCCGGCTCTTTTGCGCTCACAAGAAACTCAATCCTCAAGCCGTTCCACACTCTTTTTCGAAGACACCCGCGGGTGGGAGGTAGATTTCTTGGGACCTTCAGACCTTTTAGACCTTGGAACGTTCCAAAGGTGTTTCCGAACTATTCCCGATTCCCTTTCCATGCTTCTTTACATCCTTACCTAATTACTTCTATCCTTTTCCCATGAGAGAGAACTCTAAAATGTTCGCCACCGTCGAAGAAGCCGTCGAAGATATCCGCCAGGGCCGTATGGTCATCCTCATCGACGACGAGGACCGCGAAAACGAAGGCGACCTCGCCATGGCTGCCGAAAAAATCACGCCCGACGCCATCAACTTCATGGCCAAGCATGGCCGCGGCCTGATCTGCATGCCCCTCACGGAAGAGCGCTGCGACGAGCTCCACCTCCCGCTCATGTCGCCCATCAACACTTCCGTGCACGGCACGGCGTTTACGGAAGCCATCGACGCGCGCATCGGCGTCACTACTGGTATCAGCGCTTCGGACCGCGCCATCACCATCCTGACGGCCATTGATCCCAAAACGAAGCCGCAGGACCTCGCGCGCCCGGGACACATTTTTCCGCTGCGCGCACGCAATGGAGGCGTGCTCGTCCGCGCTGGCCAGACGGAAGCGTCTGTGGACCTCGCCCGAATCGCTGGCCTCACTCCCGCCAGCGTCATCTGCGAAATCATGAGTGAAGACGGCACCATGTCCCGCGTGCCGCAGCTCGTCGAATTCTGCAAGGAACACAACCTGAAGATGCTCACCGTGGCGGACCTCATTCGCTACCGCATGCAGCATGAACGCTATGTCCGGCGCGTCGCCGAAGCGGTCCTGCCCACGCGCTTCGGCGACTTCCGGATGATCGCGTACGCCAGCGACGTCGATCACGATCAGCACGTGGCGCTCGTGCGCGGCGATCTGGAAGGCGCGGAGCCCGCGCTGGTGCGCGTCCATTCGCACTGCCTCACCGGAGACGTTTTTGGTTCTACCGCTTGCGACTGCTCGGAACTTGTCTCGCGCTCGCTGGCAGCCATCGCCAAAGAAGACCGCGGCGTCTTTCTCTACCTGCACCACACGGGACGCGGCTTCAGCGTCGAAACCGCCGAAGAACCCGGCGCGCTCCCCCAGATTCATTTCCACAAACGTGGTCAGCTCGATCGCGAGCCTGCGCGCCAGCGCATGGTCCAGCACGAGAGCGGCATCGGCGCGCAAATCCTCATCGATCTCGGCCTCAAGGACATTCGCATCCTCACCAATCACCCGAAAAAAGTCGTGGCCCTCGAAGGCTACGGCATCCGCATCGCCGACCAAGTGCCTTTGCGCATCGATCAACCCAAGCCCACGCATCAGGTGCTGTGACCAGCCTCTCTCCATCCGGGCTGTCGGGCGGGGCTCGCCCCGCCCGACTCACCTAGCTGTGTGAGTGAAAACGAGTCCGTCCGCACATCATTGCGAGCGCAACAAAGCCTGTGCCCCGCTGCCCGTTTTCCCCATCTATCACTTCGAGCGCGGCGAGAACCGCTTTCTCTCCGCGCAGATTTTGCGCGGAGAAATCTCTCTTGCGGTTTGTCTGCCGGCTCCCCGCAGGTGGACTGGACTTGGCCGAGGGTGTCGTGGACTTTGGTGCCGCCGATTTGCCGGCAGTCAAACTTGCGCATTTGCAGAATTTTCTCCGCCGTCGCTGGCCCGATGACCGGCACCTGTTGCAGTTCTTATGATGCCGCCGAATTGATATTCACCGGCTTGGCCTGCGGTTTTTTGTTGGCGAACGCACCGGCACCGAAAAGAAGGCATAGAATGAGGGGAATGCGAATTGCAAGAGACCGCCACGCTGTGGCGGCTATATAATATAAAGCTTGCGTCCCTAAACCGATAATAAAGACAGGTGGTTAACTCACCCGCGCGCCCTGTGCGTCGTAGGTTTCGAGTTCGCCGAAGAGAGCCGCCTGCTCCTCAATTTGCGCGCGGTCGCCGACGACGACGATTTGCATGTTTGCGGAGTCCAGATAGCTGCGCGCCGTCGCGAGCAAATCTTCCGGCATGAGTGCGCGAACTTTCTCGCGATAGGTTTCGAGGTAGTCGTCCGGCAATTCGTTCAGCGCCACGGTGGAGAGTTGCGAGAGCAAACCGTCCTGCGTCGCAAGCCCCATGGAAAAAACGCCGCTCAAGTAATTTTGCGCGTCCGCCAATTCAGCCTTTGGCACCGGCAAGGATCGCAATTTGTCCATTTCATAAAAAATCTCCGTCAGCGACGCCGCCACGACATCATTTCGCACCGCGGCTGAAACCGAAAAATAACCATGGTGGCGCAGCGCATTTACACCGCTCCTCGGGCTGTAGGTGTAACCTTTGTCTTCGCGGATATTCATTACTAAGCGGGAATTGAATGCTCCGCCGTACAGACTGTTGGTGAGACCCAGTTTCACCCAGTCCGGATGCTTGCGCGTGATCGCGCGGCAGCCCGCCAGGACTTGCGTCTGAACCGCTCCCGGCACGTGCACCAGATAGACGCGCCGCCCGCGCGGATTCGGGGGCGCCGCAAAAGTTTTTGCTGTGGGCCTCACGCCTTTCCACTCGCCGAAGACTTTTTCAGCGGTCTTCAACATCTCTTGGGAGTCGAAATCTCCGACGAGCAGGAGAAGAGCGTTTTCGGGCGTGTACGATTCGCGGTACACTGCTTGCAAATCTTCGCGCTTGTAAGCGGCCACCTGCGCTTCGCTTGGCGAGACCTGCCCGTAGGGGTGCGCGCCAAATAAACCTTTCCGGAGCCGCTCGCTCGCCAGGAATCCCGGCTGCGTGCGCTCGAGTTTCACTTCTTCCAGTTTTTGCCGGCGTTCGCGTTCGAATTCGGCTTCCGGAAATGCCGCCTCCCGTGCCAACTCGTTCACCAGGCCCAGCAGCGGCTCCGAAAATTCCGCGAGTCCGGCGAACGAAATAGCGCTGGTGTCCGCTCCCGCGCTCGAAGAGAGGTCCGCCCCGATGCGCCGCAAATCTTCTTCGATCTGGCGGCTCACGCGCTTCGCCGTTCCGGTGCGAACCACGGTTGCGGTCATTTCTGCCAATCCGGGAGTGCGATCCGCAACTGCCGCGTTTCCGGAGCGGAAAAACAATTCGCCATGAAACTTGGGAGTGGAATGCGATTCCGCGAGTATCACCTCGAGCCCGTTCGAAAGCCGCGCCTTTGTGCGCTTCGGCCAAGTCACCGCGCGCTCGTCCGCCAGTTCCGGCACGCCCGTCGCCACTTCCACCGTGCGAGTGGCCATTATGCCGCCTCCTTCGCGCCCGCTTTCGCGGGCAAACCTGCCTTCACTGGGTTGCGAAAAACAATGGCGCGCTTTTCTTTTCTTAGATATTTTCTCCCTACAGCCTGAATCTCCTCGCGCGTCACGTTGAGGAAGCCACCGAGAATGGTGTTCACGAGTTGCGGTTCATTGTCGAAGAGCGTGAAGCACGCCAACAAGTGCATCAGTCCGTACTTCGGCATGTAACCGCCTCGGCCACCCTCCAGCGTGGCGTAATAGTCCGAGCGCCATTTTACTTTCAGCTGCTCCAGTTCGTCGGCACTGATGCCGTTTTCCAGCACTTCGCGAACCACGCGGTCAAAGGCCGCAAGCGCTGTTTCGTTGGTGAATTCCGGCTTGTGCAGGATGCGCGTGGTCATTTGCGTTGGCCCGTTGTATCCAAAAATGTCGTCGATGCCGCCGTCGACCTCCACGGCGATTTGCTTCTCCAATACCAGGTCGCGGTACAGGCGCCCGGCTCGCCCGCCGTGCAGAGCCTGATCCAGAAGCGCCATCGCGCACCAGTCGGTTGTCCGGCGCTTCGGCATCAAGTATCCAATGGCCATCGCAGGCAGCGTGCCGAATTTCTCCTCGACGAATCCGTGCCGCTCTTCGGTCTGCTCCGGTTCGGTCGAATCGGCAAAGTGCGGCGTTGCCCCGGCAGGTATGCCCTCAAAATATTTTCTCGCCAGCGCGATGCCTTCCGCCGCTTTCACGTCGCCGAGCACCAGCAGCACAGCATTATTGGGGACGTAGTAAGTGTTGAAGAAAGCCTGCACATCGGCTAAATCGGCTGCATCCAAATCAGCAAAATCACCGTAAAAATTGTGCGCGTTCGCCCAATTGCGAAATGCCACCGGCGGCATATCCAGCCAGGGAAATCCGCCGTAGGGTTGATTCATCACGTTGACGCGGACTTCTTCCTTCACGACGTCGCGCTGGTTTTTTAGATTTTCATCATCGACTTTCAACGCGCGCATGCGGTCGGCTTCGAGCCACAGGACGCGCTCCAGAGCATTCGAAGGGACCGCCTGGTAATAGTTTGTTACGTCATAGCTCGTCGACCCGTTGAGCACGCCGCCGCTGGAATTGATCAGTTTGATGTGTTGCATCTTCGGAGCGTTCGCGGAACCCTGAAACATCATGTGTTCGAACAGGTGCGCGAACCCGCTGCGCCCCTGCGGCTCGAGGCGAAACCCAATCTTGTAGTACACGCCGACGGTCACGACCGGTGCGGTCGAATCAGGCGCAATCACGACTTTCAATCCGTTCGCCAGCGTGGTGCTTTCCATCGCAATCTGCAGTCGTTTCACGCGTTGTCCTCCGTCACCTTTGCTTTTAGTTTCTCTTCTACAGAATTCTCTTCCAATTCGGCCAGCATGCCGGCTGTATCTTGTGCGAGCACGCGTGCTGCCAGGTGGCTCAGCGCTTCCAGCCTTTCAAAATTCTCCAAAACCTGGCGCGTCAAGGGCAACAGCGCGCGCACGGCTTCGTTTCACCTCATCCCAAGCGAGACGAGCAACTGCGTGGCCGCTTCCTCCGCCGCGAACACATGACCGGCGCCATCGCCGCCGCGGTGTGATACAAGAGTTTCTTGCTTCCCGCGATGCGCACGGGCGATCCGCCGAGCGCGCGCGCAATCCGCCGCGCCACTCGCACCGCCTATGTTTTCCCTTCAATCGTAAAAACCTTGCCTTCCAGTGATGGCACCCCGCGACTCCGCTGAAAGATTGCAGGGGATGCATTGACCCGACCGTCGGGCCCCGCCCCTGCACGGCATCAAGCACACCGGAGTCCATCGCCCCGCAGGTGTGCGGACCAACTCTTCCTCGCAGCTCTTCTTCGCCAATCCGCGCCAGTTCCTGGGCAACAACTGCAATTTTGTCATCGGGTGTCGCCACCAAAATCATTCGCGACGCCAGTATCTGTCGCGTCATTCCGGCGCAGGCCTTCCCTGCCCCAATAAACCGGACGGCACGTCGCGCGCTCGGCTCACTACGGGTAACGACTGCGCCAATCTTCCACCCAGTTCGCGCGACCGACGCCCAAGCGTGCGCCTCACGCGTCCCGCCCCGATGATGGCGAGGGTCCCTTTCCATCTCGTGTTAGCATAACCTGAGGGCAACGCTGGCACCAATTTCCATGCACCTTTTCGGACTCGTGCTTTTTGGTCTGATTGCGTTCTTCTGGCTGACCCACGGTCTTCGCGTTGCCTATGGCGCCATCCGCCTCCCGTGGATCAAGGATTTCGCGCCGGCATCCGACGCTGATTGCCCGCGCATCTCGATTCTCTTCGCGGCGCGGGACGAAGAGGAAAAACTGCCCGCCGCACTCGCCACACTGATGGAAATCGATTACCCGGATCTGGAAGTCATCGCTGTCGACGACCGCTCGCAGGACGCCACCGGCCGCATCCTCGACCAGTTCGCTGCCGCGCATCCCGGGCTCCGCGTTGTACACATCACGCAACTACCTTCAGGCTGGCTCGGCAAACCTCACGCCCTCCTGAAAGCTTACGAAGCCTCCACTGGCGATTGGTTGCTTTTT